>ERZ1370068.1985-contig-11948_pt1 | contig 81048 bp, 136 predicted proteins | sample MGYA00561227_ERZ1370068 | MGnify/ENA primary metagenome ERZ1370068 (study PRJEB38410, sample SAMEA6850437) | metagenome | study: Metagenomic assessment of the ecological functions of the soil: analysis of the soil microbiota associated with the...
CTGCCTGTACGACGACAACCGCGTCACGTTATCGGCGGGCGCCGAGATCACCTTCTCCGAAGATCGAGCGGCGCGCTTCGAAGCCTACGGCTGGCGCACGAGCTTCGTCGCGGACGGCAACGACGTCGCCGCGATCGAGGTGGCGCTGCGGGCTGCCCATGCGGAGACTTCGCGGCCGTCATTGATCCTCGTGCGCACGCACATCGGCTACGGTTCACCGCACAAGCACGACAGCTTTGAGGCACACGGCTCGCCGCTGGGCGTGGACGAGGTGCGGCTGACGAAGCAGGCCCTCGGTTGGCCGCTCGAGCCGCCGTTCCTGATTCCCGAGGCGGCGCTTGCGCACATGCGCAAAGCGCTCATGCGCGGCGAAAGCGACGAAGCCGCGTGGAATGCACGCATGCAGGACTATTCGCGGGCCTTTGCCGACTTGGCGGCGGAGCTTCGATGCCGCCTGCGCGGAGAATTGCCGGTCGGCTGGGACACAGACGTTCCGGTGTTCCCCGCCGACACACGGGGCATGGCCACGCGAGCCGCCTCGGGCACGGTGATGAACGCCATTGCAGCGCGACTACCTGCAATGACCGGCGGGTCGGCCGATCTGGATCCATCTACCAAGACCGCGCTCAAGGGATTGGGCGATTTCAATGCACCAGTGGCTCCCGGCGAGGACACACAGGGTCCGGTGGCGGCGGCTGGAGCCATGCCGGCCGCAACCTGCACTTCGGCGTGCGCGAACACGCCATGGGCGCGATCGTCAATGGCATGGCGGCGCACGGCGGCTTCATCCCCTACGGCGCCACCTTCCTGATCTTCTGCGACTACATGCGCCCCGCGATCCGCCTGGCTGCGCTGATGGGCCTGCACGTCGTGCACGTGTTCACCCACGACAGCATCGCGCTCGGCGAAGATGGTCCGACCCACCAGCCGGTCGAGCAACTGGCCGGGCTGCGTGCGATCCCCGGTCTCACGGTGATACGACCGGCGGACGCCAACGAAACCGCGGTGGCCTGGAAGGTGGCCGTCGAGAGCCGCAACCGCCCGGTGGCTGCTGGCGCTGAGTCGGCAGGACCTCGCCACGCTCGACCGCAGCCGCTGCGCGAGCGCCGAGGGACTGCGCCGCGGCGCCTACGTGCTCAGTGATGCGAAGCAGCAACCACCCGCACTCATCCTGATCGCCAGCGGCTCCGAGGTGGGTCTGATCGTGGCTGCCGCCGAATGGCTGCAGGACGAAGGGATCGGCGTGCGCTGCGTGTCGATGCCGAGCTGGGACTTGTTCGACGCTCAGCCGCGCAGCTACCGCGACGACGTGCTGCCGCCGAGCGTTCCGGCGCGACTGTCTGTGGAACTGGGTGTATCGCAAGGCTGGCAGCGCTACATCGGCGAGCGTGGTGACATGCTCGCAGTCGATTGCTTCGGCGCCTCCGCGCCGGCCGAGACTCTGTTGCGCGAGTTCGGCTTCACGGTCGACAACGTGGTGGCGCGTGCCCGCAAGCTGATGGCCGACCATCCAGACATCGTGCGGGTCGAACATGGGGGCGCTGGCGCGCGATAGCGATGCCGAGAACCTCCAGGATCGCTCTCTTCGCCGCCTTTGGGCTCGTTGGTCTTCTGTTCGTTGTTGCGGCGGCATTGCTGGGCCTCGTCGACGCCAACGACTACAAGACGCGGCTGGAAGCAAGCGCCTCCAGAGCATTGAGGATGGAGGTCAGCATCGCCGGCAGCGTGGCGATCGGTTTCTTCCCGGGATTGCACCTGACGCTCGAGGACGTGCACTTTCGCAACCGAACGATGGACGTCGTGTCCGCCAAGCAAGCCACGATTGCGATCGATCTCATGTCTGTGCTTGCCAAGGAAATCCGGATCGAGAACATTGTCTTGGAGCATCCGGTGGTCACCATCGAAAGGGGCCTCGACGGCAGGTTCAGTTTCGAGAGGCCGCAGGCGCCCGCAGGCCCACTTCCAGCCCGGGACTGGCCCAACGTTTCCGTCTCGGACGGATCCATCGTCTATGCGGACAAACGATTCGGCAAGGGATTCGAGGGTCGAGACTGTCACCTGGAGGTGCGTCGCCTGCGGTTTTCGGGCGGGCAGCGCTCGGACCTGGCCCGAGACCTCTCGTTCACTGCGCAAGCCGGCTGCGGGGAGGTCCGCATAGACGACTTGACCGTGTCCGATTTGAAGTTCTCGGCCGAAATGAAGAATGGGATCCTCGATCTGAAGCCGGTCACGACGCGTGTCTTCGACACACAAGGGGTGGGAAGTGTCCGTGCGGACTTTTCAGGCCCCATTGCGCTGTACCACGTTGGCTACACGCTCTCGCAATTCCCCGTCGAGGCGTTCTTCAAGACGCTGTCTCACGAGAAGGTTGCTGCCGGCCGGATGGACTTCTCCGCGAACCTGTCGACGCAGGGGTCGACGGCGAAGGAGTTGCGGCAGGGCATGAAGGGCGAGATTTCGTTGCGTGGCAAGAATCTCACGTTGAGCGGCAGCGACCTGGATCGAGAGTTCGAACGGTTCGAGTCCAGCCAGAACTTCAACCTCGTGGACGTGGGCGCATTCTTCCTCGTCGGTCCGCTCGGCTTGGTGGTCACGAAGGGGTACGACTTTGCGAGCATCGCGCAGGCTCAGGGCGGCAGCAGCGAGATCCGAACGCTGGTCTCCGACTGGAAAGTCGAGCGTGGCGTGGCGCATGCGCAGGACGTGGCCATGACGACCAAGGAGAACCGGATCGCCCTCCGGGGAAGGCTCGATTTCGTCAGCGAACGGTTCGATGACGTGACTCTGGCGCTGGTCGACGCGAAGGGCTGCGTCACGGTGCAGCAGAAGATCAGCGGCACTTTCCAGAACCCTGCGGTGGAGAAGCCTAACCTGGTCGCGGCCGCTGTCGGCCCTGCGCTCAGGTTGCTGAAGAAGGGAGGCGAGCTGTTGACCGGAGGACAGTGCGACGTGTACTACGCCGGCTCGGTCGTGGCGCCGAAATGATTGTCGCGACATCGCGACCCTTGACGTGCTCCACCTGGAGATCTCGCCGGCCGATGCGCATGGCGGCCGTCGATGCCTCGGTCACCGAGCGGCCGCTGGCCAAAGGTGCTTTCGAATCAAGTTGCGGTCTGTAGCTGAGCCAGGTCCAGCAGAAGATAACTGGCAAAGCGCCCGGCCTTCCTGTTGCCGTCGTCGCTGACGATCACGATTTGCTCTTTGCCGCCGACGACGGCTGGGCTCACCCCTTCAGCCCGCGCAAAGCCGCGCAAACCGGCAACCGTCATGCGACGCGCAGTCGCACCGGGCTGGCCGCTCCAACTCCAGAGGTCGAAGTCGGCCGGTTCGCGTGTCGGCGGGCCCCCGATCACCAGATACGCGCCGATGGCGGGAACGAATGCCAAACCACGGATGCCGTGGCCGCCAAGGTCCAACTCCTCGAGCAAAGGCGCGATGCGTGGTACCTCGTCCGACTCGAAGATTGCACTGGGGTTCTCGACACTGGCGATCAGCGCTCGACCGTCGCGCAGCGGGCTACGGAAACCGATCAACAGTCGCTGCTGGTCGGGTGTGACTTCCAGTGCTTCGATATTGAGCCCGCCGCCGGCCTTGACGTCCCGCATCTGGGCTGCTGCTGCCAGCACGGCGTGTCGCCTCGTCAGGGCCTTCTTCAATCCGTCGACAACCTTGGGGTCCACCACGCGCCCGCCATCGACCCGAAATCGAGCCAGCTTTTCACGAGACTTCTTCTCGTCGCCATCGTCATCACGCGAATGCGAGACCTGGCGTTGCCGCAGCCACCCGAGCTCGAGGCGGGCGGCCTCGGCCTGTACTCGACGGTGGGCGAGTACACCAAGTTCATCCGCATGTTCCTGAACGATGGCGCCGGGCCGAACGGGCGTGTGCTCAAGGCCGAGACGGTGGCGCAGATGTGCCAGGACGGGTTGGCGAAGATGGGCCTGGCGAGCGGCGGCTGGCCGACCTCGATGCCCTCGGTCACCAACGCGGGCGAGTTCTTCCCGGGTGTCGCCAAGGGCTGGGCATACACCTTCCAGTTCAATCGCGAGGACACGCCTCTGGCCGCCCGGCGGGCTCGCTGATGTGGGCTGGTTTGCCCAACTGCTTCTACTGGATCGATCGCAAGAACGGCGTTGGCGGCTATTGGGCGTCGCAGATCCTGCCGTTCCAGGACATCGCGTCGTATCCGGGCTTCGTCGACTTCGAGACGGCGGTGTACCGGCAGCTCAACCGCTAACCTTGGATACGCGTGCACCTGTTTCTCGGACAAACGATTCACTCTCACTGTCGTGAAAAGGAGGGCAGACCTATCGAGAAGTCTCGCCTTTAGCACTCCCCCACGACCGGCATCGGCATGCCGGCAAACGTCACCTGCATGTGATGTGACGATGCCACCGAGTGTGGCATCGCGGAATGCCCTGCGAATCAACGCAGGGCATTGCTGCCTTTGGGGAGGGCGAAGCCGCCCGTCGCTGGCCATCACTTGAGCGAGGCGATGGAACGCGCTCGATGACCGCTTCAGATATCGGCGACAGGGTCTGCTACCGAGGTAACTAAGCAGCAGGTGCCTAATAGCGGACCGTCTCCAGTCACTATCGACCCATCGCGGTCACAGGTCGAGCGCGCAAGCGGACGCTCGAGGACCAAAGCGTAATACGCGATAGTCGCGTGACCTCAAACGGCAAACCAGCGCTCAGTCGGCCTTCATGCCTGACCTCTTTATGACGTCGGCCATGCGTGCGACATCGGCTCGGACGATCTGAGCGAACTGCTCCGTTGGAACTCCATAGACCTCAAACCCCAGCGCGGCAAGCCGGTCGGTCACGTCCGGGGCGCGAATCGCCTTGACCGTCTCTTCGCTCAGCCGATGAGGCGATCGAGTCGAGGTCGGCCTGCGTGACCCTTCTTCGGGTCTCCCGGGACGATCGGTTCAAGCCGAGTTTTCCGGCGGTTGCACGCACCGCGCGATGGTCGGCGCGTCGCCTCGAACCGTCTTCCTCATAGGTGCCCCGTCGACGCTCAAATCGCCAGGTGTAGATGTTGTGCGGAATGCCTTCCAGGATGATTCCCGTCCAGACGACCGTATCGGGAACGCGTGTCCTGCGCGTGCATTGGCGGCGCGTGAGCGTCGACGAGCAGCAAGCAAATGGCCGGCAACGTGCCGGCGCGGACCGTCATTTGTCGGGAGCAGCCTTCGCTAACTCGCGCCAGCCTGGGCGCCCCAGCGATCGCTTCCGATGGGGTGAGGCCAAAGGACGCGCGGAAGGTTCGGGTCAGGTGCGCCGTATCGGCGAAGCCCGCGTCCATGGCGGCTGTCCGCACCAGTTCACCGGCAGCTATCTGGCGCGCGGCATGCTGGAGCGCTGACCATTGCTTGAATCGGCGAAAAGTCAGGCCGGTCGCTGCCTTGAACATCCGCAGCGCGCTGGTTCGCTCCATCTTCAAGCGACGCGCCAGCTCGAGCTGAGACAATCGCAGCATCGGTTCGGCAATGATGGTCTCGATCACGACACTGAGCTGCTGCGGGATTGGTGTTGCTCCGGACGTCAGCCGATAGCGCAGCTCTGTTTGGGCGCCGGCTTCCTGGAAGAGGGCGTCGACAGCGATGTCCGCAAGCCGCCCCTGCAGCCGTTGCGCGCAAGGGAAGTTGCCTGACCAGGTCAATCCGTCCAGATAGATCACGTTGATGCCGCCATCCGCACAGATGACCTTGTGCTCGACGCCGGGCCGAATGAACAGAACGTCGCCCGTAACCTGCTCGCTGGCGCTGATGACCGAAACGGATCCTCGCCTCCCTGCGATCACGCAGGGGGCCGGATTGCAATGGGGGGCAAGGTGCTCGACATCCACCGAGAACACACTTGCGGGAAACTGAAGGCCGGCGCTCGACATCGGCAAACTATCGTCCGCACGTTTGTTCAACGCAAGCGCGATCACCAAAGCGTATGCTTCATGGAGCAAAACGACGAGGTGATCGAATGAACAGGCGTGAGGTCATCGGGCTACTTGGCGGCTCGGCGTTGGCGTGGCCGCTCGCGGCGCGTGCGCAGATGGAGGACAAGGTCGTGGAGGAGCGGAGCCAGCGTGCAATTTCATCAAGAAACAAGGAAAACTATTTGAAGGCAAAAGCGGCCTTCAATCAAAAGGATATGACCGGCTGCATGAGCTATTACGCGCCCGACCATCACTTACGGTCGCGCGATTTCGGGCCGGGACGCCAGCATATCGAGCGTGTCCTGTCGTCAACACGTGAGAGCTGGCCGGACCTCGTGATCGTCGTCGAGCAGGCTGTTGCGGAGGATGACTGGGTCGCGGGGCGATGCACGACAACAGCGACGCACGCCAAAACGGTGATGGGAGTAGCACCCACCAACCGGCAGGTTCAAGCGACGTTCTGGGATATGCATCGCTTCGATGCGGATGGCCGCATCGTTGAGACCTGGAACCTGACGGACAGCCTCGCCATCATGCAACAACTGGGGCTCGTTCCGACGCAGCCGAAGTGAGCGGCCTAGGCTCGAAGACATCAGCTCATGACGTCGCTTTTTTGCGCGTCGTAACCTGATCACCAGATAGGTCGTACGCTACCAGGTCGTCGCCTTCGATTGCGCTCGTCGAAGCCCTTCTGGTGCCAGTACGGGTAGCTGGGCGTCTGCTGGCTCGCCGCGTCGAGCTGCGCGATCTCCGCATCAGACAGCGCCCACCCGAGCGCACCAAGGTTCTGCTTCAGCTGGTCCTCGTCGCGCGCTCCGACGATCACGTTCGGCGACGCTCGGGCGGCCCAGCACCCAGTTCAGCGCCACCTGCGTGATCGTCTTGCCGCGCGCCGGCGCGATGCCTTCCAGTGCGTCAACGACACGAAAGAGGCGCTCGTCGTCGACCGGAGGTCCGCCCGCCGCGCCGCCCGAGGCGATCCTGCCCGCGGCGGCGGCCTGTCCGCGTCGGATCTTGCCGGTGAGGCGACCCCAACCCAGTGGACTCCACACCATCGTGCCGACACCCTGGTCGAGCGCCAGAGGCATCAACTCCCACTCGTAGTCGCGCCCGATCAGCGAGTAGTAGCCCTGGTACGCCACGTAGCGGGCCAGGCCATGCCGCTCGCGTGGCGGCGAGCGCCTTCATCAGGTGCCAGCCCGAGAAGTTGGAGGCGCCGATGTAGCCGATCTTGCCGCTGCGCACGAGGTCGTCGAGCGCCCGCAGCGTCTCCTCCACCGGCGTCAGCGCATCGAAGCCGTGCATGAAGTACAGATCGATGTGATCGGTCCGCAGCCGCCGCAGGCTCTGCCTCGCAGGCGCGCATCAGGTAGTGGCGCGACGACCCTTTGTCGTTCGGGCCTGCGCCGCCCATGGCGAAGCTGGCCTTCGTCGAGATCAGCGCGGCGTGGCGCTTGCCCTTCAGCGCCTGGCCGAGCACCTGCTCCGACACACCGTCGGAGTAAACGTCGGCGGTGTCGAACAACGTTACGCCGTGGTCCAGGCACAGATCCACCATGCGTTGCGCCTGCGCGCCCTGCGTCTGGCCCCAACGTTCGAAGAAGGCGGTGCTGCCGCCGAAGGTGCCCGTGCCGAGGCTCAAGGCCGGGACCTTCAGGCCTGCGCCACCCAGGCGTCGATGCTCCATCACGATCTCCCGACTCACTGCGTGCGCGCGGACCGCGCATGCGCCTCTGCCGCGGCCTTGACGCCGCTCTCGATGAAGTCCTTGGCGTGGCGGGCGAGGTCGGCGCTGTCTTCCCACAAGTTGCGCCAGATCGCGAGGATGCCCGACAGCTGCTGGTTGACCACCGCCGACGAGAAGGACTCGAAGGTGATCGGCCCTTCGTAGCCTGACCTTGGCGAGGCCGCGGAACACGCGGTCGAAATCGATGTTGCCGGCGCCGAGGTAGCCGCGGCCCGATTCGCCGATGTGGAAGTAGCCGAGCATCGCGCCGGTGTCGATCAGCGCGGATTCGATGTCGGCTTCCTCGATGTTCATGTGATAGGTGTCCAGGTGCACTTTGACGTTGGGCAGCGCCACGCGTCGGGCGAACGCGACCGCCTGCGCCGCCGTGTTGAGCACGTTGCTCTCGTAGCGATTGACGACCTCCAGTCCGATCGTGATGCCGTGCTGCGCCGCCTTCTCGCCGACGCGCCGCAGCACCTCGACCGAGCCCGAGATGCCGGCCGCGGTCGGCGGCTCGAAGTACTTCTGGAACGCGGAGTAGAGGATGCCGCAGCACGTGCGTGGCGCCGATGTCGCGCGCCACGCCTAGACACCTGCAGCAGCCGGGCCTCGCCGCGTGCGCTGCTTGTCGGGGTCGCCGCTGGAGATGTCGGTGGACGCGTCGAGGCCGAGCGACAGCGTCGTGCCCGAGCCGGTATCGATCGAGCATCTTGCGCGTGAAGGCAGCAGTCGATCGACGATGGATCGAGCGCGGGTATCTCGATCAGGTCGAAGCCGAGTTCGGCCGTCTGCGCGATCGCGCGTTCGCACTCTTCGTGGCTCCAGCCACCGACCCAGACGAGCGCGTGGACACCGAGCTTGTTCATGTGCGCTCTCTCGCGTTTCCGCGTTGATGCTATCTCGCTATCGCGTCCCCTGTCGGCCCGCGAGGCGATGGACGACCCGTCGCGAATCCCGATAGAGATCGAGGTAGTCGCGTGTAGAGCGCGTCGTACGTCGGCACGCAGCGCTGCGTCGGGCTCGATGCTGCGCCCCGGCCGCACCCATTCGGAGATCTGACTCGCGTCGCAGCAGACCCGGCCGCGCAGCCGGCGAGGAACGCGTCGCCGTAGCAGGCCCCGAGCGTGATCGCCGGCACTTCCTGGCGCAGGCCCGAAACGTCGGAGACGATCTGCAGCCAGGTGTCGGTCTGCGCGCCGCCGCCGACGGCGACGACGCGCTCGCGCGTGCGCGCCGAGTTGCGCCAGCGTCTCCACGTTGTGCCGCACGCCGCAGGCGACGCCCTCCAGGATGGCGCGGAAGACATGGTCGCGCGAGTGCGCGAGGCTCAGGCCGGCGATCACGCCGCGCGCCAGCGGATCGTTGAGCGGCGTGCGCTCGCCGCTGAAGTAGGGCAGGCAGACCAGGCCGCCTGCGCCCGGCGCGACGCGCGCCGCCGCTGTCGAACAGCGCGCTCGCGTCGCGCTCGCGGCAGGTCGCGCGCGAGCTGGTCCTGGAACCAGCGTGTCAGGCTGCCGGTCGTGCTCATGCCGGCCGCGAGGTTGAACTGCCCGGGATAGGCGCCGGCCACGGTCCACATGCGCTCGTCGGGCGTCGGCGTGTCCTGCACGAGGATGAAGAAGGTCGTGCTGCCGTACATGATCATCAGGTCGCCGGGACGCACGACGCCCACGCTGATCGCCTCGCTCAGCGCATCGACGGCGCCGATCGCCACCGGCGTGCCGACCGCGAGCCCGGTCGCTTCGGCGCCGGCGCGTGTCACCGTGCCCGCGACTTCGTCGCTCCAGCCGGGCGCCGGCAGCATCGACGTCGGTGCGACGTGCTCGCGCGTAGCGCTCGTCCCATTCGCCGGTGCGCGGGTCGTACAGCGGCATGTAGTGGCTGGCCGTGTGGCGATCGATGCGGTGCTCGCCGCACAGGCGCCAGACGAGATAGGCGCTCGCGGTCGTCAGGCGCCGCGTGCGGCGCCACACGTCCGGCTCGCGCTGGCGCAGCCAGCGGATCTTCGGGCCGATGGCCTGGCTGGTGAGGCTCATCAGCGAGAAGCGCTGGATCTCCTCGTGGCCGATCAGCGCATCGAGCTCCGCGATCTCCTCGGCGGCGCGAACGTCCACGCCGTAGAGGATGCCGGGCCGCAGCGGGCGTCCCGTCTCGTCCAGCGGCAGCAGGCACGGACCGATCGCGCTGACGGCCACGGCCGCGACGTCGCTGCCGCGGAACGGCGCGCCGTCGAGCAGCTGCCTGCACAGGGTGCGCAGAGTCGCTGCCACCAGACGCCGTCGGCGTCCTGCTCGACGTGGCCCGGCGCGGGAGTCGCGATGCCGTGCGGCACGACGGCCGTGCGCAGCACGTCGCCCGCCGGCGTGACCAGCGCGGCCTTGCTGCTGTAGGTGCCGATGTCGATGCCGAGCAGAGAGCGTCTTCATGCGAATCTTCGATCGGTGGGCGTGCGCCCTGCGCTGCCCCGGCGGCCTTTCTACAACGCCCGTGCGGCGCGCACAACCGCCCGGCACGCCATCGGCGCGCGAGATCATGTGCGCTATCCTCGTCGGCCGATCGGTCGGCGCGATCGCACCGACCGCTTCGCCGCGAGGAGACGTCATGAAGACGCGTGCATTCAAGACCCGCAACGCAACGCAGCTGGTGTTTTCGGCCATCGGCCTGGGCACGGCGCCGCTCGGCGAGATCTACGAGATCCTCGACGAGAAGACGAGCATCGCGACGGTGGAGCAGGCCTTCGCGAGCGGCGTTCGCATCTTCGACACCTCGCCGCACTACGGCAACGGCATTGCCGAATCCCGCATGGGTGCGGGGCTGCGTCGTGCCAGGCGAAGCGACGTCATCGTCTCGACCAAGATCGGGCGCGTGATGGATCCCTTCGCGAAGCCGCCGCCGCGCAACAAGGACGTGTATTCGCCGGGGTTCGTCGGCGGCTATGGGCATGCGCCGCGCTTCGACTATTCGTACGACGGCACGATGCGCTCGGTCGAGCAATCGCTGCTTCGCACGGGCCTGAGTGCGATCGACATCCTGCTCATCCACGACTGCGACGTCTGGACGCACGGCGCCGAGGCCGGGCGCCGCTTCAAGGAAGCGATGGACGGCGCCTACCGCGCGCTCGACAAGCTGCGCAGCGAGAAGACCGTGGCGGCCATCGGGTTCGGCATCAACGAGGCCGACACCTGCGTCAAGTTCGCGCGCGCCGGCGACTTCGACGTCGCGATGATGGCCGGGCGCTACTCGCTGCTGATCCAGAACGGCCTGGCCGAATTCCTGCCGCTGGCCCTCGAGAAGAAGATGGGGGTCATGCTGGCGGGCGTGTTCAACTCCGGGATCCTCGCCACCGGCGCCGTTCCTGGAGCCAAGTTCGAATACGCGGCGGCGCCGCCCGAGATCATGGAGCGGGTGCGCAAGATCGAGGCGATCTGCGCGACCCACGGCACGTCGATCCGGCGCGCCGCGCTGCAGTTCGCGATGATGCACCCGGCGGTCGTCTCGGTCGTGCTCGGCGCGGTGAAGCCGGCGGAGATCGAGGCGAATGCGGCCGATGCCGAGCACGCGGTGCCGCCGGCGCTGTGGCGCGATCTGAAGTCGGCCGGCCGCTCGTCGCGCCCACTGGCTGAGTTGGCCCCTTGTCGCTGCGCTGCGTCCCACCGGGGCTTGCAGACGGCCTGGCGCCGACTGACCGCATCGCACACGCGGTTGCACCCGCACGGCACAACCCTGCACTTGTCAACGGTGTACGGAGCCACTAGCATCGATCGGCACTTGGTATTCGACAACAACACTTCGCCGCGAGCGAGGTACCACGGAGACATTGCATGAACAGACGCAAGACACTGAAGGCATTGGGCGGCGCGGCGCTGGCCGGCGCGGCGGGCCTGACAGGCCAGAATCGCATTCGCCGCGACCGCGACGATGGTCACCGTGGTCAAGATCGCCGGCATCCCATGGTTCAACGCCGTCGGAGAAGGGCATCAAGAAGGGCGGCGAAGGATTTCGACATCGACGCCTCGATGGTCGGCCCCGCCAACGTCGACCCGGCGCAGCAGGTGAAGCTGCTGGAGGACCTGATCGCCAAGAAGGTCGACCGTGATCGGCCTCGTGCCGCTCGACGTCAAGGTCTGCGAGCCGGTGCTCAAGCGCGCCCAGGCGGCCGGCATCAAGGTCATCACGCATGAAGGGCCCGGAGCAGGAAGGGCGCGACTGGAACGTCGAGCTCATCGACTCGGTGCGCTTCGGCGAAGTGCAGATGCAGCGCATGGCCAAGGACATGGGCGAGGCGGGCGACTACGTCGTCTACGTCGGCACGCTGACGACGCCGCTGCACAACAAGTGGGCCGACGCGGCGATCGCGTACCAGAAGGCGAACTATCCCAAGATGAAGCTCGTCGCCGACCGCTTCCCCGGCGCCGACGAGATCGACACCGCGTACAAGACCACGCTCGACGTGATCAAGGCCTATCCGAACCTCAAGGGCATTCTCGGCTTCGGCTCCAACGGGCCGATCGGCGCCGGCAACGCGGTGCGCGAAAAGCGCCTCGGCAAGAAGATCGCCGTGGTCGGCACGGTGCTGCCGTCGCAGGCCAAGGATCTGATCGCCGACGGCATCATCCGCGAAGGCTTTCTGTGGAACCCGACCGACGCCGGCTACGCGATGGTGGCGGTCGCGCGCCTGGTGCTCGACGGCAAGCCAATCAAGGACGGCGTCGACATCCCGGGCCTGGGCAAGGCGGCTGTCGACGTGCCCGGCAAGCTGATCAAGGTCGACAAGATCATGCGCATCAACAACGAGACGATCGCGGGCCTCATCGCCGGCGGCCTCTGAAGCGTCGGGTGAAACGTCGGCGGGCGAGGTGTCCCTCGCCCGCGATTCCGACTACGGCGTCAACTTTCTTGCTTGGCGCCGACGTCATGGGCTCCCGGACTTGGCCAACTTTCTCGACCTCCACGCGATCTCCAAGCACTTCGGCGGCGTCGTCGCGCTGCGCAACGTCGACCTTTCCTTGCCGGCGGGCGAGGTGCATTGCCTGGTCGGTGAGAACGGGTCGGGCAAATCGACGCTGATCAAGATCATCTCCGGCGTGCTGCATCCGGAGCCGGGCGGGCGCATCGTCATCGAGGGGCGCGAGTATCCGCACCTGAACCCGGTGCAGTCGACCGCCTGTGGCATCCAGGTCATCTATCAGGACCTCTCGCTCTTTCCGAACCTGAGCGTGGCGGAGAACATCGCCGTCGCCGGCCATCTCGGCGCACCGCGGCTGGTGAACTGGCGCGCGCTGCGCGACACGGCCGAGGCCGCAATGGCGCGCATCGGGGCTTCGCTCGATCCGGACGCACGCGTCGAGGATCTGTCGATCGCGAACCGCCAGCTGGTCGCGATCTGCCGCGCGATGGCGGCCGACGCCAAGCTCGTGATCATGGACGAACCGACGGCGTCGCTGACCCGGCACGAAGTCGACGCGCTGGTGCGCCTCGTCGCCGATCTGAAGCGAGCCGGCATCTGCATCGTCTTCGTCTCGCATCGTCTCGACGAGGTGATGGAGATCGCCGAGCGCGTCACCGTGCTGCGCGACGGCGCGAAGGTCGGTGACTTCCCGATGCGCGCGACATGGACGACCGCAAGCTCGCGACCTTGATGACCGGCAAGGCCTTCGCCTATCGGACCCCGGCAGCTGATTCCGCGAAGTCGCAGACACGGTGCTGTCGCGTGCGCCACCTCTCGCGCACGGGCCAGTACGAGGACGTCAGCCTCGACATCCGTGCGGGCGAGATTCGTCGGCATGACCGGCCTGCTCGGTTCGGGCCGCACCGAGTTCGCGCTGTCCCTGTTCGGCATGAACCGGCCGAGTTCCGGGGCAATCCGAGCTCGATGGCAAGCCGCTGGCGCTCAAGACCAACGCCCAGGCCGATCGAGGAAGGCATCGCGTACGTATCCGAGGATCGCCTCAATCTCGGGCTCGTGCTGGAACAGCCGATCGCCTCGAACATCCTGCGTGACGGTGCTCGACAAGCTGCCCGACCGACTGGGCCTGGTGCCGGAGGCGACGCCGCCAGCGCACGGCGCGGAAATGGATCGAGGACTCTGGCCATCAAGGCGCCCAATCCGGACCATGCCGTGCGCACGCTTTCGGGCGGCAATCAACAGCGCGTCGTGCTCGCCAAGTGGATGGCGACGCAACCCAGGCTCCTGATCCTCGACAGCCCGACGGTGGGCGTCGACATCGCGGCCAAGGACGGCATCTACGAAGTGGTGCGCGCGCTGGCGGCCAAGGGGGTCGCCATTCTGTTGATCTCGGACGAGTATCCGAAGTCTTCTATCACGCGCATCGCGTCGTGGTGATGCGCCGCGGGCGCCTCGCCGGTGAATGCGTGCCGCACGCGTCCACCGAGGAGGAATTGCAGGCGTTGGTCGATGCCTAGGCCGCAGGTGCCCGCCCTGGCGCGCTTTCGCCGCAGCCACGAATTCTGGCTGCTGGCGGTCATCCTGGCGCTCTCGCTCGCCCTGTCGCTGGCCACCGACAGCTTCCTGACTCTGCAGAACCTGTTCGACCTTCTGACGTCCAACGCCTTCGTCGGCATCCTGGCCTCCGGGCTGCTGGTCGTGCTGGTCGCCGGCGGCATCGACATCTCGTTCACGGCCACCGCCTCGGTCGCGCAGTACGTCGCGCTGACCATCGGCATCCGCCATGGCCTGGGCTGGTTCGCCTTGTTCGCGCTCGCCGCAGCGGTCGGCGTCCTGTGCGGCCTCATCAACGCGGTCTTCATCACCCGGCTGCGCATCTCGTCGATCATCGTCTCGATCGCGACGCTCAATATCTTCTACGGCCTGCTGATCTTCACCACCGGCGGCAGGTACATCACGTCGCTGCCGAAGTTCTTTCGCGATGGCATCTCGTGGTTCGAATACGAGGATGCCAGCGGCGTGCCGTACGCGCTGAACCTGCAGATCCTCGTTCCTGGTGCTTGCCTTCGCCGCCGCCTGGCTGTTGCTGAACCGAACCAACATCGGACGCCAGATCTATGCGATGGGCGGCAACAAGGACGCGGGCGCAGCGCCTGGGCTTCCACATCTTTCGCCTCAACATCCTGGTCTATGGCTACCTCGGCTTCATCGCCGGCATCGCCTCGCATCGTGCAGGCGCCAGCTGGCGCAGTCGGTGACCCCGACGGTGCTGGTCGGCAAAGAACTCGACGTGCTGGCCGCGGTCGTTCTCGGCGGCGCGAGCCTGACGGGAGGCGTGGGCACCGTGTTCGGCGCGATTCTGGGCGTCGCCCTGCTCGCGATCCTGCAGAACGGGCTGGTGCTGGTCGGCGTCTCCTCCTACTGGAATCAATGGTTCGTCGGGCTGACGATCCTTTGCGCGGTGTCGATCACGGCCTGGTCGGAGCGCCGGCGCCGCGCGGCCAAGGCGATCAATTGAGGCGATGCCGAGGATGAGCATCGAGACCAGGGCGCCGCGACTGCAATTCCCTGCTGCTGCGCTTCCTGCACGGCGGCGCGGTGCCGATGCTGTCGCTCGTGCTGCTCGCGCTGGTCGCGGTGTTCGGGCTCCTGCTCGGCGAGCGGATCGTCGGGGTCGGCGCGCTTCAGTCGATGGCGTTTCAGTTGCCGGAGCTCGGCATCTTGTCGCTGGCGATGATGGTGGCCCTGCTGTCGGGCGGACTGAACCTCTCGATCATCGCGACGGCCAACCTGTGCGCGCTGACGATGGCCTGGGTGCTGACGACGCATGTGCCGGGCGCGTACGGCTTCATGTGGGGCGGCTGGCAGGTGATCGCGGTGCTCGCGGGCGTCGCCGTCGCCGCGATCGTCGGGCTGATCAACGGTTTCGTCATCGCCTACCTCGGCGTGTCGCCGATCCTCGCCACCCTGGGCACAATGACGATGTGCAAGGGCCTGTCGATCGGCATGCACGCGCGGCAACGTCATCTCCGGCTTTCCCGAACCGATCGTGTTTCTCGGCAACGGCACGCTTGCGGGCGTGCCGGCCGCGCTGCTGATCTTTCTCGCGCTTGTGCGTGCCGGTGGCGGTGCTGCTCAACAAGAGCCCGTTCGGTCACAAGATCTACATGATCGGCTCGAGCGAGAAGGCGACGCGCTATTCCGGCGTCGACACCAAGCGCGTTCTGCTCGGTGTCTATGTCCTGTCGAGCCTGCTCGCGGTGGTCGCCGCGCTGGTCATGATGGCGCGCTTCAACTCCGCCAACGCCGCGTATGGCGAGAGCTACCTGCTGGTGACGATCCTCGCGGCAGTGCTCGGCGGCGTCGATCCCTTCGGCGGGCTTCGGCAAGGTGGGCGGCCTGGTCATGGCGCTGATCCTGCTGCAGGTGATCTCCTCGGCGTTCAATCTGCTCGATTTCAGCCCGTTCCTGACAGTCGGCGATCTGGGGGCGCTGATCGTCGTCGTCACGGCGCTCGGCGTCGTGGTCGAGGCGGTCGGCGCCTCGAGGTCAGGCGCGCTGACCGCATCGTGTTTTGCGTCAAAGACCACGGCATCGGGCTTGAATCAAGCTGGCTCGTGCGCGTCTTCGAGATTTTCACTCAACACAAGTCGATGGCGAACGGGCGCGCTGATGGGTTGGGCGTCGGCCTCCATCACTTGATGAAGCCGGTCGATACCGATGAAATGAGGCGATAACTGACTTGGACCGGAGCGTCAGCAGCGTCCTTATTCGTGTTTAGCGGGGATACCGCGCCGAGTAGAACAAGCTGGCGAGCGACTCCGCGGGAATGGGGGTCGCCGTCGTTGTGCACCGCGAGTGTGAACGTGCTCTCGTCGATGCATGACCGGACACGGGCACCTCTCCGACAGCGATCGCCATAGGTCATCGCGCTCGCCACGAGGCTGCCGATGGCCTGATGAGTCGGCCGCGCTCGTGGCACTCGAACTGGATGTCCGCTTTACTCGGTGCGCGCTGTCGGCAATGGGTCGGGAGTTCGAGCCATTGGCGAGCGGACGCTCCGTTGTCCCCGATCACTTCAAACACACGCTCGGTCCGCAGTACTTCGATAGCGGTCATCAGGTGCCGTCCAGCCGGAGCGCCTCGATGACCGCAATGTGGCCGGGACCGTAAATTTGGGAGGCGGCGGTCACCGACAGCAACCGCTGGAGGCTGTGTGAAAACTCATCTGTGGAGCAACTCGGGGGTCCTTCGACCTCTTGGCGCGATCGAGAAAATCGATCCTGGGGCGATCTAGAGGCTCGGTGTTGCGCTGAGCACATCGCGCGCCGAGTTTTCACACAGCCTCGCTGCACAGCGGTCATCGGCGCTTGCATGCGAAATGACCGCAACGGGTCGTTAGGGTCTGTTCAGCAACGTCCGCTTCGAGCGACCTGGTCGAACGGACCGTTGGGACCTCACCTTCGCGATCCCACGGGCGCCGTGGGGCGGTGGGCGTGTCGGTGGTCATGGCGCAGTCACCTCGCGGCCTTTGTCGATTTTTGAAGGCGAATTTGGGCCGCCGCCCCCTTAACCCTTATCTGCCCCCGCAACCAATCCCCTGCACCCCTGGCAGTTATGCATAGGAGTACAGAATCTGCAGTAGGCGAAAACGGATTCGGCCGGATTGTTCATTTCGCGGCGCTCCTAACTCGTTGATGTGAATGCAGTTTTGAGTCAGCGGCGCGCAACTTCGTCTGCTTCAGTTTCTGTAGCGGTGAGCGGGTCACTGCTACAGTTTCGTAGCGCAAATCGGGGTCACCGCGCCACAGTTTCTGTAGCGTCGTTTTTCCGTTGGTCTTGCGCGCGCTCTGGCTTTGCGCGCCATTGCTGCTCGCGCAGCGCCGCCACACCCGCCTTGAGCGCGGCCTGCGCTGCCGCCACCGATGCGAAACGCTTGGTATGGTGCGTCGCGACTGTGGGCATCGATGCCCGGCCGGAAAGGCGACGCACTCGTCCCCGTCCGTGAACGCGTATCATGGCTGCAGCACACCTGCTGCCGAACTCGACGCCACCCTGCGCGTGCACTCCAAAAATCCGGAGTGCTTGCAGTTCGTACAACCGCGCCGGCCAACGTTGCCGGTGATGACCATCCGTGATGCTTGAGCGCGCTCAGGATGCGCGCCCAGGTCGCCGTTGTTGGTCTTGCCGAGGGAGAGCGCGCAGATCGATCGACACAGCGCCCGCGCTGACCGACGACAGGCAGCGCCACGCGGGCGAATGCAGCAGCGTGCAGATAGATGCACGTGCTGTCGCCTGCGGGTCGCCCGGGTAGTGGCTTTTCGATTTGTCGTAGCGCCGCAAGCCTTATGTCCACGCGATCGATGAGTTTTTGCTAGTGATCACGGCCGTGCCTCCAATGCGGGCGGCCAGTGCCTCGCAAGCCTCTCGCGCTTGCGCTCTCCTCGGCTGCCCCGTGCAACCTCGATCGCTCCAGGCGGCAGCAGTGCCTCGACAGCATCGCGCAGCAGGAGCGCAGCAGGCGCGCAGGCATCGCCTCGGCTTCGACGGTGCCCGTGATGTGCGCCGCGCGCTTGTCGCCTGGCCTTGCGCGGCTTCTGGGGCAAGTCGAGCAATGCGATCTGCTCGGGCGAGATGGCAAGCCGAGTGAACGCAGAGCTCGACAGACGGCCCCAGGTGCGCGCGCAGTTCGCGCTCGATGGACTTGTCGATCAGCACGCCAGCGGGGTCGTAGTCGCGCGACATAGAAGATCGTCACCGGCTTTCCAACAGCGACTTGGTCGATATACCGGGCGGCCTCATAGGTCAGCGTCAGCGAGCTGAATCCGCCAGCGGGGTACAGGCTCACCGCGAGGTCTTCGCACGTGTCCTGAATCACGCCAGCGATCGAGCGCGACTCGGCCCACACCTCGCAGTAATGGTGCGACTGTGCCCACAGGTCGGCCCGATACAAGCCAGCCATGCGATGCGCACGAAGTCTGCGCTGCTGGCGAAGGTGTCTCATGAAGTAGCCGCGGCGGGTCGCGTCGGTGATCCATCCATAGGGCAGCGTGCCTGCGCGTCGCAGCTCGACGATGCGGTGCTGCACGTGCCGATAACCGCGCTCCGACTTTCTCACCGGCTCGGGCAGTCGCGGGTCTGTCATCCGATAGGAACACGTGCCGCACTGACTGCGGGTGATCCTCGCGCAGCACGTCCAGAATTTGGGCGTCCAGTTGCGCGATACGCGCTCGCGCGTGCGACGTGCGCGCTTTATGGTGCGTGCCCGATATGTCATGGCTGCGCCGCCGCTGCCTCGACGATCGCCAGCGCTCATGTCGCGGCCTCGGTGGCGGCTTCACTGACATTGCCACGCTTCAGCGCAGGCCCCCAATAGCGGTGCAGTCGAGGGGACAGTTTGGTTGGCTCTGGGATCGGGCCCTTCTCCGACGTAGGCGCGGACAGTCGTCGCGCTCTTGATCCCGTGGAATCCATCGACCGCGCGAATCGATCCAGCCGCTGTAGTCGTAGTCGGCCCTCTTGCGCTGCGCAGTGGCAGGCGCAACCGCTTCGGTGTCCATCTGTGGCTCTCGCATGTCGAAACATGGGGCCACGTTGTCATGCCAGCGCTAGTCGAGACGGGGACACGATCTCAAAGATCGTGTCCCTTGACGGCGATCACTTCGTGTGATGACGCTGCCGAGTTTTCTTCACTGCCTCGACGGTGATGCCGTGGCGCGCGGCCACGAGCGCGAACATTTCCTCGAGCGTCGGCGGCTTGGGGCAGCGAGAGGTAGCCCGGTTTCCTGCGGGCCAACAGTTCCCGTAATCTGCTCGTCGGTCAGCCCGCGCGCGGCCAGCTTGACGCGCAACCGCTTGACCCACGTGGCAGGTGCAAGATGTCCTCGCGAATCTGCCGGCTCGCGTTGCCGCTCGCTAGGACTCCAAGTCGCGCAGGATGCCCTTGGTGTTCTGCTTGACCACGAGCCGTTTGTCGGGCTTTGTCGTCAGCATCCTGATGATGTCTTCGCGCTCGTAGTCCTCCTGCACACCATTGCGTCTCACGAACAAGGACCACGGCCTCCGGGTCGCCCGCTTCCCAGCGCTCGACCTGCAACCAGCCACTTCGCTCACGCGATCGATATCGAACGAGTTTTCCCGTCACTACGCCACCGCTGCCGCAGCCGTCAGTGATCGGCACCACCACAGCGGTGCGTGCAGGTGGCTTGGCGCAGAAGTCGGCCCACTGCTGCACTCAGCTTCGCCCGCTTGGCCAGCAGATCGCCGCGCCGATACGCCTTCTCCCGCCTTGCTGTCGATGGCGTGCGGCCAGCGCCATCTCGATCACCTCGTGCGGCGTGCTGGTGCGCTGCTGGACCAGTCGGCGAAGCGCTGCCGCGAGCTGTGCCGTGCGGGGTACGCAGGCCGCATCCCTTCGGCAGTTCGCCATCGCGGCGCTCGACAGCGGCTTGCTCCCATTGCGGAACACGTAGCCTTTGCGATGCTTGAACGCCGTCAGATCTGCGACCGCCCACCTGCGACAGCGGACGGCGCGCCGCGCCCGCTGATCCGGTCGGCCGGAACGGTCCACGTCTTCGCGTCCAGATCGATCTCGGCCCCAGGTGGCGCTAAGCGTTTCGCCCGTGCGCGCCGCGCACAGGATCGTGAACTCCAGCGCCCTGGCACTCACGCCTGTCGCGCTGGCGCAGATCGGCCATGAACTGCGGCATGGCATCGATGGGCAGCGCCGCGTGGTGCTCGACCTTCGCCACGTCGGTCGGCTTGGCAACAAGTTGTCGAGGTGGCCCTTCCACCTCGCCGGGCTGTCGCCGCGGTGCTTCAGTGCCGTGGCGCGATCCAGCACGCCTCGATGCGCGCGCGCACCCTCGATGCAGTCTCGGTCTTGGTCGTCCAGATCGGCGTCAGCACCTCGACCACCATCCCGGCGTCGGATCACCGTCCACCGTTAGGTGGCCGATGTGCGGGTAGGCGTAGGTCGTCAGCGCGGTGCTGGTCCACGTGGTCGGCGTGCTTGCCGTTCTTCCAGCCGGCGCGATTCGCCTCGATGAATGCCTCGGCCTCGGCCTTGAACGTCACCATGCGCGCGGTGGCCGCTGCCGCGATCGCTTCTTCGCGTGCTTGGCTTCCAGCGGATCGATGCCGTCGAGCGAGCTGCTGGCGACACAACCGCGCGCGCTCCCGGGCTTCGGCCAGCGTCAGGTCGTTGATCGACCCGAGCCCCATCTGGCGCTCTTTGCCGTCGCGTTGGTACCTGAACAGCCACGACTTCGAGCCCGATGGGCTGACTGTGCGTACAGGTTGCCGCCGTCCGGCAGATACCCCGGCGCTTTGGCCGCCTTCACACCACGGTCGGTCAGCCTGTGCAAAACCCTCCGCCGAACCCCTCGTGCAATTTGTTGACCCACGACTCTACCCCCGTCCAGAACGATGATCGGAATGTATCAGAGTCCATCAGGGCTGGAGCAGGGTTCATCCAACCAATCGGCCGCAGATCCAGCATTGGCGCGGGTTTCAGAGCGAATAATCAATCAGCGTCGCTCAGCATCGATCACGTTGGAACAACGCCAGCAGGGACACCGTCTCCGCCAGTTGCTGAGTGACTACGTGACCGCGCCCCGGCCACGCTTTGCATCCCAGCTCCAGCCACCGGCACCGAACGCGGCCAGCACCAGAAGCCCGCCCAGGATGGCGGTGTTCTTGAAGAAGTCTCTGCCGCTGCGCCATCACCCGAGCCTCGGGCACCGCCCAATAGCCGTGGAAGATCGGCGTGATGACTACGACGAACAGCGCGAGCCCCAGCGCGACTCCAGCCGTGTCCGCCACCCCAGCAGCAACAGCAGACCCAGCCCAAGTTCAGCGGCGATGGCGATGACCGCGCATGCTTCCGGAAGTGGCACGCCCTTGGATGCGATGTAGCTCACCAGCCGGCAAAGTTGCCGAGCTTGCCCCAGCCTGAAGGAACGAGAAGAGCGCCGCGATGCAGATGCGGCCCAGCAGCGGCAGAAGCGTTTTGGGAAGCGTGAAGTGGCTCATGTTGGGCTCCAATCGCTGCTCGAAAGGGGCGAGAGTGCCCCAGCTCGCCGAGCCGCGCGAATGGGAGGGCCATTGCGCGTCGCTTGCAGCCTGCGAAGGGCCGTCGCGTTACCGCCGTGGCGGGGGCATGGGCAGGAGCGCGTCCGCTTGCACGCTATAGGTCGCGTGGACCTCCGCCGCGATCATCGGAAACAGATCCAGCGGCGGTCGCGACGCTGCCGGGCAAGACCCAGTCAATTCCCGTCGCCGTCTCTGGGTCGAGGCCTGGCGAGGGACGAACCGCATTCCCTCAACGTACGCAGGGTGACTGCGTAGCTGTCTGTTCAGTTCGGCGAGGCATTCCCGCTTGGTGAGCGGTTGCCGCGACATTTCGACTTCTCCAGGTGTCGTCGTTGCCACCACGAACACGTGCTGGTGCCCTGGGCCAAGCGCAGGATGATAAGAACGGCCGTAGCCATTTCAAGGCCGGAGGAAACTGGATTACGTGTGACCACAAACTTTCAGCCCCACACACTGCGACACCATGAGATACGTGATGCCACTGGCGTTGGCCGCTGCGTTGTTCGGCCTGGTCTCGCGCGCAACCACGAGCATTCACCGCGCTGCCGCCTCAGGGCGACGGCATCTACCAGGGCAAGGGCGGTACGAAGTCCGTGGTCGAAGGCATGGACATTTGGAGCGATGGCGATCCACCCCGGCGCTATCGCGTGCTGGGTCTCATCGAAGACCAACGTCCGGGCGAGCCGGGACAATGAGTGAGCTGGGCGCAGACGTGGTGAGCAAGGCCAGGGCGGTTGGCGCCAGGCACCGATTCAGCCTCAGTTTCCGATCTGATGTCGTCGGCGTTAAGGACGTCGACCTTCGACGGGCAGTATCACCCACGGCAACACTGCGGCAAGCCCGGGCAGCACAACGCCCGTGCCGATTCGTCGACTGACCACCCGGCTCTTCGTCATTCAGTACGTCGACTGGAACGTCTGGCCCCCACCAGTCTCGACGTCGTACCCATACAGCCATGCACTCTGGCGCAGTGGATCGCCGTTCGTGAATTCCGCGTCGCGGGCTTGTTGCTCGGGGCCATCGGGCAGGTGGTTTCGCAACTCCCTGCCGCGGCTCATCAGTTGCACCTCCCTGGCTCTCGGCTGCCGCAGCGCCTTCGTATCTGCGCAGTGCCTGCGGCACGGAATCCGGGCTCGCGCCTTTCAGGCAACCGGCGAGCACCGCGGCGTCTTCTGTCGCTTGCGCGGCACCCTGCGCGAGGAACGGCAGCATCGCGCGTGCCGCGTCGCCGAGCAGCGTGATTCGGCGCTCGGTCCACGTTGCGAGCGGTGATCGGTCGTACAACGCCCATCGCTTGGTGCGTCGGTGGCCGCGTCGATCAGGTCGTGCAGGCGCTGGTCCCAACCGACAAACTGATTCAGCAGGTCTGCGGTCTCACCCTGGGCTGTCCATGATTCGGTACGCCAACAGCCGGCCGGCACGATGGCGACGATGTTGACCAGCCGCCCGCCACAGATGGGATAGTGCACGAAGTGGCGGCCAGGGCCCAGCCACAACGTTTGCACCGGTCGCAGGGCGCCATGCGGGGTGCTCGCTGCGCAGGCACCCAGGCAACGAAAGGCGCACAGGCCCGAGAAGCGCGTCATCGGCCGGCGGCGCAATCACCTCCTGACAACCGAGTGGATGCCATCGGCGCCGATGACGGCGTCCGCAGTCACTTTCGTCTGGCGGCCGGTCGTGCCACTCACCACGGTGAGCTCCACTTCGCTTGCCGACTGATTCGACCGCAACATCATCGTTGGCCCAGACGCATCTGCTCAGCGGGAAGCGCTTGCTTGAGCAACGCCAACAGATCGGCCCGGTGGGCGACGTAGCAGTGAGCACCGTAGAGCCGCTCGCACAACTCGCCCATCGGCTGGACGAACAACACCCGACCGTCGTCCCAACGGCGCAGCTCCCAGGCCGCTTCTGAGCCGCACCGCGCAGGCCTGCAGATCTCGAGTCAGGCCCAGTTTTGCGAGCAACCGCACCCATGTTGGGCGGCACGACGATCCCGGCGCCAACCTCGCGCAGCTCGGGCGCTTGCTCGTAGACCGCCGCGTCAATCCCGGCGTCGCGCAGGAACAGCGCGGCGGCGAGACCGCCGAGACCGCCACCCACGATCGAGACTCGCAATGCCACGCCTGTGTCCTGGGCGACTTGAGTTTCGACCGCTTGGCTCGCTTTGAGGCGCAGCTTTAGGCAAACCTGAATCGGTTCATCGCGCCGAACGCTGGCATGCACGGGTGCGGCTCGAAGCGGGTGCGGCAGTCGATGACCGCGGGTAGGCCGCTGGCGCGCGCACGATCGATCGCACCGGCCACATGCGAAGGTGCATCGATCGATTCGCCGTGGCAGCCAAAACCGCGCGCAATCGCGGCGTAGTCGGTGCCCGTCAATTCGGTGCCGAGTTCGAAGTCGAACTGGCGTCGCTGGCCCGCAGCGATGATGCCCCATGCCGCGTTGTTGTGGATCAGCGTGATTACCGGCAACCCATGGCGCCGTGCGGTGTCGAGCTCCTGCAGCGTGAATCCGAACGAGCCGTCGCCGGTGATGTTGAAAACCGCCCGGTCGGGGTGCGCGAGCTGCAGCGCCAGCGCATACGGCAGGCCGTACCCGAGCTGGCACATGCCCGGGTCGTGGAATCGCGTGCACACGTCATGGACCGGCGTGAGGTCGTTGCTCCAGAAGCTGGTGTGGCCGCCATCGAATACGGCGAGCGCGCGTCACGCGGCAGCGCGTGGCCGATCGCGCGGGCGAATGCGGCCGGATGCATGGGCCGGGCATCGTCTGCGCCCAGAGCGGCGAGCTTGCGCTCGTACGCGATACGCAGGTCTCGTAGACGAGGCAGCCACCCGCGGGTCAACCGACGGCATGGCTTCTGAACCGAGGGCCGCAAGTAGGTCGATTGCCGCGGCGCGTGCGTCAGCTTGCATCAGCCAGCGTGTGCAGCGCCGGCTCGCCGAGTGCCGACGGTTCGATGTCGATGTGAATGTGTCGCTGCGCGCGCCGCACGAACGGACCTTGCTCGTCCCACAGCCAGCTCGAATGGCGGCAGCCGAACGCGAGCACGAGATCAGCCTCGCCGAAAGCCGTGCGAACCGGTTCACCGGCTATCAGTCCACCTTGGCCGATACAGTGATCGCTGTCGCTTGCCACGATGCCCAGGCCCATTTGCGTCGGCACCAGGGTGCCTTCAATCGCTGGGCGAGTTCACGCAATTCGTGCTGAGCCTGCGCCACCACCACGCACCGCCGCCGGCCACGATCAGCGGCCGCTGCGCCTCGGCGCAACAGTGCAACGGCATCGGTCACCGCGGTGCGCTGCCGGACGCGGGCCGGCGATGTTGCGGTAGCGCGCGGGTTCGAGATCGAACTCGTCGTCGGCGAACTCGCAGCGCTCGGCCAGCACGTCTTGCGGAATGTCGAGGTGCACCGGACCGGGCCGACCGCCGAGCGCCTGTCGGAACGCCGTGCGCAGCAACTCGGGAATGCGCCGCACATCGCCGACCACCGCACTCCACTTCGTCAGCGGCGCGAACACGGCACGCGTGTCCATGTCCATGAACATGCCGCGGTGCGGATAGGCGGCGGTGCGGTGCTGGTTGGTCGTGATCAGCAGCGCGGCCGAGTGGTTGTTGAATGCGACACCTGCACCCGATGCGAGATTGATGCCGCCCGGCGCCATCTCGCCGAGCGCGACCGCAACGCGACCGGTGCCCGCGAACATCGCCGCCGCCATCATCGCGCCAGCGGCTTCGTGACGCAGGCCGATGAAGCGGACCTCCGGCGTCTGGGAGAGCGCGTGCAGCAGTGGTGTCAGCTTTCCGCTGGCAATGCCGAACACCCAGCCCACCTGCTCGGCGCGCAAGCAGCGCAGCAGCGCTTGCGCGCCAGTCAGTTGCACGCAAGCCCCTCGTTGATCATCATTCCTCGGCCTTGAAGCCGGTGGCCTGACGATCGGCCCCCAATGCGCGATGTCGGCTTTCAAGATCGCCGCGAATTCCTCGGGCGACTGATACTGCGCCTCGAGCGCGTTCTTCGACAGCGCTTCTTGAGGTCGGGCGTTTGCAGGCCTTCGCGCACCTGCGCGTTCAGGCGCTTGACCACATCGGCCGGCGTCTTGACCGGCACGAACCAGCCGAGCCACTCTTGCAGCGCGATGTCGGGGTAGCCCTGTTCGGCGAGCGTCGGCACTTCGGGGATGAACGGCGAGCGCTTCGGGCTCGTGAGCGCGAGCGCGCGCAGCTTGCCGGTCTTGATCGACGGCAGCACTTCGCCGAGCACGTTGAAGCTCACCGGCACCTGGCCGCCCAGTAGGTCTTGCAGCAGCGGCGCGCCGCCGCGATAGGGTACGCTGTTGAACTCGAACTTGGCCGATCGCTGCAGCATCATGCCGGCGAAGTGCAGCGCCGAACCCGCGGCGGGGATTCCGTACAGCGCCTGCTCGGGATTGGCCCGTGCCCAGGCGATGTAGTCGGCCACGGTCTTGATCTCGGCGGGCAAGCCAGGCCCGGCGGTGAACGAGTAGACGTAGCCGCACAGCGTACTCACCGGTTGAAAATCGGCCACCGGGTCGTACGGCAGCTTGCTGTAGATGTGCGGATACAGCGACATGATCGAGCCGGGGATCTGCAGGAATTGTCTTGCCGTCGGGCGCCGCGCGTTTGACGTACTCCACCGCGATGCGGCCACCGGCACCGGGCCGGCTGTCGAGCATCAACGACTCGGCGTAGCGGCCGCGCAGCTTTCGGTCAGCGGTCGCGCCACCATGTCGCCCATGCCACCGGGGAAAGCCCGACACGACGAAGGCGTTGCCCGCCGATTGCGCACGTGCGAGGCCCGGCCCGAGCGTTGCGGCGGTGGCGAAAAGCATGTCTCTGCGACGGATCATGAGATCTCCTGACGGTGCTCGGCCACGCGCGCGCCGCACGCGAGCCTTGGTCGGCGGCGAGGCGCGACCCGGCATCAGTGTGATCTCCAGGTGTGCAGCGTCGCCCAGAATGACCCGTGCGGTGCGCTCGAAATGAGCGTGCAACAACGCGACCGCGAGATCGGCATCGCCTGCCACCGCGGCGTCGAACAGGGCCTGGTGTTCGCCCTTCACGCCGCGCTTGCGTGCGAACGCCTTCGGCGCCGAGAGGCGCCGATAGCGGTGGTGCTGATCGGCCAGTTGGTCGCAAAAGCCAAGCAGCCATCGCGAGCCGCAGCCGGCAATCAGCGCGCGATGGAAGGCGCGGTGCAAAGGCTCCCACAGCGGGTTGTCTTCGAAGCGGTCTTCGCGCAGCGAGCGCGGCGTGCGCGCGAGCCGGTGGTGTGCCAGCACCAGGCGCTTCTTCCCACGCGGCGTTGCGCGCCGCGATCGACTCGCGCAGCGCGATCTCCTCGAGCCAGCAGCGCGTGCGGCGTGATCTCCATCAGATCTTGGGCGCTGACCTCGGTGACCGCGAAGCCGCGTTGCTCGCGCCGCTGCACCAGGCCATCGGCGACGAGGCGGTTCAACGCCTCGCGCAAAGGTGTCTGGCTGGTGGCGTAGCGTTCGCACAGCGCTTCGATCGCCAAGCGGCCGCCTGGCTCGTGCAGGCCAGCCAGCAGATCGGTGCGCAGCTGGTCGTACAGCGTCGTCGCGAGCGTCGACGCGCCGTTGGCGGCAGCGGGCAGGGCGTGCGTGCGGGCCATCGTGGCGGCGATTTTGTGCCTTTACGCGCCGAATTTCCAGTTTATATATAAACTGGCGCAAACCCACCGGCGACCATGGCCTCACCCTGGATCGCGGCGCTGCGCAGCGTCGCACTCAACGTGCCCGACCTCGAAGTGGCCGAGGCCTTCTACACCCGCGCCTGGCACCTCGACGTCGCGGCACGCCGCGACGGCGTGCTGTATCTGCGTGGCACCGGCAGCGACGCCTACCTGCTCTCACTGCACGCTGCGGCGCAGGTGCAGATCCGCGCGGTGACGATGCGTGCGCGCAGCGAAGTCGCGATCGGGCAGATCGCCGCCGCCACGGCGCGCGCCGGCGGGCGGGTGGTCTCGCCGACCGCGCTGCTCGACGATCCGGCGGGCGGCATCGGCCTCACGCTGCGCGACCCCCATGGGCGCTTGTTCGAGGTGGTGCATGGCGACCAGCAGCGGCCCGCACCCACCAGCGAGAAAGACCGCCCGCTGCGCCTTGCGCACGCGGTGCTCAACAGCCACGACGTCGACGGCGACCCAGCGCTTCTCTCGAGACAGGCGCTGGGCTTCAAGCTCGCCGATCGCACGCGGATCATGGCCTTCATGAACTGCAACCGCGACCACCACAGCCTCGCGCTCGGCGACGCCGACAACGATGCGCTGAACCACATCGCCTTCCTGATGCCCGACCTCGAATCGGTGATGCGCGGCGGCGGCCGCATGAAGGACGCCGGCCATGCGATCGAGTGGGGCCCCGGCCGCCACGGTCCGGGCGACAACGCCTTCAACTACTTCATCGGCCCGTTCGGCGAGGTCATCGAATACACCGCCGAGGTCGAGCAGGTCGACGACAGCTACCGCGCGCGCGGCCCGACCGACTGGACCGTGGCCGCCGGGCCGCGTCGACCAGTGGGGCATCTCCGCGCCGCCGAGCGCGCGCCTGAAAGAGGCGCAGCGCGCGGTGTTCTTCATGCCGACTCCTGAGGACTCTGCGATGCGATTCACCACCTTTACCTGCAACAAGGCCGCACGCGCCTGGGCGTGGTCGACGGCGACGCACGTCGTCGACCTGAACGCCAGCCCAGCCCGCAGGTGCCAGCCGATCTGCGTGCGGCGCTCGAGGCGGGCATCGATCTGCGCGGCGCCGCCGCGCGCCGCGCTCGCATCGACCGCGCCCGCGTGCCGCTGGCCGCGCATGACGCCTGGCGCCGCTCGTGCCCGAGCCCGGCAAGATCATCTGCCTCGGCCTGAACTACTTCGACCACGCCAAGGAGGGCGGCCGCGACAAGCCCGACTACCCGTGGTTCTTCTACCGCGGCAAGAGCTCGCTGCTGGCCCACGGTCGCGCCGGCTGCGTGCCCAAGGTGTCGAGCAAGTTCGACTACGAGGCCGAGCTGGCGGTGGTGATCGGCACGCGCGTGCCGCGCCGCATGTCGCAGCGCCGATGCGCTGCAGCACGTGTTCGGCTACAGCTGCTTCAACGACATGTCGGTGCGCGACTACCAGAAGCGCACCGGTCAGTGGACGATCGGCAAGAACTTCGACGCCACCGGTGGCTTCGGTCCGAGTGCTGGTCACGGCCGACGAGCTGCCGCCCGGCGCGGCCGGGCCTGCACATCCAGAGCCGGCTTGAACGGCACGGTGATGCAGAGCGCAAACACCGCCGACATGATCTTTCGCAGTCGCTGAAACCATCGTGCTGCTGGCGCGAATGCATGACGCTGGATCCCGGTGACGTGATCGTGATGGGCACGCCGGCCGGCGTCGGCCAGGCGCGCACGCCGCCGGTGTGGATGAAAGCCGGCGACGCGATCGAGATCGAGGTCGAGCGCATCGGCACGCTGCGCAATCCGGTCGAGAACGAAGCCGCCTGAAGTCATGGCCGGGGACGAGCTTCGACGTCGCCGTCGTCGGCTTCGGTCCGAGCGGCGCGGTGGCCGCGGCGCTGCTCGGGCAGGCCGGGCCACCGTGTGTTTGTCTGCGACCGCTCGACCGATGGTGTACGCCAAGCCGCGCGCGATCGCGCTGGACCACGAGATCATGCGCGTGTTCCAGCAGCTCGGCGTTGCAGCGGCGATCGAGCGCGCACACTGAAGCCGTTCACCGACAGCTGCTTCTACGGCATCGATGGCCGTCTGATCCGTCGCATGACGATGGTCGCGCCGCCGTATCCGCAAGCGTGGACGCCGTCGATGGTGTTCACGCAGCCGGCCGGTCGATGCGCGTGCGCGCCGCGGTGGCGCGGCTGTCGAACGTGCGGGTGGACCTCGGCGTCGAGGTCACGGGCTTGCAGCAGGATGACGAATCCGCCGACGCTCGACGCTGACCGATGGCCGCCGCGTCAGGCGCGCTGGGTCGTCGGCTGCGACGGTGCGAGCAGTACGCTGCGCGAACTCGCTGGCCTTGCGCTCGAAGACCTCGGGTTCGACGAGCCCTGGCTCGTGGTGGACGTGCTCGCCAACGAGCGCGGCCTGGCCAAGTTGCCGTCGACCAGCGTTCAGTACTGCGAACCGGCTCGACCGTGCACCCTGGTGATCGGGCCCGAGCAATCACCGTCGCTGGGAAATCTCGCTGAAGCGACGGAGACGATCCACGCCAGGCCGCGACGCCGCGAAGGCACGTGGCAGCTGCTCAGGCGTTGGATCACGCCCGATGATGGCTGAACTCTGGCGCCAGGCGAGCTACCGATTTCACGCGCTCGTGGCGCGACCGCTGGCGCGCCGGCCGCGTCTTCATCGCCGGCGATGCGGCACACCAGCAGCCGCCGTTCCTCGGCCAAGGCATGTGCCAGGGCATTCGCGACGTCGTCAACCTGGCGTGGAAGCTTGACGCTGTGCTCACGCGGCCAGGCCGGCGACGCGCCTGCTCGACAGCTACGGTGTCGAGCGCGGACGCCATGTTCGCGAACTGACGACCCGGCTCAAGGGCATCGGCGCGCTGATCGGCGAGCGTGATGCGACGCGAGCGCGCGGCCCGCGACGCGCGCTTGATCGCCGAGGCCGGCGGCACGGTCGCTGCCCACGCCGCGGCAGGACGTCGCTGCCGCGCCTGGAGGAGGGCGCGCTGGCGCACGACGACAGCACCTGCGCGCGGCACGCTGTTTCCGCAGCCGTGGCTGCTGCGCGGAGCCAGCGCGTGCGCATGGACGACGCCGTGGGCCGCGGCTGGCGGCTCGTACTGCGCGATGCGCACTCAAGCCTTCGATGCCGTCGTACCAGGACTGCGGCCCCTGTCACCTGGCGGCGCTGAACGAATGCCGATAGCGTGCTCGCCGCCTGGTTCGATCGCCACCGCTGCAGCGCCGCGCTGGTGCAGACCGGATCACTATGTCTTTGGCACCGCGAGTGATGCAACCGGCGTACCGGGCCTGCTGGCGCAGGCACGCGACGCGCTGCGCTGAAGACCGCACTCACCAGGAGACCGCACCATGCGACGCCGGAACCTCACGTTCGCGCTGACCGCCGCGCTGATACCGGCTCGCCGGCTCTGCGCGCACAGAACCTGGCCCGACAAGCCGGTGCGCTTCGTGCTGTCGCAGCCACCGGGCTCAGGGCCCGACAACGTGGCGCGGCTGATCGGTGATCGACTGGGTGCGTTGTGGGGGCCAGCCGGTCGTGATCGACAACAAGCCCGGCGGCCAGAACACGATCGGGGCACAAGCCGCGGCGCGCGCAGCGCCGATGGCAGCACCTTCTACTTCGCAACCACCGCCGCGCTGGTGACCAATGCGTACCTGTTCAAGTCGCTGCCCTACGACCCGCAGAAGGACTTCGTTCCGGTCGCCTTCATTGCACGCAGCCCGTTCGGCTTGCTGGTCGAAGCGAATTCGCCGTTGCGCTCGCTGCAGGCATTTGTCGAGCAAGGCGCAAGGCCGAGGCCCGGGCGCACTGACGCTCGGCAACGAAGGGCCGCGCACCTTCAGCGGCATGATCTCGCGCGTGATGGCGGCACGGCTGAAGATCGAGCCGAACCAGGTGCCCTATGCGTCGGTCGCGCGTGGCGACGCAGAACACGCTCGGCGGACAGGTCGATGCGATGCGTCGCCGATCTGGCCTCCACCGGCCGCGCTGGTGCGCTGCCGGCAAGCTGCGCGCTGCTCGCGGTGACGTCGGCGCAGCGCGTGGTCGGGTTCGAGAGCGTGCCGACGCTGGCCGAGACAGCGCTGCCCGGCTTCGAGATGGTCGGCTGGTTCGCGATCGTTGCGCCGACGGGCACGCCGACACGCCGTCGTGCAGCGTGTCAATCGCGACGTCAACGTCGTGCTTGCCGAACCTGCGATGGCCGGAGCGGATCGCGGCGATCGGGCCGATCGCCGATGCCACCATGGGTGTCGACCAGGTGAGCGCGTTCCTGCGCGGCGAACATCAAAGCTGGTCTGCCGCCACGAAGGAGATCGGCCTGCTGCCCGAATGACCTCGGCCGACGCCTGATCGGGGTTGCGCGCCCTGAGCCGACGCCCGCAATCGTCACGGCGATGAAGTCGCTGGCGTGACCACGACCGACGACGCGGACCGAGCGGCCGCGCCGTGGAACACGGCCTCGATGTTGTTGCCATCGGGATCCAGAACGAAAGCACCGTAGTACCCGGGATGGTAGGAGCGCTCCCCCGGTGCGCCGTTGTCACGGCCACCGGCAGCAGGGGCGGCCTTGTGGAAGGCGTGCACGGCGTCGCGATTGGCCGCCTGGAACGCCAGATGGACGCGAGAGATGTATCCTCGGCCTTGTCGACAAACAGTTCGTCGGCATGGAAGAAACCTTGCCCTTCGTGGATCACGTCCGGCAGGCCGAGTGAGGCGAACACGGCGCGGTAGAAGCGCTTGCTGGCCTCGACGTCCGACACCCGCAGGTGCACGTGGTCGATCATTCTGCCGAGGGTAACTCGCATGGACTCTCCTTCGCCAGTCGAAGCGCAAGGATCGCAGCTTCAGCATGGCGCGGTCGCAGGTTGGTTTGTCACAAATGCAAACGATTCGCATTGCGTGATAGACTCGCCGACTCTCGTTCAACAGACTCCCGAGGATCCTGATGAAGCAAGTCGTTGTCGCCGCTGCCGTGTGCGTCGTCTCCGTGGCGCCGATCGGCGCTTTGGCCAAAGCCGATTGCAAGGCGTATCCGAAGGCCGAGTGGATGAAAGAGTCCGACGCCAAAGCCAAGATCGAAGGCCAGGGCTACACCATCACCAAGTTCAAAGTGGATGGCAACTGCTACGAGATCTACGGCGCGAACAAAGAAGGCAAGAAGGTCGAGATCTACTTTGACGCCAAGACGCTGGAGCCCGTGAAGACCGAGATCAAGAACTGACGCGGTGTCGGGTCCCGGGCGCACATTCGGCGGCCGCGTGCAGGCCTGGGACGCGGCCGTGCGCGTGCTGCACTGGACGTTGGCCTTGGCTGTCGTGTTCGACTTCGTGTACGACGACGGCGACGAGCTGCATCGTGCCGTGGGCTACGCTGGCTGCAGGCATCGTTGTCCTGCGCTTGTCGTGGGCTGCAGTGACGCGCGCAGGACATGCGGCGCCTTGCGATGCTCAGGCCATCACCGCGAGCGACGCTCGCGTACCTGGGGCAGCTTGCTGCACGGACCGTGCGCCGCGTCACCCGGGCCACGACCCGCTGGGCCTGTGGATGGTGTGGCTGCTCTGGGTCCTCGTGGTGCTGCTCGGGCGTCACCGGATGGATGAGCCGGCTCGATGCGTTCTGGGGCGACGATCATTTGCACGATCTCCACGCCTGGCTCGCCGACGCCTTGTTGGCGGCCGTGCTGGTGCACTTGATCGGCGTTGCCGTCATGAGCTGGGCTTGGCGCGAAAACTTGCCCGCCGCCATGTTCACCGGGAGCAAACGCGCAATCGATTCAACCGATCGCGACTGATTGCTTAGCGGAGAGGCGCGACGCCGGTCGGTCGAATGCTCGCGGCAGTGGTGCTCTGCATCAGCCGGACGAACTGGGCTGGCGAATCTCAAGGTACGCTTGGCCATGACCTCCGAGCGGGCGCACGACGTCGCGATCGTCGGCCTGGGCGCGATGGGCAGCGCGGCCGCGTTCGAGCTGGCGCGGCGCGGCACCGACGTGATCGGCTTCGACCGCTTCACGCCGCCGCATACCTTGGGCTCGTCGCACGGCGACACGCGCATCATCCGCGAGGCCTACTTCGAGCACTCCGGTCTACGTGCCGATGGTGCAGCGGGCGTTCGAGCTGTGGCGCGAGCTGGAGCGAGCGATCGGGCGCCGCGCTGCTGCAGCAGACCGGCGGCCTGATGATCGGCGACGCCGGGCTGCACGCTCGTGGAGGGCGCGCTGCGCAGCGCGCGGGCGCACAGCCTGGAGCATGCCGTGCTGTCGGCGGACGACATCCGCGAGCGTTTCCCGGTGCCTGCATCCGCAGCCCGAGCATGGTGGGCGTCTGGGAGCCGCGCGCTGGCGTGCTGTCACCCGAGGCTTGTGTGGCGGCGCAACTCGAGCAGGCGCGGCAGCGCGGCGCAACGTTGCGCTTCGACGAGCCGGTGCAGTCAATGGCGAGGCCGACGGCGATCAGCGTGAGCGTCATCACGGCGCATTGGCCGCTACCGCGCCCGGCAACTCATCATCAGCGCCGGCGCATGGGTGAATGGATTGCTGCCCGGCATGCGCTTGCCGTTTCGCATCGAGCGCCAGGTGCTGCATTGGTTCGAGCCCAGCCGCGACGCCGATGCCTTCACGCCGCAACGCTGTCCGATCCACCTGTGGCAGTTCGATGGCGATCGCTACTTCTACGGCTTTCCCGACATGGGTGCCGGCGTCAAGCTGGCGTTTCACCATGCTGGCGAGATCACCACGGTTGACGACGTGCGCCGCGACGTCGCGATGGCCGAAGTGGATGCGGTGCGAGCCGCGGTGCGCCGATTCGTGCCGGCGGCCGACGGGCGCCTGCGCGCCTCGGTGGTGTGCCTGTACACCAACACGCCGGACGAACACTTCTGGATCGACCGGCATCCCGAACACAGCCGAACGTGCTGGTGGCCAGCCCGTGCTCGGGACACGGCTTCAAGTTCGCGCCGGTGGTCGGTGAGATCCTGGCCGATCTCGTCGAGCGCAAGCAAGCCCGCTTCGATCTCAGCTTGTTCCGTTGGCGGTGAAGCCGATGCAAAGCCGACCCGGCGCGTCGTGGCGGCGGCCCTGCAGAAGCTGGCGCGTGTGATTGCGCCCGATGGCGATCGCGTCGAAGGCGTTGCAGCGGCTCTCGGGCGGCGCGAGCCAGCAGACCTGGGCGTTCGAGATCCGCGGCGGTGCGGCCAGCCTGCCGCTGGTCCTGCGCCATGCAGCCATCGGTGCCAGCGAGCGCGTCAGGATGACGGCGGGCCTCGACGTCGAAGCGCACTTGATTGCTGCCGCCAGCGACCGCGGGCGTGCCGGTGCCGGCGCATCCACCACGTGCTGCGCCCCGAAGACGGGCTGGGCCAGGGCTTCGTGATGGAGCGCATGCAAGGCGAAACGCTGGGCCGCCGCATCGTGCGCGATGCGCGCTTTGCTGAACGCGCGGCGCGTGCTTGCGCGCCAGTGCGGCGAGGCGCTGGCGCGCATCCACGCGATGCCGCTCGGCGATCTGCCCAACACATTGCGGCGTGGCGGGCCGCAGCGCCGGAGCTGCAGTTTCAGATCGATCTGCATCGCAGCCACGGCACCGCGCGCCCGGTGTTCGAGCTGGCGTTTCAGTGTGCTGCGCAAGCACTGCCCCGATGATGTGACGCCTGGTGCTCGTGCACGGCGACTTTCGCAACGGCAATCTGATGGTGGGCGAGGGCGGCCTGCGTCGGCGTGCTCGACTGGGAGCTGGCGCACCTGGGCGATCCGATGGAAGACCTGGGCTGGCTGTGCGTCAACTCGTGGCGCTTCGGCGCCGTCGATCTGCCGGTGGGCGGCTTCGGCACGCGCGAAGACCTGTTCGCAGGCTACGCCGCTGCGCGGGTGGCCAGGTGGATGCGGAACGCGTGCACTACTGGGAGGTGATGGGCACGCTGAAGTGGGGCATCGTGTGCGAGAGCATGGCCCACGCGTGGCTCGCCGGACACGAGCGCGACGTGGAGAAGGCCGCGATCGGCCGGCGGGCATCGGAATCCGAGATCGATTTGCTGATGCTGCTGGCGCCGCGCTGAAGGGCGATTGATGCAAGACCGGCCGAATCCTGAAGAACTGCTCGAAGCCGTGGCCGCGTTCCTGCGACGACCACTTGGTGTCGGGCATCCGCCAGCAGCCAGGTGGCGTTTCACGCGCGCGTAGCCGCCAATGCACTGGACATCGCGCGGCGGCAGATGACGCTCGCACCGGCCATGCGCGAGCGCGAGCACGCTGCGCTCGCGAAGCTGCTCGATGCGTCGACCCGGGCCACGACGTGGCGCAGCTGAACCGGATGCTCTGCGAACGCATCGCGCAGGGCGTGGTGGATCTCGGCACGCCCGGCCTGGCAGATTGCCTGTGGCAGATCACACTCGACAAGCTGGCCGTCGACCAGCCGAGCTACGAAACCTACGTGCGCATGCAACGCAACGCGAAACCCGACGACAAGGACCGTTGAGCATGGACTTCGACCTGCCCGCCGACTTGACCGCGTACCTGGGCGAGCTCGATGCGTTCATCGAGCGCGAGATCGCACCGCTGCAGGCGCAAGACGACAACCAGCGCTTCTTCGACCACCGCCGCGAATGGGCGCGCACCGACTTCGACAACCAGGGCCTGCCGCGCCCCGAATGGGAAGCGCTGATGGCCGAGGCGCGGCGGCGCGCCGACCGCGCGGGCCACCTGCGCTTTGGCCTGCCGCGGGAATACGGCGGCCGCGACGGCAGCCACCTGTGGATGGCGGTGATCCGCGAACACCTCGCGGCCAGGGGCCTGGGCCTGCACAACGACCTGCAGACCGAACACTCGATCGTCGCCAACCACCCGCTCGTGCTCGCGATCCGCGACTTCGGCACGCCGGCGCAGCGCGATGAGTTCATCCCCGGCCTGCTCGACGAGAGCAAGCGCATGGCGTTCGGTCTTACCGAGCCCACGCATGGCTCGGACGCCACGCACATGGAGACGCGCGCGGTGCGCGAGACGCGCGACGGCCGCGCGGGCTGGCAGATCGATGGCGAGAAGATGTGGACCACCGGCATGCACACCGCCACCCACTGCGTGGTGTTCGCGCGCACCAGCGGGCAGGCCGGCGACGGCCCGCGGCATCAGCGCGTTCCTGGTACCGGCCACGGCCGACGGGCGTGAAGGTCGAGGAGTACCTCTGGACCTTCAACATGCCCACCGACCATCCGCGCGTCAGCTTGACCAACGTGTGGGTGGACGACGGCGCACTGCTGGGTCCGCTGGACGGTGGCCTGGCGGTGGCGCAGCACTTCGTGCACGAGAACCGCATCCGCCAGGCGGCGTCGAGCCTGGGCGCGGCCGACTATTGCGTGCAGCGAGAGCGTGGCCTACGCGCGCGCAGCGCAAGCCGTTCGGCGAGGAACTGGCGCGCAACCAGGGCATCCAGTTTCCGCTGGTGGAGCTCGGCCACGCAGGTCGAGATGCTGCGCCTGCTGATCCGCAAGACCGCGTGGCAGATGGACCAGATGCCCAAGCCCGAAGTCGAGAAGCGCCTGTCCGACAAGGTCTCGATGTGCAACTACTGGGCCAACCGCCTGTGCTGCGAGGCGGCCGACCGCGCGATGCAGGTGCACGGCGGCATCGGCTATTCGCGCCACAAGCCGTTCGAGCACATCTACCGGCACCACCGCCGCTATCGCATCACCGAAGGGTCCGAGGAGATCCAGATGCGCAAGGTGGCCGGGCACCTGTTCGGATACATGGGGCCGCAGCGAGGGGCATTGCCCTGATACTGCACTGTCCACATATGATGCTGACTTCAGCTTCACTTAAGCCTGCCGCGCCATAGTCACCAGAGCAGTTCCGCGCGCATATCACGAGCCTCGCCCTGTGGGCGGCGTGAGTGCGCTGCGTGGTGGCGTTGACAACCGCACCACAAGGACGTGACATGACAAACGCGTCGACAGCAACATCCTGCAGCACAACGCGGGTTGGTCGTTCGATCAAATCAGCAACGATTTCGACGACCACATCCGCAGGTCGATCCCGCTGTACGAAAGCGGGCACGGTGTCGTCTGCCACTACAGCGACTTCTTTCCTGAAGAACGACAGCGCGGCCTACGACCTCGGTTGCTCCACAGGAAAGATGCTCAAGAAGATCGGCGAGCGGCATCCGCAAAAGAGCGAGCCTGCGCCTGCTTGGCATCGACTGCGTGGCCGACATGGTCGAGAAAGCCCGGCAACTGGGCGCCGGCGACCGTCGCCTGACGTACCACTGCGCCGATCTACTCGACGTGGAGTTCGATCCGTGCGACATGGTGGTCGCCAACTACACGGTGCAGTTCATGCCGCCGCGGGTGCGTCAGACCTTCATCGACAGGATCTACAAGGCGCTGAACTGGGGCGGCGGCTTCTTCATGTTCGAGAAGGTGCGCGCACCGGATGGGCGGTTCCAGGACTACGCCAACCAGGTGTACGTGGAGTTCAAGCTCGAGAACGGCTTCTCGGAGGAAGAGATCATCAACAAGGCCCGCAGCATCAAGGGCGTGATGGAGCCGTTTTCCACGCAGGGGAACCTCGGATCTGCTCAAGCGCGCCGGCTTTGTCGACATCATGACGATTCAGAAGTACGTCTGCTTCGAAGGCTTCCTGGCGATCAAGTGAATGGCTCAATGTTGGACTCCGAAGCGCATCAGCAAGGTCAGCGTCGGGAACTTTTCTTCACTACCGCAACGGCATCGGCCCCGTCGTCTATCTCGTCGCCCTGGTCTTCGGAACGCCGTTGTATCCCTTGGGCCGCGCAGACCTGAATGTGCTGCTGGACGTGGTGGGCATATTGGTCGCCGGGGCCGGACAGCTGCTTCGCGTCGTCACGATCGGGTACGACTACATCGAAAGAGGCGGCAAGAACCGGCGCGTGTATGCCAGCAAGCTGGTGCGCGGCGGCATGTTCAACCATTGCCGCAACCCGCTGTACGTGGGAAACATCCTGATCAGCGCCGGCCTCGCGTTGATCGTCAATTCCGTATGCGTTCTACCTGTTGCTGCTTGCTGTCATCGCCGCCTATGTGTGCATCGTCGCGGCGGAGGAAGACTTTCTGCAGCGGCGCTTCGGCAGACGAGTATGTGGAATACCAGCGGCAGGTCAACCGGTGGTGGCCTCGATGGGCTGGCTGGAACGCCTCCGATTGAGGACATGCAGTTCAGCTGGGGCCGGGTGTTGGTCAAGGAGTACAACACGTTCTTCCTGGTGGTGCTGGCGATCGTGGCATTCAAGCTGTGGGCAGACTACAGCGTCGTCGGCGGAGAAGCCCTGCCGCCGTCGACCGCGCTGAGCACCGCCTTCGTGACATGGTTGCTGCTGTACGTTCTCGTGCGCATGCTGAAGAAGCAGGGGACACGTCACGGGCTAGTTGCGAGGCGTCACGTGGGTGCCGTTAGACCTCTACGGATCGTCCCATACAGTACGCCTCCACTCTGGGAGTTCCGTCGATGATCCACGTCCTCGCCATCATCACCGCCAAGCCCGGCATGCGCGATCGCATCCTGGAGGCGTTTCGAAACAACACCGAAGCCGTGCGCGCCGAAGCGGGCTGCATTCAGTACGAAGCCGTCGTCGATGTAGCCAACGGCGCCGCGAGTTTGCCAAGTTCGGCCCAGATGCGTTCGTGGTGGTCGAAAAGTGGCAGTCGATGGAAGCGCTTCAGGCCCATGCGGTGGCGCCGCACATGAAGGCCTACGCGAGCAAAGTGAAGGAGTTCACCGCGAGCCGCGCGATCCACGTGCTGGAGCCGGCCTGATCGCGGGACGCCGATCTCGAGCAGGGCATTAAGCGCCGGTCACGCGCCAGATCACGTCGCCGACGTCGTCCGCCACCAGCAACGAGCCGTCGGCGCCGATGGCCACGCCGACCGGTCGTCCATAGGACACCCGTTCGTCCGGCGCGAGGAACCCCGTCAGGATGTCGCGCGGCGGCCCGCTCGGGCGCCCGTTCGCGAACGGCACGAAGACGACCCTGTAGCCACTGAGCTTGCTGCGGTTCCAGGAGCCGTGCTGGCCGATGGCCATGCCCTCCGGGAAATCCGGGCAGCGTGCCGGCGGGCAGCCAGCACAGGCCGAGCGACGCGGTGTGTCCACCGAGCGCGTAGTCCGGCGTGATGCGCCGTGGCCACCGCGGCCGGATCTTGCGGCACGCGGTCGTCCACCGTCTGCCCCCAGTAGCAATACGGCCAACCGTAGAAGCCGCCGTCGCGCACCGAGGTCAGGTAGTCCGGCGGCGTCTCGTCGCCCAGGCCGTCGCGCTCGTTGACCACCGTCCAGAGCACGCCGGTGCGCGGCTCCCAGGCCAGGCCCACGGGGTTGCGCAGGCCGGAGGCGAAGATGCGGCTGCTCGCCGGTGGCCAGATCGAGCTCGTAGATGCAGGCCCGGCCCTGCTCGACATCGAGGCCGTAGTCGGCGATGTTGCTGAGCGAGCCGACGCCGACGTAAAGCTTGCGCCCATCCGGGCTCGGCAGCAGGCTGCGCGTCCAATGCCCGCCGGGCTTGAACGTCGCGTCAGCTTGCGCCCCGGCGCGCGTGATGCGCGTCGCGCCCGGCGTGTAGGGGAAGGCGACCACGCCGTCGGTGTTGCCGACATAGAACGTGTCGCCCAGCAGCGCCATGCCGAACGGCTGGCGCAGTCCCTCGAGAAACGCCTCGCGCGTTTCGGCGACGCCGTCGCCGTCCGCGTCGCGCAACAGCGTGATCCGATTCGGGCTGACGCCCACGGCGGCGGCGCGCTTCATCGTGCTGACCATCGCGTGCGTCGAAGATCGACTTGTGGCTGCCCGGGCTGGAACAGAGCCTCGGCGACAGTGACGTCGCCATTGGGCAGCACGTGGATCCAGCGCGGATGCTTGAGACCGGTCGCGAACGCATTGACCTTGAGGCCGGGCGCCGCCACCGGCGTCTGCCCTGTCGCCCAGCCCTGCGCCGTCGGCATCTTGAGCGTGGGATGCGGCCTTGCGGCCTGGCCGCCGGGAATCGTCGGCGTGGCGCCGACCGCTTGCTGATGCACGCTGCCTTGCAGCCGCCGCCACAGGATCGCCGCATCGCCGAGCAGCGCAAACTTCATCCACGCGAAAACGCCTGACTGGCTCATTGAACTTTCTCCCTCAACTGGCCGCGGTATGCAGGAACCAGCGCTCGCTCGGACGATTCGTTGTGCCCGCGAACGTGTCGCGCGTCACGACGACATCGCGCCCACGCGCAGCCACTGCGCGAGTGTGCGCGCAGCGTGTCCAGTGTCAGCGGCTTGCTCAGCATGCGCATCCATGCCGGCCGCATGGCAGGCCTGGCGCTCCTCTTCGCTGGTGTGCGCGGTGAGCGCGACGATGGGGCACCCCGGCCACTTGCCGGCGGCCTGCAGCGCGCGCAGCTCGCGTGTGGCCTGCAGGCCATCCATGCGCGGCATCTGCACGTCCATCAGCACCAGGGCGGGCGTGCGCTCCAGGCAAGCTCGCACGGCCTCATGGCCGTCGCTGGCCAAGCGCACGCGCATGCCGAGCGCGCGCAGGAACCTCTTGCCGAGCAGCTGATTGACCGGGTTGTCCTCGACCAACAGCACCTCCGCTCTGGACGATGCGTGCCGGTTCGGTGCATTGCCGTCGCCCAGCAGCGGGCGCCACGCCGAGACGGCGCAGTTGCGCCGGCGCGAGCGGCGCCACCAACGTGGAGAAGCGCGCCACGCGGGCGGCACCGGCCAGCGTGGGTGCGTGCCAGTCGGGTCGCACGAGCAAGTGCAAACAGGCGTCGGGCAACAACGCGCGCAGCGCGGCGAGGTCGCTGTCGGGAAGCAGCGCCTGCTCGGCGATGACCACGGCGTCGGGCGCATCAGTGGTGGCCCCGACGGGCCCGTTGCAGGGCCAGAGGCAGGCCGTAGATCACCTCCGCGTGCCAGCCCAGCCGCCGCAGCAGCGCTGATATCCAGCTGCCACCGGGCGGTCGTTGATACACCAGCCATACGCGCCCCGGCGGCGGAGGCTCGGGCAGCCGGTGTGCCTCGGGCACCGGCAGCGGTCGGCAGCTCGACCTCGACCGTGAACACCGAGCCGCCAGACGGTGGGCACTCGAGGGTCAGCTGGCCGCGCATCGCTTGCACCAGATGGTGCGCGATGGCCGAGGCCCAAACCGGCGCCGCCGTGACTGCGCGCGAGCGTGTCGTCGCCCTGCACGAAAGGCTCGAAGATCGCCGAACGCCGATCGGGCGCCACGCCGGGCCCGGTATCGCTGACTTGCACCTTGAGCCGACAGCGGCCCTCGCCTACAGGGCTCAGCCAGGCCTCCAGCGCGATGCGGCCGCGCTCGGTGAACTTGATTGCATTGCCGAGCAGATTGACCACCACCTGGCGCAACGCACTGTCGTCGCCGTCCACCCACGGTGTCTCACCATGCCAGTCGAAGACCATCAACAGGTCCTCGCGCCGCCGCGTCATCGAAATCAGGCTGCGCATGGCAGCGGCGAGCAGTTCCGCCGGATCGAAAGGGCGCGGCCTGGAGTTCGACGTGGCCGGCCTCGATTCGCGACAGGTCCAGCACGTCGTTGATCAGACGAAGCAGCGTCTGTCCCGAATCGTGGGCGGTCTCCAGGAAGCGTCGCTGCTCCGCCGACGTGGCGGTGCGCAGCGCCAATTCGGTGAGGCCCAGCACACCGTTGAGCGGAGTCCGAATCTCATGGCTCATGTGGGCGAGGAAGCGGCTCTGGCCAGGTTGGCACGTTCGGCTTCGTGCTGCCGGGCTTCCGCCTGCGCCAGCGCAACCTGCAGCCCGACCGTGCGCACGCGCACCAGCTCCTCGAGTTCCTGCTGGCGTCGCTCCCGCTCGAACTGCTCTTGCTTGAGCGCCTGCACCTCGGCGACCACGCCGGTCAACCAGGCGGCGCGACCACTGTCATCAGCAAAGACCTGGCCTCGCCCGCGCATCCAGCGCCACTCACCGGCCGCGTCGAGGTAGCGAATCTCGTAGGTGAGTGAACCGACGCGGGCAATCGCGTCGTCATGGGCGGCCACGTAGCGCGGCAAGTCTTCAGGGTGGATGCGCGCGCGCGCGTCGAGCGGGTCGGTGGGCGCCGCGCCGGGCGCGAAACCAAAATCTCGTTGAACCGGCTCGAGTACCAGATGCGGTCGGTTCGCAGGTCGCGCTCCCAGTAACCATCGCCCGATGCGGCTGCCGCACGTCGCATGCGTGCATGTTCGAGCGCCTGGGGGTCGTGGCTCATCCGCTGGGCATCTGTGATGGCGCCTTGATTATCGATATGACCGGTGATTGGCAGACTCGAGTCGTGGTCGTGCCTCCCACAACGTGGGCCGCTAATGCCAGCGTGGCGAGCAATGTCGCCGACGCGTGGCAGCGCAGCGACCAGCTTCCTAAGCGGTGCGACCCGTCGTCACCAGGCGGCGACGCCGCTAGACGCGACCATGCGAGGCAAGTTAGAGCATCCGAAAGACCAGGACGCCGCTGCGCGATCGCTGCAAGAATCATTGCCGCGATGCGCCGTCCATCTAATGGCGAGCGCCCTACGACCTGGATGTGCTGTTGTCGTCGTCAAGCCCGGGTATGCCGAGCAGCGCTCGCTCAGCTGGAGACTCGGGACACATTGCGCACCTCGCGCGAGTCTTCGACGCAGGTGGCGCCGGGAAACGCCACCGCTTGCCAAGACGTCAGCTTGAAGCGAGAAGGTTGCGGCCGCCCGTCGGCACGATCGCTCGGCAGCAGATAGGTATAGAACTCGACAGAGCGCATGGTGGATCCTGCTGTTGCGCTTCGCTTGGAAGTGCAGTTTTATCCAGGATTCGAATGCATGCAACCACTGCGCCAAGACCAACGGGCGCCGGGGAGAACCGTCGCCACCTGTTGCGGCAATTTGTGCGGGGGCCCTGGCGGTCGGCAGCAGCCCCGTGGGCGTGGCTGCGCGGCCAGCCTGTCGATCTCGCCGTGCGCGTCGGCCACCGCGGCACGGCGGCGATCCACACCCCGACAAACGGTAGCCTCTGGGTGCGCCTTTCGATCTGGATCACTGGGCTGAGGGCGTGGCTCGGTTGGCTCCACGCGGGCTTGCGTGACACCGACGTCACGGCTTCGACAAGCGCCCCGAGGAGGGCTATGGACACGGCAATCAAAGCGACCAGGTAGACGAGGGACAAGGCTTCTCTCGGTTGTTTGGATGATCCGGCCGACCAACCGTCTGCAAGTTGGCCGCGGCAGCGCGCGCATTCGGTTGCAGAGAGTCAGAACTTGATGCCTACATTGCCGCTTGCGGCCCGTTTGGCGAGCATTGCGTCACGGTCCGGAGGCTCAAGGCGCCGCTGGCGCACAATCCGCGGCTGCGCGTTATCGCCCGGTGGACCGCTAGCTGGTGGCGTACGACCAACGAGATTTGTGGGAGGCATGGCCGAGATGGATCGACTGGCGGTCACGCCGACCCGTTACGACTTCGGCGCCGTCCACGCCGGCGATGCAGCGCTACGTCGACCAGGAGGTTCTTCCGGGCGTCTGCTATGCGGTCCTGCAAGGTCGCGACGTCATGTGCCGCCGGTTGCGTCGGCTGGGCCGACAAGGAACGCGAGGTGCAGCTGCGCATGGACCACGTGTTCCGCGTGTTCTCCAATACCAAGCTGGTGACGTCGACGGCGGTGCTGCTGTTGCTGGAGGCAGGGCCGGATCCGGACTGGATGACCCGATCGAACGCTACATCCCGCAGCTCGGCAAGCGGCGTGTGCTCAGATCCCGCGGCCGCCTCGCTCGATGACACCGAGCCCGCGCAAGGCTCGATCACGATCCGGCACCTGCTCAGTCACAGCTCCGGTTTACGTGCTACGGCCTGCCTCGACCCCGGCACGCTGATGTTCAAGGCTTACACCGATCGCCAGGTGCTGCACCCCGGCAAGACGTTGCCACAGATGATGGATGCACTGGCCGGGTTGCCGCTGTCGTTCCATCCTGGCACGTCTTGGGAGTACTCGGTAGCCACCGACGTGCTCGGCCGGCTCGTTGAGGTGGTGTCGGGTCAGCGTCTCGATGCGTTCTTTCGAGCGCGTCTACGAGCCGCTGGGCATGGTCGACACGACGTTCACGCTACCGCCCGAGCAGCATCCAGCGGTTGGTGGCCTACTATGCCGGCGCCGACGTCAAGGAATCCGATGAAGCCCGGTCTCGCGCGCTCTGATCAGGCGCCGTACCCCGGCGCGTATCTGCAGCCCTTTGCCAAGCCTCTCTGGCGGCGGTGGGCTGGTTTCGTCGTTGGGCGAGCATGATCTCGCTCGTCAGGAGTCTTCTGCCCGATGGCCCGGCGCTGCTGAAGTCGGGCACCATCGCGCAACTGATGACCAACCAGCTGCCACCGGGCGTTCACATCCGGTTCCCTGGCGCGGGCGAGGTGCATGGCAAGGGATTTGGCCTCGCCGGCGCGGTGACGCTCGAGCCGTCGCCGATCGACCCCCGCGCTCCACCGGTGAGTTGCAATGGGGTGGCATCGCGGGCACCCACTGGTGGATCGCGCCCAAGGCCAATCTTGCCGGGGCTGGTGATGACACAGCGCCAGATGGCGTTCTGGCACCCGTTCTCGTTCGAATTCAAACTGCTGGCGCATCGCGTGGTCGGCTGGTAGTCGGCGGCCAGCAGTCGCGACCCCACGCCCAACCCATGACCGCTATCTGGAAGCGCCCGCTGTCGGTCGAGTTGCTCAACTCGATCCACGTCGACACGACGGTTGCCCACCTGGGCATCGAGTTCCTCGAGGTCGGCGACGATTTCATCCGGGCGCGGGCGCCGGTGGACGCACGCACGCGCCAGCCGATGGGCATCTCTGCATGGTGGCATCTCGGTGCTGTTGGCCGAGTCGTTGGGCTCGTGCGGCGCGGCATTCTCTTCGCCGCCTGACTATCGCGCGGTCGGGCTCGAGATCAACGCCAACCACTTGCGCAGCGTCAGAGAGGGCTGGGTGGTCGGCGTCGGGCGCCCGTTGCACGTGGGTCGCACGACGCAGGTGTGGCACATCGAACTCAGCAACGACAAAGAGGCCAGCTCACGTGCGTGTCGCGCATCACGATCGCTGCTCTGCCGGGGCGCCTGAGCAGCCGTCGCGCCACACGTGGCTTGAACATTGAACCCGGATGGCCACTGGCATCGATCTCACCGACGAGCAAAGCCCCGCGGCAGCGCGACGGTGCCGATCGGATACATGCTGCGCACGCGCGAGTACTACTCTGCGCTCGGCTATGGCGAGCCGTATCGATGGGCTCACTTCGCCGAGGTGCCGTTTCATCGCCTGGACAAGCCGCTCGCGCTGTGCCGCGTGGCGATCGTCACCACCGCCGGCGCCGTACCGGCCGGACGAGCGGCGACCAGGGGCCCGGCGCGCCCTACAACGCGGCGGCCAAGTTCTACAGCGTCTACTCCGGCGACGCCGCCAGCGACCACGACCTGCGCATCTCGCACGTGGCGATCGATCGCGCGCACACCACGGCCGAGGACATCGGCACCTATCTTCCGCTGCTGCCGCTGCGCCGCGCTGCGGCGGCGGGACGCATCGGCGCGCGTGGCCGCTCGCTTCCACGGCCTGCCCACCAACCGCAGCCACCGCGCCACGCATCGATGTCGATTGCGTCGAAATCGTGGCGCGCTGCAAGGCCGGACGCGCGTCGATGCAGCGATCCTGGTGCCCAACTGCCCGGTGTGCCACCAGAGCGTGAGCCTGGCCGCGCGAGCGCTCGAAGCCAGCGGCATCGCGACCGTGGTGATGGGCTGCGCGAAGGACATCGTCGAGCACGTCGGTGTGCCGCGCTTCCTGTTCTCCGATTTTCCGCTCGGCAACGCCGCAGGCCGACCCCGCGACACCGAGTCGCAGGCCTTCACGCTGGAGCTGGCGCTGCGCGTGCTCGAGTCGGCGCCGGCGCCGCGCACCACGGTGCAGTCGCCGCTGTGCTGGAGCGCCAGCGCCGACTGGAAGCTCGACTATTGCAACGTGCAGCGCCTGTCGCCCGAAGAGTTGCAGCGCCGGCGCGCCGGCGTTCGATGCCGGCAAGGTGCAGGCCAAGACCAACTACGCGACGAGACTGCGCGCGGAAGGCCGGGCACCGACAATCGCACCGGATGAGCGATCATCCTTGGCATGGAGGCTTGAGCGCAGATGTCACAGCAGGGATTGCAGGTGAGCTTGGTCTTCAGTGCCGACGACCAGGCGTGGATTCGGCGCGAGGGGCCTCGCGGTGCCGCAGCTTCTGGCAGGGGCCACGCAGCGGCGCCGGCGGTCGGCGACGTGGTACGTTTTGGTGGCAGGCAATTCGTCATTCAGACCCGCGTGTGGGAGAGCGGTGGTGATAGGTGCCGGTGTTGCGCCTGTTCGTGAGCGACGCGCGTGCCCAGAGCGACACCTCCCTCGGCAGCTTGTGATCAATCAACAAGACTGCGAGAGCACGCCCGATGCCTGTTCCCTGGCTCACCGTCCTGCAAAACGTGCCGTGGTCCGACGTGCTCAAGAACGCGCCCAGGTAGCGGACGGTGCGCGCAAGTTGTGGAGCTCGGTGGGCGAAGCCGCAGCCCACGTCACCGGAGGTCGCAGTGCCTCGCCGCGGCATCGCCAGAGGTGCAGACGATCGCGGTGCTCGAGTCGCGCATCAGTGGCCTCGAAACCGCACTCACCGATCTGCATGCCCAGATGTTGGCATCGTCCGAGTTGATCAAAGCCCTGGCCGACCAGAACGGCGCAGCTGATACAGCGCATCGAGACCAATCGCGTGCGCTGGCTGTGGATTGGCCGCGGCGGTGGCGTGTGTGGGTGCCGTCGCTCTGACGGCTTTGGCTTGGCTGTGGATCGGGAGACCAATGCATGTTTGATCTGAAGGGTCGAGTGTTGCCATCGTCACCGGGGGCAACGGCGGCATCGGCCTGGGCATGGCCAAAGGTCTGGCCGAGGCCGGCGCTCGGGTGGTCGTTGCGGCACGCAACCGCGAAAATCGAGCGCTGCGGTGCGCGAGATTGAAGTCGCTCGGGTCCGACGCGCTCGCTCTCACCGTGGACGTCACCGACGAGCGCTCGGTCGAGGCCCTTGTGACAGACACCGCACAGCAGTGCGGCTGCATCGACATCTTGGTCAACAACGCGGGCATCAACATCCGCAAGCCGGCGCACGAGCTGCCGCTCGCGAGTGGCAGCAGGTGATCGACACCAACCTGACCAGCGCCTTTGTCTGCTCGCGTGCCGGTGCTATCCGCATCTCGAAGCGCGCGGGCGGCGGCAAGATCATCAACATCGGCTCGATGATCTCGATCTTCGGCGCGTCGTTCGCGCCGGCCTACGCGGCGCAGCAAGGGCGGCATCGTCCAGCTGACCAAGTCGCTGGCCGTCGGCTGGGCCAAGCGACAACATCCAGGTCAACGCGGTGCTGCCTGGCTGGATCGACACCGACCTGACGCGCCAGGCGCGCAAGCAGTTGCAGGGCCTGCACGAGCGCGTGCTGGCGCGCGTACGCCCGCGGCGCGCTGGGGCACGATCGACGACTTCGACGGCATCGCGGTGTTTCTGGCCAGCGCCGCATCGGACGTTCGTCACCGGCACCGCGATCGCCGTGGATGGCGGCTACTCGACGCAGGTGTAGCCGCGTCGCGCCGCTGCGCTTGCGGAGGAACAAGGACGCGCGTGATGATCGACGTATCGTGGCTGTTGTTCATCGTCGCGTCGCTATTTCTGATTGCGACACCAGGACGGGACATGATCCTGGTGATGTCGCGCTCGATCGCGCAGGTGCCGGCGCCGGCGTGGCCACCGCGGCGGGCGTGAGCGTCGGCCTGGTAGGCCACACGGTGCTGGCGGCGCTCGGCTTGGGCGCGGTGCTTCGCGCGTCGGAGTGGTTGTTCGTCGTGCTCAAGCTCGTCGGTGCGGCGTATCTGGTGTACCTCGGCATTCAGCTGTTGCGCACCGGCGCGCATCAGCTCGAGTACTCGAGCGCGGCACCGCGTTCGTTGCTGGCGCCTGTTTCGCGATGGCGCGCTGTCCAACCTGTCGAATCCCAAGATCGCGATCTTCTATTTCGCATTCCTGCCACAGTTCGTGCTGCCGCAGGCCCACCACCCCACGCTCTCGGTGTTGGTGCTCGGCCTGGTCTTCGCCGGTCTCACGTTCGTCGTCAAGGCGCCGGTCGGCTTGACCGCGGGCGTGTTGTCGGCGTGGTTGCAGGCGCGACCGCGCGCGCTGACCTGGTTGCACCGGGCGAGTGGTGCCGTGCTGTTGGGGCTGGGCATCAGCTGGCACTGGAACGCCGCGCCGGGTGACGAGTCTGACATGCTTGCCGATCAGCAACGAAGGAGCGCGTGATGTCGATGGTCGAAAGCAAACTTGCTGCGCTGGGCCTGCAACTGCCGGCGCCGATTCAGTTGCCGCCCGGCGTGAAGTTTCCGTTCCAGTTCGTGCGCGTGTCGGGCACGCGGGCGTTTGTCTCGGGTCATGGACCGCAGAACCCCGATGGGTCGATTGCCGCCCCGCTGGGCAAGGTCGGGCGCGAGTTGACGCTGGAGCAGGGCTACAGCCAGGCGCGCACCGTGGCGCTCAGCATGCTGGGTAGTTTGAAGCGCGCGTTGGGCGATCTCGATCGCGTGCAGCAGTGGAACCGTGTGTTTGGCATGGTCAATTCGGCGCCCGGGTTCAACAAACAACCGGCGGTGATCAATGGCTTCTCCGACCTGATTCTCGAGCTGTACGGCCCCGAGGTCGGAGGCCACGCGCGCAGCGCAGTGGGCATGGCCGGAGCTGCCGTTCGACATCCCGGTGGAAATCGAAGCCGAGGTGGAACTCAAGCAGTAGGCGTTCATCATGTGCAGGAACATCAGAACCTTGTTTAACTTCGAGCCGCCCGCCACCCGAACTCGAGATCCGCGACGCGTCGCTGCAGTTCGTGCGCAAGCTGAGCGGCTTCACAGTGCCGTCCAAGGCCAACGAGCAGGCGTTCGAGGCCGCGGTCGAGAAGGTCGCCACCGCGGCGCGCGAGTTGATCGGCTCGATGGTCACGCAAGTGCCGCCGCGCAACCGCGAAGAGGTGGCTGCCAAGGCGCGCGAGCGTTCGGCGCTACGTTTTGGTCCGCGCGACGCAGCGACAACCGCCGCAGATGCGAAGGCTTAGTCGGAGGCGCCAATGCTCTTCATGGTGATCGAACGCTTTCGCGACCACGACATGGTGCCGGTGTACGAGCGTGTGCGTGACAACGGACGCATGTTGCCAGAGGGTCTGCGCTACATCGACAGCTGGGTCGAGCCCAACTTCTCGCGCTGCTTCCAGCTGATGGAGTGCGACGATCCGCGGCTGCTGCAGCAATGGGTCTTGCAGTGGCGCGGTAGCGGTGTGATGTTTGAGTTCATCCCGGTGGTGCCGAGCGCGCAGACGCGTGAAGTGGTGGCGCCCCACCTGAAGTAGGCAAGCCCCAGTGGCAGCCTCGCGACACCAGCCGGTCGCCTGATGCAGGAGTCCGCAAACGGGCCGGCGCTGAAGGCCAGATCGTGCGTACGATCGGGTCCATGCCGAACGGAGAGCACCGTATGAGCGCTTGGATCTTGCATCACTACCGGCTCTCGCCGTATGCCGAGAAGCGCGCCTGATGCTGGGCTACAAAGGCGCGAGCTGGCGCTCTGTCGAGGTGTCACCGCTGCCGCCGCGGCCGGGCTTGCAGCCGGTGCTGGTACCTTCAGGCGCATCCCGGTGTTGCAGCGCGGCGCCGATTTCTTTTGCGACACGCGCTTGATGGCCGAGGTGCTCGATTCGGTGACGCCGGTGCCGCCGTTGTTTCCGCCCGAGGCGAGAGCGTTGTCGGCGTTGATCGCCAACTGGGCCGAGCCGCGCGCGTTCGTGATGATGGGGCCGGTGCGCTTCGAGACGCGCGAAGACGTGCAGCCGCTGCTCGAGGTGGGCATCCAGCCGGGCGACTTCCTGCGCGATCGCGCGCCGTTCATGGCGCCCGCGGTCGACACCCGGCGCTCGGCCGCGGTCGCGTGCCAGCGCGCGCGACCACGTGGTCGCGTACCTCACGGTGCTCGACGAGTTGCTGCGCGCTGCCGGTGGTTTGCACCCGTGCGGCGCCAAGCCGTCGGCCGCTGACTTCAGCGCCTTATCACACGCTGTGGTGGCTGCGCCAGCCGCCGCAGCGCGATGCAGTTGCTGCAGCGATTCCCCGCGCTGCGAGATTGGGCCGATCGCATGGCCGCCATCGGCCACGGCCATTTCGAGCCGATGACCAGCGACGAGGCATTGCACGACGTGAGGGCGGCACAGCGCGACTCGGCGTGGAAGCCGGCATGGCCCACGGTCGATGACGAGCGCCTGGGGCAGTTGATGGTCGTGACCGCCGACGACTACGGCCGCGACCCGATCAGCGGCATCGTCAGCGCGGTGTCCGACCGCCATATCACGCTGACGCGCGAAGCGCCCGACCTGGGCACGGTGCGCGTGCATTTCCCGAAGGTCGGCTACGAGCTGACGGCAGCAGCCCGACGGTGCCGCGTCGGCACAGCTGCCCGGCACGCGCGTCGCGCCCCGAGGCGTGGCCATCGGTATGAGTCCTGGCGGCTCACCGGCGCGTCGTAAATGAGCCTGCGCGCGGGATTGTGGCCGTGAGCTTCACCTTTTTTGCGGCTTGCCGTGGCCGCATCGACGGGTGACGCTGTCGCTGCCGATCGCGAGGCGATCGGCGCCACCGGGAGGCAACGCACGCTGCAGGTCGGCGCGTGTGCAGCGAAGCGCCGCCTCGCATCGTCGCCAAGGGCCTCGATGCCGCGCGGCCGGCGCTGTTACTGTTGGTGTTTCATGGCGGTGGCGGAACGCCGGAGCAGATCGAGCGCGAAAGCCGTTTCAGCGAATTGGCCGACCGCGAGGGCGTTCGTCGTTGCCTACCCGGCGGGTCAGCGCAGGGGCTGAACGATGGCCGCGGCAGCGATGCGATTGCCGCGCAACGCGACGGCAGCACGACGTCGGATTCGTGGCCGCGCTGATCGACGAGACCGCGACCCTTCGCATCGATCCCCAAGCGCATCTATGCCACCGGCATCAGCAATGGCGCGATGTTCGCGCATCGGCTCGCCCTTGAGCTGTCACCGCGCATCGCTGCAATCGCGACGGTGGCCGGAGGTTTGCCGCAACCGCTGCTGGCGCGTTTCGATCCGCAAGCCCCGGTGTCGGCGCTGATCGTGCATGGCACGCTCGACGCGCTGGTGCCGTATGGCGGCGGCGAGGTCAAGGTGCTGGCCCGCGCGCGCGGCAAGTGTGGCCGGGGCTGAAGAGACTGCGCGCCAGTGGGCCTCCGCGATGGCTGCGGCGTCACGCCGCTGGCAGCCGATTGCCGACCGCGCAGACGGCTGCGCGGTGACGCGCCCGTGTACCCGGAGCTGCGGGCACGCGACCAGCGTGGTGCTGCTGCGCCTGGACGGCGGTGGCCACACCTGGCCCGGCGGCTCGCAGTACCTGCCCGAGCGCCTGGTCGGCGCGGTGTGCCGCCATGTCGACGGCACGGCGCTGATCTGGGATTTCTTGCAGCGCCACCTGAAGCCCTGATGTTGGACGGCCGGCGTCTCGCCGTCGGCGGCCACAGCCGCTACCATCGTGCGCTGCGGCCCAACGCCGCACCGGTACAGCCCATGACTGTAGCTCCAGACCCAGCCCCATCGGCATCGTCGCGCGCTCGGCCGAAGGCGCGTCGCTTTGCTATCGAACGCATCTGCGCCGAGGGTGCTAGCAGCTGCTCGGCCCGCATGGCCATCCCGAGGTCTCGATGCACACGCACTCGCTGGCCGACTACGTGCGACTGCCTCGATCGCGACGACTGGCAAGGCGTGGGCGAGCTGATGCTCGCCTCCGCGCAGCAAGCTTGCGCGGCATCGGCGCCGATTTCCTGATCTGCCCCGACAACACGATCCATCAGGCGCTGCCGCCACGTGGAGCCGCGCTCGCCGCTGCCCTGGCTGCACATCGCCGAGGTGGTCGCCGCCGAGGCCGGCGCGCGCGGCTTCCGGCGCCTCGGCCTCACCGGCACGCGCTGGCTGGTCGACAGCGAGGTCTATCCGAAAGCTCGCGGCGCGCGGCCTGAGCACGTGCGCCCAGCACGCGAGCGCGACGAGATCAACCGCATCATCATGGACGAGCTGGTGCAGCGGCGTGTTCAAGCCCGAGGCGGTCGGCCATGCTTCAGCAGGTGATCGAGCGCTTGCGCAGCAGCACGGCTGCGACGCCGTCGTGCTCGGCTGCACCGAGATCCCGCTGATCATCAGCGACGCCAACTCGGCGCTGCCGACGCTCGACTCCGACACGCTTGCTGGCTCGCGCGGCGCTGCGCACGGCGACGAGCGCCGGCGCATCAACGACGGTGAGGTGACGCGATGCCTGAAGTCATCGGCGTCGACCACATCTACGTCAGTGTCTCGAACATCGAGCGCTCGCAAGTCTTTTACGACAAGCTCTTTCTCGGGGCGCTGAAGTTTCGCAAGAGCAACTTCGTGCTGGCCGGTGATCCGCACGTGCAGTACTACAACCGCCACTTTGGCTACGTGTTGCGCCAGGGCGCGCGTGGCGGCGCCGCATGAGCCCTATGCGCCGGGCCTGCACCATTTTTGTTTGCGCGTCGAATCGATCGCCGACGTCCATGCGGTGGCGCGCGAGCTGCGCAGCGCCGGCATCGAGGCCAGCGAGGCCAGGGTCCACGCCGAGTACGCGCCGGACTACACCGCCACCTATTTCAACGACCCCGACGGCATTCGGCCTCGAGGTCACCAACTACCGCCACGAGCGGCGCGAACGTCACGACCACTGGGATCGCCAGCCTTGACGCTTGCGGGTCGGCGACCGCACTGGCCAGTAGTTTCAATCGCGCGGCGCGGTGTATCGTGGGCCCATGCCATCCGCCCAAACCCTCGAGCGCTTCATCACGCGAGTCGAAAGCAACGCCCACGTACAGGCGATCGAAGAGTTCTACACCGAAGACGCGTCGATGCGGGAGAACATGGAATGCACCGCGCGTCGGCCGCGACGCGCTGGTAGCCAGCGAGCGGGCGGATACGCTGGCGCGCGTGCGCTCGGTGCAGTCGCGTTGCGTGCGGCCGGTGTTCGTCGACGGCGACCGGGTGGTGGTGCGTTGGGATCTTCCGGGCTTCGAAGGCAACGACGGCCGCGTGCGCGAGAGCTCGAGGAGCTGGCCTACCAGCGCTGGGAGGGCGAGCGCATCGCCCAGGAGCAATTCTTCTACGACCCGTCGCAGTTCGTCTGGCGCGACGCGCCGGGATCCCTGAAGCGCGCGCCGTCGAGCGTCTAATCCATTTTAGAAGATTTCGTGTGTCTCTTTCGAACCACCGGTATTGGGCCGTAACACGTGCGCTGGATCGCTGCGGATGCACGGGTCGCGAACCAATCGTGTTTCCAGCGTGAAGTAGTTGTCGCCCCACGGAGGAGAGCCCCCGTGAACCGGGTAACACAACGCGCCGTCGTCCGCTGCATGATGACCTCCAGTTAGAAGTCGTTTCGACGCGAGCCGGTCAGGATTCGGCGAGGTTGGAACGGTGGTTTCGGTAAAACGGTATGGAGACAAACATGAAGCGACGCGATTTTCTCGGCAATGCCATCCAGTCGGCGGCCCTGTTGGGTCTGCCGTTGCTCAACTCCGCGCGCCGTGGCCGCGGCCGAGGCGGCGCTGTCGGCACGACACGTCACGCTGGCGAGTTCGTTGGCGCTGACCGGCATCCTGGCGGGTTCGGCCACCGACATCTCCGCGGGTCTGCAGGCCGCGTTTCGCGAACGCCAACCGCGGCGGTGGCGTGAATGGCCGCGAAATCAAGCTGCTGACGATGGACGATGGCTACGTGGCCTCGCGCACCGCCGACAACGCCAACGGAAGCGATCGCCCGGGTTCCGCGCTGGCGATGCTGTCGGGGCAGGGCACACCCAATCACGCGCGGCGATGCTGCCGCTCACCGAAGCGGTCGGCATGCCCGGTGGTCGGCCCGATCACCGGGGCCGATTCGCTGCGCCAGGAAAAGTATCGCTTCACCTTCCATGTGCGCGCCGAGCTACCGCGATGAAACACGCCGTCTGGTGCAGCAGATGAACGCGATGGGCTTGAAGGATCTCGCGATCGTCTACCTGGACAACGCGTATGGAAAAGAAGTGGCTGGGCTACGCCAACGAGGCGTTCACCGAGCAGAACATCAAGAGCATCGGCACGTTCGCGCTCGACGTCACCGGGAAGAACGGCGAAGAGCTGGCCAAGAAGGTGGTCGATGGCGCAGCCCGGGCGCGGTGTTCCTGATCACCACCGGCACGGCCAACACGTCGTTCATGGTGCCGTTCAGGCAACTCAGGCCCGCTCTCCCGCTGGCAGGCAGCGTCGGTGTCGGTCGTGACCTCGGAGATGGACAAGCTCGGTGAAAAGCTCAACGGCTACGCCCAGGCCGCGGTGATTCCCTATGCCAAGAAGGAATCGCTGCAGGTCGTGCGCACCTACCAGGCCGACATGCTCGCCATCGACCAGGGCTCGCGCATCGGCGGCAGCAGCTTCGAAGGCTGGATCAACGCCCAGGTGATGCTTCGAAGCGCCTGCGCCGCGCCGGCAAGGATCTGACGCGCGAATCGTTGCGCGCAGGGTTGGCAGGCATCCAGCGCTTCGACATGGGCGGCTTCTCGGAACTACGCCAACGCGCCCTTCGTCGGCTCGCGCGCTACATCGACATGGCGATCTACGGAGCCGGTGGCCGGCGCACGTGATGCCCTGCGGCGGGTGCATGAATGCGCCCGCCGCCTCCAATCACTGCAACGGCTTCAAGTCGCCCAACAACGTCGGGATCAGCTCGCTGACCGTCGGATGCATGTGCATCGTGCGGCGCAGCGTCGTGTAAGGCGCCTTGGCGGCCATCGTGTCGAGCAACGCGTGCACCACCTCGTCGCCATTCGAGGCCCAGCAGCGCGGCGCCCAGGATGCGCTTTCGACTCGCGCGTCGACCAGCACCTTCATGAAGCCCTGGGTCTCGCCGCGCTCGCGCGCCCGGCCGACGCGCGACATCGGCATCGTCGGCCGATCAGCGCCTGCCGTCCACGCGCGCGCACCTCGCGCTCGGTCAGCGCCGACGCGGCCGAGCGGCGGGTCGATGAACAGCGCGTAGGTCGGGATGCGGTCGCTCACCTTGCGGTGTTCGCCGTCGAGACAGGTTGGCGGCGACGATCTCGTAGTCGTTGTACGACGGTGTGCGTGAACGCGCCGCGGCCGTTGCAGTCGCCGAGCGCCCAGATGCCGGGCACGTTGGTCGCGAGCGCTGTCGTCGACGACGATGTAGCCGCGCGCGTCGGTGGCGATGCCGGCAGCTCCGAGGCCCGAGGTCATCGGTGTTCGGGCGCCGGCCGATCGCCAGCAGCAGGTGTGCGAGCCATCACGATCAGTGGGCGCTCGCTGCAGTCGACGCTGACCGCGATCGCCCTGCTCGCGGGCGACACCGCCGAGGCACTGCGAACCGGTGCGGACGGCGATGCCTTCGCTCTGCCGAGTATCGACCTGGATCGCCGTCGGAGACATCCTCGTCTTCGCGCGCGCGACCAGGCGCGGCCCATCTCGATGACCGTGACACTGCGCGCGCCGAAGCGCCGGTACATCTGCGCGAACTTCGAGTCCGACGTAGCTGCCGCCGATCGACCGCCAGGGATGCGCTCGGGCAGCTGTGTCGAGCGATCGAGGCTGCTGCGGTATGGTGAGCGGGCACCTTGAATCGACGCCGGGCGATTGGCGGGCGCCGCGGCACTCACCGCCGACGTTGATGAAGATCTTGGGCGCAGTCAGCCGCCGGCCGTTGATCTCGATCGTGTTCGCGCGCGACGAATCGCGCGCGGTCCGATCAGCAGCGTCAGATTCTGCGTGCCGCCGATCCAGTTGATCCAGGCTCTGGCGCGAGTCGTTGACCACGGTGTCCCTTGCGCGCCTTCACCAGCGCCATGTCGACGCGGACGCCGCCTTCAGCAGCGTGACACCCCATTCGGCGGCGCGCGCGCGCGCCACGGCCTGCGCGTGCGCTGGCCACCAGGGATCTTGGTCGGAATGCAGCCCACGTTGACGCAGGTGCCACCCAACCGTTCGCGTTCGATCAACACGGTGCGCCAGCCTTGGGACGCACGTTCGAACCGCCAGCGGCGGTCCGGCTTGGCCGGCGCCGATCACGATGGCATCGAAAGCTGTTCATCCCAGTCTCCCCGGCGGTTGCGCCCGCTGCGCGTTGGTCGGTGTGGATCATTTGAGCTTACGCGCCGCGCCGATTGGCTCGCGGCCCCGGGTTGAGCAACGTTCGTCGTCGGACACGGAAGCGCCGGGCGCTACGCGGACACCAGCGCGTGGTCGGCGACCCGGCCGTGCGCGCCCGCGTCAGGGAACACGAACGTCACCCGCGGCACTCGTCGCCGGCTTGACGTCGATCGTTTGACTCTTGGTTACCTCGCCCGATTCGGCCTGCAGCGAGTACAGGCCGGCGGCCGCGTTGTCGGTGCGAAGCCGAACGGCGTCACGCTCGGTGTAAACGATGCCCACACCGGGGCGACGACGGGCAACGTCATGCCGAACGCACCGGTGAGATCGTCGGCCGCCGCGAACCCTGCCTCCACCGTGGTGGCCGCTAGCGTCGACGCGATGGTCTGCAGCGCGCGCACTGAGGCCGAAGCCAGCGGCGTGGTGGTCACCGTACCGGTGATCGAGCGCGGCGCCGAGGCAGCAAGCGGCGGCAGCAACGGCGCCGGATGCGCCGCACCGATCACGGTGGGCGCCGCAGTGACCACCGGCACGTTGACGATTGCTGCGGTCGCGCGCGCCGGGTTGATCAGCACAACCGTGAAGCTGCCTACCGGCACCGGATAGAGCACGAATGTCCGGTCGTTGCGTCCGGCGGAGTGGCTTTGACCACTGTGCCCCGGACTGCGCCGACACGATGGTGGCGGCGGCGATCGATGGATCGACGAAGCCTTCGATCGTCCCCACATCGATGATGCGCGGGATCACGGCAATCACCGGCTTGAGGTTGTAGTGGCCCGAGTTACCCCGCCGCACGATCGACTTGCAGGCGTCGAAGCCGAGGAACCACATCGGCGATCTGGTTGGCCCCGACGTCGATGCCGACATTTAGCTTCAACCCTGACTGCTGCGCGCTCGGGGTCGTCAGCGCCACCTCGGGAACCGCCGCTGGGCACCAGCGAGTTGGCCATCGGGTGCGCCGCATCGTTAGCCGCAAGCAGCAGCCGCATCTGCGTGTAGTGGCTGGCTGGCAGCGGCGTGCTGTCGCAGTTCCTCGAGCACGCCGTTGGTCAGATCGAGCAGGTTGATGCGCGACGCGACGGCATCACCGGCATGTCAATCCAGCCCATGTCGCCATCGGCGGCGCTGCTGCTCTGATGGACACGCACCCGAGCGATCGTCACGTTGACAGCGTCGTAGCCGCAGGCGGGCGCATCGGTGAGCGCAACGCGCAACGTCTGATGCCGCCGCTCGCCGTTTCGGAGGTCCCGCCGCTGCCGCCACCGCCGCCGCACGCGGCCAGGGTGATCAGCGCGGCACCGCACAGAGCGGCGAACAGATGTGAGGCCGAACCGGTTCGAGGACATGGCGACTCTCCTCCAGGTGATGTATGTGCTTTTATCACATATATTGTCTGACCCTCGCGCAAGCGGTGCGATCGACTCTGGCTGCTGGCGCGCGTGCGCCAACGGGTGTCGTGCGGCTTCAGGGCTCCTCGGCAAAGCGAGCCGTCGAGGATGTCGAGTGCTCCATCCATCTGCGCGCGCGTGGTGATCAGCGGCGGCGTCAGGGTCAGCACGTGGCCCATCGTGGTCTTGAACGAGAGGCCAGCGCGACAGCGCGCGGTACATCACTCGTTCGGCGCAGCGTCGGCGGCCGGTGCCTTGCTGTCACGATCGAGCACGAGTTCGATGCCGAGCAGCATGCCGCGGCCGCGCACGTCGCCGATCAGCGCATGCCGATGCTGCATCTCGCGCAGGCGGTGCCAGCGCATGCACGCCGACCGCTGCGCGCGTTCTCGACCAGGGCTTCGCGCTCGATCACCTGCAGCGTGGCCAGCGCGGCGCGCGGCGGTGACCGGATTCTTCTCATGCGTGTAGTGGCCGAACGCGTATTCGCCCGCAACGTCGAGGTCGGCGCGCGCGACGCACGCAGCGATCGGCAGCACGCCGCCGCCCAGCGCCTTGCCGAGCACCACGATGTCGGGCGCCACGCCGTCGTGCTCGGCCGCGAAGAAGCGCCCGGTCTTGCCAAGGCCAGTGGGGATCTCGTCGAAGATCAGCAGCGTGCCGTTGGCATCGCAGGCTTCGCGCACGGACTGCCAGTAACCACGCGGCGGGATGAATGGCACCGCGCGCGCCGGCTCGGCGATGACCGCGGCCACGTCGCCTCTCACGCTCGAGCACGTAGCGCACCATGCTCGCACAGGCCAGCTTGCATTCGTCGAGCAGCGGCTGGCCCGTGCGCGTCGACGCGATGCCCATACGGACAGCGGTAGCACCCGAACGGCGCCACATGCTCACTGCCGGGGAGCAGTGGCCCGATGGGGCCGCTGCGAAACAACGCCTCGCCACCGACGCTCGACGCACCCAGGCCCGCGCCATGAAACGAATCCCAGAAGCTCAGGGTCTTGAATCGACCGGTGGCGGCGCGCGCGAGCTTGATCGCCACTTCGATCGCATCGGAGCCGCCCGGTGGTGAACAGCAGCTTGGCGGCGTGGCCGGTGAGCGCTCGAAACTTGGCGCCAAGCGCCTCGGCGAGCTCGACGGCGCGATCGCTGGCGAAGCGGCGCGGCGCGAAACTCAGCGCATCGAGTTGGGCTTTGATCGCCGCCAACACATCGCGGGTGTGCATAGCCGACGTGGTGCACGTTGTTGCCGTGAAAGTCCATGTAGCGGCGGCCCGCCAGTATCTTCGATCCAGATGCCCTCGGCCTTCGCGATGGCATCCAGGCAAGGGGTCGACACCGATTGGTGAAGAAATGCCGCGCTGTCGCGTGCCAGCAGCGCGCGCGTGGCCTCATCGAGATGTTCGCGCTGCCATTGAGTGCGACGCGGCGACGAATTGACGTCACTTTCGCTCGGCGCGGGTAAGCTGTGCGGCGGCTGCGCGACATGGCGTTTCGATGATAGGCGCTGACAGAATGCGCGCCAGATGACGATTCGCCTGGTGTTTGCGCTGCTCGTGGTGGTCAGCCTCGCGACCAACCTGTATTTTCTGCTGCGCGATGGCGCGGATCAACGGCGCGTCGTCACCCAATCGGCTGCGGTAGATCAGTTCGAGGTCATCCGGCACCAAGGGTGGCTTGCTCGCGGTCAGCACGATCAAGGCAGCCGGAGTTCTTTCAGGCCACGGCCGACCATGAGGTGCTCGGCGTGCCGGTGGGGCAGACGACGAGCCAGATCCGCGTGACGGCCGTCTACAGCTATCACGTCGAGCTGGCGCCCGAGTGGAAGGTGACGCTGCGCGACAAGACCTTCATCGTGATTGCGCCACGCGTGAAGCCCACGCTGCCCGTGGCGATCGACACCGCGTAGCTCGGAGCGCTATGCCTCGGGCACCTGGTCGCTATTCACCGGTGCGGCGGAACTCGACCGCCTGCAGCGTTCGATCAGCGCCAGCCTGGCCAAGAAGGCCTCGCTGCCGAGCTACATCCAGTTCCAGCGCGAGGCCGCGCGCGCCACGGTCACCGAGTTCGTTACCAAGTGGCTGGTCGGGCAGGAACGGTGGCAACTCGGCGTCGGCGTACAAGGTGCAGGTGTTCTTCGCCGACGAGCCGATCGAGGCGCTCGGGCTCGGCCCCGCCACCGTACGTTCAAGCGAGCAACAGCGCCTGCGCTCGCCGCGGGTGCCGCGTCAGCTGGCGAGGTCGCGCAGGCTCAGCACCGGCCAGCCGCGCTCGGCTGCAACGGCTGCCAGCCGCATGTCGGGGTTCACCGCCACGGGCTTGCGCACCGCGAGCAACAGCGGCAGGTCGTTGATCGAGTCGCTGTAGAACGTGGTCTCGCAATCGCGCAGCATCGATGCGCTGCGCTGCCAGCCACTCGTGCAGCCGTGTCACCTTGCCGCTCGCGCATGTTCAGCGTGCCCGGCGATGCGGCCGGTGAAGCGGCCGTCGGCGCCGATCTCGCACTCGGTGGCGATGAGATGCGGCAGCCCCAGATGCGCGGCGGTGAGCTCGGTGATGAAGCGGTTGGTGGCGGTGGTCATCACCACCAGGTCACCGGCGCCGCGGTGGCGCTCGACCAGACCCTGCGCCGCGTGAGCCGATGCGCGGCGCGATCACCTGCTCGAGAAACTCGCGGCGCAGCGGCTCCCACTGCTCGGCGCGATGCGGCCAGCCAGCGTGCTGACGTAGAACTCGCAGAACGCCTGCGGGCTCACGGTGCCAGCCTTGTAGTCGCGCTCCATGCGCTGATTGCGCGGCTTCGAACTCGGCGCGGTCGAGCTCGCCGCACTCGCATCAGGAAGTCGCACCACAGCACGTCGCTGTCGCCATCGAGCAGCGTGTGGTCGAGGTCGAACAGCGTCAGCGGAAGCGGAGCGGGCATGGCAGGCATGGACGCGCACGGCTACAGGTTGGCGCAGATGCCAGGCCTTGGGGCGCGTGAAGGTTTGGATGCCCTGCGTCGACAAGCGTCAGGCCGATGCCCGAATCGCCGTAGCCCGACCACGGCAGCCGCGGGCTCACGCGGTCGCAGCAGTTCCAGTACACCGCTGCCGGCGTTGACGCGTGCCGAGCAGCTCGCGCGCGCTTGGCTTCGTCTGTGCGTGTAGACGCCGGCGGTCAAGCCATAGCGCGGTGTCGTTCATCAGCGCGACGGCTTCGTCGTCGCCGCGCACCTTCTGGATGCCGATGATCGGGCCGAAGCTCTCCTCGCGCATCAGCTCCATCGTGTGATTGACGCTCGGTGAACACGGTCGGCGCGTACCAGCTGCCCGGGCCCGGCAGGCGATCGGCCGCCGACAGCAGCGTCGCGCCCTTGCGCCTCGGCGTCGGCCACCTGCGCGTCGAGCACCGCCGAGCTGCGGCGCGCGCGTGATCGCGCCGATGTAGGTGGCGTCGTCCATCGGGTCGCCGACCTGTGAAGCCCTTCACCGTGGTCGACGAAGTGCGTCGACGAAGGCGTCGTGCAGCGACTCGTGCACGTAGATGCGCTCGACCGAGCAGCAGCTCTGGCCGGTGTTGTACATCGCGCCGTCGGCCAGGCTCTCGGCGGCGGTCTTGCGCGTCGGCGTCGTCGCGCACGTAGGTCGGATCCTTGCCGCCGAGCTCGAGCTGCAGCTTCACCAGCCGCGGCGCCAGCGCCTGCGGCGATGCGTCACGCCGGTGGCGTGCTGCCGGTGAAGAACAGGCCGTCGATGCGCTGTGCTCGAGCAGCGCGCGCGCCGACCTCGCCGCCGCCGACCAGCGCGCACGATCACGTCGCTGCGGCACGCCGGCGTCGTGCAGCAGCCGCGCGATGTGCAGAGCCGGTCAGCGTCGCGAACTCGGACGGCTTGTAGAGCACCGCGTTGCCGGTCGAGCAGCGCCGGCACGAATGACGTTGCAGCCGACGAAGTACGGGTAGTTCCAGGCCGAGATGTTGGCCACCACGCCGAGCGGCTCGTGGCCGATGCGCTCGCGCATGCCGCCTGTCGTCGAACACCGCTTCGTCGGCGATGGCGCGCTTCGGTCTGTGCGACGAAGAAGTCGATGCGCGGCAGCAGGCCGTTGAGCTCGTTGCGCGACTGGCTGATCGGCTTGCCGACCTCGCGCGGTCAGCGTGGCGGCCAGCGTGTCGAGCTCGGCCACCAGCGCGGCGCGAAAGCGCTGCGATCGCGGCCAGGCGCTCGCGCAGCGGCGCGCCGCCCAGCGCGGGCTGCGCCGCGCGTGCGGCGTGCGCCTTGCTGGCGACCGAGCCGGCGTCGTCGGCTGCGGCGCTCGGCGATCAGCGGCCCCGGTGGCCGGGTTGTGGATCTGTCAGTGTGGGCATCGGTGTGTTGCAGGCGGTCTACGCCGCGGCGCGGCACTTTGCGCGTGGCGCGCGCGGCGTTCAGGAAGTCGCGCAGCAACGGCGCGTCGTCGAAGCTTCGTCCGGGTCGCCGCGGATATGGAACTCCGGGTGCCATTGCACACGCGGCCACGTAGCGAAGCGGCCGGCGCGGCGCACGGCTTCGATCATGCCGTCGTCCGGACAGCACGCCTCGACGGCGAAGCCGGGAGCCAGGTCCTTGATCGCCTGGTGGTGGATGCGAGTTGACTGTGGCCTCGGCACGCCCGGATACAGCTGCGCCAGGCGCGAAGCCTGGACCAGCTCGATGCCGTGGAAGTGGCGCTCGAAAGCCGAGCCGTCGCGGTGCGCGCGCGAAGCAGGCCGCTGCGTGGCGATGTCTTGGCAGCAGCGTGCCGCCGAACGATCACGTTGAGCAATTGCAGGCCGCGGCAGATGCCGAACACCGGCTTGCCGGCGTCGCACGAAGGCGTCGATCAGCTCGATCTCGTAGCGGTCGCGCACGCGATCGCCGGCCCAATCGGGATGCAGCGGTGTCTCGCCGTAGGTCTCCGGCGCGACGTCGTTGCCGCCTTGCAGCACCAGGCCGTCGAGCGTGTTGGCGTAGTCGTCGAGGTCGAGGTCGCTGCGCGTGACGATGCTGCCCTTCGTGACTGCCGGAATCATCACCGCCATCGCGTGGCCCGACAGCACCCAGTGCGCCACCGACTGCTCGAGGTAGTGGAGGTTCTTGGTCCAGATGCCGCTGACGTTGATGCCGGGCGTGCCCGGCATGTAGATGCGCGCCGAGACGCCGATCAACAGCGGGCGCATCGCAGGAATTCATGCGCGCCACCCGCGCGCCTGCGCCGCGTCGAGAAAGTCTTTGAGGATCGGCGCGTCGTCGATCACGCCTTGTTCGGCCGGTTGGTGAAATTCCGGGTGCCATTGCACCGCGGCCAGCGTAGCTGGGCCCGCGCCAGCGCACGGCCTCGATCACCTCGATCGTCGGGGCACACGCGCCTCGACGATGAAGTCGCGCGCCAGCGTCTGATGCCCTGGTGGTGCACGCTGTTGACCGTGAAACGCGGTGCGCCGGGGTATAGCTGCGCCAGCCGCGTGCCGGCTACGAGCTCGATCGCGTGGAAGTGCTTGTCGTACAACTCGGCGTTGCGGTGCGCCAGCGACTGCGGCTTGCAGCATGCTGGATGTCTTGCAGCAGCGTGCCGCCGAACGCCACGTTGAGCACCTGCAGGCCGCGGCAGACGCCGAACACCGGCTTGCCGCGCGCGACGAAGGCACGCGCCAATGCCGTCTCGTATTCGTCGCGCACGCGGTCGCCGTCCCAGTTGCAGGCTTGAGCGGCTCCTCACCGTAGTGGCCCGGCCACATGTCGGAGCCGCCCATCAGCACCAGGCCGTCGAGCCAGCGCCGCGTAGTCGTCGAAGCCCGACTTGTGCCGCGCGACGTGTCGCCCAGCGGCGAGGGCACCATCACCGGCAGCGCGTCACCGCTGACGGCCACCCAGTGCGCCACCGACTGCTCGATGTATTGCAGCGTCTTGCCGGTGAACGATCGGGGCGCGCCGGCATCGGCGTGGAAGAAGCACGCCGAGACCGCCGATCTTCAGCGGACGCTCATTCAGTGACCTCACATTGCGGCGAGGAAGAAACGTTCGTAGTCCGCCTCGACGGTGGGCCGCGGGTTGGTCAGCGCGGTGAAATCCTTCGCGGCCAATGGCACCAACTGCGGCAGATGGGCTGCGCGTGACGCCGCGCGCGGCCAGCCCGCCGGTGATGCCGATGCGCGCCTTGAGCGCACGCAACCAGCGGATGAACGCCGCGCCGTCGCTACCGGGTTCGATGCCGGCCGCGTGCGAGAGTTCAGCGAACTTGTCCGGCACCGCCTCGCGGTTCCAGTCGAGCACGGTGTCGATCATCAGCGCGTTGGCCAGGCCGTGGTGCAGGTCGCACGACGGCGCCGAGCGCGCGCGCAGGCGTGCACCGAGCCGAGGTCTTTCTGGAACGCGATCGCGCCCATCATCGAGCTCATCATCATGTCGGCCGCGCGCCTGCAGGTTGCCCGGCTCGCGCACGGCGGTGGCCAGCGCGCGCGCCCCGATGCGCAGGCCCTCGAGCGCGATGCCGTCGCACAGCGGGTGATAGGCCGGCGACAGGTAGCTCTCGATGTTGTGCGTCAGCGCATCCATGCCGGTGGCCGCGGTGACCGGGCCGGGCAGCGCCAGCGTCAACTCGGGGTCGGCGAACACCGCCTTGGCGAGGATCTTGGCGCTGAACACCGTGCGCTTGTGGTGCGTGTCGTTCTCCGACACCACCGACGAGCGGCCGACCTCGGAGCCGGTGCCCGACGTGGTGGGCAGCGCCACGAAGTAGGGCAGCTCGTTGGTGATCGGCCGCACCTGCGGGTGGTCCCACACGTACTCGAGCACGTCGCCTGCGTGCGTGGCCATCACGCCGACGACCTTGGCCACGTCGAGCGCGGCGCCGCCGCCGAAGCCGATCACGCTGTCGGCGCCGTGCGCCTTGAATGCGGCTGGCCCCCGCCATCACCATCGCGCAGGTCGGGTTGCCGTGAACGCCGTCGAACACCGCCGACGTTCGAGGTCACGCGAGATGGGCCTTGAACTCGGCCATCACCGGCAGTGCGGCCAAGCGCGCGGTCGGTGACGATCAGCGGGCGCTTGAATCCCGCTTCGAGCAAATGCGGCCCGACCAGCTTGCGCGCGCCGGCGCCGAAGTGGATGGCGGTGGGAAGCGCGAATTGGGTGATGGCCATGGTCGACGATCAGATGATCTCGAAGTAGCGCTTCAGCTCCCAATCGGTCACCGCGTCCTGCCACTGCCGGTGTTCCCAATCGCGGGTGGCCGCGAAGTGATCGACGAAGGTGTCGCCGAACCAGTCGCGGGCGATCGCCGACTCGCTTGAATGTGCGCGTCGTGCGCGATGCAGCGAGCGCGGCGCGCGCGGGATGTTCTCCGCGCCTTCGTTGGTGCCGGTGATCGGCGGCGCCGTGAGCTTCAAGCCCTTCTCGACGCCGTGCATGCCGGCGGCGACGCACCGCGGCCATCGCGAGGTACGGGTTGACGTCGGCGCCGGGGCAGCGCGTTTCGAGCCGCGTCGCTCTTCGGGCTGCCGGCGATGACGCGGAAGCTCGCGGTGCGGTTGTCGAGGCCCCAGGTCGGCTTGACCGGCGCCCAGAAGCCGTCGACCAGGCGCTTGTAGCTGTTGATCGTCGGCCAGAACATCGGCGCGAATTCCATCAGGCAGGCCACCTGGCCGGCGAGGTAGCTCTCGAACAGCTTGCTCATCGAGCGCTTGCCCTTGGCGTCGTAGAACAGGTTGCTCTTGCCGTCGGACAGGCTCTGGTGGATGTGGCCCGAGCAGCCGGGTACTGCTGGCTCCACTTGGCCATGAAGCTCGGCATGATGCCGAAGCGCTTGCCGATCTCCTTGGCGCCGGTCTTGAACAGGATCGCGCGGTCGGCCTGCTCCGAGCGCCTCGCTGAAGGCGATCGCCGCCTCGTAGACGCCGGGGCCGGTCTCGGTGTGCAGGCCCTCGATCGGCACGCCGAACGCGCGCCATCTCGTCCATCAGCGCGTTGAAGAACTCGCGGTTGTCGGCCATGCGCAGCAGCGAGTAGCCGAACATGCCCGGGCGTCAGCGTCGTCGGGCCGACGCCTTGCTTGGCGGCCCAGGTCTGCCGGCGTCTCGGCGAAGTTGAACCACTCGAACTCCATGCCGGCCATCGACGTCGAAGCCGAGCTTCTGGCGCGCTTGAGCACGCGCTTCAAGGTCTGGCGCGGGCACACCGGGTAGGGCGAGCCGTCGGCGTTGACGAACTCGCCGAGGAAGAACGGCACGCTGTCGTCCCACGGCACGCGGCGCGCGGTGTCGAGGTCCAGCCGCGCCAGCGCATCGGGAAGCCGTGCTGCCAGCCGGTGACCTGCGCGTTGTCGTAGCACTGGTCGCCCGAGTCCCAGCCGAACACCACGTCGCAGAAGCCGAAGCCGCCTTTGGGTGCGCTCGGCGGCGCCGAGGAACTTGTCGATGTGCAGGTACTTGCCGCGCAGGATGCCGTCGATGTCGCTGCATGCGACCTTGACCTTGCCGCGCGCCCGACTTGCGCACGGCGTCGAGCGCCGGGTGTTCTTTTGCTGTGGCCATGGCTTGCGATTGTCTGCCCAGTTGTCGCTCTACAGCGCCGGCGCGCCGTCGGGGATGCCCATCTCGCGCAGCGTGCTCGGCCACGGCGGCCACGGCCTGGCTCATCTCGTTGCGGCCGATCGCGCCGATGCAGCCGACGCGGAAGGTCTCGATCTGCGTCAGCTTGCCGGGGTAGAGGATGAAGCCGCGCTGCTTGGCCGCCGTCGTAGAAGCGCTTGAAGTCGTACGCCTTGTGCGCCGGCGCATGGAAGGTCACGATGATCGGCGCCTGCATCTCGGGCCTGAGAAACGGCTTGAAGCCGAGCGCCTGCCATGCCGTCGATCAGCGTGCGGCAGTTGTCGGCTGTAGCGCGCCAGCCGCGCGCGGCTGGCCGCCTTCCTCGACGAACTGCGTCACCGCCTCGGCCAGCGCCGACCACCACGTGCGTGGGCGGCGTGAAGCGCCACTGGCCGGTCTTCTCCATGTAGACATGCTGGTCGTGCAGGTCCATCGCCAGGCTCTGGCTGTTGCCGGCGCAGGCGTCGAGCACGGCCTTGCGCAGGAACACGAAGCCCATGCCCGGCACGCCCTCGAGGCATTTGCCGCTGGCGGCGATCAGCGCGTCGAAGCGAATGGCGCGCGCGTCGATCGGCAGCGCGCCGAAGCTCGACATCGCGTCGACGATCAGGCCCTTGCCATGGCGCTCGCAAACCGCCGCGATCTCGGCCAGCGGGTTCTCGACGCCGGTGCCGGTCTCGCAGTGCACCAGCACCACGTGCGTGATCGACGGGTCGGCCTTCAGCCGCTCGTCGACCGCGGCCGCCGACACCGGCGCGTCTTCGGCGAACGGCATCACGGTCGACTTGCGGCCCATCATCTGCGTCAGCTTGGCGGCGCGCTTGCAGTACGCGCCGTTGTCGGGCACCAGCACGTGGCCGTTCGTTCGGCACCGAGCGTCGCCACCGCGGCCTCGACGCTGAACGTGCCGCTGCCTGCAACGGCACCAGCACGTGGCTGTCGTGGCCGTGCACGATGTCGAGCAGGCGCGTGCGCAGGCCGGCGGTGATGGCGTTGAAGTCGGCGTCCCACGAGCCCCAGTCCTTCAGCATCGCGAGCTTGGTGCGCAGCGTGGTGGTCAGGGTCCGGGCGTCAGCAGGATGCGGTCTGCGGTCCATCGGGTGTCTCTGCCTAGGTTCAGTCGATCAGCGTTGTTTCCAGGCTTGTGTGCGGCGGTCGATCCACCACGACAGCGCCATGAAGCCGAAGGTCGCCACCGTGTTGGCGGCGGCGATCAGGATCGCCATCGCCGCCGCGGCGCCGGTCTCGCCGGCCTCGTCGAGGTTCAGGATCGCGATCGCCGCCACCTTGGTCTCCGGCGAATAGAGGAACACCACCGCCGAGATGGTGGTCATCGCGTTGATGAAGAAGTAGCGCGCGATGTCCACCAGCGCCGGCGTGCAGATCGGCAGCGTGACGCGCCAGAAGGTCTTGTAGAACGGCACCTTCAGCGATGCCGATACCGACTCGAACTCGGCGTCGAGGCTCTTCAGCGCCGTCACCGCGGTGAGGTGGCCGGTGGTGTAGAAGTGGACGATGGTGCAGATGGTCAGCAGCGTCAGCGTGTGGTACAGGCCGTTCAGCGGATTGTTCGGGCGCGTTGAAGAAGAAGATGTAGCCCAGGCCGAGCACCAGGCCCCGGCACCGCCATCGGCAGCATCGCGAGCAGGCGCACCAGGCTGCGCACGGCGCGTCAGGCCCTGCGTCTTCTCGAGCATGTAGGCGCCGATGAACACCGAGGCGCCGCCGAACACCGCGGTGCCTGGCGGCCATCGCTCAGGCTGTTGACGAAAGCCTCGCCGACCTCGGCGTCGAACAGGCCCATCGTGTAGTGGCGCAGGCTCGGCGTCAGGTTGTAGCGGGCCAGAAGCTCGCGAACGACGCGAACACCGCCATGCCGAGCATCGCCAGGATCAGCGCGCGATCGACCACGCAGTAGCACGCGACATGATGGCGTCGAACCAGCGGCGCGCGCTTGGGCACGGTACGGCACGGCGCGCGCGCGTCAGCATCGCGGTTTGCTTCTGCTCACCCAGTGGTCGACCGCGAACGTCAGCACCGCAGGCGCCAGCAGCAGCAGCGCGACCACCGCGCCGCGCTGGAAGTCCTGCTGGCCGATCACGAGCTTGAAGACGTCGGTGGCCAGCACGTTGAAGCTGCCGCCGATCACCTTCGGGATGCCGAAGTCGGTGATGACCAGCGTGAAGGTCACCAGCGCCGCCGAGATCAGGCCGTACTTCGGCGCCGCGGCAGCGTGATCGTGAAGAACTTGCGCGCCGCGCTGGTGCCCATCGAGTCGGCGGCCTCGTACAAGCGCGCGTCGGCGCGCTAGTGAGCGCGGTGATCAGGATCATCAGCGCGTGCGGGAACGTCGAGAACACCTCGGCCACCACGATGCCCGGCGCGCCGTAGATCTGATCGATGCCCAGGCGCACGCAGCCACGCCTTCAGCAGCGCCCTGGTTGCCGAACCAGTAGATCAGCGAGATCGCCGCCAGCAGCGACGGCGCCAGCAGCGGCACCAGCGTGATCGTTCGCGCCAGCGCCTTGAACGGCATGCGGCTGCGCGTCAGCGCGTAGGCGAAGCCGAACGCGGCCGGCATGCGTGACCAGCGTGACCACCACCGACACCCACACGCTGTTCCACAACGACTCCAGCAACGCCGGCGTCTTGGCGTAGGCGATGAAGTTGGCCAGGCCGGCGAAGCGGCCCTGCGCGTCTTGCACGCGACTGCTGCAGGATCGAGCCCAGCGGCCCGGCCAGAAACACCAGCATGGCCAGCGCCACCAGCGACCAGCACGACGTGCGCGATGCGCTCGCTCCAGTGCACCTGCTGGTGCACCGGTGTGGCTTCGCAGGACGCGCGGCCTGAAAGTGCTACTCGAAGATGCGCATTCGCTCGGGCATCAGCCGCAGCGGCAGCCGGCTGCCGACCTCGAGCTGCGCTTCGGCCAGATAGTTGAGCGACAGGTACACCGTGAGCTTGTGTTCGGCGAGCATCGGGCTTGCCACCCGCACCAGGCAATACGGGCCCATGAATTCGATCTTCTCGATCTGCGGCCTCGAAGACGTTGAGGTCGCCCTGGCGGCGATCGGCCGCGCGAGCACGTCTTCGGGCCGCAGGTACACGCGCAGGTCGCTGCCGCGGCGGAAACTGTGCTCGCAATGGAACTCGTGCATGCCGACGCGCAGGCGCCCGCCATCGATCGCAGTGGCACGCAGCACGTTGATGCGGCCGACGAAATCGGCCACGAACAGCGAGCGCGGCTCGCGGTAGACCTGCATCGCATCGCCGACCTGTTCGATCGCGCCCTGGTTCATCACCACGATGCGGTCGGCCACCGCGAAGCGCTTCTTCCTGGTCGTGCGTGACCATGATCGTCGTCACGCCGAGCTGGCGCTGCAGCGACCGGATCTCCTGCCGCAGCTTGACGCGCACGATCGCGTCGCAGCGCCGACAGCGGCTCGTCGAGCAGCAGCAGGCCCGGCGACGTGGCCAGCGCCCGCGCCAGCGCGATGCGCTGCTGCTGGCCGCCCGACAGCTGCGCCGGGTACTTGCGCTTCGCTGCCCGGCAGGCCGACCAGCGTGAGCAGTTCGGACACGCGCGCCATCGCCTGCGCCTTGGGCACTTTGCGGTTGGTCAGGCCATAGGCCACGTTGTCGGCCACCGTGAGGTTGGGGAACAGCGCATACGACTGGAACACGATGCCGTAGTCGCGCTTGGCCGGCGGCAGCGCCGAGATGTCGCGGCCTGCCAGTTCGATGCGACCGGCGGTCTGCACCTCCAGGCCCGCGATGATGCGCAACAGCGTGGTCTTGCCACAGCCCGAAGGGCCGAGGAAGCAGACGAACTCGCCCTTGGCGATGTCGAGGTCGATGTTCGACAGCGCGGTGAACGCGCCGAAGTCCTTGCGGATGCCGGCCAGCTGCAGGTACGCACGCGCACGCGATCAGGCTGTCGGCGCCTCGGGCGCCACGAGGCAGCGGCTGCCTCAGGCTCGGGTCTTTTCTCGACTTGCTGTTGTAGCGCTTGTTCCACTCGTCGAGGATGCGCTCGCGGTTCTCGGCGGCCCACGCGAAGTCCATCTTCACCAGGCGCGCTTCGTAGTCCTTGGGCACGTTGGCCAGCGGCGCGGCGACGCCGGGCTGCGCGGTGATCGCGAAGTTCTTGCCATACAGCAGCATCGCGTCCTTGCTCGATGCCCAGTCGGCCAGCTTCTTGGCGGCGTCGATCTTCTTGGTGCCCTTGTGGATGCCGAAGGCCTCGAGGTCCCAGCCGAGGCCTTCCTTCGGGAACACCAGGTCGATCGGCGCGCCCCTTGGCCTTGTTGGTGTTGGCGCGGTACTCGAAGCTGATGCCGACCACGAACTCGCCGGCGCCGGCCATGTTGCACGGCTTCGATCCCGAGTGGGTGTACATGCGCGATGTTCTCGTGCAGCGCGTCCATGTACTTCCAGCCGTCGCCCTTGCCATCCTTGTCGCCCCACAGGCTGAGCCAGCGCGGTGACGTCGAAGAAGCCGGTGCCCGAGCTACGCCGGGTTGGGCATCACGATCTGGCCCCTTGTACACCGGCTTGGTGAGGTCCTTCCAGGTCTCGGGCTTGGGGATGTTCTTCTTCTGCGCCTCGACCGTGTTGAAGCAGACGGTGGCGCCCCACACGTCCATGCCGAACCAGCGCCGGCGGGTTCTTCTTGTCGATGTACTGGCTCATGATCGCGTCGGCGTTGAGCGGCCTGATACGGCTCGAGCATGCCGTTCTTGTCGAGCAGCGCCAGGCTCGAGGCGGCCACGCCCATCACCACGTCGGCCTGCGGGTTGCCCTTCTCGGCCAGCAGCTTGGCGGTGATGACGCCGGTGGAGTCGCGCACCCATTTGATCTCGATGTTGGGCTCGACCTTGTTGAAGCCTTCCTGGTAGGCCTTGATCTGGTCGGTCTCGAGCGCCGTGTAGACGAGCAGCGTGGTCTTCTGTGCGAGACGCAACGCCGCTCAGGGCGAGGGCTGCGGTGGCGGCCAGCAGGGGCGATGCCCGGGATGCGCATGGGTCTCTCCTCGAATGTGTGGCGGTGTGCGACCAAGCAGGTTACGGGCCTGAGGCTGCCATGCAAGGCATGACAACCCGATGTCCGCGAGCGCTTCGCTGCCCGGCTGTCACGCTAGCGCGGGCGGCTTTCGCAGGTGTCAACGGTATTTTGCCGATTGTTGACAATGTGCAAAACCGGGGCTTCAATCGGCGCCAACGGCGGTGCCGCTCGCCTCGTCAGAGGGCGCGGCTGCGGCACAGTTGTCGCAGACTCGCAGGCCGACGTCTCGGCGCGGGCGTCGCGCACAATGCGCCCTTCGCATCGGCCGGCCGCTGCCTCGGCGTCGGCGTCGCGACCGGGCGTGATTTTCGGGATTCATGGTTCACCTGCTCAATCTGCTGGCCGCGATCGCCCTGCTGGTGTGGGGCACGCACATCGTGCGCACCGGCATCCTGCGCGTGTTCGGCGAGAACCTGCGCCACGTGCTGGCAGTGGGCATGAGCATCGCGCGTGCAGTCGCTGCTGGCCGGCGTGGGCGTGACCAGCCTGATCCAGTAGCAGCACCGCCACCTGCCTGATCGTCACGTCGTTCCTCGGCCGCGCGCTGGTCACCGCTGCGGCGGCGCTGGCGGTGATGCTCGGCGCCGACGTCGGCACCGCGCTGATGGCGGTGGTGTTCTCGTTCGATCTGTCGTGGCTGTCGCCGCTGCTGATCTTCGGCGGCGTGGTGATCGTTCATCGCGCGCGAGAAGTCCACCGTCGGCGCAATCGGGCCGCGTGCGCGATCGGCCTCGGGCTGATCACTGCTGTCGCTGCAGCTGATCGTCGCCGCGACGCGGCCGCTGACCGAGTCGCCGGCGGTGCGCGCGCTGCTGGTCGCGCTGCCGCAAGACGTGATGCTCGACATGCTGGTCGGCGCCGTGCTCACGGTGCTGTCGTATTCGAGCCTGGCGATCGTGCTGCTGGTCGGCCACGCTGGCGCGTCGCCGGCATCGTGCCGGTGACGGTGGCGCTCGGCCTGGTGCTGGGCGCCAACCTCGGCAGCGGCTTGCTGGCGGTGATGCTGACCGCGCGCGCGCTCGATGGCCGAGCGGCGCCTGCCGATCGGCAACCTGATGTTCAAGATCGTCGGTGCGGTGTGCGCGATTCCGCTGCTGCCGCAGGCTCGCGTGTGGCTGCAGCAGGCCAGCGCCGACAGTGCACCAGCAGGTGGTGCGTGTTCCACCTGGCCTTCAACGTCGTGCTGGCGCTGCGTGTTCATCGGCCTCACCGGCGTGGCCGGCGCGTGGCTGCGCAAGCTGTTTGCCGAGCCGACGCCGCGCGTGCCGCGACAGCGGCCGCAGCACCTGGACCCGTCGGCGCTGGCCACGCCGATCGCTGGCCATCAGCTGCGCGGCGCGCGAGGCGCTGCACCAGGCCGACGTGGTCGAGACCATGCTGCGCGGCATCGCTGCCGGTGCTGCGCAGCAACGACCTCGCGCTGGCCGAGCAGCTGCGCCAGCATGGACGACACCGTCGACGAGCTCTACTCGGCGATCAAGCTGTACCTGACGCAGATCTCGCGCGAGGCGCTGTCGGAGCGCGAGAGCCGGCGCTGGACCGACGTCGTCTCGTTCACCATCAACATGGAGCAGATCGGCGACATCATCGAGCGCGTGCTGCAGGACATCGAGGACAAGAAGATCCGGCCCAACCGCAGCTTCTCCGACGCCGGCATGGGCGAGATCTGCCACCTGCACGAGCGGCTGCTGGCCAACCTGCGGCTGGCGATGAGCGTGTTCCTCGACGGCCACGTGCGCGACGCGCGCGAAGCTGCTCGAAGAGAAGGCGCGCTTTCGCGACCTGCAGCACGAGTACGCGGCCAGCCACATCGCGCGGCTGCAGGACAGACACCGCGCAGAGCATCGAGACCAGTTCGCTGCACCTGGACCTGATCAGCGACTTGAAGCGCATCAACTCGCACATCTGCTCGATCGCCTACCCGATCCTCGAGGTCGGCCGGCGCGCTGTCGCAGACGCGCATCCGCGCCTCGGCGCTGGCGCCGATGGATTCGGATCTGCAGCCGTCGGAATGACCGCCAGCCTGGAGCCCGGCGCTTGGCGCGCATGACGCTGATCTGGCCGGTGGTGCTGGCGGTGCTGTTCGGCGCGGTGCTGCACGCGGGCTGGAACGCCTTAGTCAAGTCCAGCGGCGACAAGGAGCTCGACACCGCGCTGGTGCACTTTCTCGGCGGCGCTGGTGGCGCTGCTGCCGTTGCTGCTGGTGGGCGCGCCGCCGCGGCCGACGTGGCCCTTCATCGCGCGCGTCGCTGGTCATGCACATCGCGCTACTACGTCGACGCTGGCCGGCGCCTACAAGCACGGCGACCTGGGCATGACCTATCCGATCATGCGCGGCAGCGCACCGCTGCTGGTGGCGCTGGGCAGGCCAGCTAGTCAGGCGAATCGCTGTCCGCCGCTTGGCCTGGGCCGGGTGTGCTGGGCGTGACGCTGGGCGTGGCGATGGTCGGCCTGGCGCACCCGGGCGAAGCGCTGCATCACCGGCGTGCGCTGGCCTTCGCGCTGGCCAACGCGGTGGTGATCATGACCTACACGTTCATCGACGGCATGCGGCGTGGCGCACCGCGGTGGCGTCCGGCGGCAGCGCGCTCAGCTACGTGCTGCTGCTGTTCGTGCTTCGACGGCGTGCCGTACCCGGCCGCTGGTGGTGCTCAGAGCGCGACGCCGCGGGCCGCCGCGCGATCCTCGACTACGCGCAAGCGGCGCTGGCCGCTGGCCGCGTTGGGCGGCTGCGGCGTCGATCGGCTCGTACGCGATTGCGCTGTGGGCGATGACGCGCTGCGCCAGTTGGCCGCTGTGTCGGCACTGCGCGAGACATCGGTGCTGTTCGCTTTGTTGGGCGCCTGGCTGCTCAAGAGCGGCTCGGCCCGCAACGGCTGGTGGGGGCGCGTGGTGATCGTCGGCGGCGTGATTGCCCTGCGGTTCGGTTGAGCGCGCGCGGTCGCCGCGGCGGCGCCCGACGCGAGGCATATTGTTGACAATCTGCAAACGGACCTCTACGCTGCACCGCGCCGCTGCCAACGCCCCTGCGATGCCAAGCCCGCACCGACGTCAGCAAGCGTGCGCCGCTGCGGCCGCCGCCATCGAGCTGCTGCGCGAAGAACTCGCTGGCCATGCTGGCGCAGCGCGGGCCGAGCGGCGCATCGTCGCCGGCGAGATCGCGGTGGGCGCCAAGCTGAACGAGGTCGACATCGCCAGCGCAGCTGCGCGTCTCGCGCGGGCCGGTGCGCGAGGCGCTTTCGCGCGCTCGACCAGAGCGGGCTGGTGCGCACCGAGAAGAACCGCGGCGTCTTCGTGCGCCAGGTGTCGCTGCGAGGAAGCCAACGAGATCTACGAGGTGCGCGCGCGCGCTCGACGGCATGATCGGGCGCCTGGCCGCGCAGCGCATCGAGCCGACGCAGCTGGAGCAGCTGCGCGACATCGTCAAGAAGCATGGCACGCGGCTCGGCAAGTCGCGCGACGCCGAGGCCTACTTACCCGCTCAACCTGCAGTTCCACGAGATGCTGGTCGGCCGCGCGGCGCATGCGGCACGCTGCTCGACAACTACCGGCGCGTGGTGAACGAGCTCGAACCTGTACCGCCGCGAGACGCTGGCGCGCAGCAGCGAACAGCATTCCGGTGTCCACCACGCGACCACGAGGCGATCGATGCAAGCGGCTGGCCAAGGGCGACGAGCGGCTGGCCGAGCGGCTGCTGTTCGACCACGTGATCGACAGCCGCGAGCGGCTGCACGCGCGCTACGCGGCCAACGCCGGCACGCCGCGCCGAATCAGACCGGACAGGCTCAATCACGCAAGGTGAGCATGGCCCAAACGACAAGTCGACGGTCGACGGTCAACGGCATCACCTACCGCTGGCCGTACACGCCCGTCGGTGGTGGTGTGCATCGACGGCGGCGACCCGGCGTACCTGCGGCAGTTCCTCGGCGACGGCTCGATCCCGAACATCGCGCGCTTCATCGCAGCAGGGCTTCGGCGCGCGTCGCCGACGGCATCGATGCCGAGCTTCACCTGCCCGAACAACATGTCGATCATCACCGGCACGCCGGCCTCGCAGCACGGCATCTCGGGCAACTTCTACCTCGACACCGGCGACCGGCCAGGCCGGTGCGTGATGACCGGGCCGGAGCTGCTGCGCGGCGACACGATCCTGGCGAAGTTCGCCGACGCCGGCGCGCAAGGTGATCGTCGATCACCGCGAAGGACAAGCTGCGCAAGCAGCTCGGCAAGAACCTCGACGTCTCGCACGGGCACATGTCGCTTCTCGTCGGAGTACGCGAGCCGCTGCACGACTGGCCGAGAACGGCATCGAGAACGTGCTCGAGTTCGTCGGCATGCCGCAGCCCGACATGTACTCGATGGAGCTGTCGCTGTTCGTGCTCGACGCCGGCATCAAGCTGCTCGAGCGCGACCGCCCGACCTGATGTACCTGTCGCTGACCGACTGGGTGCAGCACAAGTACGCGCCGCAAGAGCCGAAGGCGCGGCGCTTCTACCGGGACGCTCGACGATGCGCTTCGGCCGGCTCGCCGCGCTCGGCGCGATGGTCGCGCTGACCGCCGACCACGGCATGAACGACAAGTCCAACGCCGCGGGCAGCCCAACGTGATCTGGCTGCAGGACATCCTCGACGCGCAAGTTCGGCAAGGGCGACACCACGCGTGATCTGCCCGATCACCGATGCCTTCGTCGGCCATCACGGCGCGCTGGGCGGCTTCGTTCGCGTGTGGTGCAGGGCGCGGCCAGCGACGCGCAGCAGATCATCGAGGCGCATCGCGCGGCATCGACGGCATCGAGATCGGTGCTCGACAGCGAGCCGCCGTGCCGGTTGTTCGACATGCCGGCCGACCGCGAAGGCGACGTGGCGGTGATTTGCGCGGCCGACGTGCTGCATCGGCAGCTCGGCTGCAGGCGCACGACCTCGCGGGCCTGAAGGGGCACCGGCTGCGCACGCACGGCGGCGTGTCGGAAACCAAGGTGCCGTTCATCGTCAACCGCGCCGCTCAACGACGCCTACAAGCTCAAGGCCGCGGTGGCAGACGCTGAAGAGCTACCAGATCTTCGACTTCGCGATCAACGGCACGCTGCGATTGGTAGACGATGAAGCTGTCAGTTGCCCAGCGCTGCCGAGCGTCCTGCCGACGACGCCGCGCCGCGAGGCGCTGCGCATCGCCGGCGAGAAGGTGCATCGCCGATCGCGTCATCGAGGTCCGCTATCCGTACACCGGCGAGGTCGTGGCCACGGTGCCCAAGGCCACGCGTCGACGACGTGCGGCGCGCCTTCCGCATCGCGCGCGAGTACAAGCCCAAGCTGACGCGCCACGAGCGCTACCGCATCCTGATGCGCGCCGGCGAGCTCATCGCGCACGCGCCAGGAGGCGATCGCGCGCGCTGATCACGCTCGAATCGGGCCTGTGCCTGAAGGACTCGACTGTACGAAGTGGGCCGCGCCTCCGACGTGCTGCTGTTCGCCGCGCAACCAGGCGCTGGTCGACGACGGCCAGAGTGTTCTCGTGCGACCTCACGCACCACGGCAAGCAGCGCACGCGTCTACACGCTGCGCGAGCCGCTGCTCGGGCGTGATCACGGCGATCACGCCGTTCAACCATCCGCTGAACCAGGTGATCCACAAGGTGGCGCCGGCGATGGCCACCAACAACCGCATGGTGCTCGAAGCCGACGCGAGAAGACGCCGCTGGCCGCACTGCGCGCTGGCCGACATCCTGTACGAAGCCGGGCTGCCGCCGCCGAGATGCTGTCGGTGGTCACCGGCGATCCGCGCGAGATCGCCGACGAGATGCTGACGCAACCCCGACGTCGACCTCGTCACCTTCACCGGCGGCGTGCCGATCGGCAAGTACATCGCCGGCGCAAGGCGGTCTACAAGCGCGCAGGTGCTCGAGCTCGGCGGCAACGACCCGATCATCGTGATGGACGACGCCGACGTCGACGAAGGCGGCCGACGCTCGCGGCCAACGGCTCGTACAAGAACTCGGGCCAGCGCTGCACGGCGGTCAAGCGCATCCTGGTGCACGAGACGGTGGCCGCCGACTTCACCGAGCGCTGCTGGCGCAAGACGCGGGCCGTGGAGCTACGGCGACCCGCTCGACCCGACGGTCGACATGGGCACGGTGATCGACGAGCGCGCGGCGATGCTGCTTCGAAGCGCTGCGTCAGCGAGCGCGGTGGCGCAGGGCGCGCAGCCTGCTGCGCGGCAACCAGCGCCGCGGCGCGCTGTATTCGCCGACGCGTGCTCGACCGCGTGCGACCGCGAGATGGACGGTGGTGCAGCAGGAGACCTTCGGCCCGGTGTCGCCGGTGATCACGCTTCAAGGACGTCGACGACGCGATCCGCATCGTCAACGGCACCGCCTACGGCCTGTCGTCGGCGTGTGCACCAACCGCCTCGACGACATCACGCGCTTCGTGCGCGAGCTGCGAGGTCGGCTCGGTCAACGTCCGGGAGGTGCCGGGCTACCGGCTCGAGCTCACGCCGTTCGGCGGCATCAAGGACTCGGGCCTGGGCTACAAGGAAGGCGTGCAGGAAGCCATGCAAGAGCTTCACCAACGTGAGGACGTATTCGCTGCCGTGGTGAGGCGTGCGCCGCTCGGGCTAGGCGGGAATCGACCTTGTCCTGCTCGGCGGATCGTTGCGTGCGACGATCGCGCGCGCCGGCTCGGTGGCGCTCGGTTGTTGATCGCCTCGTGCGGCACGCCTGGCGGCACGAACGAAAGTCGCCCGCCTCGCTGACGATCGATTCGCGTAAGCCGTTCGCCGAATCCGCGTCTCACGCGGCCCTCGATCACGTAGATCCCGGTCTCATAGCCGACGTGGATGTGCGGCTCGGCGCGCGCACCCGGCGGGAATGACCACCAGGTGCATCCGACATGCCGGTGGCGCCGACCGTGTGGCCCGACACGCCGATGAAGTAGGGCAGCCGCTGCAACGTGTCGACGGCGCGGTCGGGCCGGATCGCGCGCACGTGTAGGTGCCGAAGCGTCGTGTTCCATGGGTGCTCCGTGGGTGTGGCAGCAGCGGTAGCGATTCTATGAACGGCGGGTGTTCGATGACGCTGCCGAGCCATGCGCGTGTGGTCATCGTCGGCGGCGGCATCGCCGGCTGCTCGACCGCCTACCACCTGGCCAAGCTCGGCATCACCGACGTGCTGCTGCTCGAGCAGGGCAAGCTGACCTGCGGCACCACCTGGCACGCGGCCGGGCCTGGTGGGCCAGATGCGGCCCAACCGCAACATGACGCGATGAGCAAGTACGGCATCGAGCTGTACTCGACGCTCGAGGCCGAGACCGGCCTGGCCACCGGCTGGAAGCAATGCGGCAGCGTCAACGTCGCGCGCACGCCCGAGCGCTGGATGGTGCTGAAGAAGCAGGCGGCGCTGGCGCGCAGCTTCGGCGTCGAGGTGCAGCTGATCACGCCGCAGCGAAGCCGGCGATCTCTACCCGGTGATGCGCACCGACGATCTGCACGGCGCGATGTGGATTCCCGGGCGACGGCAAGGCCAACCCGGCCGACCTGTGCATGTCGCCTGGCCAAGGGTGCGCGCAACCGCGGCGTGAAGCATCGTCGAGGACGTCGAGGTCACCGGCGTGATCGTCGAGAGCGGCGCGGGCGGCAGGCGTGGCCGGCGTGCGCACCGCGCAGGGCGACGTGCGCTGCGAGGTGCTGGTCAACTGCGCCGGCCAGTGGGCGCGCCAGTTCGGCGCGCTGGCCGGCGTCAACGTGCCGCTGTATTCGGCCGAGCACTTCTACATCGTCACCGAGCCGCATCGAGGGCGTGCACCCGATGCTGCCGGTGATGCGCGACCCCGACGGCTTCATCTACTACAAGGAAGAGGTCGGCGGCCTGGTGATGGGCGGCTTCGAGCCGCAGGCCAAGCCGTGGACGAGTGGACCCGATCCCGAGCACGTTCCAGTTCCAGCTGCTCGGCGAGGACTGGGACCAGTTCGAGATCCTGATGACCAACGCGATCCACCGCACGCCGTGCCTGGAGACCGCGCAGGTCAAGATGCTGCTCAACGGGCCGGAGAGCTTCACGCCCGACGGCAATTTCATCCTCGGCGAGGCGCCCGAGCTGCGCAACTATTTCGTCTGCGCCGGCTTCAACTCGGCCGGCATCGCCAACTCGCGGCGGCGCCGGGCGCTTGATCGCCGAATGGATCGTCGGCGGCGAGGCGCCGAGCGACTTGTGGGACGTCGACGTCCGCCGCTTCGGCGCCTTCATCGGCAACCGCCGCGCGCTGGCCGAGCGCACCGGCGAGACGCTGGGCCTGCACTACGCGATGCGCTGGCCGCGCCAGGAGCTCGAGACCGCGCGGCCGCTGCGCACGTCGCCGCTGTACGACCTGCTCGCGGCCAAAGGCGCCGAGTTCGGCAGCAAGAACGGCTGGGAGCGCGCGAACTACTTCCAGCCCGGTCGGCGCGCGCGCGCGCGCCGACCTACGGGCTGGGCACGCCCGGCTGGCTGCCCTGGGTGCATCGACGAGCAGCGCGCCACGCGCGAAGCGGTCGCGCTCTACGACCAGACCTCGTTCGGCAAGCTGCTGCTGCAGGGCCGCGACGCGCTCGCGGTGCTGCAGCGCCTGTGCGCCAACGAGATCGACGTCGCCGGTCGGCAAGCATGGTCTACACCGCGATGCTCAACGAGCGCGGCGGCTTCGAGAGCGACCTGCACGGTGATCCGCCTAGCGCGCCGACGCGCTTCCTCGATCATCACCGGCTCGGCGCAGGCCACAGCGCGACGTCGACTGGATCAGCGCGCCACATCGCAGCCGCACGAGCACGCGGTGCTCACCGACGTCGAGCGCGCTGTACTGCGGTGCTCTCGGTGATGGGCCCGAACGCGCGCGAGCTGCTCGCGCGGCGTCAGCCCCGACGACCTGTCGCCGCAGGCGCCTGACGTTCTCGCACACGCGCGAGATCGACCTCGGCCTCGCGCGTGTGCGCGCCGCGCGCATGAGCTACGTCGGCGGCCCGGGCTTCGAGCTCTACGTGCCGATCGAGATGGCGCGCCACGTCTACCTGGCGCTGCACGAGGCCGGCGCCGACCTGGGCCTGCGCGACGCCGGCTACTACGCGCTCGACGCCCTGCGCATCGAAGCCGGCCGCCGCGCCTGGGGCGCCGAACTCGGCCCCGACGAGACACCGTTCGAGGCCGGGCCTGGCGTTCGCCGTCAAGCTCGACAAGCCTGCCGGCTTCATCGGCCGCGAAGCGCTGCTCGCGGCGCGCGAGCAGCGCCGCGCAAAAGCTGCTGACTTGGCGCTCGACGAGCCCGCGGCCTGGGTGTGGGGTGGCGAGGCGGTCGTCGACCGGCGTGGCGGCCGGCGAACGGCAATACGTA
>ERZ1370068.4919-contig-3969_pt1 | contig 80957 bp, 124 predicted proteins | sample MGYA00561227_ERZ1370068 | MGnify/ENA primary metagenome ERZ1370068 (study PRJEB38410, sample SAMEA6850437) | metagenome | study: Metagenomic assessment of the ecological functions of the soil: analysis of the soil microbiota associated with the...
CGGCATCGATCCCAGAACGCCGCCTCGGACTCGCGCCATAAATCATCGCTGTCGCTGCTGAAGGGGCGCAAACGAACTGATCATGTCGCGCGATGTCGGCGTCTGGTGAACAACTGGATTCTGTTGCTTCCGCGATGTTCAGTTTTCCGGCACACGATGCTCTGGACTCAGCGGCGGTGACGAAGCGACAGGTTGATCGGCGCTGGCGCCATTCTTCAACAAATGGATGCCCAGCCTGACCGCTGCTCCTGCTCGACGCAGTCGGGGCTGTCGCCAGCCTGGCGCAAATCGGCGTTTGAGGAACTCAAAGCGACTGGTTCATGTCACCGTTAACGGCTGTCAAGCCGTCACGGGCGCCGGCGTGATGGCGTCGCGGTATATCCGCCGGGGCATGGGACTCTGTTTCGCGTTGTGCGGTTGTCGTCGGCACGGTGGTGCAGGAATTTCCATGCGGCGGAAAATCCGCTATGGAAGAACACGGGCACTGGTTACGGTGACCGCAAATCACCAGCCTGTCGTGGCCGCAACAGGCGCGCCGTTACGGCGGCTAAGATCGCCCACGCCGGCGTCGTGCTCACCCGTTCCGGGTTCGCGGGCAAGACGGGATTCAAGAAAGATTCAAGATCCCTCCCCAAGCCCGGGAGGTAAAGGCGCTTCAAAGCTCGGTCGCTACGTCATCCGCAACGACGGCGTGAAGGTGAACGACGGCGCGAAGCAGACGCTCGCCGCACCTGCTGGCGGCTCATCAACGGCATGGCAGCTCACATCGCCGCATCCGCTGGCAGTGGCCCGCAAGCACGAGCAGGAGCCGACGACGGAAGTCGCAACCTGGTCGCACGCTCGCTGGAGGATCTGGCACGTCGTGATGGCGGTAGCGCCACCGCAGATCACGGGACCAGTCAGCCACAGCTCTGAGATCTTCTAACAACCCGCTATCAACTGATCCGGATTTAGCCCGCGCCATCCGCTGGGCACCAGCATCGTTGCCGCCCGAGCGCGCTTTTATCGCCCGCCGTCGCTTCCTGTCTGCCCGCCGAGGCTGCGGCGTCTCGACGTCGCGGCTCGATGCTGGCGTTCATCCGGTCGCATCATCCACGTTCGCTCAGCACATGCCAGGCGCGCCACGCGCGAATCGAGAACATCCAGAGCTCGCATTACGCCTCACCATTTCGAGAAGCAGTTGGGCATCGAGATCTGGTGCGCACCGCGGCATTGTGCGGTCATCGCCAACATCGACAACGCCGGAAGGATCCCTGCGGCACGCCCCATCTGATGCGCGTGGCTTCGCGACGTTGATCGACCCCAGAAGAAACCACGACGAAATCATTCAGTGGTTCAGACCAAAGCAACAGCATCAGCGGATGTCAGCGCGCTGATCGACACAAGGGTCGCCCGGCCTGCGTGGCTGGTGCCACCCGTCAGTGGCTTCAGGTGCATCATGGCGGTTCGCGGCGGTGCGTTGGTCGTTAAAGTGTCCTGAACACGCGGCCGAGTGTCGTCCGGCCGTTGATGTCGCGAATCATCGGCTGCATTCAACGATAGAACCAGTGATCCGATTCGCGGAACCAGCTTCAGCTTTGACGCCGCTATCGACCGCGGCTCTAACCCCGGTGAGTTTTTCAGCCGCCGCCAGCTCGCGCGACGGCGATCGCGCACTGTCGCGCGGGCAGGCTCGTCGTCGTCATCCTCAGACCACTTAATGGCCACCGCGGGCAATCAGTTTCATTCGGCGGCGCTGCGTGTTCCGGATGCCCGCACGCCGGAAGGCGACCGCACGGTGATGGTCGGTCAGCGCACGCGCGCGCCGCGCTCCGAGCGCGAAACCGCCGCCGCGGACGATCAGCGAGCCGTTCGATCGCGTTGATGGGCAGCTGTGTCCGACGCTGATCCAGAGCGCCGAGCAAGCTGCGGGCGTGCGAGCGGCCCGGTGATGCGGCAACTCGACGCCACGGGATATCGCGAACAGATTAAAGACCTGGAAATGCCCGGTCGCGGGTCCCAAGACCTACCAGCGTTGTTCCGGAGATGGTTCATAGCGAACCGTAACCCGTCGATCTGGTCCGTCGCCCACCGTGAATGACCAGGACGCGAGTACCCGCAAGTCAGCAACAGAAAAGCCGAGCGGCAGAACCAGCAGGAAAGGCGTGATGGGGCTGGAGGAAGCAGGAAGGGCAGGATAGGCAGGATAGGCAGCGGAAGGAACATCCCAGGCGTCCTGTATGTTATCTGTGGTTCAACGTCTGTTCCGCCCCGCAAGATCCGGTCGCCGGACGCCGCGCCAGAACGTCCTGGAACCGCGCCCTGTCACCACCTGCGCCCAACACAGCTCCATCCTGGTCCGTCTGATCCAAGATCGTCGGAACAACATCAATGAACTCTTCCTGAACCCACGCCGGTCACCAGTGGTTAATCGCCCGGCGACCGACCGTTCGCGCTCGCGGCGTCCGCCGACGGTTCCCACGGCGGGCACCACCGTCAGGGCGATCGCGGTCGTGGACGGCGAGCGGCCTGGAGTCGCAGGAGTTTCCGGTCCCGCATGCCGGATATGGCGCGCCCGATGCTCGTCGCCACCGACAAACGGCGTCCGGCGACGCCGCCCGGAGGCGCTGGCGATCACCGGTCAGGCCCGTCATCGGCACGCAGTCGCATCGCCTTTCCGCCGGTGTCCCAAGCGACGAGATCGATCAAACACCTTCTATCTGCTCGACGTTCGAACAACGGCGTAACGCCTCGGCGAACCCGCTGGCGCTGTTCATCCTGGATCTACCGGCCGGCGCCAGCAACGCGCAGATCATGGAAGGTCTGCCGCCGCTGGCGATGCGCAGGCGAGTCACCGTCAGCGGACCGCCTCCTTCGCCCGCTGTTCGTCCAGATTGTTTGCCATGCCGTCGCTGATCGATCGATGTGACGCAGACGTTCCGCCGGGGCCATCGAGCAACTGGCGGCAGAGGCCCGTCAAGAAGTCGGCAACATCGACGCTGGCTTCCGCCGTTGGCGAATCAGCGCGAGATGCCGGCGGAAGGGAGGTCCTACATCAAGCGCGATGCGAGTTGATCCCAGGCGGGCCAGCCGATCGCCCCTCACTGTTAGCGGGTTTCCGCATCATAGCTCGATGCCGCGGACGATTGCACTCGCCCTGCTGCAGCGATAGCCCGCGGGATCGGCGCGGGCCGCGCGGGACGGCAGCGATGCCGACGCGTGGCCGCTGCGGGAACGCAACAACTGATTCTTTTATGCTGTTCGCCGGATCTGCTGCGCCTCGAGCACGACCGCATCGCCAAGCGGGGCAATGAGCGGAGCGTACGCCGCGCGCCGCGAACAGCTCACGTCGCTTCTGCTCGGAACAGGTTCGGCTGGGCAAACCGCTCGACCGCGTGGCGACGACGTGGCAGCGCAGGCGTGGCCGCCGATTTCGATTCCGTTCAACCTCGACGTCTCACGACATTACGCGGGCGGCGCTGCGCCGTGTCGCATGTCTCGCTGACGGTGGCGCGCGGCGACATCGTCGCCTGCTCGTCCCAACGGCGCCGGCAAGTCCACGGCGAGTTGGCGCTTCGCTGATGCTTCATCCGGTTTCCGGGCTGGCGAGGTGCGCCGGGCGATCGCCGGGGCGGGAGCGATCGGCGGCGAGCGACGGCGCATCGATGCTCGCTGGCGCACGAGCTGTTCCTGTATCCTGAGCTTTGGCCCGCGCGGCAGAACTCACCTTCTTCGCCGAGATACGCGTTGATCCTGGCGGCGTTTGCCCGATCAGGCCTGGAGCGAGCGGGGCTGTCAGGCGCGCGCGAGGATGCGATCGCCAGCTCGCGCGATGCGGCAGCGGCTCGCGTCGAGCGCGCGTTGCCAGCACGGGCCACGGCTGGTGCTGCCGACGAGCCAGTTCACCGGGCTCAATGACAGCGCGGTGTCGCTCGTCATGGCTGCGGCAGTTGGCGGCCGTCAAGGATCGTCGTCCGCCACGCAATGATCTCGACCTGGCGGATGGACCCGTCTGGCGCGTGGCGCTCAGGCGCGACGGTTTTGTCACGGCAGACGAGCCCGCTGCACCCGGTCTGGCGCGTTTGCTCGCAGCGATCGCGCAGCCAGGCGATGACCCACGTTCGGTTCTGTTCGCAGATCTGCTCTTCGTTCGCCGTTCAAGAACGTCGAACGTCGAACGTCGAAACGTCGAACTCGAACGTTTGATCTTTACTGCATAGAATGTTCCTGCGCACCGCCTTCAAAAAGTTCTTCACAAAGCGATGCCGCATCGAGGCGAAGATAAAGTCCTGACGACGACCGTGTTCTTCGCAAAAGTCCGCGCGCTCGTGGCGCGTTCGTGTCGTTAGGCTGAAGGGGAACTGCTCGAAGACGCTGGGTGGCTGTGCATCCGCGATCGCCGTCGCCTCCGGCACGTCGCACTGCCGATTTGCCCGAGCACGCCAGCGCCGAGATCATGATGCCGCCGCTCGCGCCGGCGCCGGGCCTGCGCTCTATGTTTGGCAGCTGCTGGGCATCCTGCTCGTGCTCGGCATCGCGGGAAACGTTGACGCCGTCGATCGCGTTTCAGCCACTCCCGCACGCGGTTTTCCGCGCGCCGCTGCTGTGGCGGCGCTGCTGGGTATCAGGCAACGACGGTGTTCCGTCGCGCTCAGCACGTTGTCTGCGCCATGTTGAAAGGCGCAACGTCGCGATGCGCTGCTTCCGATCCGTGTTTAAATCCGATCACCAGTTCCGGTAATCATTGCTGGCATGCGGCACGAGCGCGCGCCTGCCTGGCGTCGCCGCCATTGGCGACCGCAGTCATGATCGATTCGACGGCGTTCGACGTCGTCGGTCACCATGTCGCTATGGACGTTTGGAGCCGTGTTGATGACGCGAGCAGCGTGAATCGAGCGTTCTCGCTCAGGTGTCGCAACCTTTCAGCGCGCCTATCATCAGCCAGGCGCTACGAACTGGGATTGCTGGCCCAAAGAAGAACATTCTTCTATTTCCACGTGCTGTCGTGGATGGCGATACTGTCGGTGATCGCCGTCTGCGGTCTCGCGAAGCGATACTTCAGCGCAACAAGACTGCCGGACGCACGCGGCTGGCGCCTGGCGTTACCAAAGCGTTCGGGGCCATGGGTCTTGTCTCTGCCGCTGGTGACGCAAGGCGGGGGTGTGGGTACGGGACGTCTGGGCCTGACGAGCGCGCTCCTGATGGAGCGATCCTTCAGCGCGCCTGCTCGTGCGCAACAACAGCGCCCGGGATCCGAAAAACTGGCGGCCGCGACGGCGTCGTTCCGGCGCAGCCACGTCGCCGTTCAGGCATAAGTTCAGGCATCTGGCGTTATTTGCGCATCCGAAAATCCAGCGGGTCCCTGAACCGCTGAAGGGATCGATGCCGGGGTCGGAAGCAGCCGTTCCTGATCAGTCTGGCGTTCGTGGCGTTTCGCGACGGCGCTGATCATGCAGAGGCACGCCCGCTGAGCGCGCGGCGCTCGACTATCCAAAGTTCGCTTACGAGGATCTGGCGAAGAAGACGCTGCGAAGAAACATGTCATGAAGAGAATACTGTGCGTCAGCTCTTTTTCGGTCGTGCTGGCGGGGTTCCGGGTGGTCATGTCTTGTTGGTCACTGACGCGCGCAGGGCGAATTCGTCCCCGCGAAACCGGGCGACCGATCGCGCTGAAATAACTTCCGGCTGCCCGATCGCGGCCTATGCCTTCTGCCCGCTCGCCGATGGCTACGTGTGGACCATCGCCGCTCACAACCGTCGGTGTTGCTTCCGCGTGCTCGCGCAGAAAGCTACGCGCACGATGACCGTCGGGCATTTACCTTCATCCCGTCGATCTCGCTCTATCGGGATCGTGATCGGCTGGATCGGCTCGCGGCGGCGCGACGCCTACGCTGCGGAACTGAAGCGACGCGAATATCGCGCCGCTGGAGACGCAGTCGTCGTCCACTGGAGTCCGTCGAAGGACGAGCCACCGCTTCCCATATTCACGACAAAGCTCCACGAGCGAGCGTCGACAGACCGTTCAGCCAGCCCGCGCTTCGCGCTCCAGAGAATTGATCGCCGCCGGTGACGCCCGACGCGTTTGCCGCGTCGTATCTGATCCGTTTGCCGGCATTAGCAGCGCCACGACCCCAGCAGCAATCGTCCCCGGTGAGTCTGGTTATTCAACGGGCAGGACGTTATGAAGTCTGCCCTCGCCGCGTTCACCACGACCCAGGTTCATCTAAGACCGTTGGCCGCGCGGCAGTGTTCCGCGGGCTCGCCGAACGACGCGTGCAACGAATCCGGCAGCCGCGGGTTCTTGCCATACGGTGTCATGCAGCAGCTTGCCCTTGCTGCCGATGAGCAGCGCACCCGCCTGTCTTTGTTCAATTCCGGTCTCGCCGAGTTCGCGCTGGCTTCGGCGGCGATGAACCTGCCGTCGTCATCACGTCAGCTTGACGCGGCGGTTCGCCCGTCCTGCGCCGGGAACTCGTAGATCGGTCATCGTCGCGTTGCGGGATAGCAGACGCCGTTGAACGGCGTGGCGACGGTTTCGATCAGGTCGGGTAGCCGAGATTCAGCGCCCACATCGGATGATCGATCAGGTGCGCGCCCATGTCGCCGATCGCGCCGCGCCCCAGTCCACCCAGCCGCGCCAGTTGAACGGGTGATAGACCGGGTGATAGTCGACCGCGCGGCGCGGCGCCGAGGAAGAGATCCCAGGCGAGCGACTCGTCGGCTTCGGATAGTTGCCGGCCATCGCCGCAGCGAGACGGCGCCTCGATGCCCGGTCCGTTCCAGCGTGAGCCCGGCGGCCGGCGGCGTTCGACTCAGGCCGCGGAATGCCCCCTGCGGCCAGTAGCCGACGCGGCCGGTTCGTCCAGATGTGAACCTCGCGCACGTCGCCGATGGCGCCCGCCCACACATACTCCACCGCGCGTCCGCGCGTCGTCCCACGAGTGGTCCCTGATTGCCCATCTGCGTCGCGACTTGCGTGCTCTGCGCCTTGCGCGCGAGCTGCCGCCGCTATCGGCGACCGACCAGGTCAGCGGCTTCTCGACGTAGCACGTGCTTGCCGAGATCCATCGCGGCGCAGCGCGATCGGGGCATGCATGTGGTCGGGCGTCGCGACGACGACGGCGTCGATGTCCTTCTGCTTGTCGAGCATCTGCCGGTAGTCCTGGTAGCGCGCGGCGCGCGGCAGATATCGGTCGCGCAACCGCTTCGTTCGCTCGATCTCGCGCCGGCATCCGCTGCCGCTCGAGTCGGCGTCAGCGGCGTCTCGGGCCGGCCCTGTGCGTCCACGCGCCTGGCTCAGCGGCCGATCAGGCTGCGCCTGGGTCCTGGTCGATACTCGCCATCCAGCCCCGCGAATCCCTTGATCGGCGTACTCCCAGTCGCACGTCGCAGAGCGCGACACGTTCTCGCTCGCGAGGTTCGATCAGATTGGAGCGCCCCTGGCCGCCGACGCCGACGGCGGCGACGTTGAGCGTGTCGCTGCGGCGCGGTGAACCCGCGAGCCGAGCACGTCGCCGCGGGACGATGGTCAAGTCCGGCGCCGGTAGCGAACCACCTCGGCATGAAGTCGCGTCCGCGATGCGTTTCGGCCATGACAGTCTCCTACTCCGAAGCCTCGCGAATCCTGATGTTCGGAAGGCGAGCGTCCCGGCGTGGTCGCGCCCTGCATCGCGATGTTGCCCCGTCGTGGCGCGGCCGTAGTTCGGCCAGTCGCTTGAACTTGGCGTGCTTGCACCTTGGCTTCCCAGTCAGGGACTTCCGCAGCTCATCATCCAGCAGCTTCACGCCGTTCAGCCAGTGCTCGACGTGCGGTCCCCTGCGCGGCGATCGCGTCTGGTTCCACTGGCCCGAGCGGCTTCAGGTGGCGCCGGGCGGCGACAGATAGATCGCGTAGGCCGCGCCGGCGCAGGTGAGACGCGTCTTGTTGTCCGCGCCTTGATGTCGTCGAGCAGCTGGATACTCGGGGCGCTCCAGTAGATGTGAGTCGCGATTCCTCGGTGCCGCGGTAGAAGATGCCGCTGTTGCCCGCGCTCGCCGATCTTCCAGTTCGAGCTCCGAGCTCGAAATCGCCGAACTCGGTCCTTCGACACGATATCGCCGACGGGCGCGTCCTTGGCGAGCGTGCCGTTCTCGAGTCTTCCAGCCGGTCGGGACGGCGTCGGTCTTATAGCCCTTCCAGTTCTTCAGCGACGTGCCGTCGAACAGACTCGCCATGCCGGCTGCGGGTGCTGCCGCCGGCACCGCAGAACGGCCGGGACGCCGAAACCAGCGAGCGCATGGTCATTCGTATCGATCATCAGCGCGCAGATTATGCGACTTTCTGCGCGCCGCAATCCACGCCCGCGCGTCGCCAACGCGGCGAGATAGCACGACCGCGACCAGCACCAGCAGGAAGCTGATATCCGGCCACGAGCGAGAGTGCTCACACGACACCGCCAAACGCATGGCGCCCAGGAGGTTGCGCGCCGAAATCGGTGGCCGTCGACGCACGATTCGCTGAAGCTCGAACTGAAGAGGAGACCGGCGCAGAACACCGGGCTGAAGACCAGCACGCCGTAGAACAGCGACTCCGCGAGCGCGCGCTGTCGAGCGTGACGCGGCCGACCGGAACCGACGTAGTTCAGCGCGATCGAGCGCGAGAAGGCGCGCGGCGATCGAGTCCGCGACGGCGGATCGGCGATCCGGCCGGCCATGAGCGCGCTTCGCGAGCGCCATCACCAGCACCGACGCGATCGGCGAGCGACGCCGACGACCACGTGGATCCCCACAACAGCGCGAACTGCACGATCGACTTCGTCTCGAGCAGCATGAACCCCGCGCCGAGGAAGAGGAAGAAGTGCCGCGACCAGTCGGAGCCGGATCGCCGGGCCGGCCGCGTTCGCCGCGGGCAGATGCGCGAGCCACGACGGCGATGTGCAGACAAGCAGCCAAGCATCGAGCCCGAGCGACGCGAGGTAGTGCCGCGGCAGGCCGGCGTTCGCAGTACAGTGAACGGCCAGTCATCGGTCGCCGGCGCGACGCTCGCGTCGCGCACGAGCGCATGCGCCGGGCTGGGCGCGTGCGGCTGACCGTACGCGTTGACGTCCGCGGGCAGGTCGGCGGCGCCGTCAGTTCGGCGACGCGCGGTCCGGCCAGCATCACCGCCAGATACGCGCGATCCTGATGAACGTGGCCGAGCGGCTCGCGGCCGAAGACCGCCGCCGCGGTGTTCGCCAGGCGATCGACGAGCCACTTCTCCCGGAAATAGTTGTAGAGCACCATCACGCCGCGCGGCGACCAGGTGGTCGCGCACCGCCTCGAACGACTCCTGCGTGAACATGTAGCTCTCGAGCCGCACGCCGGAGAAGCTCGATTGCACGGTCAGCGAGTCGATCAGCGCGAACACGACGCAGGTCGTAGCTTCTTCGTCGTCGTCCGCAGGAAATGCCGCGCGTCGTCGCAGACGACGGTCGACGCGCGGATCGCTGTACGGCTGGTCCGGATGGCGCTCCGCGCCGAGCCGCAGGATCACCGGATCGATGTCGACGGCGTCGACGTGCGCGGCGCCGTGCCGAAGCGCCGCGGCGACGTCCGGTCCCGCTGCCGCGCCGAGGATCAGCACCTCGTCGAGCGAGTCGCCGAACACCGTGTACGGCCACTGGTAGAAGTATTCCTTCTGCGACACGGGCGCCATCGACTGATGAAAGATGTGATTCACCTCGACGATCGGTGTCCGATCGATCCTGGAAGACCGGTGATGCGGTGAAGTATGGCGACCACAGGCTGCCGCCCTGCATGCGGTAGACGATCGATCAGCGACGTCGCGAGCAGCACGACGTTCGACGGCCGTCGATGCGGCGGCCGTCCGCCATCGACGGCACGCGCCGGCGACCGCGGCGACGCCGAACCAGACGACGGGGAAGTTCCAGCCACGAGATCGCGGCAAAGGCCGCAACGCCCGACAGGTGCCCGAGCAGGTTGCTGACATGCGCCGTCAGCGGCGGGCGCCCCTCGAAGGCCCGTCCCCATGCGATGGGCCGCGGCGACAGAACAGCGCCGCGACCGCCACGAAGAGCAGCGGCAGCAGCAGCGTGCTTTCGACCGGCACTACTGGAGCCGTCGTCGCCGCTCGTGAAGTAGAGCGCGAGGTAAGTGCTCGGGCACGGCGACCTCGAGCCGAAGCCGATCCGACGGCGACGATGACCGCGAGCAGCAGGCCCGGGAACCAGTCGATCAGCGCGCCAGCCTTCGCTCGCGTTCTCGCGCCGAGCTACGGCTTGGCAAGCCTATGCCGCCAGCAGGCAGCCGAGGCCGATGCCCAGGAAGCTGGCCAGCAGGATGAAATTGGAAAGTAGGCGAGGAGCCGGACGTAGGCCGGCATCCATCGAATCAGTGCAGTTTCGAGAAAAGGACGAGAAACGACGAAACGAACAACGCGTGAGATTCTACAACAGCCAACCCACCGCGTTTTTCGTCTGTTCCATTCCGAGTCTCGCGCTGTCCCGTTCCGAAACACGAACGACGGCGCTAGCCTGACGGGAGCTGAGCGCGACTTCGGTCGAACCTCCGCGCAGATGGCTACTTTATCAGTGTTGCACGTTGAGACGGCATCACGCTTGCCACCATAGGACATGAGGAGCCTCCCTGTTCGTTCGGTGATGCGCAGCTCTACCCTTCTGGGCACGTGTGTATGCCAGTCGCCCATCATTGGCGCCGCGGCCGTCGATTCTCGGCGGCCTTTGCCACGCTGCCCGCCCGCGACGAGCTCCAACGTCTTCGTCGGCCTCGATGGCCGCGACGATCGCTGGCAGCGGTCGTGAAGCTGCGGCTGCCCGACCGTGCGGAACCGCGCCACGATGTCGGTGTCGTTCGTCATCGACGTCGCCTCGCTCCTGCTCCTCGGCCCGCACAAGACCCTCCTCATCGCGGCGGTCGCGGCGCCGACCGGCCAGTCGCTCATTCGCGCCAGGCGGCGGAGTCCGCTCCATCAGATTCTCGTCAGCGTCGCGTCCATGGTCCTGACGGTGGAAGTCGGCGCAGGGGCCGCTACCAGTTGACCGGCGGGCGGTTCGCGCCGCTCGACTGGACGCGCGGCGCGGCGCCGATCGCCGCCGTTGCGACGTTCTTCTGCGTCAACGAGCGCGCGTCGGCTAGTCGCGCTGCGCCATCGATGCAGCGCGGATACCGATGGCTGCGGGGAGGAGCGCTTCTCTGGCCCAGCCTGACCTCCATTCGCCAGCGCCGTCGTGTCGGTGATCATCGCCGAGGATCGGGGCGCGGTGCGCGACTTGCGTGGACTCACCTTGCGGTGGTGCCCGTCTACGTAGCCCTTCCGCGCGCTACACCAGCCTTCGCGAGGCGGGTCGAAGACGAACATCGCCATCGCGAGGTCATCGAATCGCTCAACGAGGGCACTGGCGGTGGTGTCAGAGCGACGGGCACATCGCGCTGTGGAACGATTCGCTCGAGCGCATGCGCTGGGCGTGCCGCGCAGCGCACGCGCTTGGGCCGCATCGCTGGCTGAGAGCCAGCCCGAGCTGGCGCGCATCGGCGCTGCCGCAGGTGATCGCCTCGGTGCTGCGAGAGCGGCGCACAGCGATCGCATCGATGTCGCCTCATGCGGTCCGCCGACATGAATGCGCGGCTGACGCTTCGACGTCCGCGTGCTCGTCTTCACCAACGGCGTGGCGCATCTTCTGGAGCGACGTGACGCGATCGCGCCGAGGCGCGACGGTCGCGCTGCGGGACAGCGAAGAACGCGGCATGCGCTCGCGGCCGCCGGCTCCGAACGACGGTTCTGTGGGATTGGGATCTGATCAGCGGCGAGCTGTACCTCGTCGCCGCGATTGGCACGCGATGCTCGGGCTGCCGACCGACGCGTCGCCGCGCGCGAGATTCGTCGGCGTGGTTCGATCGCGTGCATCCCGACGACGTCGCGGGTCGCTGCGGGCGGCGCTCGCAGGCGCATCTGGCCGGCCAGACCGAGCATTTCGAGCACGAACACAGCATGCGGCACGAAGACGGCGGTTATCGCCGCGTGCTCTGCCGCGGGCGTCGCCGTGCGCCAGCCGAACGGCGCACGCCGACGCGCATCGCCGGATCGCAGACCGACATCACCGAACGCGCCGCCATTCAAGAGCAGCTGCAGCACGCCGCCGTGCACGACGCGCTGACCGGGCTGCCGAACCGGCTGCTGTTCATGGAGCTCCTCGGGCAGGTGCTCGATCGATCCGGCGGCAGCCTGACCACATGTTCGCGCGTCGCTGTTTCTCGACATCGATCGGTTCAAGGTGGTGAACGACAGCCTCGGCCACCTGGTCGGCGACGAACTGCTCGTACGGCGTCTCGCGGCGCCTCGAAGCGTGCGCATGCGGCCAGGGCGATGCGCATGGCGCGCCTCGGCGGCGACGAGTTCACGATCCTGCTTGAACGATCTGAACGACGCGACGCAGGCCAGCGTCGATCGGCGAGCGCATCCTGCAGGCGCTGCGCGATCCGTTCCCGGTCAAGGGCCGCGAAGTCTTCGTCACCGCGCAGCATCGGCATCGCGCTCAGCCGACGGCGCTACCGCAAAGCCCGGAAGACATCATGCGCGACGCCGACACGGCGATGTATCGACGCCAAGGCGCTCGGCAAGGCCCGCTACGAGCTGTTCGACGCGTCGATGCACGCGCGGCGCGGTCGAGCGGCTCGCGCCTCGAGGACGATCTGCGGCGCGCGATCGAGCGCGGCGAGTTCATCGCTCCACTATCAGCCGATCGTCGCGCTGAAGTCCGGGCAAGTGGACCGGCTTCGAAGCGCTGCCGCGCTGGCAGCGGCCCGAGCGCCCAGTTGTCGCCCGCCGAGTTCATTCCGATCGTCGAGGAGATGGGGCTGCATCGACCTGCTGGGCGCCTGGGTGATCAAAGAGGCGTGTTCGCCAGACCGCGCTGTGGCGCGAGCGCTTTCCGAACCTGCCGGCGCTTGGCGTGACCGTGAACGTGTCGGCGCGTCAACTCAGTCGGGACGGACTTCGTCGAAGACGGTGCGCGATGCGGTCTGGGCCGCGAATCTGCGCAGCCGGCGACTTGCGCATCGAGATCACGGAAACCACCCTGATGGAGAGATCCCGGAGGGCGCGGAGATCGTGCTCCGCGCAGCTGTCGGGGACTCGGCGTCAAGGTCTATCTCGACGACTTCGGCACCGGGTTTTCGTCGCTGAGCCATCTCCACCGCTTTCCCGTGGACACGCTCAAGATCGATCAATCGTTCATCGCCAGCCTGTCGAACGGCAGTTCTCAGCCCGCCATCGTGGAAAGCATCGTCGCGCTCGCGAAGACGCTGGGCACCCATGTGATCGCGGAAGGCGTCGAAACGGAAGCGCAGATGGCCGAGCTGATGCGGCTTGGCTGCAGCGAGGCGCAGGGGTTCTTCTTTGCCCGGCCGCTGCCGCCGATCACGGCCGAAACGTTCCTGGAGCAGAGCGAGCGGACCGAGGCGCAGGTCGTCGGCGGCCGTCACGACCAGCCGTGTCCGCTATCGAGCGCTGACGCACTAAGACTCCTCGTCCTGGTCGCCGGCGGCCAGTTGCGGCAGCGTGCCGGCCCCCGACGGCTTGAGCAATCCGGTCTTGAGGTAGGTCATCAACTTCTCGCGCGTGTCCTCGATGTCGAGGTTCCGCATCGTCAGCTGCCCGATGCGATCCAGCGGCGAGAACGCCGATTCACCTTTCTCCATCGTCAGCCGCTCGGGCTTGTAGGTGCAGATTCGGGCTCGTCGGTCTTGCAGGATGGAGTAGTCGTTGCCGCGACGCAGCTCCACCGTGACCTCGCCGGTCACGACGCGCGCCACCCAGCGCTGCGCGCGTTCCGCGCAGCATCAGCGCCTGCGAGTCGAACCAGCGGCCCTGATAGAGCAGCCGGCCGAGCCGGCGGCCGTTCTCGCGGTACTGCTCGATGGTGTCCTCGTTGTGGATGCCGGTGATCAGCCGCTCGTAGCCGATGAACAACAGCGCCATGCCGGGCGCTTCGTAGATGCCGCGGCTCTTCGCCTCGATGATGCGGTTCTCGATCTGGTCGCTCATGCCGAGGCCGTGCGCGGCCGCCGATGCGATTGGCTTCGAGCATCAGCGCCGACGCGATCGTCGAACGTCTGTGCCGTTCAGCGCGACCGGGCGTCCTTCGTCGAACCGGATCGTGACGGTCTTCCGGCGCGACCGCGACGTCCGTCGCGTCCAGGACGCGACGCCCATGATCGGCTGGACGATCGTGATGCCCTTTGTCGAGGTGCTCGAGATCCTTGGCTTCGTGCGTCGCGCCGAGGATGTTCGAGTCGGTCGAATACGCCTTCTCGACGCTCATCCGATAGGCGAGCCCGGCGTCGCGCATGTACTCGGACATTTCCTTGCGCCCGCCCAGCTCGTCGATGAAGCGCTGATCGAGCCACGGCTTGTAGATGCGCAGCGCCGGATTGGCGAGCAGCCCGTAGCGGTAGAAGCGCTCGATGTCGTTGCCCTTGAAGGTGCTGCCGTCGCCCCAGATGTGGACGTCGTCTTCCTTCATCGCGACGACGAGCATCGTGCCGGTGACGGCGCGGCCGAGCGGCGTGGTGTTGAAGTACGGTGACGCCCGCGGTCGAGATGTGGAAGGCGCCGCACTGCAGCGCGGCGATGCCCTCGGCGACGAGCTGCTCGCGGCAATCGATCAGCCGCGCCTTCTCGGCGCCGTACTGCAGGGCGCGCCGCGGGATCTCGTCGTAGTCGGTTTCGTCAGGCTGCCCGAGGTTCGCGGTGTAGGCGTACGGGATCGCGCCCTTCTGCCGCATCCAGTGGAGCGCCGCGCTGGTGTCGAGACCTCCGGAGAAGGCGATGCCGACTTTCTGCCGGCTGGGAGGCTTTGGAGAATGTGGCCCACTACTTCTTGAGCTCGTCGCACACGGCCTGGATCGCCGCCTTCACGCGCTCGTTCTTGTAGCCCGGATACTTGTCGATCTTGAACGCCGCGAACGCCTCGTCCACGCTCTGGCCGGCCTTCGTTCGCGGCCTGGCGTGCGGCGGAGAGTCGGCGCGTGAAGCGCTGGAACTCCTCGCAGATCCTTCGGCGTCTCATCGGGCTGTGGCCCGGGATCACCGTGTCGACGTCCTTGATCGCCGGCGATCACCTTGGCCAGCGTCTCGCGGTAACGAGATGCAGCTGCCGCCGTTGGTGCGGTCGCAGCCGGGGCCGTCCTTCCACGCGAACATGTCGCCGGTGTGCAGCACGCGCAGCGCGGGAACGACGACGAACGTGTCGCCGTTGGTGTGCGCCGCGCCGAAGTAGTAGAGATCGATGCGATCCTTGCCGGCTACCGACCGTCATCTTGTCCTTGAAGGTCTTCTGACGGCAGGAACTGCGCGTTCTCGCCCTTGAAGGCGTCCATCTTCTCCATGTTCGTCTTCGGTGTTCTCCTGCGCCACGATCTCGACGTTGGCGCCGAACTAGTCGTCGTTGCCGGTGTGATCGCCGTGCGTGTGCGTGTTGATGATGCGTCGTCACCGGCTTGTTGGTGACCTTCTTGACCGTGTCGAGGAGCGGCCGGGCCCCAGCCGGCGAGCTTCGTGTCGACGAGCGTGACGCCGGCGTCGGTGATGAACACCGCGACGTTGCCGCCGCTGAACGTCGGCGGCGTCGCCCGGCGTCGAGCTCGTCAGGACGTAGAGGTTGTCCTTGAGCTTCTGACGTCGATGGGACGCGTCGCGGTGCGGCGCCGCGGGAGGCTGCTGATATGCGGCCAGCGTCATCGACAGCGCGAAGACGCCGACAAAAGGGCAACGAGACGGCTTCGCTTCATGCGAGGAAGCGTAACATAGTGCACCGTTCTTTCGCGGAGACTCCGATGAACAGACGCGACTTCACTCGGTCCGGACTCGCCGGCGTTGCTGCTCTCGCACTGCCGCGCATCGCCACGCCGGCGCGCGCGCAGAGCGGCGACGCGCGCGGCTATCGCTACGTGCACCTCGATGTATTCACCGACCGCCGCCTCCAGGGCAATCCAGCTGCACGTCTTCGTGCAGCCGACCGGGCTCGACACGGAGACGATGCAGATCGTTGACGCGCGAGTCGAATCTGTCGGAGTGCACGTTCGTGTTTCCACCGGAGCAGGCCGGCACGGATCATCGCGTCAGGATTTTCACGCGCACGGCCGAAACGCCGTTCGCGGGGCATCCACCATCGGCACCGCGTTCGCGCTCGCGCATACCGGCGTCCTGAAGCCAGGCGCGGCGCGCACGATGTTCGGACTCGGGCGTCGGTCCGACCAATGTCGATCTCGAGTGGAAGGACGGCAAGCTCGCCTTCGCCTGGATGACTGCAGCTCATCGCCGACGTTCGGCAAGTCGATTACCGACGGCGCGGCGGTGGCCGCGGCGATTGGTCTCGACCCCGGCGCGTCGGCCGCGAAAGCTGGCGTGCCGGCCGGGCAGGAAGTCAATTGCGGCTCGAACTTCTTCATCGTGCCGCTCGCGACGCGCAAGGCCGTGGATGCCGCCGTTCTCGACCGGGCGAAGGTCGACGCGTTGTTCAACGCCGCCGGGATTCAGCGTCGCGGCATCTACGATCTTCTCGACCGAGAGAGGCAGGACGATGCGACGGCGTACAGCCGGCTGCTGAGCGCGGGCGGCATCGAGGATCCGGCGACCGGGTCAGCGGCGGTCCGGCCGGATCGTTCGCCGCGAAGCACGGATTCGCGCCTGACGGTGCTGGCAGCCGGCAGCGGCACAATCGTGTTCCTGCAAGGCGTGCTCGTGCGGCGGCCGAGCCGGATCCACGTCCGCATCGGCGCGGAGGGCGGCGAGATCACCAGCGTCAGCGTCGGTGGATCGTCGGTCGTCGTCGGCGAAGGGACGATGACGCCGTAACAGTCATCAGCTCACCAGGTCACGCTGAGACTGCCGACTGACGTCACCTTACGGCAGCGCGAAGGCGACGATCGCGCTGCCGGACGGCGCGCCGTTCTTGCCGCCGCCGCAGACGATGACGACGTACTGGCGTCCGTCGATCGTGTAGGTCGACGGCGTCGCGCTTCCCGGCCGCCGGCAACGTCGTTTCCCACAGCAGCTTCCCGGTCAGCTTGTCGTAGGCGTGAAACTTCCGGTCGAAGTTGGTCGCGCCGATGAACAGCAGGCCGCCGCCGGTGACGAGCGGGCCTGCCGTAGTTGTCGCTGCCCGTGTCCGTCAGGCCTTTCGCGACCAGCTCGGGATACTCGCCGAACGGGATCTTCCAGCGGATCGTGCCCGGCGTTCAGATCGATCGCGTTGAGCGTGCCCCACGGCGGCGTGATCGGCGGATAGCCGTCCGGATCGCGCCACAGTGTCTCGCCGTCGCTGCGGTACTTCAGCCACGCGCGGATCCGCGCGTCAGCGCCGGGTCGGCGCCCTTTGTCGCGGCCGGTGATCAGGAACTCGGCCAGGTCGCCGATGTTGCGCGCGCCCATGTCGGGATTGGCCGGCATGCGGCCGGTGCCCTCGCGCACGATCGTCGCGATCTCGTCGCGCGTGCGGCGCTCGCCGATGCCGACCAGCGACGGCGCCTGCGGCGTGCCGGTGCGGTCCTCGCGATGGCAGGTCGCGCACTTGCTGATATGCAGAGCGACGTGTCGTTGTTCGGAATGAGCTCGCACGATCCACGGCATCTCGTTCGAGTTGACGTAGAGCAGCGCCGACTCCGGATCGAACGCCGCGCCGCCCCATTCCGCCGCCGCCGTCGACGCCGGGAAAGATGATCGTGCCTTCGACGCGACGGCGGCGCGAAGAAGCCCGTCGGCGAGCTTCCTGAACTGCGCGAGCACCGCCGCGTGCGCTTCGGGCGTGCGCGTGGTGAGCATGTCCTCGGTGAGGCCCTGACGCGCGAACGGCGGCGGCTTCACCGGGTAGGGCTGACGCTCGGACAGCCGCTCGCCGTCGATCGTCGACGGCGGCACCTTGCGCGATTCGACCGGAAACAGCGGCTCGCCCGTCCGTCGATCGAGCACGTAGACGTAGCCGTAGCTTCGTGATCTGCGCGACCGCGTCGACGCGGCGTCCGTTGCGCGTGACGGTGACGAGGTTCGGCGCGGCAGGGAAGTCGTAGTCCCAGACGTCGTGCTTGATGCCCTGGAAGTGCCAGACGCGCGTGCCGGTCGCGCGCGTCGAGCGCGAGCACGCAGTCGGCGAACAGGTTGTCGCCGTGCCGGGTGACGCCGTAGAAGTCGAACGACGCCGAACCGGTGGCCGCGAACACCATGCCGAGCCGCGCGATCCACGGTGACGCCCGCCCACGCGTTGGCGCCGCCGGACGAGCTGGTAGGCCTCCTTCGGCCACGTGTCGTAGCCGAATTCGCCCGGCTGCGGAATGGTGTGGAAGATCCAGCGCCGCTTGCCGGTGTTCACGTCGAACGCGCGGATGTGGCCCGGCGATCCCGGGCAGCGTTTCGGGGACGCTGCTGCCGATGATCAGCATGTCCTCGAAGACGACGCCCGGCGTGCTGGCGCTGACGCTCAGCCGGTCGGCCGGACGATCGAGGCCCTCGCGCAGATCGATCCGCCCTCGGCGCCGAACGACGCGATCGGCAGCGCCGGTCTTCGCTGTCGAGCGCCCAGAGAAACTGCGGTAGCTGACGAACACGCGATCGCTTGTGGACCGGTGACGCCGCGATGGCGGAACCGCGCGCCGTCGAGCTGCCGCCGCTCGGATCGAACTTCCAGATCTCGCGTCCGGTCTCCGCGTTCGACCGCCACCGACCTTCAGCGTCGGCGTCGTCACATAGAGCACGCCGTCGACGACGACCGGGTTGCTCTGCATTTCGGAGCCCTTGAAGGCGTCGTGCGAGTCGTAGGTCCAGGCGACTGTGAGCCGTCGCGACGTTCTCGCGGTTGATCTGGCGTCAGCGGCGAGTAGCGGATGTTGTCGACGCCGCCATGCATGGGCCAGCCGACATCGGTGTTCGGCGCCTGGGTGAACCACGCGCCGCATGAGATCAGCCACGAAAGCACGAAAGCACGAAAACTCAGCCCTTGCATGCTAGAAGCCAGCGAACATCAGGCACGCCCAGCCGACCAGAAACGCGAGGCCGCCGATTGGCGTGATGGCGCCGAACATCGTCGTGCCGGTGAGCGCGAGCAGGTAGAGGCTGCCCGAGAAGACGACGATGCCGATGACGAAGCGCCCAGCCGGCCGTGTGAATCGCCCAGCCGCCCATCGGCGACATCATCAAGCCGACGAGCGAGGATCGCGAGCGCGTGATACATCTGATAGCGCACGCCCGGTTTCGAACACGGCCAGCATGTCCGGCGACAAGCGGCCGCGCAGGCTGTGCGCCCGAACGCGCCGAAGGCGACGCCAAGAAACGCGAAGAGCGCGCCGACCAGCAGAAATGTTTTGTTCACGCGGAAATTGTAGCTGGCGAAGCCCGCGGCAAAAATGACAAAAAATTGCCCGGTTTCCTGAGCGGAATATGCGATAACGGCTGACACATGCTTTCAGCCGATCCGGGGTTCGATTCTCGCGCGCGACGCTTGCCTTCATCCACCTCTGCTTCACGCCGCACATGCCGCCGGTAGTCCTCCGGAGGCAGGTGCCCGGCCACTCGAACTGACCGGCCGTCCGCCTCGCCGATGGTGCGACCGTGCCCGTGCTCGACGGCCGCGTGACCGACGAGGCATGGCATCACGTGGAGCCGCATCCGACGTTTACGCAGACCGATCCCGATCGAAGGCGCTCCGGCCAGCGAGCGCACCGAAGTACGCGCGTGCTCTTCGACAAGACCAACGTCTACATCGGCGTGATCTGCTTCGACTCCGAGCCGTCGCAAGATCGTCGTCAACCAGAGCCGCGCGCGACGCCGATCTGACCGAGACCGACGCGATCATCCTCGTGCTCGACACGTTTCAACGACAACCAGAACGCGTTCGTGTTCGGCACCAACCCGCTCGGCATCGAATACGACGGCCAGGTGTCGGGCGAAGGGCAGACGAGCGGCATCGTCGACAACCAGCAGTCGGGCACTGGCGGGCTCGCAGCGCGGCGGCGATCGGATCGCCTCAATCCGAACTGGGACGGCGACTGGCGCGTCAAGTCGGCGGTCACCGAGCGCGGCTGGGAAACCGAGATCGCGATTCCGTTCAAGACGCTGCGCTACCGCTGCCGGCGAGGGCAAGACGTGGGGCCTGAATCTCAAGCGGAACATCCGCCGCAAGAACGAACAGGTGTACCTGGCGCCGGTGCAGCGCGGCTTCGACGTGTTCCGCGTGTCGTCGGCCGCCAAGCTCGTCGGGCCTCGATCCTGCCGCCGCGCGCGCGACTTCAAGGTGACGCCGTACGCGCTCGCGTCGGTGAACAAGGACTACGCCGTTGCGACCAAGCAGGTGACGCGACGAGCGAATCCGTTCGAGGATCGCAACATCGGCGTCGACGCGAAGTGGGAATTCGTCCGAACCTCACCGCCGACTTCACGGTCAACACCGACTTCGCGCAGGTCGAGGCCGACGAGGAGCAGGTCAACCTCACGCGCTTCGATCTGTTCTTCCCGAGAAGCGCGCGTTCTTCCTCGAGAACGCGTCGATCTTCCAGTTCGGCTCGCCCGCAGAAGATCGATCTGTTCTTCTCACGCCGCATCGGGCTGTCGGCCACCGGATCCACGGGCGTGCCGATCGACATCGACGGCGGCGCGCGGGTGTCTGGCAAAGTGGGCAGCTACAACGTCGGCCTCCTCGACATGCAGACCCAGGAAGCCCACGACGGCCAGAGCGGACGGCTGGTCACGCCGGCCAACAACTTCGGCGTCCTCCGCGTGCAGCGCGAGGTCGGCCGGTCGAATTTCGGCGGCATTTACGTGAACCGCGAGGGCACCGGGCGCGTTCGCCGGCCGCGACAACTTCAACCGCGCGTACGGCGTGGACGCGAACCTGCAGGTAGCAAGAACGCGAAGGTGTTCGCGTTCATCGCGCGCACACGACTCGCCGAACGCGCCCAGCGGCACGCGCCAGCACGGCGCAGCACCGGACCGCAGGGCGCCGGCTATTCCGGTCGCGTCTTCTACAACTACACCGACAACATCTGGCAGTTGTCGGGCGGCTACTCGCGCGTCGACAACAATTCCAATCCGGAGGCCGGCTACCTCCTCGGCGCGGCTACCAGCGGCCGGAGTTCCGCTTGTTCTTCCAGCCGCAGCCGAAGCGCTGGCCCTGGATCCGGCGCATCTCGCCGCATACGAGCTACAACGCCTTCTACGGTCTGGACGATGGCCTGGTGCAGAGCTCGATGGGCCACTTCCATTTCTTCGAGATCCAGCCGCGGCAGGGTGGACTGGTTCGGCACGTTCGTCGATCGCAATCAGGATCGGCCGATCTCGGCGTTTCGCGTCTTCAACGCCGGCGGCAAGACGGTGGTCATCCCGCCAGGCCTCTACACGTGGTATCAGCTCGCGAACGAATACATCAGCGATCCGAGCGCGAAGTTTGCGGGCATGGTGCGGTGGCGCCACGGCGGCTTCTACAACGGCGATTTCGAGGATCGAGACCTCGCTGTCGATGCGCGCCGGCAAACGCTTCATCGGCTCGGTCGGACTACACGCGGCAGAACATCGACCTGCCATACGGACACGTTCCATACGGATCTCGTCCCGGTGAAGGTCAGCTACGCCTTCACCACGCTCGCGAGCGTGCAGGCGCTGGTGCAGTACAACAACCAGTCGGCGCTGCTCACGTCGAACATCCGGCTGGCGCTGCTCAACCGCAGCGGCACCGGCCTGTTCAGTCGTCCACAACGATCGCCGCGACACGACGGAGTTCACGCCGATCGAGACGCTCGGGCGATCGTTCATCGTGAAATACACGCGGCTGTTCGACTTCTGATCAGGGGTTAGGGGCTAGGGATTAGGGAGTTAGTTCAGGGGTTAGTCATGAGACGAACATTGCGTGATCATCGGCGTGGTCGCGATGACTCACGGCTGGTCGCGATCGCGCAGACACTGTCGGCTGCGCCAGCAGTTGGCGCGCGGGCAGGCGCTCTGGGATCAACGGCTCGCGAAGAGCGCAATTGCGGCGCTCGAGATGGCGGCGCGCGACAAAGCCACGGCGGCCGAAGCGCACGAAGCGCTCGGCCGTCTCTACACCTACAAGGGGTGGCTGCAGGACAACGTCACTGCCCGGCTGGCACGACGAGCCGTCGCGTCCGCGCGAAAGCCATCGCGGAGCTGAAGGCGTCGATTGCCGCCGATCCCGCCCGCGCGTCGGCGCAGGAGGCCTTGCGAACGGCCGAAGGATACGCGGCGGCCGACGCCGTGGATCCCGCGCCGCCCCGTCCGGAGATCCGCGCGCTCGATCGAGCGGCTGCAGTCGCACCAGACGAAGACCGACGCGCCGATCGCCGAGATCCTCGACGCGCTCGAGGCGCGGGCGAAGGCCCAGGCGGATCCCGCGCCGCTTACTTCGTCGCCGCCCAGATCCTGATCGACCGCGGCGAATACGATCGCGCGATCGCGATCGCCGCGCATGGCGCCGCGGCATCCGACACGTTCATCGACGAAAACCTCAGCGCCTACATGCTGCCGGGCAAGTCTCAGGGCTCCTATGCCAGAGGCCGCAGCCAGGCGGCGGACCTGACCGGCTGGGCGCTCTTTCTGAAGAAGGATTACGCAGGCGCGAAAGCGAAGCTCGAGGAAGCCGAGCGTCTGTCGCAGGGCGCCGACTTCGCCAACCAGTTCCACCTCGGCGAGCTCGCGCGGACGCAGAACGCATGCCGCGCAGGCGCGCGAGCACTATCTCAACGCGCTCTCGCTGGCTGGCGGTCCTGCGCCGCTGCGGCAGCGCGCGCACGCAGGCGCTCGGACGCGCATGCAGATCGCCCCGGCTAGCGCGGGCGGATTCGAGGCGTGGCTTGGAGTCCGAGCTGGCGCGGCGGCCGCGAAGAGCGCAAGGCGGCGGCGCTCAAGAGCCTGATCGATCGGCCGCTGCCGAAGCTGGCGCTCACCACCGTCGACGGGCGCCCCTATGACACGTCATCCCTGCGCGGAAAAGTTCTGCTCTTGAACTTTTTCGCGTCCTGGTGAGGGGCCTGCCGTGCGGAGTTGCCGCACCTGAAGGCGTCCTACGCGAAATACCAGAACGACCCGAACGTCGCGTTCCTGCTCGTCAGCATCGACGAGGACATGAAGCGGCTGCAGCGCTACATCAACGAGATGAAGTTTCCGTTTCCGGTTGCGCGTCTCGACGACCGCCGACGCGGAAAAGGTGATGGGGATCGACAACACGCCGACGACGTTCTACGTGGGGTCGGACGGCATCGTGCGCTACATGGTGGTCGGCGGCGAATCGCACGGCGACTCGCCGGCGCGCGTCAGCTGGTATCGTCGATCAGCTGAAAGCTGGCCGCTGAGATTTCAGATTTCAGATTTCAGAATTCAGATATGCAGAGCCGGCTCGAATCTGACATCAATCTGAAATCTGAACTCCTGAATTCTGAAATGTTCCGCAAGGACCTCATTCAGCTGCTCTCGGAGCAGCCACGATCGGTGTCGTCGCTGGCGCGTGAACTCGGACTGAAGCGCGGCGACGTCGAAGACGATCTGCGCCACGCCATTCGGTCGGCGCGCGCGGCCAGCCACCGTGTCGCCATTCTGCCGGCGCAGGTGCCGCGGCTGCGGCTTCACGTTCAGCGAGGATAAGTTGTCGAAGCCTGGGAAGTGCCCCGCCTGCCGGGGCACTCGGTTATACGAAGCGCAGATCCGCGTCGATCCTCCGGCGTGACCGTCCCCGGCTAACCGGCCCGTGCGCCGTTGGGAACCAATCGCTCGGGCACGGCCAGACACGGCGTGACGCCGTCAGCGGCATAGCCGATGTCGAAGAGCATGCCCTGCGATTCCTCGCCCATGATCGTCTTCGGCTCGAGATTGACCACGAACAGCGCCTGCCGATTCTCCAGCTCGCGCGCGTCCGCGCGCTCCTGTTTCACGCCGGCGATGATCAGGCGCTGATGATCGCCGAAGTCGACGATCAGGCGCACGAGCTTGGCCGCCTTCGGCATGTCCTCCACGCGCACGATCGTGCCGACGCGGATGTCGACGGCCTCCAGGGCCTGGCGGGTCACGGTCGGCTTGATCGCCGCTGGAACCACCGCGCCCGCCTCAGTTGATCGCGAAGCAGTAGAACAGACCCGGCGCCGCCGGTGGCGACCAGATTCTCCCTGGCTGCAGCCGCGGCTCGGGTGCGTGGAGTTCCACGACGTGTTGCCGCCGCCGGTGCGATCGTGGTGTCCGAGCTGCGCCGTGCCGGTGGTGCTGCTCGTCCAGTTCTGGCAGGTGTGATCGGCGCCGTCGGTGAACGCCGTGCCGTCCAGCTGCGAACCGGTGAGCATGTCGTGGCGGTTCGGCGTGTCGCCGACGCCGTTGATCGTCTCGCCCTTTTCGTTGATCGCGGTGACCTTGGTCATGTTGTTGCCGCGGCGCGCCGCTTCGAGCGTATCGCCGTGGAGGTCCGCGACGTTCTGCGCGACCCGCGCGCCCTTGGCGTTATGCCAGGGACCCGCGCCGATGCGATCGCGGGCGTTCACCGCCGGTTGACCGCTGGCCGCGCGCGGCGCTCAGATACGCGTGCCAGGTCTTGGTGCTGCCCGCGGCCGTGGCCAGCGTCTGGCAGATGCGATCCGCGCCGGCGAGCCCGCCGAGATCGGCGCCCTTGCCGGACCCGGCGCTGGCGACGAAGAACGACATCGGCGGCGGTGGCTGGGCGGGTTGTCCCGCCGGTGGCGGCGGTGGCTGTGCCAGCAGCAGGTACGAACTGGAGATCACGACGGCGGCCACGCCCGCGAGACAGGTCTTGCGCATGAATGCCTCCTGTATGCGACGCATATTACACTTAGCCCCATGTTGATGCCTTCCCGCGGCCGAACCGCCGCGTTCGTGGCTGCCGCGCTCGCCCTCCGTCTCGTCGCTGGTGATCGCGCAGCGTGGACGCGAGAACAATCCGTTTCCCGGCGGCGCGAATCCGGACGGCTCGCTGCGTCCGACGCCGCCGGTGACGCGCCTGTTCACGCAGGACGCGTACACGGAGTACGCGCTGCTCGAGCCAGGCAGCGAGGAGTTCCGCATTCGCTTTCTGCCTGAAGAAAACGCGCGTCGGCGCCACCGAGCTCGTGAACGCGACCCGCGGCGGGAGCGAGGGGTCGGGCGTCGAGGTCTACGATCCGCGCACCGGCAAGCCGCTCAAGTTCACGTATCAGCAGGAAGGCAACGATCCGGACAACCACGCGATCCACGCGACGTTGCCCATTCCGTGCCCGAGGGCGGCATCGGCCGCGTGCTGATCTACAAGACCTACAAGGATCCGCGCACCTACATGATGCACGGCGAGGACATCGTCTGGGTCCGCAGTCTGAGTGGCTACCGGCTCGGCGTGCTGCTGCCGAAGGGGTTCTCGTTCATCTCGTCGAACGTCGCCGCGCAGCTGACGACCACGGCGGATGGACGGCTGAAACTCGCCTTCGCGAATCCGAGCGGCCAGAGCAATCCGGTGACGATTCACGCACGGAAAACCTCCGCGACCTTCCCGCCGCGGCACGATGCCGACATGTTCTTCGACGACATCAAGACGCTCTACGATCTGCAGGCGCCCGAGAGTGGACGCATCCGCGTCGAGCAGATCTACAGCGACTACCGGAAGGGTGACACGGCGAAGCTCGACACGCTGTCCTACCTGCGCGATGCAGGACCTGAAAGCGATCGACCTCGACACCGCGAAGCCGTTCACGGTGAGCAGGCAGGGCGCCGCGACGACGGTGAAGCTCGAGGTGCCGATCACCGACGACAGGCAAAGCGCGCACATCAAGCTCACCGGGCACGGTTGCCGACGGCAGCTACAAGGTCGTCAACGGCGATCTGGTGTTCGATCGCACGCTGCGAGGACTGCGTAACACCGTGCTGCTGCCGGCGGGGTGGGACGTGACCGCGGTCTCGCAATCGGGGACGATCGGCACGTATCAGGACCGCGCGTTCGTCGCGCTCATCAACCTGAACGCGGAGAACAGGACGGGTGCAAAGTCACGATTCATGCGCGGCAAGTCCGCCTCCGCGCGCGGCTCGAGCGAACGGCGCGCGCTTCGACCGGACGATTTTCGATCTCTGGTCGCGGACCAAGCCGGCGTTCGGCATCTACGCGCCGAACGAGAATCCAGGTCCGCGCGGACGAGGGTCCGCGCAAGGCTGTTTACACGAAAGCCGGCGGCGAGAAGCTGGCCGCGAACCCGCTCTACGATTTCGTGTTCCTGAATCTGGAAGGCGCCTACGACGCCGATGCGATCAAGGCGATGGCCGACGGGTTGCGCGCATCGACGTCTGCCGGCCGGAAGGCGCTCATCGTGCGGATCCCGTCGATCGATTCGGAGGGCTGCAGCTGTCACGAAGCGGCGCGTGAAAGAGGCGCTCGATCTTGGAGCGGACGGCGTCACCATTCCGCACGTGACGGGCGTCGAGCAGGCGACCGAGGCGATCGGCTTTTTCCAGGACCGCGAAGGCGAACGTCTGGTCGTCAGCGAACCCGAAGGGCGACAAGATCGCGATGCTGATGCTCGAGGATCCGGCGGCGGTCGCCCAGGCCCGCAAGGTCGCGGACCTGAAGGGCTACAGCATTCTGGCGTGCGGCATCGGCAGCCTCGCGCAGGCGATGGGCGGCGACAGGGCCGGTGCGGAAACCGGCACGCAGCAGGTGCTCGCCGAGGCCAAGCGCGCCAGGCTGGTCGACATGCTGACCTTCAACGCGCAGGATGCCGAGAAGCGCGTGAAGGAAGGTTTCCTCGCGCTGCTGACGCAGGGGCCGAGCTCGGACGAAGCGATCAAGGTCGGCCGCGCGGCGGCGGGACGCTGAGATTTCAGAATTCAGAATTCCGAAAATCAATCTGAACTCTGAAATCTGAACTCTGAAATCTCACTCCGATCGCAACGCCTCCATCACATCCACACGCGCCGCCCGCGCGGCGGGCAGCAAGCGGATGCGATCAGCGCCGCCGCCAGCAGCACGGCCGCCGCGCCGAGAGATCGGCAACGCGCCCGGATGCACTTTGACGTCGGGAATCGCGCTGCCGACGATGCGCGCGAGCGCGTAGCCGCCGACGGCGCCCACTCACCACGCCGAGGCCGGCCATCACCGTGCCCTTCCGTCAGCACTCCGGTGAGGATGTGGCGCGGCTGCGATCCGATCGCCAGCCGGACGCCGAACTCGCGGATTCGGCCGCTGACCGAGAACGCCAGCACGCCGGCGACGCCGACGACGGCGATGGCGAGAGCCACCGCGGCGAAGCCGCCGAACACGATCGTGTTCAGCTTCGTCAGGTGCTAGCACTTCGGCGCGCACGTCTTCCAGCGTGCTGGCGCGCTCGACCGGCTGATCGCGCTCCAGTTCACGGATCGTCTTCGTCAACGGCAGCACGAGCGCGTACGGGTCCTGTCGCGTGTGCACGAGCAGCCGGCCCGCGCCGAATTCCTGCTCCGCCGGGTGGTAGACCATGAACGTCGGCGCCGGCTGCACGTTCTCGTCGTCGATGTCGGCCACGACGCCGACGATGCGGCGAGGATCAGGGCTGACGCCGATGAACTTCATCACGCTGTCGGTCCACATCAACTTGCCGTTGACCGCGTTCTGATTCGGGAAGAAGCGCTGCGCCAGGCTCTGCGTGATGATGACGACGCGTTCGGCCTTGCCGGTGTCGGCGTCGTTGAAGTCGCGGCCGGCAAGGAGCGGCACGCCGAGCGCCGCGAAGAAGCCTGGCGACACCGAGCGGAACTTCGCCCGCGGATCCTCCTCGCCGTCCTCACGCACGCGTCCTTCAACTGAGAACATGAACGGGGACCCGAGCTGCGCGCGTCGCGCCAGGGCACGCTGTTGGCCAGCGCCACTTGATCGACGCCGGGCAGCGCCGCCTGCGCGGCGACGAACCTCGCGATAGAAGCCCTGGACCTGTTCCGGCGTCTTGCCGAAGGACAGAACCGGGACGTCCACGGCGAGGACGCTCCTCGTCTCGAAACCTGGACTCGCTGCCTGGAGCTCGAGCAACGTGCGGAGCAGCGCGCCCGCGCCCGCTAGCAGGACGAACGACGCCGCGATTTGCGTGACAGCAAAAATCTGCAAGCGGCGATTGGCGTTTCCGGTGCTGCGCGCGCCGCTCGACAGAGCCGATGCCGGCCGATCCCTGGCTCGCCGGCAGCTGCGGCACGAACGCCAGCAGCACGGCGGACGATCAGCGGCCAGGACGACGCCGACCCACAGCAGCGTCGAATCGAGCGTCACGTCGAGCGCGCGCACGCGAGAAGCGCGCGGCGTATTTGCCGAGCACCGACGACCATCGGTCCGCGCGGCGGCGACGCCGAGCGCGGCGCCGGTGACGCACAGCAGCAGGCTCTCGGCGAGCAGCGTGCCGTCTGCAGCGCGGCAGTGCCGGCGCCGAGCGCGGCGCGGATCGCGAGCTCGCCTTCGCGACGAACCGAGCGCGCCGAGAATCAGATTGGCGACGTTCGAACAGGCGATCGACGAACATCGAGCCCGGACGCCGCGAGCAGCACCCAGCAGCACCGTTCGGGCGCGGCGACGTGATCTGGTCGCGCAGCAGCTCCGCGCTGATCCGGAAGTCGGACTTCGGCGTGTAGGTTTCCGGATGTTCTTTCACCATGCCGGCGTGGACCGTCTGCAGTTCCGCGCGCGCCGATTCCAGCGAAGCGCCTGGCGCCAGCCGGCCGAAGATCTCCGTCATCCGGTGCTCACGGCCCGTGACCATCGTCGCCGACAGGTGATGCGGGCTCGTCACGACGTTGGCGATCAGCTCGGTTTCGGCCGGGTAGGGCACTGACGGCTCGAGCACGCCGATCACCGTCGCGGTGCGCGTGCCGAGGCGGATCGTCTTGCCGAGAACCGTGGGATCGCTCTTGAGCGCAGCGGACCAGAAGCGATAGCGTGAGCACTGCCACGCTGTCCGCGTTGGGTCCATCGTCGCTGGCGTTGATCAGCCGGCCCATCACCGGATGCAGGCCCATGACCTCGAAGATAGAGCGCCGGCGACGACGCCGGCGCGGACCTGGCGCGGCTCGCCGAGGCCGACCATCGTGAAGCCGATCGTCGAGAAGTCGCCGATCGCGGTCAGCGATTTCACGCGTGCCTTGAGATCGATGATTTCCGGCACCGACCACGCGGCGTTTTCCGCGCCGATCCCGGCGCGCTCTGGCGGATGTAGATCAGCCGGTTCTCGTCGCGGTTGACGAGCGGGCGGAGCAGCACGCCGCGCACGAGGCTGAAGATGGCCGCGTTGGCGCCGATGCCGAGCGCGAGCGTGCAGGACGACGGTGAGCGGCGAGCCCTTTGGCGCGCAGCAGCGAGCGGACGGCGAACTTGAGATCGGTCAGAAGCTCATGGCGGTGACGCCGATTATCGCTCAGAGCCGAGCCGATGGAGCCGTCCGCACATGGGAAATGCGCGGGAGTTGAAAGGGGCTACCTACCCCTCAATCGGCGGCTGCTGTTCGGACAGTGACTCCTGGAATGGGGGTTGGTGTGCCAGTTGGCCGTCGACACCGATTCGGTATTGGCCATGCCACGGGCACTGATAGGCGATGGAGTCTTTCGGTTTCGCCTATCAACCGGTATCACAGGATGCTCATCGGAATGCCGCAGTGAGGGCAGTTCGGCCGATTCGTGTCCATACGGCCGGTGATCGTAGAGCAACTACTAGTAGTTTTACTAGGTTTTCTTCGGCAGTTGTCGAGCGCGGCCTGTTCCACACCCAAGGACCCGGCCTGGGTGCCGCTCAAGGCGCGTCAAACGCCTGAATTCAGGATCCTCAAGCAGGGATTCGAAGTTCCGGTTCCTCGGGATCTGCCGCTTGTTCGCAGAATTGATCTCAGTCGCCTTCGCGATCGCGGCGAGCGCGTCGGCTTTGCCGGCCCGCTTTTGAGATGGATGTTCGCCAGCGCCACCCAGGCGTTGTCGTTGTCCGGGACCTTGTCCCTGGCTGCCGTCGCGGTGCGAAGCGCGGCTGGCGCGTCGCCGCCAGTGAGTTGACGATTGGCCTCGGTGATCAGCTGACCGGCCTCGTACAGGTTGAGCAGATGGCGCAGCGCGACGAGCGGCGTTTTGCTGTCGTCGACGCGAATGTCGATGACGCGATCGGAGAAGCCGCCGGCGCCAGCCGAGCGCGCGCGTCACGATCATCGCGGCGGACTGCATGCCTCGGGCGTCGCCGCCGGCGGCCTGCGCGGCGTCGAGCGCGTCCATCAGGCGCGTGGCAAACGGCTTTCCGGCAGAGGATTCGAACGACGATGCGAGGCGCGTCGACGACCTGCGGGCCGGCGAGGATGTTGCCTTGCGCGCAGTAAGTGGCGCCGCACACTTGTGGCCTTTCCAGTCGTTCGCTCCCGGGCCGTCCCAGCTCGCGGTCCGCCCCTGCACATCCATGATCGCGACCTGCCGCGAATCGCGCCCTTCGTCGCTCCGCAGCATCGTCTCGAGCGCCTGCTGCGGCGTGAAGCCCGCCGTCAGCAGCTCAAAGCCGATTTCGCCGTATCGGGTTGGCCGAGGCTTGATGCGCGATGACGCCCAGCCCCGCCTTGATATGCACGGCGCGATTGCCGGCCGCGAACGCCTTCGATTGCACGGCAAAGCCCAACTCGCCGGTGGCCGGGTCGCGCGCGATGATGGAAAATGTGGCGAGCAGATTCGGGTCGAAGTCCTGGGCCGAGGCTGGCGACGCCAGCACGGCGATCAACAGCAACCACAGGCCCCGATACCCGCTCACTGCGCGCTCCCTCGCGCCCGCTGCGGCGGGGCAGCGCCTTTGCGCGGCAGTTTCTCGTCGCGCATCGCCGCGTTGTAGGCGAAGACCGCGATGACCGTGGCCTGCTGAATCATGTCGTCGCGCTGGACGCGATCGAACGTGTCCATGTTCGAATGGTGCGTCCGCGCGTTGTATTCGAGCCGGTCGACGAGGAACTGAAATCCCGGAGCCCCGCGTTGTCGAACGAGAGGTGATCGGTCGAGGTGACGGGACGAGGCGAGAGGATCGTGACGCCAAGGTCATCGCAGCGGCGTCATCCACTGCTCGAAGATCGGCCGCACGGCGAGGTTGCCCTGCATCCAGATGCCGCGCACGCGTCCAGTTCCGTTGTCGGAATTGAAGTAGGCCGCGAGTTTGGCATGCTCCGGCTTCAGCGTCATCGTGTCGATGTCGGCGAAGTGCTCGCGGACGTAGGCGCGCGAGCCGAGCAGGCCCTGTTCCTCGCCGCCCCACAGCGCGAGGCGAATCGTGCGCCGCGGCTTCACGCCGATCGCTTTCAGGATCGCGCATCGCCTCCATCATCGCGCGCGCTGCCGGTCGCGTTGTCCGGTGGCGCCGGTCGCGTGCGGATGCGAGTCGAAGTGCGCGCCGAGCAGCACGACTTCCGACGCGAGATCGCCGCCGGGCAAGTCGGCGATCGTGTTGAAGCCGTTCATGCTCGTCTCGTCGTAGTAACTTCGTCTCGACGTTGAGCTCGACCTTCACGGGAATGCCCTTGTCGAGGACGCGAATCATGCGGTTGTAGTGTTCGACCGCCAGCGTCACGCGCGGAACACCCTTGCCGGCGTTCTCGTCGCGCGGTGCCGCACCCGGCGGGAAAGATCGTGCCGCCATCCGGATGCTGCTGCTGCCAGGTGAGATCGCTGCCGCCGGCGGCCATGTCGCTGTCGCTGCCGCGCTCGAAGATGCGCGATCGGCGCCCTCGGCGGCCATGAACTCAGATACCTTCTGTCGAAACGCGGCCGCCTGATTGCCTCCCGCTCGCCCTGAGCCTGTCGAAGGGCCGCCCGGCTCGTCCTCGGTGCTGGACACAGCCGCTCGCCTGAGCCTGTCGAAGCGCCACGCGCGTGCCGGGACCGGCGTCGTTTCGGCTTCCTTGATCCACTTGTCGTCCATGCGCAGGATGATCGGACCTTCGAGCAGGCGCACTTGCCGGGCCGGTTGCGTCAGCGCCGATCTTGCCCGGCGAGCTTGCCGTGGTAGCTCGCCGAAGTCGGCCTCGTTCGCGATCTGCACGCGCACGACGTCGCCGGTGACCGTACTCCTTCGTGCCGAGCGCTCCATTCGATCGGGAAGCCAATCAGCGGCTGGATCTGCGGCTCGACGAGGTGCGCGGAAAGCGGACCAGCGACCAGCCCTTTCCGAACTTCCACGGTTCACGATGGGCGTTGGTCAGTCCCCATTCGGTGACCTTCTTGATTACCCAGTCGCTCGCCTGCATGATGGCCGGCGATCCGGTGAGCCGCGGACCGTAGACGTCCGACAGCCACGACACGTGATCCATCACCTGCGATCGATTCAGGCCCTCGTCGCGGATGCGGCCGATCGTGGCGTAGTCGAGCTTTTCGGTTTGGGCCTCGACGAATGTGATCGTCGCGATTACCGCGAGCAACATCAAAACGACACGTCGCATACGAGCTCCTACGGTTTCCTCAGCGTGGCGCTGGTCAGCGTCGCAACCGCGCCGAGCGTTGTCTGGGCGGCGTTGAGACCGAGCCGAAAGTCCTTGTCCGTGTAACGTCGTGAACACGTCGGTCGGCTGATGCCACTGCGGATCCCAGCCGCTGCCGATCTGCGCCCGCGCTCGTTCTCGCGCAGGCTGATCGACGGCACCAGATCCTGGAACGGACCCGAGTCGGTGTTGGTCATGTGGCTGCCGACCGTCGCCGGGTAGTCGGTCGCATAAGTGCTCGTTGGCGACCTCGAAGATCCACGCCAGCTTCATGCTCTCGGCCGCCGTCTTCGACGTCACCTGGAACTCGATGTTGACGTCGGCTTCCGGCCGCTGCTCCGGGCTGATGGTGCCGTCCGGCCGCGGCATGCCGTGGTCGAACAGCATGATGTCGTGCTGGATCATGCCGAGCCACTTCGGCTCCGGATACTTGCCCGACCCGGGCGGGTCTTCCTTGCCCTGCAGCGCCTGACGCTGCGCGATGTAGGCGCGCGCGCCGTTGCGTCCCGGTCTCCTCGTTGTTCCAGAGCGCGAAGCGGATCGTGCGCTCGGTCTGCACGTCCGGGCTGCTGAAGATGCGCGCCAGCTCCATCACCAGCGCCGTGCCGGAGCCGTCGTCGTTCGCCGCCTCGCCCCAGCCGTGGCCGTCCATGTGACCGCCGACGATGTACATCTCCTCGGGGTGCGTGGTGCCGACTTTCGTGCAGAACACCTCTTCGCGCGGCCCCGGCGTCGTCGGCTGCGTGTTGAGCGCGCGAAGCTTTTCGTCGGGCTGCGGCCATCGGATCGGTGTTGACGCCGGTGCGCGTCCGGATGCCCCGCGGCCGGCCGCCGCCCTGCGCGAGGCCGGAGTACGCGTCCGCGTCCGCCCTGGCCGCCGCGACCCGCCTCGGTCTGCGGCGGTGGATTGTACTCATATTTGATCCGCTCAGTGGGGCAGCCGTAGCTTTTGAGCTGCGCTTCGATCCAGTCGACGGCAGCGCGGTTGCGATCGGTGCCTTGCCGCCGATCGCCGAATTGCGTCAGCCCCTTGATGGTTGCCTGCTAGTTTTCCAGCTCGAGCCGCCCCACCATTGTCTTGATTCCTTCGTCGTAGAGCGTCGGCGACAGCGGCGGCAGCGGATCGGCGAGCGGGCGCGCCGCTGCTGCGTCTGCGCGAACAGCGATGAAAACGCCGTCGCCACGCACACGGCGATAAGAACGACCTTCGAATGCATGAGTCCTCCAGCGGTGAAAAGTGTAGATGATACTCTTCCCGTCATGCGACTGATTTCCCTCGTGCTTCGCCGCGCTGCGTCGTGCAGGAGCCGATTCGGACGGCCGACATCACAGTCCGCGGGTTGAAGCCGACCGACTTTCCGAGGATCTCCACGCTCGCGGCCGAACGTCTACGCCTACGAGCAGATCGATCCGACCAAACGGATCGTGACGGCCAATAACCTGATCGTGGTGTCGAACGAGGGTGTGCTCGGTTGCGGAAGGGCAGGGAACGGTCGACAACGTGAAGCGTCTTGTCGCGGATATCGCGACCATCACGCCGCAACCCATCAAGTAATGTCGTCGTCGGATCCGAACATGGCGATCACACAGGCGGCGACGCCGCATTTCCGGAATCAGCGACGTTCCTCGTGCATCCGTTTTCGAAGGCCACCATCGAGCGGCGGATTGGCCGGCCGGCCGAAGACCGTGGCCGAGAAGCGTGTGATCAACCTGGGAGGAACGGAAATCGACGTCATGTTCCTGGGCCGGGCCCACACGGGCGGCGATCTCGAGGTCTATCTGCCGCGCGAGAAGATCCTGTTCATGAGCGAAGTGTTCTCGAACCGGATCTTCCCGTCGATGGCCAACGGCTATCCCACCGAGTGGCTCGAGACGCTGAAGAAAGCGGAGCAGATGGACGCGGCGATCTACGTCCCCGCGCACGGATTCATCGACAGCCCGGCGATCCTCAGGGAAGAGGAGCGCACCTATCGGTCGGCGCTCGAGCGCGTCATCGCGGAAGGGCGGCGCCTGCACGACGCCAAGGTTCCGGTCGACGACGCGGCGGCGCAAAGCCGATCTCGGGAGCTTCGCCAGCTGGACGCGCCGTGCCGAGAACGCGGCCGGCGCGCTGAAGCGCGTCTACATGGAGCTCGATGGGGAGCTGCTGAAACAACGAACATGTCTGAAGGCTCAAGATGAAGTGCTAACAGCGAGTCCGGCTGACTTCTGAGCTTCGTCGAACTCTGAGCGTTTACTTGCGGTACATCGCGCCGTAGGCCGAGATACTGCTTCACCGCGTCGCGCGGATACGCGATGCGGACGCTCGTGACGTTGCCCTTGTCGTCGAGCTGCGCCGTCAGCTCGGCGTTGACGCCTGCCCAGTAGGTCGGCAGATCGAGCTGCTTGTAGCGCGCGATCACCTCGTCGCGCACCTTGGGGTCGAAGTGCACGCCGTAGCTGTCGACGAGCGCCTTGATGGCGTCGTAGTCGCCTTCGGCCTTGATCCGCATCAGCTCGCGCGAGCAGCATGCCCGGCGCCCTCGCGCATCTTCTGGTAGTCCTTGACGCGGAATGAAGCGTCTTGCCGTCGCGCGTGATCTGCTCGATGCCGCCGGTCTTGTCCTTGATGTAGTTGGCGATCAGCGCGCGATCGCGCGGCGTGATCTTCCTCGATCGTGTCGCCTCGCGTGATCCGTCGCAGCTGCGTCAGCGAGACCCGCGCGGCGTTGTCGTACATCGCGCGCGCGACGCTCTCCTGATCGCTGACCAGGCCAAGCTTCTTCAGCTCGGGATCCCACACGTTCCAGAGCGCCATCAGATCGGCGCGGGCTTCCTCGAGCGTCGAGAAATACTCCTTCAGGTACGGCTCAGCGCCGCCCTTGAGCCGTTCGCTCAGCTTGCCGGATCCATGGCCGATGACCTCGTGCAGCGCGGTCATCAGATCTTCGGCTTCCTCGCCGTATTTCTCGACCCGCGTGGCTTCCTCGGGCGACCCGGCGAACTCGCGCAGCGACTTCGTCGCCACGCGCCGACGATGGCGTGGCTGCTGCCCTGCAGCAGGAAGTTCTTGGAGCCGTACTCTCACGAATCTCGTTCTCGTTCGGCAGGTTGCTCGCCGATGGTGGTCACGTGGAAGTCGCCGGTCTGGATGATGACGTCGATCGGCCTTGACGACAGGCGGCTGAAACGACTGCCGCTCGATATTTCGGATCCCACGGCGCGCCTGTTCGAACAGCGACGCGTTCTGCGCCAGCTTGGTCATCGCGTCGCTGACCTTGCGATCGGTGACCGAGACGAAGCTCTGCGAGCTGCCCTTGGCGCCGCGCGGCGTCGCGGTAGACCTCGATGAAGCCGTTGGTGAAGTCGACCGTCGCGTCGTTGCGCACCCAGTCGGCGCCGAACTGCAGCCAGTCTTTCGGATCGCCGGTCTGGTAGAAGCGGATGAGATCGCCGATCACCGTCGCCTGCGCGGGATCGGCCACCGCGCGCGCCTTCTCCAGAAACTCGATCGCCTTCTTCAGGTAGACCGCGTAGAGGCCCGGCGCGACGCTGCCGTCCGGCGTGCCGGCGCGATACACCTCCTCGCGGATGACGCCGTCGGGACCCTTGACCACGCGCGGAGTTGAGCGGGTGCTTCTCCGTGAACGTCTTCAAGTCCTGCAGGCGAGACGCCGCGATAGAACGTGTTCGAGCTCGCCTGAATGATGTCCTGTCCCGCCGGCGGCGTCTTGGCGGTGATCATCGGCTCGACGTTCCGATCGAACAGCGACGGGCGCAGCGCGTCCAGTTCGCGCTGCAGGGCGTCGGTGTTGCCAGCGGCGGCAGGTCGGCGTATCCGGTCTGTGAAGGCGCCGCTGGCCTGCGCCTTGAGGGCGGCGTCCTTCAGCTCCTCGAACGTGAACGTCGGCAGAAATTTCTGCGACGGTGTTCTCGTTGTGCGTTGCCGCGGTTGGCCCAGAACAGCAGCGCGTACTGGCGAATCTTCGGGAGCGACGGCCGCTGGACATGCCAGCGCGTATGGCTCATGATCTCTTCGATGACACGCTTCTGCCGAATCCCGTACTGCGACAGCTGGTCGTAGACGATCGGGTCGATCGCGATCGACGCCTGCGTCAGCCAGTAGGCGAGCGCCTGCTGCCGCGCGTCGAGCGTGCCCGAAGCTGTTGGCCTGGAGCTGAATGAAGCCGGTGTCGCCGACGCGCTCGACGAGCGGAGTCTGCGGCGAGGACTCGCTGGGCTGCCAGCGGAACGGCTCGCGAGAACGAGAAGAAGGCGCGAAGACATAGAACCAGTCAAGGCGCTCAGGTGCTGGCTGAAGCCTCGCGTTCCATGCGGCGGCAGAATGGAGCGCGAGCTCTGCCAACGGCACTACCGCGTACAAGGCGGCGTTGAACAGCACCCGAAACGTCCCGAAGCGGCTGACCCCGCCACTGCGGCCGAAAGCCGAGCAGCACGACGTGGCCGTCGCCGACGTTCGCATCCAGCGCGGCCGCGCGTCCGTTCAGATATTTCTCGCCAATCAGGTAGCCGGACCGTAGCGGCGATCCCGATTCCTGGTAACGCGCCAGCACGGTCCCGCTGAAACCCTGTTCGGGCTCGAACACGGGACTCGAGTCGACGAACAGGGCGGCCTTCTCAGGCATCCCAGCCATCACCGGGTGCGTTCACGTCGATCGTCCACTTCGACGATCGACCCGCGGAGAAAGCAATTCCTCGGGGCGGAGACCGGCGACGACGTTCTTGATTGGGAGCTTGAGCTGCTGAATGGCAAAGGTGCTGGCGTTGCTCAGGCAGACGAGCGTCCCGCCGCCCCGCACGAACTGATCGAGCCGCTGCACGTCGTCGGCCGCCAGCTGATACGAATACTCGGAGCGGACGGCGCTCGACCCTCCGCGTCTGCCCGGCGCGCCCGCAACCGGCACGCGGGCATCGTCGGCCAGAATCAGGACGTCGATCTTCTCGGCGAGCGGAGTCTTGAAGTCTTCGGGATGGATCAGACGTGAACGGGAATCCGTATTGCTCGAGCACCCAGCGCGTCCAGCCTTCGTCCAGTGCTGCCGGTCCACGGTTGGAAGATCGCCGATGCGCGGTTTCTTCATCGGCGCCGATTCGGTTCGTCGCGGACGCGCGTTCCGCCTGCAGCGCGAACGCCGCAGACCAGCGCATCCTGCGCGTCGCCAGCCAAGTCCGGAGATGGCGTAGCGGTTTGCCGGCGCGCGACCGTGCCGCCTTGTTGCCACGCGCGATTCAGCGGCGCGGAAGGCATTGTTCCTGCGCCGGATCGACCAGCAGGACCGGACCCGATCCCTGCGCGCGGCCCTGAGGCGGCAGGATGGCGGCCGAGGCGGGATCGGTGTTGAACCCGGCGCCCGGCACGCTGTCGAAGGTGGCGAGGTCGTTCGCCAGCGCCGCTTCGTAGGTCGTCGGTTTGACTTTCGTGTCACGGCAGCGCGCCGACGAGCTTCATCGATCGCCGCATCTCCTCGGGAAGCGGTAGATCCCGCCGGCACGACGCGAACGCCCATCTGCATGCGGAAGCGTCCAGGCGGCGGCGTCGTAGGGCCGCTCCGGCGGGCCCGCCCAGGATACTGGCGAAGGTCCGGGATACTGCTGGACGTCGAGGACCTCGCGCACCATGGCGGCGAATTCCTGGTCGGTCGGGACGACCCACGTGCCTGCCAGGTGAACGGATGCCGCGTCTCGCCGTTCAGCGTGGCGTCGGCTGTGAGTTGATAGACGCGCACGCCGCCGAACGCGAGGCGGCGCAGCAGTTCAACGGCGGCAACCGGATCGCGCTGCTCGCTGTGGAATGAAGTACGCGTAGCGGCGCCTTTTTCGCCCCGAGCGCGATCTGATCGCGGCCCGCTTGGTAGCGATTGAGCAGCAGCGAGTCCTTGTATTTGGACGCGAACTCGAGCACCGACAGCGACGCGGTTTCCATGTAGTCGACGGCGTCTCGCAGCCGCCACCACCCGGCCGGCCACGGGCTCGAGTAGAGGCTCTGCGGGCGCAGGTCGCGCATGTTCTGCGGGAAGTCCTGCGAGCGTGTAGTCGTGCGGCGTCGCGTATTGATAGAGCGCCGTCTCGGTCCAGAACGCGGCGATGTTCTTGAAGTTCGGCGCGTAGTCGATGTAGCCGGGATACCAGGCGTCGAACGCCGTGCCCATGTGCGTCGCGCCGACCTGGCCGCGTTCTTCGAGGCCCTTGGCGATCGCCATGCCGATCATGTTCACTTCGCGCGACATGATGAACGGCGCGTCGATGCCGACCGGTTCGGAAAACGGCGGCAGCCAGATGCGGGTGGGAAACGGGCCCGACTGGTGGTGCACGTAGATGATCTGCGGCTCCCACTGCCGCCACGTGTGCTCGAGCACGCGCGACTCGATCATGTTGAGCATGTAGGCGTCGCGGTTGTTGTCGTGGCCGACGTATTCCCTGATACAGACGCGGCAGCCCCGACAGCTCGTACGGCGTCCCGACATTCTTCATGTACCACTCGGCCACCATCTGCTGGCCGTCAGGGTTGATCGTCGGCCACAGCATGAGCGACGACGTTGTCGAGGATGGCTTTGATGTCGGGCGTCGTTGGCGCGTGCTCACGAGGTCGTAGCAGCAGCTGCGGCGTGTGCTGCGGACCGGCGACTTCGGTCGAGTGCAGTCCGCCGTCGATGTGCACGAACGCGCTGGCCGTCGTGCGCAAGTTGCCGCGCCTCGCGCGTCCGCTCAGTCCCTGCGGATGCGCGAGCCGGCGGGCGATTTCGCGGTAGCGGTCGATCTTGACGAGGTTGTCCGGCGACGACACCAGCGCGTAGTACATCGTCCGCCCCTGGCGTGGTCTTGCCCGCTTCGACGAGCTTCACGTATTTGCTCGCGGCCGCGACCTTCTTGAAGTAGTCGACGGACTGGTCGTAGGTGGCGAGCTTGTAGTCCGCGCCGGGCTTGAAGCCGAGCACCGACTCCGGCGTCGGCAAGCGCCGCTGCGGCGAGCGGCGCCGATGAGGAGGAGAAAGAGGAGAATGCGAGCGGCGGGTCCGCATGGACCCGAATTCTAACAGTGCCTCGGTCAGGGTCGGCGTTGCTGGCCTTCCTGGATGAGGGCGAGTCCTGGAGGATCACGTCTTCGTGAAGGACGCGAACCTGAGTCGCGATCTCCACGCCGCTGGCGCGGATCTCTCACGGTAGGGTCCGAACGGTTCCGTCGTTGCTGGCGCGGATCTCCTCACGGATGGTCCGAACGGTTTCTGTCGTTGCTGGCTCGCGGATCTCCTCACGGAGGGTCCGAACGGTTTCGTCGTTGCTGGCGCGGATCTCTCAGCGCGGAGCGGTCCGAACGGTTTCGTCGTTGCTGGCGCGGATCCTCGCGGAGCGACCGTCCGGTCTCTTGTCGCCCACTGAATCTCGTCGCGAACGTTGGAGAATCCGCGATGCATTTCATCGCGCAGTTGCGAGATCTGCGTACTCGATGGCGTCCATGCGAGCCGGCAAGTCCTCAAGAATCGTCACGCGTTCTTCGAGCCTTTCCACTCGCGCATCAACACTTTGCCGCGGCATCGTCGCTCCAGTCAGGACGCCAATACCGTCGAAATGCATTCGAGGTGGCGAACTGACCAGCTGCGAATCCCGTGCCGCGGCTGACGAGCGACGACGCTACCATCGTCGACGGAGACCGGCAAGCTCGAAATAAGATAGAAGGCGGAGATCCGACATGAACTTGAGCTCCGCGTCGGCGCGAACGGCCGTCGTCCTCGCCCTCGTCGAAACTGACGCTCGTGGCGCAGTCGTCGCTGAAGTATCCGCAACCGCGCAAGGGCGACGTCGTAGACGATTACTTCGGCACCAAGATCGCCGACCCGTATCGCTGGATGGAGGACCTGAACGCCGCCGAGGTGAAGCAGTGGGTCGATGCCGAGAACGCGCTCACGTCTCAAGTATCTCGACTGCGCTGCCGGTGCGCGACGCGCTGCAAGAAGCGCATCACCGATCTGTGCAACTATCCGCGCGTCAGCGTCCCGCACTACGAAGGGTCGTCGCTGGTTCTACTACGCGCAACACCGGCCTTCAGCGCCAGAACGTGATCTTCACGCGCGAGACGCTCACCGGTCCGGAAACGGTCGCGCATCGATCGCGAATCAGCTGTCGCCGGACGGATCGGTTCAGCTGTCCGGACTCTCGAGCCGTCGCCGGACGGTGCGACACTTCGCCTACGGCCAGGCGGAAGGCGGCTCGGACTGGTCGACGTATTACGTGCGCGAACTCTCGAGCGGCGAAGCAGCTGCCCGACGTGATTCGCTGGGTGAAGTTCAGCAGCATCGCGTGGACCGACGGACGGCAAGGGCTTCTTCTACGGCCGCTACCCGGAGCCGCCGTGCCGGGCAAGACGCCTCGAGGCTGCCGTGCAAGGACAAGAAGATCTACTACCACCGGCTGGGAACGGCGCAGTCGGCGGATCGGCTGGTCTACGAGCGTCCCGAGCGAGCCGATGCTGTTCATCGACGCCGACGTCGACGAGACCGGCCGATACGTGTGGTTCGTCGACGAACAAGGGCACGAGCAACAAGAACGAGCTGTTCGTGAAGGATCTCGGCGATCCGCGCGCGCCGAAGGTTGATGCGCCGGTTCGCCCGTTCGTACGCGGGGCACACCGCGGCCGTACGAGCCGCTCGGCGTCGTCGGCGGCATGCTCTATCTGCTGCACCGATCGCGACGCGCCGAACGAGAAGGTCGTCGCGGTCCTGATCGACAAGCCCGATCCGGCCAACTGGAAGACGATCGTGCCCGGAGTCGAAGAACGCGATCGAGTCGACGCGGCTGATCGCGGGCAAGCTCGCGGTCAACGCGCTGGTCGACGTCGCCGAGCGAAGTGCACACTCTACAACCTCGACGGCACCGCCGGCCGGCGCATCACGCCGCCAGGGCTCGGGACGATCAACGGACCGATCGGCCGTTACGATCGACCGGACGATCTTCTACTCGTTCACGTCGCCGCTCAATCCGACGACGGTGTTCCGATTCGACTCGGCCAGCGAGCACGAGCACGCCGTTCGACCCGCCGAAGCTGACGTTCGATCCGGTCAGCGTTTACGACCGAGCGCGTGTTTGCCGCGCTCGAAGGACGGCACGCGCGTGCCGATGTTCATCACGCATCGGAAGGACCTCAAGAAGGACGGCATCGAATCCGACGATGCTGTACGGCTACGGCGGGTTCGACATCGCGACGCTGCCGACCTATCGCAGCGACGTGCCGGCCTGGCTCGAGCGCGGCGGCGTCTGGGTGACCGCGAACATGCGCGGCGGCAGCGAATACGGCGAAGTCGTGGCACCACGCCGGGATGTTCGAGCAGAAGCAGCACGTCTACGACGACTTCATCGCCGCGGCTGAGTACCTCGGTGAAGGAGAAGTACGCCTCGCCGCAGACGCTCGGCATCATGGGCGGATCCAATGGCGGGCTGCTGGTCGGCGCGGTGATGGAGCAGCGGCCCGATCTCTTCGCCGTCGCGCTCCCGGCGGTCGGCGTGATGGACATGCTGCGGTATCACAAGTTCAGCGGCGGATCCGCGTGGGCCACCGGAATACGGCTCGTCGGAAAACGAAAAGGACTTCGCCTACCTCGTGAAGTACTCGCCGCTGCACAACATCAAGGCCGGCACCTGCTATCCGGCCGACGCTGGTCACCACCGCCGACCACGACGATCGCGTCGTGCCGAGCCACTCCTTCAAGTTCGCGGCGACGCTGCAGCCGGCGCAGGGCTGCGACAAGCCGGTCCTGATTCGCGTCGAGACCCAGGCGTCGCACGGCTACCGGCCGACCGACAAGCGCATCGCGGAGCTGGCCGACCAGTGGGCGTTCGCGCTCACGAACATGAAGGTCGAAGGACCCGTCGACCCGCTGACAGGACGTGGCGTCCGGCTTTAGCCGGACCTCGAGAATCGGCGCGGCGCCGCAGGCGCAGGTCCGCCTAAAGGCGGACGCCACGTACGTCCGGAGCGTATAATCGCGCCCTGAAAGCTGCGATAGCTGATAGCTGATAGCGGAGGCGCGTCATGTGGTCTCGCCGCACGTTTCTCCGTCTGTCCGGCGCCCTGGGCGCATCGGCGTGGACTGTCGGCCGGAACGGCTCTCCGCGAGGTCGAAGCGGCCGGCGCGGCGGTCGCGGGCCGCGCGCCCGACGAAGTCGCGCAGGATGAACTGTACTGGCGCGAAATCCAGGAAGCGTTCACCCTCGATCGCACGATCAGCAATCTCAACAACGGCAACAGCTGTCCGAGTCCGCGTGTCGTGCACGAAGCGTTCAAGCGCTACGCCGACATCTCGAATCAGGCGCCGGTGTACTACCGCGGCATGATCGAGCGGAACATGGAAACGATCCGCCGCAAGCTGGCGACGGAGTTCGGCGCCGATCCGGAGGAGATTGCCATCACCCGCAACGCGAGCGAGTCGCTGCAGATTGCGCAGGACGGCCTGATCTCAAGCCGGGCGACGAAGTGCTCACGACGCACCAGGACTATCCGCGGATGCTGACGACCTGGGATCAGCGGCAGCGGCGCGACAAGATCAAGGTCACCCGCATCCAGTTCCCGGTGCCGACGACGCAGGACGATCTGCATCAGCGACTCGAAGCGGCGATCACGCCGCAGACGAAGGTGCTGCACATCTGCCACGTCACGAACATCACCGGACAGCTGTTCCGGTGCAGCGGCTGTGCCGGATGGCCCGCCAGCGCGGCATCACGAGCATCGTCGACGCGGCGCATTCGCGTCGCGCACTTTCCGTTCAAGCTGAGCGAGCTCGAGTGCGACTTCGCCGGCACGAGCCTGCACAAGTGGCTGCTCGCGCCGCACGGGCACCGGGCTGCTCTACGTGCGCAAGGACAAGATCGCGAGCGACCTGGCCGCTGCAGGCGGTCGCCGAGCGGCAGAGCGACAACATCCGCAAGTTCGAGCAGATCGGCACGAACATGGTCGCGCCGAAGGCGGCGATCGGCGAAGCGCTCGCGTTCCACCAGGCGATTGGGAGCGAGAACAAGGCCGCGCGACTGCGACTACCTGACGCAGCGCTGGGCCAACCAGGTGAAAGATCTGCCGCGCGTGAAGATCTACACGAGCCTCGAGCCGGGTCAATCCTGGGGCCTCGCCTACATCGGCATCGACGGCATCGAGGCGCGGAAGTTCAACGAGTTCCTGTGGAACAAAGTGCCGCATCATCGGCCAGGCCATGGTGCAGGGCGCGTATCCCGGGCAGCAGTACGACTATCCAGGGCGTGCGCATCACGCCGAACGTCTACACGACGCTCGAGGAACTCGACACGTTCGTCGGCGCGATCAAGGACGTGTTGAAGAACGGCGTGCCGTCGTAGCGGCACTGGAAGGAGCACTCGGGGAGCCCATGAATCGTCGAACCTTTCTGACCACGGGAAGCCTGGCGGCTGTCGGTTTTGGCGTCGGCGCCTGCGCGCCGCGCACGCGCCCAACGTGACGCCGCGGCACTACGCCCGTCGAGTCTGGCGCCGGTGAGACGTCGTGGGATCGCGTGATTCGCGACGACGGTCGGCCTGCGGCCGCACCGCGATTCCGGCTTCGTGCTGCGTCCCGACAAACTCGACGACAAGCTGCTCATTCACAACTACGGACACGGCGGCGCGGGCATGTCGCCTCGCCTGGGGCACCGGCTTGATGGCGGCGGAGTTCGCGACCGAACATCAGGCCCGCCAGGTCGCGGTCATCGGCTGCGGATCGGTGGGTTTGACGTGCGGCCGCCAGCTGCAGCGGCGCGGCTTCGACGTCACCATCTACGCGGCGGCGGTGCCGCCGAACGTGACGTCGAACATGTCGCTCGCGGGCTTCACGCCCGCGTCGGGACTCGTCGACAACGAGCCGGCGGACGCCGGCATGGGATGCGGCAATATCAGCGGGCGTCAGTCGATCGCCTATCGTCAGCTGCAGCTGCTCGCCGGCCTGCACTACGGCGTCTCGTGGCTCGACAACTACTCGCTCACCGACGAGCTGCCGCGGCAGGGTAGCGGTGAAGGCGGCGGCGCTGCCGAGCGTCCCAGCCTGATGGCCGGGCTGACCACGGGCAACGAAGTGCTGCAGCCAGGCGAGCATCCGTTTCCGACGAAATGCGCCATTCGATCGCCGCAGATCCGGATCGAGCCGTCGATCTATCTCGAAACCTGGTGCGCGATTTCGACGCTCTGGGGCGGCCATCATCGTCATTCGCAAGTTCGACACGCCGCGCAGAGCTCGCGCAGCTGCTGCGCGAACCGATCGTCGTGAACTGCACCGGGCCTCGGCGCGCGCGACCTGTTCGACGACCAAGGAGCTGATTCCGCCTCAAGGGGCAGCTGACCGTGATGGTGCCGCAGCCCGACGTGAACTACCACACCGAACGGCTCGAACCTGCAGCAGCGGCCGGGCAGCCTGGGCATCCACATGATGGCGCGGAGCGATGGGATCGTCGCTCGGCGGCACGTCGCAGCGCGATGTGTGGACGCTCGAACCGGACGAGGACGAACGCAAGCGCGTCGTCGACAGCCACATCGCGGTGTTTTCAGGCGTGGGCGCCGAAGAGCAGCGCTGCGCGTCAGAACTGGAAATGGTCGCGTAGGGGCGGACCTATGTGTTCTGCGGGCCGACACATGGGTCGGCCCTACAACCGTGTCGGGTCGCTACGCGCGGTAGCGGCGGACGACGTCATCAGCAGCACGTTGACATCGATCGGCTTGGCGACCGTCGCGACGGCGCCGAGCGCCTGCGCGCGCTTTTCGATATCGATCGCGCCCGACATCACCGCAATCGGCACGCTCGCCACGGTCGGATCGCCAAGCTGCGCGCCGGAATTCGTGCCCGCTGAAGCGCGGCATCGCCAAATCCAGCAAGACGAGGCAGGGACATCAGGCGCGCGGCGGCGCACAGTGCGAAGCAGATGAAGGGCTCTCGAGGCCGTCCTCCGCCGACACGGCGTGGAACCCCTCCGTTGAGAGCAACTTCGCCAGCAGCTCCCGCGTGTCGCCGTCGTCTTCGACGATGAGGTATGTTGCCGGGGGTGGACATCCGTGGGTTCGTGCTATCGAAGTCTCGTGCCCGCCTCGGCCATAAGCGCACACCCTGCGAAGATCCCTAACGAATTGCCTGGGATCTGGCGCGCGGACGCCGGTCCGTGTCATGTTTCGATGTAATGACCGCTCAGGCTGCACCCCTTTCCTACGCGGAGTTCGAGCGGGTCGACATCCGGGTCGGCCGCGTGATCGAGGTCCTGGACTTCCCGAGGCGCGGAAGCCGGCGTACAGCTTCGGATCGACTTCCGGAGCTGGAGATCGGTATCAAGAAGTCGTCGGCCAGGCGACGAGTGCTACTCGAAAGCGGATCTCCTGCATCGGCACGTCGTGGCGGTCGTCAATTTTCCGCCCAGACAGATAGGCCCGCACATGTCGGAGGTGCTGACACTCGGCGTGCCCGACGGCGACAGGGCTGTCGTGCTGGATCATGCCCGAGCGTGACGTGCCGCTCGGCGGCCGAATGTTCTGAGGATCGGCGATGAACCAGGACGAGCGCGAACTGTGGCGGTTGGGCGACCTCGAGTGCGTCATGATCTCGTGCTGCAGCGGCGCGGAACTGCAGGTTCGGCGAGGCGACGCGATCGTGCTTCGCGAGTTGTATCCGACGAAGTCCGATCTCTACGAGCGCGCGACTTGCGGCGCGGTACGGACCTCAGAGCGGCAGGCGTAGGCGGGCGCGGCAGCCCTGGCGGTCGACGCGGTTCTCCAGCGTCAGCGATCCGCCAGTGCGCTTCCGGCGATCTGGCGGCTCAGCACCGAGACCGATTCCCGATCCTCCGGGCTTGGTCGTGAAGAACGGGACGAACAGGTTGCCGGCGTTCGTCAATCCGGTGCCCTCGTCGTCGACCCAGAGGTCGAGCGTCGGCCCGTCGCGTTTCCAGCCGACGCGCACGCCGCCGCAGTGTTTGCAGCGCGGCATCCGACGGCGTTGCGCACGAGCGTTGATGAGCAGCTGCTCGAGTTGATCCGGATCGGCGCGGATCGACGAGATCGGGTCCCGGCTCGACGCGAACAGTCAATGCGCGTTTCGACGCCCCGCGACGCGGCGCACCAGCTGCGAGAACCTGCGACGCTGTCCAGCCGCGGCGCCGGCAGCTTCGCCAGCCGCGCGTAGGCGGTCGTGAAGCGGCTCAGCGAATCCGACCGCGCGGCGATCACGCGCCAGTCCGCGCTTCATGTCTTCGTTCCAGGTCGTGCGGCCGCACGTCGCGCGCCAGCATCGATTCGAGGCTGCCGGCGATCGACTTGATCGGCGCCAGCGAGTTGTTGATCTCGTGGCCGATGACGCGAATCAGCCGCTGCCAGGCCTGCCGCTCCTCGTCGCGCAGCGGCCGGCTGACGTCGGCGAGCACGAGCAGCTGGTGCGGGCGCCCGTCCTGACGGAACGTCGTGCGCCGCACCTCGTAGCGGCCGGCGCCGCCGGGAAACGCCGACGTCCGCGATGCGCGGCGACGGCCCGTCGAGGCAGTGCGCCCAGTCCGAGATCGGCCGCGGTGCGTCCGAGGAGCTGTTCCGCCGGCTGCGCCAGCAGCCGCTCGCCGGCGCGGTTGACGAGCCGCAGCGTCTGCCGCGCCGTCGAAGGTGAAGACCGCGACGTCGATCTCCACCATCACGGTGCGGCAGCAGCGCGCCGGCCTCGAGGGCGCCGAGCCGCTGATCGTGGAGCGTCGCCGCGAGGACGTTGACTTCGAGCATGACGGCGCCGAGCGGATCGTCGCTGCCGCTCGCGGCCGCGCGCCGCGGGCGCGAATCGAGAAGTCGCTCGCGCAGGCGCGGCGAGCAGGTTCGAGAGCGTCTGCAGCGGCAGCACGACGCGGCGGCGGACGCTGAACGAGCAGCCGGTCCAGACGCCGACGATGAACACGGTCAGCGTCCACTGGACCTTCGGCGTGTAGTCGCCGGTCCAGAGCAGGATGAGCGCGACGATCGCGGCGGGAAGCCGGCGGCGAGCGCGAGCAGGAGGATGCGTTGATCGAAGCGAAGCCGTGACTCGCGATCGGCTCGACAACGGACGCAGCGCCGAGACGACGGCTGCGTCCGTGGAGTCGGTCGGGGCGTTCACCAGCACTGATTATCACGCGTAAGGGTCGGACCTGCGTTCCGCTGGGCCCAAATGGTCGACCCCTAATGCGGACCTACAGCCCGTACCGCTGAAGCCGCCGATACAGCGCGCTGCGGCTGAGGCCGAGCGCCTTGGCCGCCTGGCTGACGTTGCCGTCGAACCGCGCCATCGCCTTCTTGATCAGGAAGCCTTCGACTTCCTCGAGGCTCATGTCCTCGATCGCGCGACGTGGCGTCGCGATCGAGCCGCAGCCCGAGCTCGCCGAGCCGGATCGGTGCCGCCCTGCGGCCATCAGCACGCCGCGCTCGACCGCGTGATCGAGCTCGCGGATGTTGCCGGGCCACGGATGATCGAGCAGCGCCTGCAGCGCCGCCGGTTCGAAGCCGCTGAGGTTCTTGCGGTACCGCTGCGCGTGCTGCCGCAGGAAGTGCGATCGCCAGCGCCGGAATGTCCTCGCGCCGGTCGCGCAGCGGCGGCAGCTGGATCTCGATCGTGTTCAGGCGGAACGAGCAGATCCTGGCCGGAAGCGTCCGCCGGCGACCTCTTCGCCGAGGTTCGCGTTGGTCGCCGAGACGATGCGGACGTTGACGTGCCGTGTGCGCGACGATCCGACGCGCTCGAAGTCGCCGGTCTCGAGCACCCGCAGCAGCTTCGGCTGCAGGTTCATCGGGACGTTGGCGATCTCGTCGAGGAACAGCGTGCCGCCGTCGGCCAGCTCGAAGCGGCCGACGCGGTCGGTCTTCGCGTCGGTGAACGCGCCCTTCACGTGGCCGAACAGCTCGCTCTCGAACACGCCCTCGGACAAGCCCGCCGGCGTTGACCGTGACGAGCCCTTTGCCGGTCGCGTCCGGAGACCGCGTGGATGCGCCTGCGCGACGGTGCCTTTGCCGGTGCCGTTCTCGCCGGTGATGAGGACGTTGGCTTCCGACGGTCCGACGCGCGAGATCAGCTCGAGCACCGGGCGCATCGACGGCGCCTCGGCGATGAGCATCGGCCGGATGTCGGGCTTGAGCGACCGGTTCTCGGCTTCGAGCCGCTGCTGCCGCCGGAGCGCCCGCGCCAGCTCGACCTGCGTGCGAACGATGCGTCAGCAGCCGCGCGTTCTCCCACGGCTTCTGCACGAAGTCGCGCGCGCCGCGCCGCATCGCCTCGACCGCGACGTCGACGCTGCCCCACGCGGTCATCACCACGATCGGGAGGGTCGGGTCGTGCGAGCGGATGCTGCGACAGCAGGTCGAGCCCTTCCTGGCCCGACGTCGTGTCGCGCGCGTAGTTCAGATCCATCAGCACGGCGTCGAACTCGTCGCCGTCGATCGCCTCCAGGATCGCCGCCGGGCGAGCCCGCGGATTCGATGCGGTAGCCCTCGCCCTTGAGCAGCAGGCGCAGCGCTTCGAGCACGTCGGGCTGATCGTCGGCGATCAGGATTCGCGCGGGAATCGGTGGTCATCGACGCCAGGTCAGCCACGATTCATGAACCGTCGAGGCAGCGACGAGCGGCGGTTGTGTGAGGCCTCGACTGGCAACCGCTGCTAGACGTCGAGGCGGTAGCTGGTTTGGCTAATCATCGACCACCCATCCATCGCGCAGCTGAATGATGCGAGTGCCGTATGACGCGTTCACCTCTGAATGCGTCACCTGCACGATCGTCGCGCCCGCCTCGTTGAGCGAGCGGAACAGCTCCATGATTTCTCTTGCCCTGCGCCGAGTGCAGGTTGCCGGTCGGCTCGTCGGCCAGAATCACCTGCGGATTCGCAATCACGGCGCGCGCCACGCCGACGAGCTGTTGCTGTCCGCCCGAGAGCTGGTTCGGATAGAGATCCTTCTTGCCGACGATCTGGAAGCGATCGAGGATGTCGCGCCACCATGCTCTGGCGATCCTTGCGGCTCACGTTGCGATACGAGAGCGGAATCTCCAGGTTCTCGTAGACCGTGAGGTTGTCGAGCAGGTGGTAGCTCTGAAACACGAAGCCGATGTGCTTCTTGTGCAGCTCCGATCGCTGTTTCGGATTCAGCCGATGGACCGGCTGGTCCATGAAGTAGCACTCGCCCGACCACGCGCTGTCGTGCATGCCGAGAGATGTGGAGCAGCGTCGACTTGCCGGCGCCCGACGGCCCCATGATCGAGACGAACTCGCCTTCCTTGATGTCGCAGTTCACGCGCCGCAGCGACGTAGGTGCGCCCGACGCCGTGCGGATAGGACTTTTCGACGTTGCGAAGTGAAATCAGCATGAATTACTCGGTTCTGAGCGCAACGCATCGGATCGACGCGTGTGGCCCGGCGCGCCGGGAGATACGCCGCGAGCCAGCAGCACGGCGACGAGCGTCGCGGCGACGCCGGCGAAGGTCGCCGGATCGTTCGGGCTGACGCCGAACAGCAGGCTGCTCAGCACGCGCGTGGCCGATCGGCGCGCCGGCCGAGGCCGATGACGATGCCGATGCAGCGCCGGTGCGCACCGCCTGGCCGACGACCAGGCGCGCACGTCGCCCGGCTGCGCGCCGAGCGCCATGCGGATGCCGAACTCGCGCCGCCGCTGCGCGACGGAATACGCCATCACGCTGAACAGACCGAAGCCGGCCAGCAGCAGCGCGAACACCGCGAACCCGCCGGCGAGGATCGCGGTGAATCGCGGCGTCGCCACCGATCGCGCGACGATACTGATCGAGCGTCTTCAGTTCGCCGGCCGCCTCGCATCGGATCGATCCGCGCCAGCATCGCACGCATCGATCCCGCCGCCGCCTCCGGCGCCGCTGGTCGTCCGGACGACGGCCGCGAGGAACGGCCACGGCGTCTGTTCGAACGTCAGTAGCATCTGCGGCGACGCGTCGTCGGTCAGCGCCCGCTCTTCACGCCGCCGACGATGCCGACGACTTCGCGCGGGTCCGGTCTTGTTGTAGCCGATGGTGATGCGCTTGCCGAGGGCGTCTTCGTTCGGCCAGTGCATTGGCGGCGAACGTGTCGTTGATGATGACGACCTCGGCCGCAGCTGGCGCCGTCGCGCGTCGGTGAACGCCCGTCCGCGCAGCAGCGGAATGCCCATCGTCGAGAAGTATTCGGGGCTGATGCCGAGAATACTGCGCCGAATTGCGCGTCGCCGGGATCCACGCCGGCCGCCCTTCGATCGTGAAGCCGACACCGATGTCGCCGCCCGAGACGCGGCATCGTGGTGGACATTGCCGCCGCCGACGACGCCTGGCAGCGCGCACCAGTTCGTCGTGCGAGCAGGCGGCAGTAGCAGCGCGCATCGTCATCCGGGTCGGGATAGCGCGCGCCGGGCAGCCCGATCGGCATCGACAAGCGCGCGCTCGGTAACGAAGCCGGGGTTCACACGCTGCAGCGCGATCGAGGCTGCGGGCCAGCAGACCGGCGGCTGTCGAGCAGCACGATCGAGATCGCCATCTCGGCGACCACGAGCGCCTGCCGCGTCCGGGCGCCGGACGCTGGCGCTGCCGCCGCGCTCGCCGTCCTTGAGCGACGTCGCCTGGATTGGATCGCGAGAGCTGGAACGCCGGCACGAGGCCGCACACGACGCCGGTGGCCATCGAGATGACCGCGGTGAACAGCAAGCGCGACGCGATCGACGTGCACGGCATGCAGCCGCGGAATCTCGAGCGGGCTGACTACGGACCAGCAGCGTCGACGCCCCACAGCGCCAGCAGCGCGCCGCCCAGACCGCCGACGGCGGAGAGCACGCACGCTCTCCACCAGCAGCTGACGCACGATGCGGCCGCGGCTCGCGCCAAGAGCCGTTCGTACCGCCAGCTCGCGGCGACGGACCAGATCCGCGCGCGAGCAGCAGGTTGGCCACGTTGGCGCAGGCAATCAACAGCACCGCGGCCACCGCTGACAGCAGCACAACGAGCGCGAGGCCGGTAATCTCTGACCAGCACGTCGCGGATACGGACGCACGACGATCCCGCGACTCTGGTTGCGGGCATATCGCTGCCGCCAGACGCCCGGCGATCGTCGAGAGATCCGCCTGCGCCGACTGCAGCGAGCCCCGGGCTTCAAGCGGCCGATGCCGTGCAGAAACGACGCGTTCCGCTGCTCGGCCCAATTGGCGGAGAAACGCGACGCACGGACCGGCACTCCAGACCAGCGTCGGCTCTTCGGTGTCGAAGGGGAACTCGAAGCTCGCCGGCATGACGCCGACGATGGTGAAAGGGATCGCCCTCGAAGGTGACGGGCCGGCCGATGATGTTCTCGTCGCGGTTGAAGTGCTTCTCCCAGACCGACTCCGCGATGATCGCCGTCCGCGGCGCGCCTGGCTTGTCGTCGTCCGGCGGTGAAGACGCGGCCGCGCAACGGCGCCACGCCGAGCAGCGACAGGAGCTCGGGGCTGACGACGAGCGACGTGAATGATTTCGCTTCGCCGACGCCGGTGAGCGTCGTGCCAGCTTGATGCGCACACCGCCAGCGCGTCGAAGCTGGACGTCTGCGCCCGCCAGTCGAGGAAGTCGGGATACGACGTGCCCGTCGGGCTCGCCGCGCACCGTCGTCTCCACCGAGACGAGCCGCTGCGGATCCGCGAGTGGCAGCGGCTTCGGCAGCACACCGTTGACGATGCTGAACATGGCGGCGTTCGCACTGATGCCGACGGCGAGCACGCCGACGATCAGGAGGCTGAAGCCTTTGGACGCCGTAAGTGTGCGGAAAGCTTGGCGGAGATCGGAGAACATGGAAGTCTCAGAGGCTCAAGCCTCAAGTCTCAGCAATGCGAAGATCGACCCTCAGACTTGAGACCTGAGACTTCGAGACTTACCTAGACACCGTCTCGTTATTCAGTAACGGCCATCTCTGTTCGTTCTTCGACGACGCGGCCGTCGAAGAGGTGGATGCTGCGTTCGGCGTGCCGCGCGTAGCGCGGGTCGTGCGTGACCATGCAGATGGTCGCGCCGGCGCTGATGCAGTTCGTGCAGCAGATCCATGACGCGCTTCGCCGCTGCGCGAGTCGAGGTTTCCCGTGGGCTCGTCCGCGAGCAGAATCAACGGCTCGCCGGCGACGGCGCGCGCGACGGCGACGCGCTGCTGCTGACCGCCCGAGAGCTGGCTCGGGAGGTGCTTGGCGCGGTGGGCCATGCCCACGCGCTCGAGCGCGGCTTCGACGCGCTGGCTGGCGCTCCGCCGCTTTCATGCCGCGGTAGGTGAGCGGCAGCTCGACGTTCTCGAACACGGTGAGATCGCCGATCAGGTTGAAGCTCTGGAAGATGAACCCGATCTCACGGTTGCGGACGCGCGCCCGCTCCGACGCGGCCAGCTCGGCGACCGGCCGGTTGTTCAGCATGTACTGCCCTTCGGTCGGCGAATCGAGCAGGCCGAGAATCGACAGCAGCGTTGACTTGCCGCAGCCCGAAGGCCCGGCGATGGAGACGTACTCGCCCTTGCCGATCTCCATGTGGATGCCCGACAAGGCGTGCGTCTCGACATCCTCTGTGAAGAACACCTTCGTCACACCATCGAGCTTGATCAGCGCCTGTCTGTCGTCGGCCATGCTCGTCTCTCAGTTCTCGTTTACTTCAATCGAATCCGGTCGTAGGCATCGTAGGCCGACATGTCGGACAGGATCACCTGATCGCCGACCTTGAGGCCCGAGAGGATTTCCACGGTGTTCACCGAGCTGCGACCGAGCTTCACTTGCGTCCGCTCGGCGTTCACGCCGTCTGCGCCAATCTTGAAGAGGCCGACCACGCTCTGTTCCTGTCCGAAGGCCGGCCGGCCCATGTAGAGCACGTCCAACAGGCGTTCGAGCTCGATCGTGCCGTCGACGCTCAGGTCGGGCACCGCGCCCTTCGGCAGGTCGCCGGTGAGCGTCACGTCCACGGTTCGCGTGCCGTTCTGGACTGATGGATCGATGCGGGCGACGCGTCCTTCGACGATCCCGTTGCGCGTGTCGACTGGCCGCCTTCTGGCCGATCTGGATGTCCTTCGCCTGCGTTTCCGCGATCTTGATTTCCGCCTTGAGGCGGCTCGGGTTGGCGACGCGGGCGAGGTTCGTGCCCGGCGCGACCTGCTGGCCGACTTCGACCGGCACGACCTGCAGCATTCCCTCGAGGCCGGCGCGGACCTTCAGCTCGTCGCGCTGCTGGCGGGTGAGCTGAAGCACGGCGCGCGACTGATCGACGAGCGACTGCTGCACGGCGAGCTGGGCGCGGGTCGATTCGGCTTTGCTCGCGAGCTGGTCTTTGGCGATCTGCGTCACTCACCGCCAGGGACTCGGCGTCGGTCTGCGACTGTTTGAGCACCAGGTCGGACACCAGCTTGTCCTTCGCGCAGCGCCTCGTTCATCTGCGCCTGCATGCTTCGCCTTGTTGTAATTGGCCTCGACGCTGGCGGCCGTGGCGCGCGTCTGCCAGCAGATCGTTGCTGCAGCTGCACTTTCAGGTTCTCTAGCGCCGCGATGGCCGCCTGCACCTTGAGCTCGGCGTCCTGCAGCTGCTGTTCGAGCTGCGGGTTGGTGAGCTCCAGGATCACGCTGTCGGCTTTCACCTGCGTGCCTGGGCGCAGGATGATCTTCTCGACACGACCCTGGGTCGTGGCGGGAATCCACCGGATGTCTTCCGGCGTCAGCGTGCCGAGGCCGCGAACCTCACGCATGATGTTTCCGCGCTTCACCGTATCGGGCCAGACCACCGCGCGTTCGACCGTGGGCGCGGCCGGCTTCAGCCGCGAGAGCCCGACGCTCACGCCACCGACGACCAGCAGCCCGACGACGACGTAGATCGCGCTGACGGATGCGCTTCTTCCTTGCGTTGGACGGACGAGCAATATCCATGGTTGTTTCGTGTGTGCTTAGACGGAACAAATGACGAAAACGATCAGGATACCGAGAGGCAAACCGCACGCCAGCCGAGCCAGCGACTGGAAGTGATTGTATCGCAATTAGTTACCGCATTGCAAAAGCGTATGGATGGCTCGAAAAAGTGTCCGCTCGTGGGACGATCTCAATCCCGCGATCGAAAGGGCGGGTGAGGCAGGAAAGGCGGGGAAGGCAGGACGGGAAAACACTGAGCTCTCCTTCCTGCCCCTCCTGCCCTTCCAGCCTTGCCCAGCCTCCGCGCGTGTGCATCTCGAGATGGGGATCGCGGCGCAGCACGTCCTGCACGGGTACAAACGCGCGTTGAGGACCCAGGCGAGGCGGTCCTCGGCGCCGCGATCGTCGCGACCTTGCCAGCCTTCGCGGATCAGCGCACGCAAGCTGGTCGGGGACGCCCCCTGACGCACCGGCGCCCGCAGATCCAGTCCGCGAGTGGCATACAGGCAAAGGAACCACATGCCGTCCGCGGTGAGTCGGCTGCGGTCGCACGTGCGGCAGAACGGTTCGGTGGTTGACGAGATGATGCCGAAGACGGTCCCGTCGGGCAGGGTGAAGCGTTCCGCGGGGGCGGACCCTTCCGTCGCCATCGAGGCGATCGGGCCATAACGGGCGGCGAGCGTGTCGAGGATCTCGCGCCGCGACACGACGCGATCGGGCGCCCAGCGCGACGCGCCGCCGACATCCATGCTCCGATGAACCGCACTTCGCCGTTGACCGACTTGCCGTACTCAATCAGCGCCCCGAGCTCATCGTCGTTGACGCCGCGAATGACCACGGAATCGATCTTGAGCGCGCCGAACACGCGGTGGGCGGCGGCGATACCGGCGTGGACGCGCCTCGAGCTGGTCGAACCGGGTGAGCCGGACGAAACGATCGGGCTGCAGGGTGTCGAGGCTGACCGTAATCCGTCCCAGTCCCGCGCTCTTGAGGCGCATCGATCTGATCGGCGAGCAGGATGCCGTTCGTCGTGAGCGCGAGATCGTTTGAGCCCGGGCTTCTGCGCGATCATGCGGACCAGCGCCGGCACGTCGCGGCGGAGCAGCGGCTCGCCGCCAGTGAGCCGGACCTTGTCGACGCCGAGCGACAGGAACACGTCGACGAGCGCGCTGATCTCCTCGAACCGCAGCACGTCCTCGCGCGGCAGCCAGACGTAGTCGTCCTCCGGCATGCAGTATTCGCAGCGGAGATTGCACCGGTCGGTGACCGACAGCCGCAGGTTGCGCAGAGGCCGACCGAGGCGGTCGTTCATCGAGGGCTCATAGGGATGAGGATTGTAAACCGCCGGCTGCCCGGAATGAACGGACGCGACGCGATCTGACCGTCGAACCGCGGACTCCAGCGCCCGGGCACAGCCGCACGGCACGACGGGCAGCGTCCGTCGGAGGTCACGTGATACTCGCGCACGTGATAGCCGTAGCGGCCCACGAGCAACTCGTGGCACTGGCTGCATCGCGTGTCCTCGAGGTCCCCGACCTCGCCAGGCAGGTTGCCGGCGTACACGAAGCGCAGCCCGTTGCCGCGCCCGATGTCGGCGGCGGTCAGCAGCATTTCCGCGGTCGTGTTCGGCGGATCGGTCATCTTGTAGTCGCGGTGAAACGCCGTGACGTGCCACGGGATGTCCGGAGACACGCTGGCGATGAACTCCGTCGAGACGCGACAGCTCGTCGCGCGAGTCGTTGAAGCCGGGAATGAGCAGCGTGACGATTTCGACCCAGAAGTCCATGGCGTGCAGACGCCGGATCGTGTCGAGGATCGGTGCGATGCGGCCGCCCAGCTGCCGGTAGTGGCGATCGTCGAAGCTCTTCAGATCGACCTTGTGCGAGATCGACCCAGGGACGGATGTAGTCCAGCACTTCCGGCGTGCCGTTGCCGTTCGAGACATACGCGGTCGCCAAACCTGCGGCGCGCGCTTCCTTGAATACCGCAACCGCCCACTCGCTCGGTGATCAGCGGCTCGTTGTAGGTGCTCACCATCACGCGCGCGCTGCTGCTGACGGCGTCGCGCGACCAGATCCTCCGGCGACGTCCGCAGCGGCGGCGCCGACGGCTTGCGGATCGCGCAGCGCCTGCGACGTCACCCAGTTCTGGCAATACGACGCAGTGCAGGTCGCAGCCGAGCATGCCGAAGCTGTACGCGAGCGCGCCGGGATGCGCGTGGAAGAACGGCTTCTTCTCGATCGGATCGCACTGCACGCCGCCGACGTAGCCCCACGGCACGCGCAGGCGTCCGCCCTCGTTGAAGCGCACCTTGCACACGCCGATGGCGCCCTCGGGCAGCGGGACAGCAATGACCGCAGGCGTAAGCAGCGGAGACGTCCGTCGGGCAGCGTGTCGTGCAGGTCGCCCTCGCGCGTTTCGCGAGCGAGCACCTCAGCCAGCGTGGACATGGAACTCTCTCTCATTGTACAGTGGCAGAAGTGGCGGAACGACTGAGCTCGGTCGATGCGCTTCGTGGGATCACGATGGCGGGCATGGTGATCGTGAACAACCCCGGCACGTGGGACGCGATTTACTGGCCGCTCGAACATGCGGAGTGGAACGGGTGGACGCCGACTGATCTCATCTTTCCATTCTTCGTCTTTCTCGTCGGCGTGTCGCTGACGCTCTCGTGGCAGACGCAGTTGGTGACGCGCAGGCCGGATCTTCGAACGTGGCCTGCTCATCATCTGCCTCGGGCTGTTCATGGCGGGGTTTCCGTTTTTCAGCCCCACACATTGGCGGATACCCGGCGTGTTGCAGCGCATCGGTCTCTGCTACCTCGCCGCAGCGTTCATCTATCGGCGCACGAGGAACGTGAAGGTGATCGCCGCGATCGTCGGCGGCGCTGCTGCTCGGGTATTGGCTGGTGCTCGTGCGGTTCGGCGATCTCACGCCGGACGGCAACATCGGCGCGCGCATCGATCGGCGCGCTGATGGGTGGCCACCTGTGGCGTCCGACGTGGGACCCGGAGGGTTTGCTCAGTACCGTTCCCGCCATCGCCACGGCGCTGCTCGGCGTCCTCGCCGGGCTGTGGCTGAGGTCGCCGGTCCAGGGCGAGCGGAAGGTGAACGTGCTTGCGCTCGCCGGGATAGCGGGTATGGCCGCCGGACAGGCGTGGCACATCGCTCTTTCCGATTAACAAACAGCTCTGGACGAGCTCGTATGTCCTCCTGACGGCGGGCGCGGCTGCCATTCTCCTCGCGGCCTGCATGCATTTGATCGACATCCGCGGCATCCGCGCCTGGAGCCGGCCGTTCATCGTCCTGGGCCGCAACGCCATCGCGCTGTTTGTCGTGTCCGGTCTGATCGGCAAACTGCTGATTCTGATTCCCGTTCATGAGCGAGACGGCACGCGGACCGTGCTTCAGTCGCTGATCTTCGACTACGGCTTCGCGTGGATGAGGCCGCCGCAGATCGCGTCGCTTGCCTACGCGCTCGTCTTCTCGCGCTGATAGCGGGCTCTGCCATTTCCTGCATCGCCGAGGAATTTTCCTGCGCGCCTGACCCTTGTCACGCCGAGCTGGCTCCGACCGCCGAGCGAGTCGGATGGCGCGAAGCTTGTAGTTCCCTGCCGCCAGAGGGCTTCCCATGCGCGGCTTCCTGCTCAGTCTGTTCCTGGCGGCTTTGCAGTTCCGATCGCCCAATCCGGACGCCGTGGCGGCGACCGCCGACTGGCAGATCAACAACGAGCCCATCGTCGCGCAAGGCTTGACCTACTATCCGACCCGCGAGACACGCATGTTCGACGGGCAGGTGATGTCGCAGATTGATGTGTACAGGGCGTTCCGGTGCGCCGACGTGTCGATCTCGCCGTTCACGCTCGCGTATGTGCCGCTGACGCCGACCCGCATGCGAACCTACGAACGCGGGCCTGACGGCGAGCGGCGGTTCATCTCGGGCCGGGGACGTGCGGAGCCTGCGCCGTGGGAACCTCCGGAATCGAAATCTTGGAGCCGGTCATCATCGAAGCGCCGATCGAGCGCCCAGTGCGCCGCCGACGCCAACGCGCGTCGAGACGATCCCGCGGCCGCGCGGGACGACCGGCGTCTGGTCGAGTTCAACGGCGCGCGCTGGGCATAACGATGGCGCTGCCCAGTCGCATACGCCCGAGCGATTCGTGCCCGCGGGCGACTATCACGGGTTCCCGGTGTACCGCGAGAAGCGGACGCCGCGCGGACCGCATCTGGATCGCCACGGTGAATGGCGGGCCCGCTCGCGCCGTACAGGAAATATTGACCGTATAATCGTCGGACTGCATGCGCGTTCTCGTCACGAACGACGATGGGTATCGATCGGAAGGAATACACGCACTCGCTGCCGCGCTTCGCCGCCTGGGCGACGTCACGATCGTCGCACCGGTCGAAGAAGCCAGCGCCATCGGTCATGCGCTGACGCTTCGGCGTCCCTCCGTCTGGATCCTGTCAAAGACGGCGTGTACGCGGTGGACGGCACGCCGACCGACTGCGTGAACGTCGCGATCACGCAAAGTCTTCGCCGGGCGAGTTGCCGGACCTCGTCGTGTCGGGTATCAACAAGGGATACAACCTGGGCGACGACATCACCTACTCGGGAACCGTCGCCGGCGCGCTGGAGGGAGCGCTGCTCGGTATTCCAAGCCTTGCTGGTTTCGCTGCGCGCGACGCGCGGCGAGTACGACTTCTCCTTTGCGTCCCGCGCCGCAGCCGTCCTGGCCGACGCGATGCTGCGGTCGCCGTTGCCGCCGCGTACCTTCTCTGAACGTCAACGTGCCGAAAGGGCCAGCCGAGGGGCTACCGCACGACCGTTCAGGCGAAGCGCAATCACATCACCTCCGTCGCCGAGCGGCAGGATCCGAAAGGGCGGTCGTACTTCTGGATCGAAGAAGGGCAGAACGAGTGGGAACCGCACGACAAGTCCGACTACCAGGCCGTTCGCGACGGCTACGTTTCGGTCACACCGCTGCATCCCGACCTCACGGCGCATGCGGCGCTGAAGGCTGTCGAAGATCTACCCGTCGAGAAGGAAGCTGAGGTAAGGTAACCGGCGGAGGTCCGCCATGCGCAGCCGTTCGGTCGGCGCTCTCATTTGTGTGGCGTGCCTGGCTGGCCATGCGTCGCGGTCCGCGACCGCGGCCGACCCTCCTGCACGAAAGCCACTCGGAATCGACGAACGCAACGCGGTGTTGAGCCTGATCAAGGCTGTCGACGTCGCGCAGGACACCGACGTCACCGCCAACGATCGCGTGGCGTGGGATAGCCACGTCTTGCGATCGGGCAATCAGACCGGATATCTGCCGTTCCGCCTGACGCTGGACGCGACTCGAGCGGCCCAAATCCGCGGTCGTCTACGTTCGCGCCGTGACGAGGCACGACGGGATGCGCTCCCGCGATGAGCGATCGACCGTGCGCGACTGGTTGCTGCGCGGCAACAACGCGCCACAGCGCATCGAGACGGTCTACGTCGGAACCGGCGAACTGCCGGTCGGCGGACCTGCGGCGAACTCCACGCGGCAGAACATTTCCAGCGCGAACCAGGCCTTGACGCGTGCTCGCGCTTCAGCATCGCGAACTGGAGCGCAGCACGGACAGCGGCTGACGCAGCGAAGAAAAAGCGGAGACGCCCCAGCGTGATCCGGCGCGATTTGCCGTTCGAGGACTATTACGTCGCCGACGTCACCAGCGCGCGCAGGCGTCCGATCGGCCCGTGCTGGAGCGAGCGCTGTCGCTGCCGCCCGGCGAATACGACGTGTATGTGCGCGCCTGTCTCGATCGCAACCGGCTCAAGACCAGCAGCCCCGTGATCCGTCACGTCAAACCGTCACTGTCCCGGACTTTCTGGAACGACGAGATCGCGCTCAGTAGTCTGATCCTCGCGTCCGACATTCGTGTGCTCGGCGCGTCGCCGTCGGCGAAGCAGCAGGTGGAGCATCCGTACTACGTTCGGTCGCGCCGAAGTCATCCCGGTCGAGGCGCCGGCGTTTTCGTCCGACGATGCGTTGTCGGTGGTCTATCAGGTCTGCAATTACGGCGCGCCGGACGCCGACCTGGCGCGCCGACTACAACTTCTACCGCGTCTGACACGCCGACCAGGGTGCTGTTCAACCGGACGCCGTCGCAGCATTTTCGGCGACGAGGATCTGCCGCCGCCAGCGCCGTGGGAATCGGTGGCCTTCCTCACGCAGACCGTGTCCGCTGAAGATCGTTCCCGCCGGGCCGATACGAGCTCGAGGTCGACCGTCCGCGATCGGTTGACGCGCCATTCCGTGTCGCGATCGGTGTCGCTTCACGGTTGCGAAGCCGTAGCCCATCGGCGGAGAGAGGTCCCGCTCATGCGAAGGCCGTTGTCATCGCTCGCCGCGAGTCTCATCGCTGGGGCGGGCCTGCCGCTCGTGGCGCAGTCGGGCGCCAGCGAACGGCGAGTGGACGCCGCTACGGCGGCGATCTCGGCCACACGCGCTACTGCGCCGCTCGATCAGATCAACGCGTCGAACTTCAACACGCTCGAGGTCGCCTGGCGGTTCAAGACCGACAGCCTCGGGCCGCGTCCTGAATTCCAGTTCGAATCGACGCCGCTGATGGTGAAGGGCGTCGTCTACACGACGGCCGGATCGCGGCGCGCGGTCGTCGCGCTCGACGCGGCGACCGGCGAGATGCTGTGGATGCACAGCGAGAACGAAGGCGCGCGCGGCGCGGCGGCGCCGCGGCAGCTGTCGGGCCGCGGCCTGCTCTGCTGGACCGACGGGCGTTCGACGATGCGCGGATCCTCTACGTGACGCCGGGCTATCGGCTGATCGCGCTCGACGCGAAGACCGGCATGCCCGTCGTCAGCGGCTTCGGCAAGCAACGGCGTCGTCGATCTGAAGCACGAGGACGACCAGGAGATGGATCTCGTCACCGGCGAGATCGGCCTGCACTCGACGCCGACCGTCGCGAAGAACGTCGTCATCATCGGCGCCGCGCACAAGACCGGCGCGCAATCCGAAGAGCCGGCGGAACGAAAAGGGCTACGTGCGCGGCTTCGACGTGCGGACCGGCAAGCGGCTGTGGATCTTCCACACCATTCCGCAGGCCCGGCGAGTTCGGCAACGACACGTGGGAGAAGGACTCGTGGTCCTACACCGGCAACACCGGCGTGTGGGGCCAGATTTCCGTCGACGAGGAGCTCGGGCTCGTCTACCTGCCGGTCGAGATGCCGACCGGCGACTACTACGGCGGCCATCGTCCCGGCAACGGCCTGTTCGGCGAGAGCCTCGTCGCCGTCGATCTGCAGACCGGCGAAGCGCCGCTGGCACTATCAGCTCGTGCACCACGGCATCTGGGACATGGACATCCCGTGCGCGCCGATCCTCGTCGACATCACGGTCGAACGGCCGCACGATCAAGGCGGTCGGCGCAGCCGACGAAGCAGGCGTGTCTCTACGTCTTCAACCGCGAGACCGGCGAGCCGATCTGGCCGATCGAAGAGCGGCCCGGTTGCGAAGGGCGACGTGCCCGGAGAGTGGTACGCGCCGACGCAGCCGTTTCCGACCAAGCCGCCGGCGCTACGATCGGCAGGGCATCTCCGATCGACGATCTGATCGACTTCACGCCGGAGCTGCGCGCCGAGGCGGTGAAGGCGATCGCGAGCTACAAGATCGGGCCGATCTTTACGCCGCCGGTGGCGAGCAAGCTCGAGGGTCCGCTCGCGACGCTGACGTCCGGCTTCGCGACCAACTGGCCCGGCGGCTCGTACGATCCTGAGACGCACACCGCGTACATCTATTCGCAGAGCGGCGCGAGTCCGCTCGCGCTGGTCGTGCCGCCCGACGGACATGTCCGACATGAACTTCATCCAGGGCGACTGCGCTGACGGGCGCGCGGCGGACGGGCGGATCGGGATCGGCGGCCGGCGGCGGTCGAACGGAAACCGCGGCTCCGGCGGCACAGCCGCCCGGCGCCAGCCGCCGTCGGCGAGGGCGGCGGCGGCGGGCCGTCGCTCAACGTTCACGGTCTGCCGCTGCTGAAGCCGCCCTACGCGCGGATCAGCGCGATCGATCTGAACAAGGGCGAGATCAACTGGCAGATCGCGCACGGCGAAACGGCGGACAACGTCCGCAACAACCCGGCGCTGAAGGGTCTGAACATTCCGCGCACCGGACGGCCGGGCTTGATCGGGCCGCTCGTGACGAAGACGCTGGTGATTGCCGGCGAGGGCGGCCTGTTCACGACGCCGAATCGGGAAGCGCGGCGCCATGCTGCGGGCAGCCGATAAAGGCGACCGGGCAGGAAGTCGGGCGCGGTCTACATGCCGGCGCCCGAAAGCGGATCGCCGATGACCTACATGCACAACGGCCAGCAGTACATCGTCATCGCCGTCAGCGGTGGAAACTATTCAGCGGAGTTGATCGCGTTCCGTTTGCCGCAGAGTTCGTAATGGTTGAGCGCGTGGCCCCGTCAGGGCTCGCTCAGTCCCGGTAGTCGATTCTAGCGGTTTAGCCGATAGGATCGTTGCCGTCCGCCTTTAGCCGGACCGCAGACCGGACCTACGGGAGATCTTCGATGAAACGTGCAGCTCTCGCGTTGCTGATCGCCGGCGCGCTGTATCCGACGACGTCCGCTTGGCAGTCCCAAACGGGACCGTGACGTTCACGAAGGACATCGCGCCGATTCTTCAGAAGCTCGTGTCAGAACTGTCATCGTCCGGGCGCAATCGCGCCGATGTCGCTGCTGACCTACCAGGACGCGCGGCCGTGGGCGAAGTCGATCAAGGCAGAAGGTCGCCGCGCGCGAGATGCCGCCCTGGCACATCGATCGCCACGTCGGCATCATCGAAGTTCAAGGACGATCCGTCGCTGACGCGATGCTGAAATCGCGACCATCGCGAAATGGGTCGATGCGGGCGCGCCGGCGGGCAACCTGGCCGACATGCCGGCGCCGCGCGGCAGTTCAGCGACGTGGACAAGTGGCACATCGGCAAGCCCGACATCGTCGTCACGTTGCCAGAAGGCGTACGAGCTGCGCGCGCAACGGGCCCGACGAGTTCTACGACGTCGATCGTCGATCCCGGATTCACCGAAGACATGTATATCGCTGCCGTCGAGACAAAGCCCGAGGCGTATTCAGCTTCAAGGTCGTGCATCACGCGACCGTGAACATGATCGAGGACGAGGAAGAGGATCCGGTGGGCTTCTTCTTCAACGAGTACGCGCTGGGCAAGAACGGCGACATCTTCCCGCCGGACTCAGGCCGGTTGATCAAGGCCGGATCGAAGACTGCATTTCAACCTGCACCTGCACCCGAGCGGCGAAGCGATCGCTGGTCAACCTGTCCGTCGGCTTCAAGCTGTATCCCGAAGGGCAGACGCCGAAGTACGTCGCGTTCACGCAGCACATGGGCGACAACAACGACCTCGACATCCCGCCGGGTCGAGATGGCGCGCAGCGACGGCTACTTCCGGCTGCCGCGGCCGGCGGTGCTGTCGGCGTTCCAGCCGCACATGCACAACCGCGGCAAGGCGATGTGCATGGAGGCGATCTATCCGGACATCCGCGCCGACTCCGCGCGGTCCGGGTCCGGCGCGCACCGAGACGCTCGAGCTGCGTGAGCAACTACCAGTTCGGCTGGCACATCACGTATCCGTATGCGGACGACGTGGCGCCGATTCTGCCGGCCGGGACGATCATTCACATCACCGGCTGGCACGACAACACGCCGGCGAACAAGTACAACCCGAACCCGCGCAACTGGGTCGGCTACGGGCAGCGCACGATCGACGAGATGAGCTTCGCGTGGGTGAGTCTGTTCTACATCGACGAAGCGGACTACCAGCAGCGCATGGACGCGCGCAAGAAGACGACGTCGCAATGAACGACGGACGTGCCGAGCGTACGTGGCGTCCGCCGCTTAGCGTAGCGCGCAGGCCTTGCAGCCGAGCGGGTTGCCGCTCGATCGCGATCGCAGTCCTGTCTGTGGACGAGCGCGAGCGCTCGCCCAGCAGCTTGCCAACCGCGATCCCGTCAGACCAAATTCGCGAGCGGCCAGAACATCGTGCCGTACTTCGAGGGCTGGATCCGCAACGCCGACGGCACGCTTCGATCATGGTCTTCGGCTACTTCAACCGCAACTGGGAAGAGCAGCTCGCGATTCCGGCCGGTCCCGACAACATCGTGGAGCCGGGCGGACCGGACCGCGGGCAGCCGACGTTCTTTCTGCCGCGGCGTCAGGGCTGGGTCTATCGCGTCCGTGTGCCGAGCTGATTTCGGCGAAGCAGGCGCTGACCTGGACGATCAAGGCGAACGGCAAGACGCGAGAAGGCTTACGGCGAGCTGATGCCGGTCGAGGAGATCACCGAGCGCATCATCATGACGCGCGGCAATCTCAATCGCGGCGAGGAGGATCCGAACAAGCCGCCGGCGGTGACGATTGCTCCGATCGCCGGCGCCGGTGAACAGCGGCCGTCACTCTCACCGCGAACGTGACCGACGATGGGCTGCCGAAACCGCGGGTGACGGTGGCCGCGGCCGGCAGACGACGTCGACCGACGGCACGATTCGGGCGCAGAGCCAATTCGTCCGCGAGCGGCAACCGTCCGCGCGGGCTCAACGTCATCGTGGATGCAGATTCGCGGTCCCGCGAAGGTCGCCGCGTCGAGCCCGCGCGGCGCCGATCCTGGTCGCCGGCGGGACGGCGAGCGACCACCGCGCGCTTCACCGCAGCCCGGCACCTCACGTCCTGCGCGCGACCGCCAACGACGGCGCGTTGTCGACGAAGAGCGACGTGACGATTGTCGTCGAGCGTGCGGGAGCAACGCCGGGCAAGCACTGACATCTATCGGGCGCGAGGCTCGTGGGATCCTGGGGAACCGGTTTTATATCGGGCGATTTCGCGATGGACCTGCGCTCGACCATCCGCGCGGGTCGCGCGATTGCCAAAGTTCGAGGCGACCGTCCCGCCGGTGGAAATCCTCATGCGACACGCAACAGTCCGCGGTACGTTCAATCCGGACGGCAGAGACCACACCACCACGTTCTGGCCCGTCGTCGCCGACCAGTTTGCGCGCCGGGGTCATATCGTCACCGGCGCCTGCGCGCGAGACGCACGCAGCCGCTTCTGCATCATCGACGCGACACGATGATCTCCGAGAGGCAACGGGTCCACGAACCGCGTGTTCTGGCCTCGAGAAGCGCCGGCGCACGCTAAAGCCGAACTGCGGCGTGAGCGGCTGGCGACCGCGCCGGCGCCGAAGCCACCGCCTCGACGCTCTCGCGAAGCCGCAGCCGTTCCCGATCGACGTCGGCGACGTTCTCACGCATCCGACGTGCGGCGCGCTGGTCGCAACCCGCACGTCGCCGATCCGATCAACCGAAGATCCACGGGCCGCGCGGCGGGAAGCGTGGCGGCAGGACGGCTGGGGCGCAATGGTCATCGCCGACCGCGGCCGCGCTCTTGCATGAGTTCTTTCACCTGGTATCGTCCGCTCGTCGTCGATCGGGCCTTCACTGACGCCCCCGAGCTCGAGGTCCTCGGTCAAAGGCCGGGTGGCGTGCTCGAGTCAGCGTCGTGGTGCGCTGCTCGGCCAACGCACTTTCAAGCGAACGCGCCTGCGGAGAGTCAGGGGAGGTTCCTGGATCGACCCTGGCGCGGCGTTCGATCACGTGGTTCGGGGAATTTGGCGATCGGGCGAATCGGCGGCGGTCAACGACATCTCGATCGCGAACCGGATGAAGATCTCTTCCGTTCGCGGCCCGGCCTTCGCTTTGCACCAGCTTGGCGCGAGGTGACATATGGCTGACTCATCGATTCAACTCGCGGAACCGCCGAGTGGCCGCGGGGACGCCAGGTGCGCCGTTGCTCATCGCCACCGCTGGCGTCGGTGCGCCGGCGCCGAATGGGCGCGCGCGGACTCGCAGCGGCACGAATCAAAAGGATGCAGGTGAGGCTGACGCAACCGATCAGGTCAAGCTCCTGCGTGATGGGCTGCATCTACTCGTGGGGCATCGTTGAGCCATGAGGTGATGGGCGATCAGGCTCGTCTGAGAACGCCTGCGAAGTGGCGCGATCCGTACGAGTTGACGGTGCGACGCACCGGAGACAACGAGTTCATCATCGATCTGGAATCGATCACGGTGAACGGCCGCCGCTACGCCATTGACGCGAACTCGACGGTTGTCGGGACCGAGCGGCGACCGCGATCCGAACCTCGGCATCAACAAAGGAAACCGGTAGAATCGTCGGCGGCGGCGCGGATCATCGGCAGCATCATCGGCGCGGTCGCCGGAGGCGTCAAAGGGGCGGCGATCGGCGCGGGCGTCGGTGCGGCGGCCGGCGCGGGCGCGCAAATCGCGACGCACGGCGGCACGATCGACGTGCCGTCGAAGCGCTGCTCTCGTATCGGTTGTCGCGTCCCCTGAACCTCGACGTGCGCGATACCGGCTATGACCGCGAAGGCGTGCACTACCACCGCTGTCCGGGCTGCTAGCGGCTGCCAGCCGCGTCGGCGCAGAGCCACTCGCCCCGACCAAATGAGGTGAGATATCCCTTCGCCTCGGTCGGGGCGTGGCTCAGCCTGGTAGAGCACTCGGTTCGGGACCGAGGGTCGGAGGTTCAAATCCTCTCGCCCCGACCAATACATTCCCGCAAAACAGGCCCGCAGACGCGGGCTTTTTGCTGCCCGGATTCGGGTCGTTTCCGGGCGGGTGAGGGGCCGCTTCGGGCGGCATCTCGCATAAAACTCGCATACGGGCTGATGGACCCGAAACTAGGCGATCGGCTCATGCGAGAGAAATGTCGGCGGCTTGCAGAAGCCGATCACCGCTAGACGCGAAGTGGCTGGAAATGCCCGTCGTTGTTGATTGAATCGCGGATCTCGCAGGCCCGAAAGGGCTGGAAGTGGACCGTTCAATCCCGTTCAGCGACGTAAGTTTGGCCCCGGGGTTTGGCTCGGACTTCCCCGGATAGTGGAGGAATACCACTGGTCCGCACGTCCGAACGCTGAGAGCCGCGCCGAGCCAAACTTTGGCTCCGTCGCGCACCGCGTGGCATCGCCAAGAATTGGCGTCCCGACCGGGAAATGACCGCTTGCGGAGAGAGATCGATCGGTGGTTCAGGGCCGCCTGAAACGCGGGGCTTCAGCCAACGCTGTCTCGCGGTCGTCGGACGCGCATGAGCGCGAGATCGCCTTTACCTTGCAACCGGAAGTGGGGGGCGCGCACCTGGGTGTGCGGCCACTCCAAGACGGCGCTGCTCTTGAAGGTGAGAGTCGAGCGGACTGCTCGTCGTGCTATCTAGTGGGTCCGGCCGTAGAAATGGAACAGAAGACTCAGGGGCTTCCACTGGAGCACATTGCGCGCGGAGTTCCTAGCGCTTGATCGAGAATTCGACAAGAACCTCGGCGCCAGTCTCGATGAGCAGCATCAGTTTCTGAGCGGAGGTCGCGGCTTTCTGCACATAGCCGAATTTGAACGATAGCCCGGCCACGAAGTAAGGGATCACCGTTCCAACAAACGCGATCATCGTCAACCCGCAGAGCGACAACGCGGCTCGCAACACCCGCATTGAGTCCATCAACCAATACACGATCGCAGAGATGCCGGTGATAATCGCTGAGAGTAGAAAGACCGCGGCGAGGGGGACGAGCAGTCTGAGAAAGCCGACGGGCATCGTTCCGTCGGAACGTCGGTGCAGATCGACCTCCGGCACCGTGTCCGCAAAGAATCGCATCAAAATGTAGGACACAATCAGCGGGATGGTCACAGAGAACGCCAACTCTCCTTCGGACGGCGGGTCGAGGGCTTGAGCGGCGAGCGTGGGCCAGGCGGCGACCGGCAGGAAGACGTAACCGAGCCTGAAGCCCTTACGAACCCATCGAGCAGCGGCCACTGGCAACACGACCGCCATTTCTGATGGTGGCAGGTGTGCGTAGCGATCAACGAGCCTATTCATGCCGGCTTAGCGCGGGACGGCCTCGGGTCGTCAGTCGAAGAAGCGTTATGAAGACGGTCGCCATGTCGTGCGCGAGCTGAACGTAGATGCCGGAGGAAGTAGGCAAAGAACACGACGTGAAGCGCCCGGCGAATGATCTTTTGATAGCCTTCCGGAATAACCGCGGCGTTCGCTACGGCGCCGGCGCCGTCCACGGCGTCTGCACCTGCGACCCCCCTCGACGCACTCACGCTTGGTGGTGGCAGCTCTTTCGGCACCACCACGCCAACGGCCCAATTCAACATCAGGTGGGCGCTGACCACAGCGACGGCGCAAACGACCTTGGTCAATAGTAAGGCTGTTTGCCAGGAGGGTAGCGACGATTTCTACTTTTGAGGCTTGCGGGGTAGAGCAGCTCTGGCATCGCGCTCTAGTCTCGTCATCAGGATCGTCACTGTGCCGTAGACGCTCCCAAAGTCGATGCCCGAAGAAGAAGATCAGCATGCCGACAGCGATGAACGTGTTGCCGACCGGGGCGCGCGTAAAGGTCGAGGGCTGGACTGCGGCGTGTGTGGGACCCAGTGCCGACCCGACGTCTCCGAAGAGATAAGTGACCGCTGCAACAACGAACTGACCGCCTGAGATGGCCACGCCAATGACTATCATTGTGGCGCCGATGTGTTCCACCGACGCGACGCCTCTTTCTTGCCGCAGCTGGCAAAGTAGCCGTTTCCAGACTCTGGCATAAAGAGCGGACATTCTATCGCCTGTGATGTCCGAAATCGGTATTTTTCAGGCTCAGCCATTGCTATGCGGAGCAGTAATCCAATTTTTTGTAGGCACAAAAGACGGCCGCTCGAACTTCCACAAGCTGCTGTTCCGTCGCGACTGGCCGTAAGCTCTACGCCTTCGATGTGCTGATGCTTGACGGCGAGGACTTATGCAATCGGCCGCTGCTTGAGCGCAAGCGACGCCTGCGCGCGATCATGCCGCACGCGCGCGTCCAGTCGCGGCTCCTCTTCGTCGATCACGTTGCCCGCAGGGGACGGATTTGTTCCGTGCTGCCTGTGAACGCGATCTCAAAGGTGTCGTCAGGAAGTGGTCGCGTGGGCCGTGCGCCGCTGATGGTGTTACAACCTCCTGGCGTCAAGATCAAGAACCTCAGTGCTCGCAGATGGACGGGCGGCGGGAGCTGTTTGAACGCTGCCGCGAGCGGAACGCATTTCGTCGGCGCGACGACCGCACGCCGGTGCTCGAACTCAGGCTGTAACGCGCTCGATCGCCGCGCGACGCGGGTGTCTACGACGGAATACCGGCAGAGACGAGCACACCCTCCAGCCAACGTGCGCATTCGTAGAGCCGCGTCATTGAGTTCGCGCGTGAAAAGTGCGGCAACTGCGCGACCGTAACTCGGTCACCGTGACAGCGTCCCGGCGTGCGCCGCCCGATGGGTGCGTGCCCCCAGAGCCGCCGCTCGACAGCCGCTCGGGTAGCGACAGTTGCCCTCCGACAATTTCCGCGAGGGCGTCGAGACCCGGCGCGGCCCGCGACGACGACGATCGCCGGGCGGCAATCCGCAACCATTCGGCGAAGCGCGGTCGGCTCGCTTGCGATCAACGCCACGCGGTGGGCGTTCGACAGTCCCGACCAGGTCGCAGCGCGATACGGGCAGCAAAATGAAAAACGTAGCGAGACGGAAAGTTGACTGCAACATCGGCGACAACGAGAAGAACTTGCGAGCCGTAGTCAGTACGTTCCGCAGCTCCGTCTGCTCATCGAGAGCCAGTTGTACGGTTGACGACTGACGTCGAGGGAATGCAACGGAACACGACGACCTTCGCCGGGGTTGATCCCCAAATGCAGCACCTTCGAGCCGGGATGTGCGTAGTGCTTGCCGAGCAACAGGCATCCGCCGAGATCGGGCAGTTCGGGGCAGCATCGTCTCACAACCGCGTGACCCTCACGAACTAGTACGCGACGTCCTCAAGGCGTCCCATACGTCTCCTGCAGGAGGAGACGCCATCATACCCCGCCACAACGATCGGCCGATCCCGGTATCATCGCGGCGCTCAACTCCTGAACCCCTTTCGCGGGCCGTTACCTGCAGGCAGGTAGCTCCGCTGTGACGAGTCATTGCCAGAAGCTGAATGGCTGACGCGCAAGCAGCACTCGATCCGAAGCTGGATGCCGCCGGCTGGCCGCCTGCGTCTCGGCGGTCGCGCGCACAAGCCATTCCGATCTGAGGAGGAAGAGACGGACAACGGTCCCGCCGATTACGCGCTATGGCTTGGCGACAAGATTGCCGGCGTAGTCGAAGCGAAGAAGGTGACGCTCGGCCCGCAGAACGTCCTGACTCAAGCGCAGAGAGTGCGAGAAGGCCTTCGGCACCCTGGCTTCAACTTCGACGGTCTGCGATGCCCTTTCCTGTCGCGACGAACGGGGAAGTGATTTGGTTTCAGGACTGTCGGCATCCCCTCAATCGGTCACGGAAGGTCGCAGCGTTCCACACGCCGGCTGCATTCACGGAGCTGCTGGAGCGTGACTTCGACTCGGCGTGCGACGGCGTCCAACAACTCCCGAACGACAATCCACGCCTCCGGCCGTATCAGCGAGACGCGAATACCGCGATCGAACGCGCCATCGCCGACGCAGCAAGCGCCACATGCTCGTCGCGATGGCGACGAGGCACCCGGCAAGACGTTCACACTTGTGAATCAGATTTACCGGCTGATGAAGGCTGGCGTGGCGAAGCGCGTGCTGTTCCTGGTGGACCGTCGCGCCCTCGCGGCCCAAGCTGTGCGCGCATTCGCGGCGTTCGATGCTGAGCCGGGCCACAAGTTCGATCGAGGTCTACGAAGTCTACAGTTCTCGTTTTCAGCGGGGCGATTTCGACGAAGACGGACAAGTTCGATCCCAAGGCTGATGCCGGAGTCGTACCTGACCGATCCGCAGTTGGGACACGCGTTTGTCTATGTCTGCACGATACAGCGAATGGCAATCAACATCCTCGGACGTCAGGCGATCTTCGGCCTCGGCGACGAGGCAATCGACGACGACGCGGCGCCGCTTCGACGATCCCGATCCACGCCTTCGACCTGGTTGTCGCCGACGAATGCCCATCGGGGATACACGTCACAGGAGGTTTCAGTCTGGCGAGCCACGCTCGACCACCTCGACGCCGATCAAGATCGGCCTCGACGAGCCACGCCCGCCAGCCCACGACCGTCAGCCTAACCTCAAGGCGTTCGATGCCTACGCACGAGCAGGCCAGGTCGTGAAGGCCTACCTCGTGGACTATGACGTCGTCCGTGTCCGATCCGACGTCCGGATGAACGGGCGGTCTTCCTGCGATGAAGGTGAGAAACGTCGAGTACGTGGACCCTGAGACGGGCCTGTCCAGGCATGGACCAGCTGGAGGACGAGCGGCAGTTCGATGCAGCGCGACGATCGAGGCGAAAGTCACGGCGCCCGAACTCCAACCAGAGGATCGTCGAGGAAGTGCGACGCATGCTACGGCCCAGGAGCAGCGAGTACGGCCGCTTCCCCGAAAACGCTGATCTTCGCCGTGAACGACCTGCCACACACCAGCCGCGCCGATCAAATTGTCGACTCTGCGGGACGCCTTCGGCCGCGGGCGATGCGTTTTGTCACCAAGATCACCGGGGCGAGTCGATCGGCCCCGCTCCAGCGTATCCGCGAGTTCCGCAATCGCCCGAATCCGGCGATCGTCGGTCACGGTCGATCTGCTGTCGACCGGCGTGGACATTCCCGACCTTGAGTACATCGTGTTCCTGCGGCCGGTCAGAAGTCCGCATCCTCTTCGAGCAGATGCTCGGCCGTGGCACGCGCGAAGGCGACAAGATTCACGACAAGATCGCACTTCACGGTGTTCGACTGCTTCGACGGGACCCTGCTGGCGTACTTCAAGAACGGCGACGGCGATCACCAGCGGAACCGCCTGATCAGCCGACGCGCACGATCGCACGAGGTGATCGATGACATCTGGTCCAACCGGGACCGCGACTACAACATCCGGCTGCCTGGTGAAGCGCCTGCACCGCATCGACAAGGCAGATGTCCGGCGAAGCGCGCGAGTCCTTCGCAGCTTGACTCCCGATGGCGACGTGGCCGCGTACGCTCGAACGTTGCCAGCGGGCGACTCCGCCTGCACTTGATCAAGCGATGGCACTGCGCCTCGATGACGCACGTTCCAGAAGCTTGCTCGTCGACTACCCGCGCGCGGCCAGGACAGCTTCATCAAGGCATCGGACGCACGAGGACACGGTCAACGTCCGGTCGAGTCGTGCGCGACTCTGGCGGGAACGATGACCGGCCAGAAGACTACCTGACCGCATTCGCGACGTTCGTGCCGGGAGAAACCGCACGCGCACATCGAGGCGCATTCGCGTGCCGCTTAATCGACCACGAGACTGGAGGACGCAGGCACATTGACCGAGTTGCGCGAGAAAGCTCGCCGGCGAGTCAGTCGCTTCACGATGGACAACCTGCAAAGAGCACACGACGCCGCACTACCGGCAAGGCGCTTGTGGACATCATCTCGATGGTGAAGCACGCGGCGAAGAGCGAATGAGCCGCTCCTTCACGGCGGAGAGAGCGCGTCGGCGAGCGTTCGCGGCGGTGACGGCCGGCCGAGCCGTTCAGCGCCGAGGAGCAGCGTTGGCTCGGTCGCGCACGCCGAGGTGACCTGGTCCAGAACCTCACGATCGACCGCGGCGATTTCGACATGCAGCCTGCGCTAGAGGGGCTTGGAGGTTGGGGCGCAGCGCGGCGTGTCGGTTCGATGATTCACTGAACGGAGCTGATCCAACAGCTCAATGGAGCTATCGCGGCATGAGCATTGACGTTGTCGGGAAACTGTGGGGTTCTGCCACACGCTACGCCACGATGGGATCGACTACGGCGATTACATCGAGCAGATCGCATCTACCTGCTCTTTTTGAAGATGGCGGATGAGAAGGGCATCGACCTGTCGCGTGTCGAGACGAAGACCAGCCGCGGGAAGGTCAGAAGACCGACTGCTCATGGCCGACGCTGGAGAAGCAGAGCGGCAGCGTCATTGAGCACTACATCGACATCCTACGTGCGCTTGGCGAATCGACCGGGATCTTGGGCGACATCTACTCGGGTGCGCAAAGTCCGCTTCAACAATCCGGTCAACCTGAAACGGCTGGTGTCGCTGATCGACGAGACGCAGTGGACGGAACTTGGCGTCGACGTGAAGGCCGCGGCGTACGAGGGCTGCTGGAGAAGGCGGCGAGCGAGGGCAAGAAGGGCGCGGGACAGTACTTCACGCCGCGCATCCTCATTCAGGCGATCGTGCGCTGCATGAAGCCCGACCCGCGCGCGAAGGCCGACTTCACCATCTGCGACCCGGCGTGTCGGTACGGGCGGGTTCCTCGGTTGCTGCACCTACGAGTGGCTGGTCGCACGAGACAAAGGTGCGCTTGACCGCCAAGTTGCCAAGGCGAGTGAAGACCAAGACGTACTTGCGGGCAGGATCTCGGTGGCGCGGCCGCGCCGTCTGGCCCTCGATGAACCTGTACCTGCACGGCATCGAGCCGCACATTCGCCTCGGCGACTCTATCTACGAGCCGCCGTCCGGGGAGCGCTTCGACGTCGTCTTGACCAATCCGCCCTTCGGCACAAAGGGCGCCAACCAGGCGCCAGAGCGTGAGGACTTCACGATTTCTACAACGTCGAACAAGCAGCTCAACTTCGTCCAGCACGTTCTGACGATCCTGAAGCCTGGGGGGCGCGCTGCCGTCGTCCTGCCCAGACAACCGTCCTGTTCGCTGATCAGGCAGGCGAGGTGTGCAAGATCGTCACCGAGGAGTGCGATCTGCACACGGTGCTGCGGCTTCCGCGCGGAACGTTCACGCCGTATAGCCGCAGGGCGTCAAAGCGAACGTCGTTTTCTTCACCAAGGGCTACGCCGACCGAGAACGGCGTGGATCTACGACGCGCGGACCAACGTGCCCGGGCATCACGAAGAAGGACCGGCCGCTCACGCGCCGAGCATTTCGCCGGAGTTCGTGAAGTGCTACGGCGCCGACCCGAACGGGCGGGCGAAACGCAAGCCAGCCGACTCGAAGGAGGATCGCTTGGCGCAGCTTCCACATCTCAGAAGTGAAGGAGACGGGAGTTCAAGCTCGATGGGTTCAAGTGGCTGAAGGAAGAGAGTCCTGGACGATGGAGATGATTTGCCGCCGCCCGAGGAGCTTGCAACGGACGCTATCAGTGAACTGCAACAGGCAGTAGCTGACCTGAACCAGGTGCAGAAACTGCTAGGGAACGGCAATGGCGAGTTGAAGGCTGCTGTAGACGCGTGACAGGGAGCAGTGTCACAGCAGACACGGCGGATCTGCCACTCGGTTGGGCAGTCGAACCGCTTCGGACGTTCGCTGTCCATACTGTAGGAGGCGATTGGGGGAAGGGAGATCAGGACCGCCCGCCGGGAGTACAGCCTGTCGCCGTTGTTCGGGGGACCGATGCACCGACGGTGGAGCGCAGCCGTGCCTCGAACGCAGCACGAAGATACGCCGAAGCCAGAGAGCCTTGAGCGACGTCGTCTTCGCGGAAGGTGACCTTGTCGTGGAAGTCTCGGGAGGACCCTCTCAGCCAGTCGGTCGGGTGCTGCGCATCGATCAAGCTGCGTTGTCATCAGTCGATCTCCCCTTGGGTCTGCTCAAACTTTGTCGGCAAGGCTGCGTCTGACAGATGACCGTGGACAGCGGATTCATTGAATACGCTCTCCGTCGGATGTACGAGTCGGGCACTCTCGACGCAATGCAAACGCAAACGACGAATCTTCGCAATCTTGACTTCAACAGTTTTCTTGATTTGCCGATCATGTTAGCGCCGCTGGCTCGAGCAGCGTCGCATCGTGGCCAAGGTCAGTCACTGCTCGAACAAGTGAACCGCGCGAAGGTGCGACTAGATCGGGCGGCGATCATCGTTCAGCGCCTCCGATCTGCGGTTCTAGATGCGGCATGCTCAGGCGAGCTTACGGCAGCCTGGAGAGGAACATCCCGACTCGCGCGCACGCCTGCCAACACAACCGCATCTCCCCACGAGTCCACGCGGCCGACGAGGGCGAATCTCTCGGTGCCGGACGTGTTGACTGGATGATGAGACGCCCGAAATACCGGAAACGTGGTGCTACGCGCGGCTTGATCATCTCGTCGTTCGGGACACAGTTATCGCATGCGGCATCGTCCTTCCTGGTCCTGAAGTGCTGGGCGGCGTTCCCTATGTGCGACAACAGGACGTTGAGGGTGGTCAGGTCCGAAAACAGCGTGCTCCGTCACACCACGAAGGAGATCGCGGATCGACACGCCGATCATCACTGCAGCCGGGGCGACGTCCTTCTTTGCATCATCCGCAACCTTCGCGTCGCCGTCGTTCCACCCTCAGTCGCTGGAGGCAACATAACGCAAGGAATGGTGTACGCATTCGGCCCGACAGAAACATTGATCCTGCGCGACTACCTGGTCGCGTGCCTGCAATCTCCGCAGTGTCAGGCTTGGATGAAACGACGGTAGCTCCGGGATGGACATGCCCAGGATCAATGTGGAAGATGCACGAGCAGTTCCGGTCCCGCTCCCACCAGTTGATTGAACAGCAGTTCATCGTGAAAGTTATGCGCAAAGTGAACGATCTGTGCGCAGCAATCGAGGCGGCGTCTGAGCGTGGCGACAAAGGATGTTGAAAAGCTGACTCAGGCCATCCTCTCAAGGCGTTCTCCGGTGAGCTGGTGCCCACCGAAGCCGAGTTGGCCAACGCTGAAGGGCGGACGTGCGAGACGGCCGAGGAGCTGCTAGCGCGGGTGCGACAGACTAACGTGGTGCAGACTGGCAATCGCGTACGTTCCCGACTGCCGGAAGGACGAGTCGCCCGTCGCGCCGCTGCTGAGCCTTCCGTTTGAGAGTGTTGCAGCCGGGAGTAGACCCGTTGCAGTCTTTTCAAGGAGCTTCGCCTTTTACTAAAGGTGGCTCAGAATCGAATGATTCGGGCCGCCCCGATGCAAAGGTCAGAACAGCCCGGTTTTGTGCGGGAATTACAAGGTCGTTTTGGCAGGTTTTGGGCCAGCAGCCGCTGGAGGGTGGACCGAGGGATGCCCAGCTGTCTCGCAGCCCCTCCCTGTCCGGGCAGGCCAGCGACCGTAGCGAGCCGTTCCGGGATCAATCCGGCGTCGGGGTCGCCCAAGCGATGCCTTGCGTCTGGCCCGCGCCAGACCCGCTGCATCACTCGCTCCCGAATCCGCGCACGCTCGAACTCCGCGATCGCGCCGAGGATGTGCATTTGCAGCTTCGCCGGCCGGCGTCGTGGCGTCGATGCCTTCGGCCAGGCTGACGAACGCCGACCCCGAGCGCCTGGAGCTCTTCGAGCAGCGTGATCAGGTGCTTCAGGTTGCGCCCGAGGCGATCGAGCCGCCAGCAGACCAGCACGTCGAACCGTCGGCGCCGGGCATCGGCCACGCAGCTGATCGAGCGCCGGGCGACGATCGCTTCGCGCCCGACACGCCCGCGATCGACGTACTTCGACGGCCGTCCAGTCGCGGGCGCTGCGACGTAGCGCCGAAGTTCCTGCGAGCTGGTTCTCCGGCTCCTGATCGAACGGTCGATGACGCGGGCGTAGATCGGCGGCCTTCACGACTGCGCCTCCGTCGTCGAGGTCGCGCCGGCCTTCAGGATCTGATCAGCGGCCTTCGAGGATCGCGCTGTGCCGAGCGTTCGGGAATCGGGTTGCCCTGCGCCCCACCATGCCTGGAATGTAGCCGCGGCAGCACTCGACGCCCGGCAGGCTCGAGCGCGGCGCAGCAGAGCAGCGCTACCGCCTCCGCTTCGCACTCGCCGAAGGTTCCGCGGCGTCAGTCTCGCCATCGGCCTGTATCGCCCTCGGCGCCGTGTGGCCGAGCAGCACATGCGCCAGCTCGTGAAACCGTCGTCTTGTGGGCATCGGGTTGATCGGGTGAGACGGCGATCGAGCGGCCGCGAGCGAAGCCCATGACGTTGCCGTCTGTCGCGTCGAAGGGCATCTCGGTGACGTTGCAGCGCTGTCGAGTGCCGATGCGCGCTGTCCCAGGCTGGAATCGAGGCGCGGCGGCAGTTCGGCGCCGTCGGTCTGCGCCAGGACGAACCAATGCGGCCGGTAGATGAACCGGGTGAACACGTCGGTCGTCGCTCGGTGCCGTCCTCTGTCATCTGCGGTCGCGCTTGACGGTGACGGGCATGACAGAGCGTGATCGCCTTCTCGCGCCTTGCGGACGTGCCGCGCCGAGCTCGCTTCCATTTCGGATACGTCGCCATCGGTCCGGGCTGAGATGCCGCGCGCCGAGACACTGCGACCAGGCGAGCAGCTGATTGCCGATGCTGTAGTTGTGGAACTGCTGTGTAGGCGGCCGAGATGGTGCCCGGCTCCGGACGGCGGATCGAAGCAGATCCGCGAACGACGCGACGATGGAGCCATGGTCCCTCCTCAGATGGAGGGCCAACGGGCCTGCGATAATGGCAGGAGCCGTCAGCCAAACCAGCTTTGGTTGCCGGTTAGGGGCGTTCGCGTGTTTGGCACGCGGGCGTCCCGCTCCTACGCGCGGTGTCGTCTTTCGATCGCGCGTCTTGCTCGGACCTCTCGTAGCTACTCCCTTTCTCGGCGAGGTAGGCAGCAATGGCCCGCCGGATGGTCTCGGCCTCGGGCGTGCCGTGCTCAGCCTTCAACGCCTTCAGCCCTGCGAGCAGATCCTCAGAGATGAATAGCGAGACTCGACGCACGTCGCCATCAATATATGCCTGTAGGCATCATTGTCAAGAAGCCATCAACTACTCGTCGCCAATCCGTTCGACTGTTCCGATGTCGGTGTTCTGCACTTGGTGCATGCGGCGAGTTGTCGCAGAGGTGGCCGGAGTTCTCGTTAACGTGAACCGGGTTCGCACAGATCGCTTCTACCGGCGAAATGGTTCAGGTCAATCTTGATGTTCCGTTCAGGAGGCGTGCGTATGCTCTGCCGGAAAGATTGTCTGGTTGGTTCATTCAGGAAGGGACTAAACTCTCGAACGGCCGGTCGACCTTTAGAGCGTGTAACAAAACGTCCCCTACGCTGATGCTCAGCGTTAGCCGGATTAGCAGAGATCAAAGAAGAAGAGATGAGTCGCGGGCGAAACAATCAGCTGACCGGACAAGTTGCAGAACACCTCGTCGTGGCCGAGTTGGGCCGTCGAGGGCTCGCAGCGACTGGCTTTTCCGGAAACATTCAACGTTTGACGTGCTGGCCGTTGATGAGAACTGCCGCGTTGTTCCTATTCAGGTGAAGGCGAGCACAGGCGACAGCTGGCCTAGTGACGCGCGGAACGTGGATGGATATCAGCGTGGACGCGGAAACACTTCGACAACAGTCTCGCGGACCGAGAGCACTCGCTACGCCCGACCTAATCTTCGTTTGCGTGGTGATCGCTGCACAGAGGCACTGATCGACGAGATCGATTTTTGTCCTCACCATGGAAGATCTGCAGCGCGTCTGCATCGACGCCTACACGCACTGGATGGATCCGAAAGACTGGAAACGTCCACGCAGCCCGCATTCGTTTGACTGCCGCTACTGGATCGAGCATATTGCTCAGTTCGAGGACCAACTGGGAGTCAAGTGCATACGTGATCGCCTCACCGCTTCCAGCTCCCAATCCGGCATGTCCCGGCGTCACTGTCGGATAAGAATTTCGAACGTTGAGCGCTTCGCGGAGTTGGGGTCTGATACGGCCTCTTAGCTAGGAGGATCTCCCAACACGCCATGCATGCGGCTTAAGCCATACGCAATCCTCGAGCTAGATTGACAACCTCATTCTCATCCGGGTCTTGCCCATCAGGGTCCATATCCGGTATTGGGTCTACCGGTTTCTGGTTCTCGTCAGGTTCGCTTGGACTTATGTGATCTGGCCCTGGGCCTGTGTCCGGCTTGTCCCCAGGTGGTACACTCTTGTCTGGTGTCGGTGGCCTTGGAGGAGTGGGAGGCATTTGCTCTTCAGTTATGTCCATACCAACTCTCAAACAAAAACGTCTCGGAGTCCATCTTTGGAAGGCTCCTCTAAAAGCAGGGTCTTGTGCAAGCCCCAAACTAAGCTGTCAAATGCGGAAAAGAGTTGTCGGACGGTCTTCGCAAATCCGAGTGCTAAAGAGTCCTGTCACTCTTTGAAATGACTCTCGGCACTGGTCCTAACCAGTGTAGCGCCGGTCTTCCGTGCTTGCCGGCACATTCGATTGAGTGCGTCTAGTGTTTCCGGAGTAGTGAATCCAGACGGTGTCTAAGGTTGGATTAGGCAGCTTCGTGACCATTTCGTTTAAACTCGCCAAGAAGTATCCATCAGCCGTCGATGTATGTCACTGTCCCGTGGTTTTTCAGGTCAAGTAGTTCAGTTCATGTGGCGCTAGGACGCATTCGCTCGGAACGGGCAAGATTTGGAATTGCTGTTGAATCTCCCGGAGGCTCGTCTGGTGTTAGGCTAAGAATGAAGGAACACTCTGCAGCCCTTTCCAGAGTTGCTTCAGCTTCGTCGTGCCCGAACGACACCAGTCCCGTAGAACACCGCTGCGATTTATCGTCGGTGGACCTGGCGCAGAGGAAAATGTTCCTGGATAAAAGGTGCCTCGGGCTGTTCCCATGCAGAACCGGCATATCAAAAGTAACGAAATCCCATTCCAACCACTGCGCATGCTGCGCGCACACTGAGAGCAGTATCGCAAACAACGAAAGCGCAATCAGAGAATAGCAATAAATGAGACAAGGGCTTGTCAGCTAGCGGGGAGTGTCTCTCAAGGCCGTTCAGCACCTCCTGAACGCGTCGAACAGAGTCGCTGTTGTGCCAACCGGCAAGTGGGCGTGGGCCGCCTGCGTAGAGCCTGACTTCGTCTGGGAACCGCGTGACATGGTCGGCAAAACCCAAGATGTCGAGGAATAGCACGTAGTGTTCTGGGCGGCCAGTTGCAAGCAAGCCGGCCGGGTCGCCGTGGCGACGCCATGCGGAGCATCGTACTGTGGATAACTCGTGTGCCAAGTAAATTTTCGGGTGCCGTGCTTTCCATGCAATTCAAACAAACGCGGCGTAGTAACTTGTTCGCGATGCCGAACTCGAAGGAAAGTCATGGGAATGTTCGCAGAGGCGCTCAAGGAAGCGGCCGAAACGGGCGGCCAGAGCCTAAAGCTGGTCAACGGTGAGAACGCCGTCAGGGTCCTCACCGAACCCGCGGTTATGGCGAGTCCGAAGCCGGCGCCTCTGACAGCAGAAGAGCAGAAGCAGCTGGATGCGATGAAGCCGATCAAGGAAGTTGTGTCAGCTCTCCTCGCCGCACAAGGCGAGGAGAATCAGAACCCGCAGTGCAGCAGGCAGCCTAAACACTGGCTGCGTGGCGTTCAGAATATCGTCATCGATACTCTTCGAAAGCAGTTCTAATACAGGTAAGTCGCCAGCCCTGCGGAAAGAACGAGCCGTCCCGAAAGGGCGGCTTTACTGTATAACGTAATAACCTTGTAAAAATCAGCGACAGACGTGCAACGATTTGGACTATTAAGAGCAGTGCTTTACGATAGTGTCCGTCTCCTTAAATGGCGCACTACCATCGATGATATGGTCGACTGTTAGATGAGCGACTTCGACGTGTTCAAAGAGACGTCACTGACGAAACAATCTGGGTGTAGCTTTCTCTTCCGTAGAAGAGGACGTGTGGTAAACGCCTGAGCAATACGTA
>ERZ1370068.6505-contig-5484_pt1 | contig 80945 bp, 104 predicted proteins | sample MGYA00561227_ERZ1370068 | MGnify/ENA primary metagenome ERZ1370068 (study PRJEB38410, sample SAMEA6850437) | metagenome | study: Metagenomic assessment of the ecological functions of the soil: analysis of the soil microbiota associated with the...
TTCATTCCGATCGCCATCAGCTGGCGCCAAATTTGTCTCGCTTTGGCGCCTGTAACCCGGACCGGTCTCGGGCAATCCGGGCGCCGTTTTTGAAGCCGGTGGAGCCGTCGCATCGGTATTGCTCGCTGGCGCTGGGCATCTTCCTGCGGCGCCGCTCGCGGTGCCACGCCAAGGGCGGAGGCGTGGTCCTATGCGCCATCGCCGGCGTGGTTTGGTTATGACTGTTCTGCAGCATGTTCAACCCTCGTCCTGAGTGCTTTGCCGTCCCCAGCATGCTATCCTGACGGGCGCGATCCTGGCTGCCTTGAGTTTCTTCCGGCGCGTGAACAGCCCGCCGCAGAGCGCCCGATCTGAAACCACCAGCGCCTGAAAACCATACGCCGTTTGTTGTGGGGCTGAAACCTCCGCGCGCTGCCTGAGCGGTGTCCTGGGCTTATCGAAGGGTAGGCGATCCTTTCTTGCCACGCCTGTACTTCCAGGCACCGCTCGCTTATGAATAAATCAGGCAGGCTGTTACAGGCCAAGTACTTGAAACCAACAATATACAAAGTATGAGAACCAAAAAAGGTGAACCATCTCAGCGGACCTCTCCAACCCAATTTCATCCAAACCTGCACCCTGATGAAAACAGCCTGGGCCGCTGTCGCCTGCTTGCCACCCTTGATGTTTCGATCGCCAGCCGCTATCTGAGCCAATCCGCTCCTTACTTTCCCGAGCAAAGGGGTCGTCTACATCACGCATACCGCTGGCCATGGCGGCATTATCGTTATGCCGATAAGCTGGGCTGAATTCCGATTCAAAGCCGTTCCAGTTCCTGCCCGGTCATCCGGGCGGCGCTGGCTCAATCTGCATCGCCTGGGCGCGCGTATCAGATCAGCGTACTGGGGCCGTGGCGTTTAGGCGGCCTGCGCGATGGCCTCCTGGCCTCGCCGCTGGTCGGCTTTTCCTCCCGTTTGCTTTGCCAGCCTGGTTTCATATTGTTCGCCATCGTCACCGCACATCTGCAACAAGGACATCCAACGCCACCGCGCCTGATGGTGCGCCGTAATCCGCGCGCGCTGACCTCTTGCAGCCGTCACCCTGCGCCGGGGCAGATCGCCTCGCGCCTATGGAGCGACCACCACAGGATGGTATCATGCTTCCTGGCTGTCCTGATCCTCAATCTCATTATTGCCGAATGGCCTATCCACCGCCTGTTCACCGCCAACCCCCCAGCCATCCACCCAGCTCGCTGCAGAGCTGTACTAACTGACCACCCTCAACCACTAATTTTACTAATCTACCAACTAGCTGAGCCTCCAGTTGAAAAATGAACGCAACCATCCTCCCCTTACCCATTCTCTCCAGTTTGCTTGATGAGCGCCTGCGGACTGGTCTTGATCCCGGCTCGGGTAAGATCGCCAGCAGCGACCGAATCGCAAGCGCTTCGACCAGGGTCGCGGATGCGCCCGGCGAGCCTTAATATCACCCAGAGCAAGAGCGCAGGTCGCCTTCAGCATCGAAGGCGACGATAAACTCTTGTTGGGCCAGGTGGCTATCCGCACCAACATCGCCTTCAACGGCGTCCGCGCATCGACCTGAACCTGGGATCGCCGGCCTGGCGCCCACCCGCCTGATCCGCTGGAGCAATCTTGAACGTCAAAACGCTGAAAGCCTGAAGCGTATTTGGCTCCGGCAATCCAATTCCGCCGGGTTTGAGTTGGAAAGATTGGGCCTCGACCTGGATGGTTCCGGCGATACCGACCGGCAAGTTTCAGGTAAATGAGTTGATCTCGAATCCGAAATCGTCGGCTCCGCCTGTTTGGCTGGAGATCGTTTCTCCGCCAAAAATTGTCGATGGCTGACGATGAGCTTGCCCGGCAGCGCAACTATCAGATGCTACACTCTGTCTGCCGACGGGTGGTCAACGATGCTCGGGCCATTTCACCTGGGAGCTGGCAAGATCGCGCTGGCTGTGGATCCTCGCAGACTAACGGGTCCGGCACCTATCATGCAGTGGGTTTGCAAAGCAGGCAAGCCCAGATCATGCGGTTCCGGCGAAGGGCAGGTGTGGGCCACGGATAACTGACGTTCATTACTGGCAGCGGCAATCTGGCCTACCGGGGCAGCCTGCAAATCAGCCAGTAGGTGACAGGTTCCTGTGCATGATCTACCCGCTTCGAAGAGTTTTATAAAATAAAAATTCCCACAATGTGGGGAATTTTTTTATTTTGCGGATGGATATTTATTGGTTCGGAGACCAGCCAGCTGTTTCGGTAAACACATCCGACAGGCGTTCGGACCAGCTTCCACGCGAGATCAATCTTGAAGCGTTTATCGCGTCGCGATGAAATCGAGATCGATCGCGCCGCACCCAGTCCAGGGAAGGAGGTTTAGTTTTTTCTCGAGCGCGGTTTCGGTGCAGCTCGATGGCCTCGTCCGTATTGCTCGCCAGGACGCGAAAAGCGGCTTCCAGCTCTTTTCGCTGGTCATTTTGGGCAGCGCCGATATGCTCGCGTGGTGATCCTCTCTTCCCGGCCCAGCTTGCGGAAATATCCGGCCAGGCGCAATGAGCGAAGGTATATTCCGGGTTCAGCTCGATCACTTTTGATCGTTGATGGCTTCTTCATAATGATTTTCGGGCGTGGCGGAGCAGACCGTACCCAGTGGTAGTGATAGACTTTTGAGCCTGGGCGCAGTGATGGCTTTTCGAAGGCTGAGACCGCATCACCGTAGCGCTCCGAAGCGGCGATGATTGCCGAGCGAATCCCAGGCGCGATTGTTCTCGGTTGATCTCGGCCTACTTTGTAAGCGTGGTGATTGCGCTGGTCGTGGCGGTTTATTTGACCTGGACGGCGTGCTCGTCAGAGTAGTTCTGCCTCGGCCTGCGCGTCCATGGCGGTTTTCATCCAGGTCCGTTTCATCTACAACAGACATCATGTTGTCGGCTTTCCTCAGCTCGCTTCGAGAACGGTTTCCCTCGACGGCTTCGGGCCCGTTACCGTAAGGTCTCTTCATCGGCGTCAGCATCTTCGATGCCCGCAGACAGCGAGATAGCTTCTTCCGGGATCGATGATTCATCGTCTGTTTCCATCTCCGAACAGTAGTTTCGGTAGGTTGTTCTTCGAGGTAGGGCCTCTTAGTCTTCTTCTTCTTCTTCTCGATCCCAGCAGGCGCTGGATCTCCGCTTCGAGCGCCACGGGTTTTAGCGACTGTCTCTGCAACTGCTGACAGGTTCCTCAGACATTCTCTTCCACCGCAGCGGCCTCTTCGGGCCTAACAGTGTCCTCGGCCGCGGATCCTCGGCAAAAAGCGGGACATTTTCTTCAGCCGGCCGTTTCTTCGGTTGCAGCGATAGGCTGCGCCTCATTTACGGTACTGGGCGAAACATCCTCATCGCTGATTTCATCTTCATTCTTCATCTTCATTCATCGACAGGCTGGCCAGTTCTGACGGCTGCCTTCGGCAGGACTCTCCCGCTGGGGCGAGTTCTGGCGGTTCTTCGTCCAAACGACTGGCCAGATCAGTCCGCGACAGCCGCGGGTGGTATCCAAAGTGGGCCTCATTCGCCTTCGGGGTCGGGCGTATCGATGGCTGCAGCTCTCAGTAACGACCAGCCCTCCCAGGCTGGCGGTTTCAAATCACCCGGCCCCGCGATGATCAACTGGTAGGTCAGTCAGGGCATCTTCGGTGCGTCTCTGTTTTTCCAGGACGTTGCCGTGAGCTGGGCAGGTGGGTTGCATGGCACTGAGCGCCGCCCCAGTTTGGCGTAGATATCGCCAGACTGTCCCAGCTGACGAAGTCCTGGCTTCAGCGTTTGATCAAAGCCTTCAGGAAGGCTTCCATGGCCTCATCGTTGCGGCTTGTTTGCTGCAAGCTATTTATTATTATCTCAGGGAACATTCTCTCGGGGAGCCGTATGGCTCATAGGAGCTGATGGCTTTCTTCCAGCTTGTGCCTAACTGAAGCTTCTTCGTACTCAGCGCTAGGTGATCAAAGAGAGCGCCCTCGAGCCATTTGTTTTCGGCCTTTTCCGGCAGCCTCGAGCATCCCCTGCAGGATCTGCCAGTTTTTCGCGGGTCGCCTTAGCGTGAATTCATTCAGCCTGCAGCGAATTGACCACCGTAATTTTGATCTCGTCCGGTTCCAGTGACGACCTGCCACGGAGCGCGGTCGCCCATCGCGCCCTTCCCGGGCAAATCTCTTCGTCCTGGTTCTGATCGATGTTTCACCAGGTCGGTTTCTTCTGCTGAGACCGCCTCTGCCTCGCAGTTCCTGACCGTGGAAAGCTCGTCAGCCGGACGGGATCCTCCGCGGCGCTCGCTAACAACCGGAACAGGGCTTCTCGTCGAAGAAACGGGAGAGTGAACATCGTGGCGGCGATGACGCGTCACGTTTTCGTCTTCCGCTTGAGTACGAGCTCTTCGTCGCGTCCTGATCGCGGCGCCAACCGGCAAATTATGGATTTCGATGCCGGATGATCCTTTGTTCCCGTCCTGTTCTTCTTCCAGAGCGGCAACCCGTTTTGTTAATCACCCGCTTCAACCGGAAGACTTATCCGCTGGCCTGACGATTTGCTGTTGCAGCCCGCTGGAGCCCGCGCTGAACGAGACATCATCAGGGGACGTTTTCCAACGGCCTTCTCGTGTAGGCTTGCGCGGTATTGTATACTAACCGCCGGTAGGCTTCACCCAGCTGGCCCCACGAAACCGCCTTGTCTTCGTCGCGTAGTCGAGCAGCTCGATGCTCTTCTCGTACCCGGGACGGCCTCGCGACAGCTTGCGCTTGTGGGCGTAGGCGAAGCCCAGGTTGCTGTACAAAGTCCAGCCGATGCGGAAGTCGAGCTCGATGGCCTGTGCTGATAAGCGCCGTGCGATCAGCGCTTCATCGAAGGCGCCCACCTTGAAGCAAATGTTCCCCAGTTCGTTCCAGATATCAAAGCGAACGGTCATGGAAGCCCTCCTTATTATGGATGAGACCAGTTGGGACGGCGCCTCGACGCGCGGGTTGCTCATCATCAGGATGAAGCGCGGTGCCTGCCGTCAGCAGCGGCGCGTTCTCCGGGTGGCGATAGCCGTCGGTCGTTGGCGCGGCGCGTGCAGTGGGCGCTCTCCCGGGGGTAGTCGCTCTTCAAGTCAGAAGCAGATTTGCCGGGGCCGCCGAGCACGCGACGATCTTCGGCGTGGACATCCTGCGGACCAGGTCTTCGGTCTGCTGGACGCTGAGCTCGTTGCGCAGGATACACGTATGTGCAGCGCGGTCGAGTGCATCTCCTGGGGGAAAGGCAGCATGAAATCGAGCTTATGGCGCGCCTGCAGTCTCGCTGAGATGCGCTTGCAGGCGATGGCCCGGGCGGCACGTCCCGGGCAGTTCCAATGGCAGGCGCAGGCTGTTGGCCACCGATGCGTAGCGCGTCTCGCCCGCCGAAGCGGCCTGCGCTCTCATCCTGCCACGCCGAAGTCGATGCTGCCAGGCTGGCGGTAGGTCGCCGGCCAACTTCCAGTGTGGTCGGCCCCAGTGGGATGGATATTCTCGTCCGGCGCCATGTGCCCAGGCTCTGGGGCGTTGCCTCGTCCGCTGGCGTGGCGCACAAAATGGTCCGGCACTGCGCTCCAGCCCCGACCCGGCGGGCGGCCTCCGGCTGCGGCGCGCTGGCCGGCGATCAGGTGTAGCGCCCGGGCTCATCGGCGCTGGGCAGACGATCAGCGGCTGATGATGCCATGCGCGCGACCGATCTGGCCAGCTCGTCCACGCCGGCGCGGATGCGCGCCTGCGCCGGCCGCGAGGTGGCATATCCAGCTCGGGGCGACTTCGCGCAGGCTGGCAGCTGCGCGGCGGTCGCTTTCCGGGGTCGAGTCTCTCTGGCGATCTCGATAGGCGGCGATGGCGTCCCTGTAGACGTTCAGGGACGCCGGCAGGCGGTCGCCCAGGCGGATCCCAGGAGATGCGCTCTTTTCCCGGTTGTCGGTGAACAGCTCGATGGTGCTTTCCTTGTAGAGCGGCACGGGCTTCGCCGGCGAAGTCGCCTCTGTTGGCGTGTACGCCAGAGCGCCAGGCTGCCGCACAGCCGGCCAGGCAAAGCCGCGGCATCGAGTGCGGATGGCTTTTCAGGCGCCAGATGTGGCGGACCGGCGATGCGCGCCGGTTCTTGCGGAAGATGTTGCCCAGCTCGTTCCAGATGATGCGGCGCTTCTTCAGGTCGATTTCGTGCGGATCGGCGCGCCCGTTTGTTGGAAGCCTGGATTCAAAAGAACGGAGGAACCGTGGTGGATCTGACGACCTGAAAGGCCGTCCTTCAACGCGGTCTCGTCACCGGGGGCATGGGGATCTGGGCGAGAGCGTACCGGCCCTGCCACCCGGCCGTCAACCGGCTGCCCGAGCGGCCACCGGCGGGGGTGGCTGCCGCCGGCGGCCACCACCGGGTGGGTGGCTGCGCAAGCCACCCGCGCGAGCTGACCGCGGGACCCAGTAACAGCCGTACGTTAGCGTAGCGCGTCGTCGCCAGTCCCCTTGGCGCCCGGGTTCCGCTTCTCTTTATAGAGCAGCATCTCAAACGGCATCACTGAACGCGCCGACTGGCTACGAGGGGACCACGAGCCCCGCCGAACGGCTCCGTGGTGCAGCGGAGAGCCTGCTTGCCGCGCCGTCTCCGGCACTGCGAAACTGCCCTCTCGACCTGAATCCTGCGCACATCCGAGATGAGCGGCAACGAGTGCCGCCCTTCGGAGGGCGAAGGCCGTGCCCATCCGGCCGCTATCGTCCGCCGGAGATGGCGCAGGGCGGCCCGCCCGGTGCCCCCAGTCCCGAGGTAACTTCACCGCGGTCGGCGTCCCCTCTCCCTTCGAGGTCCCGGCCCGGCCGGGACTTCCCAGAATCGCGAGGGGGCCCGTCTCCGCGACCCTGCGGCCGGACCTGCCGCGCGAGCGGAGCGATGCCGTCCCAGGCGTGCCTCGAGATGGACGCGCGGTGGCGTCCAAGGACGTCTCCTACCTGCTCGAGCAGGGCGGCGCCTGGCCGCCAGCGGCGGAGGAGCTCGAAGCCCGCGTCACGTGGCGGACGATCGGCGTCCACCGCGGCCACGCCGGTGAACCGCGCGCGACGCGGCGGCCCCGGCATGGGCCGCTGCAGCCTTCGCGCTCGTGGCTGGCGTCCGCGGTCAGCGTCGGGACCGCGGTCGTCGTGCGCCCGCCAGCCCCATCGAGGCACCGGCGCTGCCGCCGCCCCGCGCTTCCAGCTCCGGCGGCCCTCCGGTCGCCACCGATGCCGGCGCCGTCACCCTCTGCGGTCGCGACGCGACCGGGACGCCAGCAGCCGGGACATGCCGCGGCCGCGCCGCCCGGCGCCTTCGGCGGCGGCTTCCGCTCCGGTGCGGCCCGTGGCGACGGCGCCCAGCGCCCGCGTGCCTTCGCCCGTGGCCACCGCCGCTCCCGTCCTCGTGGCCGCCCGCCAGACGACGTCTCGCCGCGGCCACCGCCGGTACTCCCGTCGCCACCCTGCCGCGCAGCGATGCGGCCCGGCCGGCGGTCACAGACGATCTCGCCGCCGCTGCTCAAGCGCGGCGCAGGCGTGCTCGTGGACGTGCGGCGTCGGCTTCCAGCAGCGACCACCGGCCACGTATCTCTCGCCCATGGGAGGCCGTGAAAGGGGTCGAGGTGATGCGCCAGCGCTACGTCGGCGCCACGCTGCAGGTGCTCCCGCACGTCGACCCGGGCCGCGCCGACCGGCGGCTACTTCCTGTCCCTCGTGGACGGGACGGGCGCCACGCACGAACGCCCGCCCGTTCGAGATAGGGAGTAGCCCTACACCATCTCCCAGCTGAGGGTCGTGTCTCCGGGGATGTCGACGCGGGCGACGCGTCCGACGACGAGGTCCATCTGCCGCGGGCCGATGCCGGTGCCCGGGCCGTTTGTAGGTCAGCATCGCGCGCGTGATGGCCGTGCCCTTCGCGGGATCGCGCACCTTCGAGGTGACGCTGCGCCGCGCGTAGCGGTGGGCCTCCTTCTCCAGCGGCTCCAGCGCCCTTCTGCGCCTTGCCGAGCGCCTTCTCGACCGTGCGGATGCCGTCGACCATCGCCTTCATCTCCGGCGGGTCGACGGAGAGGTGATGGTCCGGGCGAGCCGCGGCAGCGTCTTGTCGACCGTGTAGTGCTTCTCGACGATGCAGGCGCCCGAGCGCCACCGCGGCCTGCGGGACGCTGATCCCGAGCGAGTGATCGGAGAGACCGACCGGCACCTCCGGGAACGCGCGCATCAGGTGCTCCATCATGCGCAGGTTGATGCCCTCAGGCGGGCACGGGTACTTGAGCGTGCAGTGCAGCAGCGCGACCTGCCTCGTTGCCCGCCTTGCGCGCAGACCTCCAGCGGCCTCCTCGACCTCGCCGAGCGTGGCCGGTGCCCGTCGAGAGGATCATGGGCTTGCCGACGCGCGCCGCGCGCTCGATGAGGCCGTGGCAGGTGAGGTCGGCGGACGCGATCTTGAAGGCGGGCACGTCGAGCGAGGCCGAGCAGGTCCACGGCCTCGTCGTCGAACGGCGTCGAGAACGCGGTCAGCCCGACGTGCTTCGCGTGCCCGAGCAGCGCCTTGAAGTCGCGGTCGCGAGAGCTTGTCGAGGCTTGTCGAAGGTGTCCCACTGCGTGCCGTTGGGATCCGGCGGCTCGACCCAGTAGCGCGGCGCCACGCGCGTCGCGATCTTGCCCGCGGTGTAGCTCTGGAACTTGATGGCGTCGGCGCCGGACGCGCCCGCCGTCTCGACGAGCTTGTAGCCGAGCTGGACGTCGCAGTTGTGGTTGACGCCCGCCTCCGCGATCACGTAGCAGGGCGCGCCCTTGCCGACGCGTGCGGCCGTCGATCGCGAAAGCGTGACTTCATGCGTCTTGCGCGGTGCCGCGGCGTCGAGCGCGACGGAGCGCAGGTTGGCCGCCTTGTGGCGGAGGTGGGCGTTGATGCGCGGCGAGCGCGGGCTCGCGGTCGAGGAGCGCGATCGCCTCGCGCGTCGTGACACGATCGTGCCGGGCGCGCGCCAGGCGCGCGAAGATCGCCTGCATCAGCCGCACGTCCTCGGCCTCGTCCACGGTGAGGCGGTACTCCGGCCGGTAGAGCCCGGCGGGCAGCTCCCGCGGTCGCGATCGTGAACTCCTCCGGGTGCTCCTTGATGTAGAGCGTCATCAGCTCCGAGCGATGGCGCGCGTCGCCTCGCTCCACGAGCTCCGCTCGAGCGCGGCGGCGCGAGACGACCTCGGACAGGATGCCCATGAGCAGCGCGTCGCCGGGCACGTAGGTGTAATCCGGCGCCTTCGCGCGAGGTGCAGCGCGACGAGGACGATCGATCGTCTCCACGTCGGTGAGCGGGTTGTCGCCGGTCACGCGCACCACGTGGTCCGCGCCCACGGCGTGCGCGCAGTCGACGTGCCGGCGCAGGACGTCGTCCTCGTCGCCGCGGAAGACCGCGAACGCCCGCGCCCCGCGCGACCTCGCACGAGCGGGTCGTTCTCCGCGCTCGCGAGGTCGCGAGCACGACCCCGTCGACGCCACGGACGGCCGCCATCCGCTCGAGCAGGACCTCGAGCAGCGGCCGGCCCGCGAGCGGCGCCAGCGCCTTGCCCGGGCAGCGCGACGAGGCCATGCGCGCGGACGACGACGACGAGAGACGCTCACTCCAGCATCTCCTCGCGGATGGTCTCGTCGGCCTGGATGGGCCGGGTGGCGCGGCGGCCGATCACGCGGTGCGACTCGCGCGGCGGATAGCCGGGCTCGAAGCGCACGTCCGTACGCTTGAAGGCCAGCATCTCCGCCGTCAGCACCTCGCCGCGCGGGATGAGCTCCGCCGGCCACGATCGAGCGCGCCATCATGCCGGTGGTAGCGCTTGGCGCCGTCGCTCTCCGCGGCGCGGTCCGTCGCCCGCGGCCCGCTCGGCCTGGCGCAGCAGCTCGACCATCCGGTAGAAGTCCTCCGGGCTGAGCGAGGACTGGTAGTCGTAGCCCTTCTCGCTGCGGTCGAGCGTGAAGTGCTTCTCGACGAGGTCGGCGCCCCAGCCGACGGCGAGGGCGGGCGCGACGAGCGCGAAGGCGCTGCCGCCGTCCGTGTGGTCGAGGAACCCGACGGGCACGCGGTAGCGCTCCTTCCAGGACGCGAGCTCGCGGAAGCGGATCTCCTCGATCGGCGTCGGGAAGGTCTGGAAGCCGTGCAGCAGGCCGACGGGCACGCCGCCCGCCAGCTCCAGCGCCTCGCGCACCGCCTCCTCGGGCACGCCGCCCGGTCGCGAACATCACGGGCTGCCCGTCTCGCCCACCGCGCTGGATGAACTCCGGGTTCTCCATGTCCGTCGAGTGCACCTTGAACGCGTCCGCCGCCCTCGTCCTGGGCCAGGCTGCAGCGACGGCACGGTCGAACGGCCTCCACCAGCACCGTGAGGCCGGAGGCCTTGGCCGCGCGCAGGACCTTCGTCCACTCCTTCTCGCTGAGCTCGATCTGGTCGAAGTCCTTGCGGCCGGGATGGCGCCGCACCACCAGGAGCTCGGCGCGGAAGAGCTGGAACTTGATGCCGTCGGCGCCCATCTTGAAGGCGGACTCCAGCATCTTCAGCGGCGCGTCGCGCCGAGCCGCCGTGCGCGGAGGCCACCTCGGCGAGGACGAAGCAGGGCTGGCCTTCGCCGATGGTGCGGCTGCCCAGCGCGAAGGTCGGGGGCCTCATTCCGTCCTCACCCTACCATGGCCTCCTGCGGCCGCCGCCGCGCTCGCCGCGGCACGCCGGCCGTGCCGCGCACCAGCGCGAGGATGCGCGCGGTGGCCCCGCCGTCGACGCCCGTAGGCGATCGTGCGGCCGGTAGCGCGCGCGCGCCGCGCGAGGGACTCCCGCGCGTCCCGTCGTCGAAGAGCGCGCCGACGCAGCACGTCCGTCGGGTCCGCCGCCCGCGGCACGCCGAGCGCGACTCCCGCCTCCACCATCGCGCGGAGGTTCGTGGGCATGTTGACGACGACCACCGGCCGCTCGAGCACCAGCGCCTCCACCGCGGCCAGCGACTCCACGGTCACCAGAGCGTCCGCGGCGTGCAACGAGCCGGATGAGGTCGGCGCCGGCGGGGACGACCGTGGGCGCGCGTGCGCCCGTCCGCGCGCAGGACCGCGGCGTAGTCCTCGTCGCCCTCCGCCGGGTGGCGGCTTGATCGACGGCGCGTGACGCCGCAGCGCCTCCAGCGCGCGCAGGAGCGCCGGCAGCGCGCTCCCGATCGACTGATGCGTGTCGCCGGATGCCGCGAAACCGGCTCGGCCACCGACCACCAGGGCGCTCGCCCTGCGGGCACGGCCAGCGGCGCGCGCGTGGCCGCCGCGGTCCCAGCGTGCGCGCGGCGGCCTGGAGCTGGTCGAGCTTGGGACTGCCCGTCATGACCAGCGTCGTCGGGCCGGGTAGTGGCCGAGCCTCGAGGAGGAGGCGCCGCGCCGTCTTCGCCGAAGACGGCGGTGCGCTCGGGGCGCGGGCAGGCCGCCTCGTCCGAGGTCGTGCGCGGTACGAGTAGTAGTTCGCGTAGACGATCCCGTGCTGCACGGCCACGGCGGGGACGTGGGCGGCACGGCAGGCGGCGAGGGCGGCGCGGCCCCATCCGCTGGACTCGGCGTAGAGGCACGACCGCGGGCCGCACGGCCGCGAGCACGGCCGCCATCTCCTCGTACGAGCGGATGGCCCACGGAAGCTGCAGGAGCAGGGTGGCGGCGAGGTCTTGCTCGCTCAGGTCGGCGAAGGTCACGCCGCGATGGGAGAAGGTCTCGCGCACGGCGGCCCGGCTCGGACAGCTCCTTCCAGATGCGCGCGGCGAGCGCGCGTCCCCCGTCGCGCCTCGCGCGCGACCTGACGGGAGTGAGGCGGTTGACGTGGACGTAGCCCTCGCCGTCTCCGTGCAGGTGCAGCCAGTCCGCCAGCCGCTCGCCCAGCCCGCGCCGGCGGAAGGCGGCCCGCGGCCCACGGCACCACGAACGGCCGGAGCGCGCCGTCCACGCCCAGGGCGGGGATCAACCGGTCGAAGTAGTGCTCGTACGCGCGCGGCGCACCCCGCATCGCTCGTCCGTTCCCTCCAGAAGGCGGCGTGGGAAAGGAAGAGCGCGACGCGTGCGCCTCGGACCAGGCGCGGGCGCGGCGGCCGGAGGCCGCGCGCCTTGGCCGCCGTCGCCCAGGCCTTGAGGGCATTCCAGCGGGCGCGCCGCCGCACCGCGGACACCGCGGCGACGCGGCGAGCGCTGCACGGAGCCGCCATGGAACAGCACTCCGCGCGCCAGGCAGGCCCGGGCGGCGAGAAGCGCCTCGTCTTCGGCAGGCCGTGGCGCTTCCACCTCGTCCGGCCTCTCCGCGTCGAGCAGCCGGGCGACGGTCTCGATGACCCGCACGAACGCGCGTGGCCTCCGTCGAGTGGTGGAGGAACAGCTCGGCGAACCACCAGAGCGACACGCCCTTCCATTCGTAGAGATCGCGGAAGCTGCGGCCGTCGAGAAGAGGCCGCCGGCCCCACTCCTTCGTCCAGCGCACGGCCGCGGTGTCCACCTCTTCCGCGGCTTCCGCACCGGAGACCTGGCGCGACCGTGCACCGCCGTGCCTGCCCGCGCGCAGCGCCCGTTCCGCCGGCTCGTCCCGAGGCCACCACCGTGGCCGCGACCCAGTCCGGGGGCAGGGCGGAGCCGGCCACGATCGCGAGCGTCTTCACGCCGCGCCCGCCTCGCGGCGGGGAAGCCGCCGGAGACAACGAGAGACGCGCGGCCGCGCGGTGAACGGCCTCGACGGTGACGAGGCGCAGGCATTCGGACCGTCGGCTCCGGAGCGCACTCGTGCGGGGGCCGGCGGATGAGGTTGCAGGGTGCGCACCAGAGTCCGGCTGCACCACGACGTGCCGCGTGTCCGGTTCTCCCGTTGCCCCCGGAGAAATACCGCGCGCGGATCGGAGGGACCGAACACGCTCACCGACGGCGCATCCGACCGCGGCACGCCATGTGCATGGGGCCGGTGTCCGCGGAAAGGGAACAGGTCGAGCGAGCCGATCACGGCCAGCGAATCCGATCAGGGACAGCCGGCCCGTGAGGTCGTGCACCGCCTCCTCGAAGGCCCCGCGCGACCTCTTCCGCCAGCGGGCGCTCGGCCGCGGTCCCGGTCAGCAGGAGGGTGGCCCCGAATTCGCGCTGCAGACGCCGCGCGACCTCGCGCCAACGGCCCGCCGCCCATTGCTTGACCGGGCGCCCGCCACTCGCGTGCAGGCCGACCAGGGGCCGGGCCCGTCGAGTCCCGCCCGGCGAGGATCTCGCGGGCCGCGCTGGCGGTCCGCGGCGGTGAGCAGGTCACGCGTGCACCCGCGCCCATCGCCGCCGGCCCGGCCGCCGCCGCCTACCGCGCGCCGGTTCTGCTCGATCCAGGACACCGTCTCGTCGAGAGGCACCACGCGGGTGAGGAGGCGCGCGCCGCCCGTGTTCGCGTAACCCACGCGCTCGCGCGCGCCGGTGAGCGCCATCAGCCAGGCCGCGCGCACGTCTCCCTGAAGGTCGAGCGCGAGGTCGGGGCGCGACGCGCGCAGCGCGCGCGGCGTGGGCCCGCAGGGCGCCGCCGCGTCTCGCGCCCCTCGCTCGGCCGGCCCACCCAGGGCGCGCTCCACACGAGCACCTCGTCGACGGGAGCCCTTCGCGCGATCTCCTCGCTCCAGCGCCCGACGGCCAGCCGGATGCGGGCCGCGGGATAGCGCGCGCGCAGGTCGGCGAGCGCGGGCAGCGACATCAGCAGGTCGCCGATGCGATCGAGACGCAGGACGAGGACCTCGCGGATGCGGTCCGCGGCCAGCGGAGGAGCCGTCGAGGACGGGAGCGTGTCCGGCGAACAGGCGCGAGGGGCAGGTCGGCGGCGGCCAGCAGCGCGCGCTCGGCCGGGGACGCAGACGCGGGTTGCCGGTGCCCTTAACGGGCGTCCAGCGCTGCCGCCTCGGCATAACATTCCTCGAAGCCGTCGGGCCGCCGCGTCCCAGCCATGGCGCCGCCTCGCGCTGTGCGCGAGCGGCCGCGCCCGAGCCGCGCGCGCAGCGGGCCGTCCGCGGCCAGCCGGGCGAGCGCCGGCACGCAGCGCGCTCACGTCCCCGGGAGGCACGAGCAGGCCGTTCGTGCCGTCGGTCGACGACGTCCGGGATGCCCGCCACCCGCGAGGCCACCACGGCCCGCCCCGCGGCCAGCGCTTCCAGGAGCGTGTTGGGCAGGCCGTCCACGTTTCCCGCGCGATCGACCACGGAAGGAACGGCCACCACGTCCGCCGCCGCCAGTGCCCGCGCGACGGCCACGCGCTCAGGGTCCGACCAGCCGCACCGGCGCGCCCGTCTCCGCGATGCGGCGCGCGAGGCCCTCGCGCAGATCGCCCGCGCCCGCGATGGCCACGTGCACCCCCGGGAGGCCCGCCGCCGCCTCCACGAGCGGGCCGAAGCCCTTCTTCTCCACGAGGCGCCCGAGGCGCAGCACCAGGGACGCGCCCGGCGGCACGCCCGAGCTCTCGCAGCGCCGCCGCGTCCGTCGCGGAAGTGAAGGCGGCGCAGTCGACGCCGTAGGGCACCGTCCGCGTCCGGGACGGAGCGGCGCCGAGCGCGATGGCGCGCCGCCGCAGGTCGTCGCTGCAGGCGGTCACGCACGCCGCCCGCTCCAGGGTGGCGCGCGCGAAGGACGCACGCAGGGCCGAGCGCTCGGCCAGGAAGATGTCGCTGCCGTGCGCGCTCACCACGAAGGGGACCTGATGGGCGGCGACGATGTCCCGTGACCATCGCCGCGTTGGGCACGACCCAGTGGGCATGCGCGACGTCGTAGCGCCGGCTCCCGAGCAGGGAGCCACGCGGCGCGGCGGAGCGCGATCGCCACCAGCGGAGCCAGGAGGTAGATGCCGCGGCGGATGCGCACGTCCGCCTCCAGGCTCTGCGCATATCCCCACCGGCTCCATTCGCTCGCGGGGCGCGTATGCGGGTACGAAATCACGCGCACGGGCTCCCGGGCGGGCGGCGCAGGTCGGGATGATGCGGCACCAGCACGTCGACGGCGTGGCCGCGCGCGGCGACGGCATGGGCGATCGACTCGATGAAGGGCGCCGTGACGTCCCCGGGAACTTCGGGTAGGAGGACGCGACCATCAACACGTTCATCCGGTCAGGAGGTCTCGGCCGGGGTTCCTCCCGGCGCCGCGGCCCTTACCGTAGCGGCGCCGCAGGAGGGCGAAGTTCAGGAGCGCCATGTAGATCTCTTCCGCCGTGAGCTTGAGGCGGCGCGCCGCCGGTTGCGGAAGTGGATGGGCACCTCGCCCAGCCGGAACCCGTTCAGCCAGGCCTGGTAGGCCATCTCTCCGTGGACGACGTACCCGGTGATCTTGATGCGGTCGAAGTTCGGCGGCCTCGAGCACCTCGCGGCGATAGCCGCGGTAGCCGCTGGTCGTGTCGCGGACGGGAATGCCAGCCACGAGGCCGATGTACTTGTTGGCGAGCCAGGACAGGATCGGCCGCGCGATGCCCCAGTCGGAGGTCCCGCCCCCGTCGACGTAGCGCGACCCGATGACCATGTCGCAGGTCCCGAGCTTGTCGAGGAACTTGGGCGAGGTCGCGCGGGTGATGGGAGAAGTCGGCGTCCATCTCGAAGAGATACCGGTACCGCTTCGGATCGGCGAGCCCCTTCTTGAAGGCGGCGATGACGGCGGCGCCGCGGCCGCCCTTCTCGTGGCGCTCCAGGAGGTCGACGCGGCCCGGGTGGCGGGCCATGGCCTCCCGCACCGCGCGTCCGCCGTTCCGTCCGGGCTGCCGTCGTCGGCCACGCAGACGTCGATCGTCTCCCCATTGGCGAGGAGCCCGTCGATCAGGGGCCCGACGTTCTCGCGCTCGTTGTAAGTGGGCACGACCACGAGGGTGCGGCTGGCGCTCAGGGCGAACCTCCGGCGGTGCGGGAAACGGGGATTGTAAGCCGGATTCGATCAACCCATGACACCGAGGTCGCGCGTGTCGGCGTCGCCGGGCCACACGTTCGCGGGCCGGAAGGTCGCGACGTCCAGCCGCAGCACCGGCGGCCCGGGCGGCAGCGGATCGGGAAGGCGCAGCCGGTGCTCCTCCCATTCCCGGCCGGCCTCGAACCGGCCCACGGCCGTGCACCCCATGGAGACGGCGACCGGCACCGGCGCCGCGTGGCCGGCCGGCGCCCGGTGGCGGCGGTCAGCACGACCTCGCCTCCGGCGCGCGCCCGGGCAGGTACACGGACGCGCAGGTGCCCGTCCAGCGGTAGGTGTGGTCCTCCGCCGCCTTCCTTGTCGTAGAAGCCGGAGACCTGGACGTCGTCGGAGCCGCCGATGTCGATCTCGCGCAGCGGCGGCACCTGGAGATCCGAGGAGCGGGACCACGCGCGAGATCTGGAAGTGGAGCTCGCGCGGCTCCCGTCCCTGCGGCTTGCTCGTGTACGCGCGCTCCCACTCGTAGGTGCCAGAAGCTCGATGTCCTCGACGTGCTGCAGGAACAGGCCGCAGACGTTCGTGCGGTAGGTGTGGACGAAGTAGATGTTGCGATACCGTCCGCCCCAGGCGTCGATCAGGTGCTGCAGGCGGACGGGATCCGGATTCCACGCGCGCCAGCTCGAGGGCGTTGACCCCGCACACGGCCCAGAGAGGCAGGGAGAGCAGGTGCACGCTGCCCTTCTGCTCGAAGATCACCACGTCCTGGGGGCCGAACCGCCGGGCCATGTCGTCGACGAAGCGCACCGAGTTGCGCCAGTCGCGATAGGTCGCGAGGGGCAGGGTGTCGCGCAGGAACAGCAACGACGACGGCGGTGGCGAGGAGGCCGGAGAGGACGCGTGCCCGCGCGGCCGCGCGCCCAGAGCGCGACCAGCGCCACCGCGGCCAGGGCGAGCAGGGACGGGATCACGACGGGCATGAAGCGCCGCATCGCGAAGTAGTAGTCGTTCTGGATGCGGATCTTGTAAGAGGTAGAAGAGCGAGTGAGGTCCCGGCCACGAGCATCGGGAACAGCCAGCGCCCTTCCCAGCGGCGGAGCAGCCACGACGCATCCGGCGCCGGCAGTATGAGCACCGGCCGGGTGACGAACCAGCCGAGGCGGACGAGCGACTGCGCGTCATGCGCGGCCAGATGGTGGAACCCGAGCGCCGTCAGGGCGCCTCGATGGACCAGAGAGGCGGCGCGTGTTGCCGTCGCCGCCGGCCCAGGTGGAGAGAAGCGGCCGGAGGAAATAGGCATAGAGAGCCAGCAGCACGAGCCCCGCGATCAGGCCGCGCCGAGCCAGCGGGCCGTGAGCGTCCGATCCAGCGGACACGCGAGGCTCGAACCGATGCGCCACCAGCAGCACGGCCGCCGCCCCCGCGGCGACCGCGAGCCACACCCACCACGGCTGCTCCCAGTAGGGCCGGTTCACCACGCTCAGACGTACTTCCGCGCCCAGAAGGCCCCACATGCACGACGCGTGCCCGGTGAGGAGGAGCACGGGCAGAGCGATCACGCGTGCGCGTGACCAGGGCAGCGAGCCTTGCGCGCGTCGAACCAGGAGGTAGAGGCCGAGCGGCACGAGGACGAGCACGTTGTCGATGCGGACGAGAAGCGTGAGCCCGAGCGCCGTTCCCGCGAGCAGTCCGAACGCGGGCGACCCTCGCTCCTCCACAGAGCGCAAACGCCCACAGGGCGAGGAACACACGAGGAACTGGGACATGGGCTCGGCCACCGGGTACCGGCCGAACCACACCTGGATCACATTGATGGACAGGAGCACCGCCGCCATCCACCCACCGCCGTGCCGAACACGCGCCGCCAGGCTGGCAGCACGGCCAGGGTCCCGAGCACCCCGAACACGCAGGGAGCGGCGAGCGCCCCGCGGATGCCGAGCGCCGCGAACAGATAGGCCCCGAAGGCCGGAAAGAGGTGGAAGAACTCGGGCACGACGCGCCCGCTCTCCGGACTCTCGAGGGGCATGCCCATGAAACGTCCCCAGGGCCCTTCCGCGCGGTAGAAGACACCGACGTCCGCGTGCGGAATGGACAGGACGACGGGATCCACGTACGCGACGCCGCCCGTCCGCGCGATGAGCGCCATTCCCGCGACGTATACGCCGGGATCGCGGCCACCCACCACGTATTCGCTGGGCCGGGTCTGGAGCGCCAGCGCGAGGGCGAGGACGACGAGGGCGGGGGCGAGCGCGCAGCCTCGTCCAGTGCAAGCGGGGCGCAGTGAGCCTTCCGCGGCTGGCCGCGCCTAGCGCAGCCACCGCCGGAAAGCGCGCCCGTCAGGAGCGCCGCCCGCGGCAGCGAGAAGACCCCGATCTCCGCGAGCAGGAGCGCCACCCAGGACGAGAGGGCGATGCTCACCCCGGGGATCAGGAAGAGCGCTTCGTCGAAGAGGAGGCTTCTCGCGATCCTCACGGCGGAGCCCGGCCAGGAAGACGAGGCCGGGAACGAGGAAGAGCACGAGCCCGCATAGGAGCGCCGTGCCGGCGGGAACGAGCGGGGTCACGCGGAGTGCGCGGGAAGCGTCACGCGCTCAACGCAGCCCCGGCGCGACCTCCCGGATCGCGCGGATCACCGCCTCCGCCTGGTCGTCGGTCATCTCAGGGAAGAGGGGATGGAGAGGATCTCGCCCGCCGCGCGCTCCGCCACCGGGAAGTCCCCGCGCCTCTTCCCGAGCTCCGCGAAGGCGGGCTGCAGGTGCAGCGGGATGGGGTAGTGGACGAGGGTCCCGATCCCGCGCTCCTTCAGCGCGGCGGCCAGGGCGTCGCGCCGGGGATGGCGGATCACGTAGAGGTGGTAGACCGCGCGCGCATACGGCTGCTCGACCGGAATCCCCACGCCCGCGTCGCGCAGGCCCTCTTCGTAGCGCGCGGCCAGGGCCGCGCCGGCGGTCCGTCCAGGCCGCGAGGTGCCCGAGCTTCACGCGCAGGAGTGCCGCCTGCATCTCATCCAGGCGGCTGTTGATGCCCGCGACCTCGTGGCGGTAGCGATCGCTCTGGCCGCCGTTGCGGAGGCGCCGCAGGCGGGTCGCGATCTCCGGATCCTCGACGACCACGGCCCCGCCGTCGCCGAAGGCGCCGAGGTTCTTGGTCGGATAGAAGGAGAGGGCGCCGATCCCGCTGATCGCGCCCACCGGCCGTCCCTTGTACTGCGCCCCGATGGCCTGGCAGGCGTCTTCGACGAGCGGGATCCCGCGGTCTCGTGCCATCTCGATCATGGGATCGAGGTCGACGGGATGCCCGTAGAGATGGACGGGCAGCAGCGCACGCGTGTGCGGGGTGAGCGCGCGTCCACCGTCTCCGGCGTGACGTTGAGGGTCACGGGGTCCAGTCCGCGAACACCGGCCGCGCCCCCGCGCGCAGGACGGCGAGGGCGGTGAAGGCGGCGGTGAGGGGCGAGGTGATGACCTCGTCGCCGGCGGCAGGCCGAGCGCTTCCAGGGCGAGCTGGATCGCTTCCGTCCCGTTGGCCACGGCCACGGCGTGGCGCGCCGCGAGCGACGCCGCCAGCTCCCGCTCGAAGGCTTCGCCTTCCGGGCCCAGGATGAACCAGCCGGAGTCGAGGACGCGCGCCACCGCGGCGTCGATCTCCGGCCGCAGCGCGGCCACGTGCGCCTTGAGGTTGCCGAAGGGGACGGCGGTCGCGAGCGGGGCACCACGCTCAAAGGTAATGCCCGGCGTGCTCGCGGTAGTAACCGATGGTGCGGGCGAGGCCGTCCCGCAGCGGCACCTTCGGCTGCCAGCCCAGCGTCGTCCGGATCTTGGTCGTGTCCGCGTAGAAGTCGCCGATGTCGATCTTCTTGCGGTCAGCGGGGAAGGGCACGAGGCGGTAGGAGCCGCCGCGCCCGGCGATCTCGACCAGCATCTTCGCGAGGTCGATGAGGGCCACCGGCGCTTCGTCCGCCGAGGTTGAACACCTCCCCGTCCGCCGCTTCCATCGTCCCCGCCCGCAGCGAGGGCGTCGACCACGTCGTCCACGTAGTCGAAGTCACGCTTCTGCTGCCCGTCGCCGAAGAGCTGGATCTCTCTCGCGCGCACGGCCTGCCGGATGAACCAGCCGATGAACCCCTGGCGGTTGTGCCTGATGAGCTGGCGTGGCCCGTAGGTGTTGGTGAGGCGCAGCGAGGTCGCTGCGGATGCCGTACACCGAGTGGTAGACGAGGTGGTAGAACTCGCCGGAGATCTTGTTGATGCCGTTCACGTCCGTGGGGTTGAGCAGGTGCGTCCCGTCCACCGGCAGGCGCATGCGGCTTGCCGTAGACCTGCCGCGTCCCCGCGTAGACGATCTTCACCCCGGGGTTGTTCTTGCGCACCGCCTCCAGGATCCAGAGCTGGCTGCGGCAGTTGATCTCGAGGTCGGTGAAGGGATCGGCCATCGAGTCGATGTGGCTGACCTGGCCGGCGAGGTTGAAGAGCACGTCCTGGCCGCGCACCAGGTACTCCATGCCGTGGCCGCGCACGTCCGCGATGTTGATGCTTGACCTTGTCCTCGTAGCCGGCGAGGTTGAACAGGTTGCCGCCGTAGTCGGGCAGGAGGCTGTCGACGGCCAGGACGTGAGCCCCCAGGTCGGCCAGGCGTGCGGCAGAGGTTGGAGCCGATGAACCCGAGCCGCCCGTGACCAGGACCTTGCCGCCCGCGGTAGAAGTCGCGGTAATCAGCAGTCAAACGCGTCCTCGGAAGACGCTCGACTCCCCGTGCGTCCGCGGTCTTGGACGCGCCCGCGGGCACGGCGGCGGACCGAAGCGCTGCAGGTGCTCCTTGCGCACCACGAGCTCGCCACCAGAGCCGCATGAGGTCGACGAGCGTGCGCGCCACGCGCGGGAAGTTGAAGAACTGGCTCTTCCCGTAGGTGCGGTGGAAATGGTGCACGGGAACCTGGGCGATGCGGAAGCCGTGGTCCTGGACCTTCTTCATGAGCTCGACGCAGATGACGCCGGACGAGCGGGTGAGGACGACCTTCTCGAAGACGCGCGCGCCGCATGAGCCGGAAGTCGCAGTCCACGTCGCGCGAGGCGCAGGCCGAACATCGTGCGCACGAACGTGTGGTAGAGCCCTGCCGATGATCTTCCGGTGCAGGGATCGGACCGCCACGATCTTGTACCCGTTGACGAAGTCGACCTCGGGCGAGAAGGCCTCGTAGCAGGCGCGTCATCTCCCGCGGGTCGTACTGGGCGTCGCCGTCCGTGTAGAAGACGAGCTCCTTGACGCGGTCTGGAAGCCGGTGCGCAGCGCCCCGCCGTAGCCGCGGTTGGTTCCGTGGTGCACGACCTTCAGCCAGGGAAGTGCCGCGCCATCTCGTCGAGCAGCTCGCCCGTGTGGTCGGGGCTGCCGTCGTCGACGACGATCACTTCGTAGTCGTCTGGTGAGCTGCCGCGCGGTCATGTGCGCGACGAGGGCCAGGCTGGCGATGGTGCCCGCGTCGTTGTAGGCGGGGAAGAAGATGGAGAGGCTCAGGGCCATAGGGAATCTGGGACCGTAGCATGCGCCCGCGCGGGAGGGTCAACTTCGTTTGCCCTGCGCGCCGCGCGCCCACCGAGACGCCGAGGACGGAGCGCGGCCAGGGCGGCCAGGGACCGCTCCCAGGGCGAGGCCGGGCGTGCGATAGGTCAGGACCACGCGATGGATGCCCGGCCCCAGCGCGACCGCCATCTCCGCGTGGTTCACGCGCACGATGGGCGCACGCGCGTCGTCGACGGTGGCGGACCAGCCCCGGTCCCAGCTCCTCGCTCACGACGAGGAGGCCCGGGCCTTCCGCGCGGATGTCGAGACGACGCGGGTCCGCGGGCACGAGGACCTCGGCTCCGGCCCGAACGAGACCCCCGCGTCCAGCTTCAGGCCGCGCGCGTCGTCCGGGGTCACCAGCGCCTCGCGGTGGGAGTCGAGGCCGATCGCCGCCGGCATGCCCAGCGCGCGGACGACCGCGTCGTCGTCGGGGAGGATGCGCGGCCGCTCCGCGACCCAGGCCCGCGCGCTCCCCGGGACCCTCGAACAGCCGGACGAGGGGCGTGACCGCATCGCCCGCGAGCACGCCGCCGTCGCTCGCGAAGGTGGCCGGAAGCGACACCGGAGTGGAGGGCGCCGGTGAGCGCGTCGAAGACGGCGAGCCGAGAGAGCATGAGGCGGCTGTGTCCGGCCGCGCGCTCCAGGCTCACGCCGTCGACGACGTAGCGGCCGGGCGGCGCAGCCGCCCTGAGGCGATGCGCGGGCGAAGCCTCGTTCCGGGATCGGTCCAGGTGTTGAAGACGGGCGCGAAGCTGATGGGCCACGCGTGGCCGCACGTCCGCGCGCCCCAGGGACCACTCCGCGGTGTCCACCCCGCGCGCAGGCTGGAGCTCAGAAGCTGCGGCCGGTGGCCGGGCGCGCCTCCACATCGCGCCACCTCCTGTCCCTGCGCGACGCCGACGGCGTCGGGAGCAGCGAGATCGATCTGGACTCTCGGTGGCGGGCGCCATGGGCAGGAGGGAAGACAACGGAGCCGTCCCGGCTCAGGCGCAACGTCCACGGGCTCGCCCGCGAACCCGACGCGCGCGGGCGGCCAGCGAGGTGGCCGGCACCTGCACCCAGCGCACGCCGAGCATCTCCAGCCGCGCCGGCTCCGAGCAGGAAGGAACGCTTCCAGGGAGGTGCCGCCGACTCCCATGCCGCCCGAGGGCCGACGCGCGTGCGGAGGGGGACCATCGGGTCGTAGCCGTTGGCGGAGCGGCCGCCCGCCAGTCCCGCCCAGTTCGCGTGGGCGAGGTCCTTCTCCTGGTCCGCGCGGCCAGTCGCGGACGAGCGCGAGCATCGCCGTGCGCGCCAGCGCCCATCGGCGTTCCAGAGCGCGCGGCGGGTGGCGCTGCCCTCGTAGATGTCGGCCTCCGTCGGATAGAAGTCCCACGGACGCCGGCCCGCCCGGGCTGCAGGATCGAAGGACACGGTCAGGGGCAGCAGTCCACAGGCCGGCGCACGCGGTGTGGGGCGACGGGGCCAGCGAGAAGTACAGGATCAGGCTCAGGGCCAGGACGCCCACCGCGCCCGCCAGCGACTCCGGCAGCGGCCCCACCGCGCCGCGGCCACGGACAGCGACCGCCGCCGAGGCGATGGCGGCGGTGAGGAAGTAGCGCGCAGGCGCGCACCCTCGGCCGTCCGCCGCGCCCGCCACTGCGCGGAGAGCGAGAGGCCGGCGAGCACGCACAGGGTCAGCTCGAAGACTGAGCCCGGGCGCGCCGGGGCGGGAGAGGGACCACGCCCCCACTGCAAAGGCGAGGCAGAGCGCGAGGGCCAGGCCCGAGCACGCGGATCGGGGGCCTGGGTCAGGGCCAGAGGCAGGGCGGCCAGGGCGAGCGAGGCCGCCGGGGTGTGCGACGCGTAGCGCAGCACGAGGCCGCAACAGTCCGGCCAGGGGACGGTCGCGGTTGGCCAGTCCCGTCGCCGACCGTCCGGCGTCACGGGCCAGCACCAGGGTGGGCACGAGCTGGGGGCGGCAAGCAGGCCGCGGCCAGGAGGGCGAAGAGGCTCGCGCGGGCTGGGCCCGCGCGGGCTCGGCATCAGCGACATGGCCGACCACGAGGCGGCCGGCGACGAGGGCCGCTCCGCGTAGGCCGCCTCCGGAGAGCCGGCGAGAAGGAGGAGGGCGAGGCTGACGGCGAGGCCGGCCGCGCGCGCGGGTGTGCCCAGCCGCATTGCTGTGGTCCTCCGCGGCCAGCAGCACGAGGGGCAGCAGCGGCGCCGCGACCAGGGTGGCCGTGTCCGCGAGATGCGCGACCAGGTACAGGCCGAAGCGCGAAGCAGAGCCCGCCCACGAACGCGCGCCACGCGCTCCGCGCCCAGGCGCCGCAAATAGAGGAAGACGAGGACGGCGGAGGGCGGCGAGGGGACACGAGGACGAGGATCTGGAAGGCTGCGAAGGGCGGAAAGACGGCCAGGAGCGGCATGAGCGGATGGAACGCGCCCGGCCGATAGGCCGCGAGCAGGGGCGTGCCCAGGAAGACGGTCGGGGTTCCACTCCGGAAGCTCGCCGCGCGCATAGCTCCCAGACGAGCGCGCGTAACGGGGAAGTGCAGGGCCGCGCCGTCTCCGGAGCCGAGGAGACGATGCCCCGTCCAGGCCGGGCGCGTAGGCCACCGCGGGCAGGGGCGGCCGGGAGAAGGCAAGCGGAAAACGTCACGGCGCGCGCCGACGGAAGTATCACGCCCGGTCGGTACCGGCGGCGATCTGCTCCGAGATGAGGCCGAAGAGGAACACCACCACCGCGAGCTGGATCAGGAGCGCCGATCCCATCGGGATCTTGCCGTGCACGACGACGTTCCAGATCCCGTAGACGAGGCCCGAGCAGGAAGGAGCACGCGGAGATGGGGAAGAAGACCTTGAGCGGGCTGTAGAGGGTGACGATCTTCAAGATGATGAGGACGAAGCGGACGCCGTCGCGCAGCACGCGGATCTTGCTGGTGCCCACGCGCGGATGCGCGGTCACGGGCACGAACGTGACGTTGTGCCCCGCCTTCATGGAAGGCGAGGCAGGAGGTGGTCGGATACGAGAAGCCGTTGGGCAGGAGGTGGAGGATCTCGAGCAGGCGGTCGCGACGCGCGGCCCGGAAGCCGGAGGTGAGGTCGGAGATGGGCCGGCCCGGTGAGGCCAGCGAGGCGAGCGGCGGAAGACGGCGTTGCCGAGCGGCGCGCGTCGAGGACTGGTCGCGTGGCCGAGCAGCGCTCCGATCGACCATGTCGTGCACGCCGATCGCCCGCGATGAGGCGGGCGCATGTCCTCCGGGATCGTGCTGGCCGTCCGCGTCCATGGAGGAGCACGACCTCGCCCTGCGCGTCCGCGGATGCCCGTCTTCACCGCCGCCCCGTTGCCCTTGTTGTAGGGATGGCGGACGACGCGCGCCCGCCCGCCTCCGCGCGCGCGCCGGCGGTGGGTCGGTGGAGGCCGTCGTCGACGACCAGCACTTCTCGCCAGGCGCCGCGGCCGCGCACGCGCGGCCACCACGTCGGCGATGCCTGCTCTTCCTCGTTGCAGGCGGGAATGACGACGCGAGACGCTGCGCGGGCTCAGCCACGCGCACGTCGTCCCAGCTCCAGCTCTCCGCTTGCGCATGCGATAGAGCGAGGTCCTCGAGGAGCTTGCGGTTGCTGGCGATCGAGGTCGGCCATGATGCCCCACTGCAGGGTCTGGAAGCCGAGGATGAGGAGCAGCACGGACGAGGATGGCCGACTGCAGGTGGCCGCGGACGTCGCCGTGCGCACCAGAACCGCGCGTAGCGCAGGCCGAGCACGAGGCCGCCCGCGAGGAGCGCGGAGCCGCCGAGCAGCGTGAAGACCTTGAACGGCTCGTACATCGCGTAGATGCGCAGGATGGTGGCGGCGCTGCGCTTCACGTACTCCCAGGTCGAGGCGAAGAGGCGGCGACGGGCCGCGTGTCCCGCGCTGGAGATGGGCAGGTGGGCGATGGCCAGCCGCTTCTTGCCCGCCTGGATGATCGACTCCAGGCGTGTAGGTGAACTCGCTCACGATGTTGATGCGCAGCGCGGCCTCGCGGTTGAGGGCGCGGAAGCCGCTGGTGGCGTCAGGCACCTCGGTGCCGGAGACCTTGCGCACCACCCACGAGCCCAGCGTCTGCAGCCGCCGCTTCGGCCAGGAGAAGTGCTCGACCTGGCGCGACCTCGCGGTCGCCGATCACCATGTCCGCCTCGCCCGACGAGGATCGGCGCGATCGAGGCGGGGATCTCGGTCGCCCGGGTACTGGTTGTCGGCGTCGGTGTTGACGATGACGTCGGCGCCCAGCCGCAGGCAGGCGTCGAGGCCGGCCATGAAGCCGCGGCCAGGCCCTTGCGGCGCGTGAAGCGCACGATGTGATCGGCGCCAGTGCGCGCGCGCGACCTGCGACGGTCGCGGTCGCGGAGCCGTCGTCGATCGACCAGCACCTCCACCGACGTCGACGCCGGGGATGGTGCGCGGGATGCTGCCGAGCGTCTCCGGAAGCGTCGCTTCCTCGTTGAGGCAAAGGGATCTGGACGATCAGCTTCATCCGCGCCGAACGGTAGCACAGGGGTCCCGAGGGCCGGTTAGCGTAGAGTCCCGCTTCCAGGGAGGTGAAAGCCATGCACCCGCGCTGCAGCGGAACATGTTCTTCGTCAAGGAGACACGTGGGCGTCTTCAAGGCCGCCAACAACTACGACGTGCTCGATCCCCAGACCAGCCAGGTGATCCTGCCATTGCCGCGAGGACGACCTGCGGCTTCTTCACCAAGCTCCTGCGCTTCACCGACTACAAGCGGATGACGCCCTTTTCGACATGCGGATCAAGACGCCGGACGGATCCACCGTCGTGCGCGTCACGCCGCGGCGTGTCCTTCTTCGTTTCCGACGTGCAGGTCATGGACGAGCACGACCGGGTGGTGGGCGGGTTCAAGCAGAAGTTCTTCTCCATCGGCGGCCGCCGCCGTCCTCGACGCTCAGGATCAGCCGGTGTGCACGCTGCGGGGAACTGGACGGGCTGGGACTTCAGTTCGTGAGCGGCGGGGGACGGTCTGGCCCAGGTCACCAAGAAGTGGGCGGGTCTCGGAGCAGGAGCTCTTCACGAGCGCGGACAACTACATGCTGACCATCGCGGACAGCATCCGCCCCGACGATCCCCGCCGGCTCCTGCTCCTGGCCGCCGTGATGTCGATCGACATGGTCCTCGGAGGTAGAGGCCAGCGCGGCGCCGCGCCGCGCCGCGCCAGGCGGAGTGGAACCGGAACTGCGCGAGGTTGTCGAGGATGACGCGGGCCTCGCGCGCCCGTCCGGGCCGGGGCGGCGGTGCGCGCCCAGCCGCCGGCGAGAGCACGGCCGGAGCCAGGGCGGGGAATCACCACCCGGAACGAATCGTCCGGGGCACGCCCGGAAAGAGCCGATCGATCCAGCTCGCGATCTGGAGCTGGGCGCCGCTGGGCGCTCCTCCGGGCCCGAAGTCGAAGTGCGGCGGGATCCAGCTCGACCGGACGTGGGTCCTGGCGGCGGTGCAGGTGCACGCGGTACCGGGGTCGAGGGTGGCCAGGCGGCGCTGACGGCGCGCTTCCGGCGTGGTCTGGTACTCGCGGGTGATGACGCCGCGCACGATACGACGGAGGTCCCGCTTCCGCGAGGCGCAGCGGGCCGCCGTCGCCCCGTCAGGGCGAGGCGCCTGTGCTCCGCGGCGCCCGCGCGTGGCCATCACCGGCTCCGCGCGCCGCACCTCGTCTTCCGCGATCTCCAGCACCTCGAGCCCCTCTGCCCGCAGGCGCGCCGCCTCCTCCGCGGCCTGGGCCGCGGGCAGGATGCGATGGAGGTCCGGTCACGCCGCCGGCGCCGCTGGCTGGCCTCGAACGCGGAAGAGAGGGCGCGCGCGAGCGCGGCTTCGTCGGCGCGCGCGGTCTCGAGCACAGACAGCGACGCGCGGCGTGGCGCGGCGCCTCAGGGCGGCGGTGAACCCGGCGACTTCGACGCGCCTTCGCGCGCCATTCCGCCTCGAGGGCCGCGCGCGGCAGCCGCCGCCGCCGCCACCGCCTCCGCCGGCAGCTCGCCCCCGCAGTACACGCAGCGGGGCTGGGCGGCGGCCACCGGGCGCGCGCAGTGCGGGCGGAGTGGCGCCGCCGGCGCCATCCAGACGTTGAAGCGGAAGTTGATCACGTCGCCGTCGCGCACCACGTAGTCCTTGCCCTCGAGTCGCAGCGTCGCCTGCTCGCGGCAGGCGGCAGCGATCCCGCGTCATGAGGTCCTCGAAGGCCACGACCTCCGCGCGGATGAAGCCGCGCTCGATGTCGGAGTGGATCGTCGCCCGCGGCCTGCTGCGCCCGCGTCCCGCGGCGGATGGTCAGGCCCGGCACTCGTCCTCGCCCGCGGTCAGGAACGAGATGAGCCCGAGCAGCTCGTAGGACGTCCGGATCACGCGGTCGAGGCCCGGCTCCTTGAGCCGAGGTCCTCGCGGAAGGCCTGCGCGTCCTCCGGCCGAGAGCTGCGCGCATCTCCGCCTCGATGGGCGCGGCCACCGGGCACAGCGCGCGCGCGCTGCCTTCGGCGGCGAAGGCCGACGAGGCCCATCCGCTCGAGCGCCGCCGCCGCTTCTGCACCTGGTCCTCGCCCATGTTCAGACCACGAGCACGAGACGGCTTGCCGCAGAGGAAGGCGTAGCCGCGCACGGCGGCGCTGCTCCTCCTCGCTCAGGGTCAGGTCCGCGCAGCGTGCTTCTCCGCTTCCAGCGCTTCCTTCATCTTGAGGAGCACGACGCGCTCGCGCCACGTCGTCGGCCTTGTTCGCCTTCTTGATGTTCGCGTCGAGGCGCTCGAGACGCGCGCTCGATCGGTGCCCAGGTCGGCCAGGATCAGCTCCAGCTCCAGCATGCGCGCGTCGCGCAGGGGGTCGATCGAGCCTATCGGGGTGGGGCACGACCTCCGGATTCGAAGCGCGCACGACGTGCACCAGGCGCGTCCACGCCGCGCAGGGCGGGCAGGTCCACGAGGGCCGCGCCCTCGCCCTTGGCCACGCCCGGCATGTCACGACGTATTCGACGGTGGCCGGCGTCTTCTTCTTGGGGTTGTACATCTCCGCCAGCGCTCTCGACCCGCGGGTCGGGCACGCGTGCGATCCCGACCCGCGGCTCCGGACGCCCGCCGGGAGCGGGGGCGAGGGCGCCCCGGTCAGGAGCTGGAAGAGCGTGCTCTTGCCCGTGGAGGGCAGACCGATGATACCGACTTTCATTTCGTTGTTTTTACCTTGCTCAGTCAGGGGGGGCGCTCACGCGTCACTCGCGACTGAGGCGTTCACGCTGTCACCGCGATGGGGGGTACGTCCCCCTGAAACCCCCCTCGCGCCGCCGCGCTGCGCCGCGGTCCTAGCGTTAGTCAGGGGGCACTCACGCGTCACCGCGATGGGCGTTCGCGTCCCCCTGAAACCCCCTCGCACGCCGCCGCCGCTGCGCGCGCGTCATGCTTCTACGTGTAGCTTGCCCGCGCGGTCGGTCTGTGAGCCCACACCGGGCAGCTCGAGTGCCTGTAGTAGAATCCCGCAACCCATGGCCGTGGGCGCATCCCACTCCTTTCGCTGGCCTTCCTCGTCGCGCCCGCGCTGGCGGCGGCGCCGACTCCCGCGCGCCCCGTCCGGCCTCGCCGTCTCCGGCGCGCTTCTTCCGGCGCGATGCTGGACGCTTGCCCAACCTGCCCGCCGCGCGCTACCACGCCGGGCCCGACGATCATCTTCTGATCGACAACTCCGCCTCGCTGCCCCCGCTGGACCGGAGGAGAAGCGCGTCGAGGCCCTGGAAGATGTTCACGTTCCTCAAGGGGCGGCCCTACCGCCCTGATCCTGTTCGGGGGCCGGCGCGAGCTCTTCGTCGACGACGCCATCAAGTACCGCAACAACGGACAATGGACGGATTTCTATTTCGCGTTCGACAAGGCGCGCGAGCTGGCAGCGGCCGACTATCCGCCAGACGCGGACCTGCGCCTCGTTCTCATCACCGACGCCATCCTCGATCCTCGCCCGCGGACTGGGCGGACATGAACGTCGGAGGGCCGCGTGGACCTGAAGGCCCACGTGGTGGAGAAGACGCTCGCGCCTCATCAAGGAGATGAACATCCCGCTCTACGTGATCCTGGTGGGCGAGCCCCCACCCTGTCCGCGAGAAGGGCAACCCGGAGCGCGCGCGCCGGGCCTGATCCTGGACATGGTGCAGGCGGCGAACGGCAAGAAGGCCACGCCGTTCGCGCAGAGCATGGCCGGTTTCTTCTCCGACAACGGCGTCCTGCTCAAAGAGTTCGTGTTCCGGGTCGAGCCCCAGGAGAGGCCTGAAGAAGATCGCGCCCATCGTCACGCGCATCTCCACCCCTCGCGCCCGGCCGTAGAAGCCCAGTTCCTGAGCGCCCTCATCCTGCCCCTCGCCCTCTTCCTGGCCCTCCTCCTCGGCATCCTGGTGCCGGCAGTTCCCGGCCCCGGCGACGTCAGGTGCTCGAGCTGTCGCTGAACACGCCCGTGCACGTGGCCGCCGACCGGCTGCACAAGGTGGAGGGCGGCTGGTCCAGCCAGGGTCTCAGCCTGGTGCCGGACACACGAAAGGAGGCGTCGGCGACCTTCACCTACCAGGCGGCCAACCTCGACCGTCACGGGCGTCGGCATCGAGCACCACCGGCCTCGACACGACGGTGGCCTGGCTCCCTTCCCCTCCCCCTCGACGAGCTGCGCAAGGCCATCGACGACATCAACACCAAGGGCACGAAGGACGAGAAGATCTTCGCCCTCAGCCTCGACTACGTGGCCAAGAACCTGGACCCGAAGGAGGCGGGCGCATCCTGACTTCCGCCGGCTCCGCGCGCCGCGGCCTCAGCGCCACCGACTTCCTGAACGCCAAGGCCCACCTCCTCTCCGACGAGACGCTGCGAAGGCGCTGCTCGACGCGCGCGTGCAATTCGTCGGCTACGGCAAGGGCGGGGAGAGGAAGGAGCTCAAGGCGGGGTACGGCCGTGCGCATCGGACCCTACGGGTTCCTCGTCCAGGACGTGGGCAAGGGCGGCCCGCCGCGACGTGCGGCTCGTGCTCCACCACGACCGCATCCCCTCCCTGCTCGGTCTCAAGAGGTGGCTCCCGACCGCTTCCAGCAGATCTTCCGTTTCCGCACGCAGCAGCCAGCGCGTGGTGTCCTGAGTCACTTCTGAGGGCCCTGGCGTTGCCGGTCCTTGTGCCCCGCCGTAGACTCGCGCTATGCCGTCCTCGCTCCTGGTGGCCGGCCTGGATGCGCGCAGCCTCATCCTGGAGGCGCCCATGTTGCAGCGCGACCGGCACTTCGTCCAGGAGTCGCTTCAACGCCCGCGACCTCTTGCGCGAGATCGTGCCCAGCGGCGCGCGTCTCGTCGTGCTGGGGACGGAGGCTGCCCGACCTCGCGCTGCCGGATGCCGTCCGCCGCATACGCAGCTCCCCGGCCACCCGCGCAGGTCTCGGTCCTGGCCATCCTCCCCGCCGGAACGTCGGCCGAGCTCGCGGAGGAGACGCGCCGGGCCGGGGCCAACGCGGTGTTGCGTCGGCCCCTCGACCGGCCCACCCTCGAAGCCGCCCTGGCCAAGCTCCTCATCGTGCCCCGCCGCGTGGTCGCCCGCGTCCCCGTCAGCGGCCAGGTCGTGGGCTCGTCGCGTCACGCCGGGGGCGCGCACTTCTGCGGACTCACCCACAACCTGAGTGTCAACGGCATGCTGCTGGCCAGTCCCTTGCGCCTCGCGGACGGGCCCGACCTCGACCTGGAGTTCGTCCTGCCCGGCGTGCGCGCGCGGCTGAGGGCGCTCGGCCGCGTCGTGCGCGAGGCGCCCGAGGTGGCCTGGCCCTTCCGGGGCTACGGGGTGGAGTTCCTGTTCGTGCCGGAGGAGAGCCACACCACCCTCACCCTCGTCGTCTCCGGCGCGCTGCGGCCGTCGCCGGTGATCGTCGGGATGCCGGACCCGACGCACGGGATCCACTCGACGGTGTGCCGGGAGGAGTGGGTCTACGAGATCCAGCGAGCCCGTGGAGGGCGACCAGGGCTGGGAGGCGGAGATCCGGCGGGCCCCGCGCGAGAGCTGGCGTCCGGGCGGGGCCGGTCCGTTCTTCCGTGGTGGCCGCGGCCTCGCCCGCCATTGCCCTGCGCGAGGCCCGGGAGTTCGTCGGCCGCCAGGAGTGACGCGCCCGCGCGTGTCGGTCCTCCTCCCGTCCGCGACGCGGAGGCGACGCTCGGGGAATGCCTGGCCTCCCTGGCCGCGCAGACCCTCACCGACCACGAGGTGGTGGCCGTCGACGATCACGCCACGGACGGCAGCCGGGCGATCCTCGAAGAGGCCGCGCGCCGCGACCCGCGCCTGCGCGTCCTGGACAATCCCGGCCAGGGACTGGTGGCCGCGCTCAACGCCGCCGGCACGGCGGCGCGCGCGGCCCTGCTCGCGCGCATGGACGCGGACGACGTGTGTCACCCCGGAGCGGCTTCGCTTGCAGGCCGCGTGCTTCCAGGCGGCCCCGGACCTGTCCGTGCTGGGAACGTGCGTCCGTCTCGTGGGGAGTCCGGACCGAACGAGGGCATGCGCGCCTACGTGCGTTGGCTCAACGGGCTCCTCGATCACGAGGCGATCGTGCGGGATCTCTTCGTGGAATCCCCGCTGGCCCATCCCACGGTGATGATGCGGGCGGAGATGCTGGCCCGCCTGGGCGGCTACCGCGCTTCGACGGGCCCGGAGGACTACGACCTCTGGCTGCGCGCGCAGACGGCGGGCGCCCGGTTCGCGAAACTGCCGGAGGTGCTGCTCGACTGGCGCGACGGCCCCGGCCGTCTCTCGCGCACGGATCCGCGTTACGCGCCGCGCGTTTCCAGGACCTCAAGATCGCCGCGCTGGAAGCGGGAGCGCTCGCGCGCCGGCCCGCCGTCGTGTGGGGTGCGGGTCCGGTGGGGAAGGGATGGTCGCGGGCCCTGCGCGCGCGCGGGCACGAGGTCGCCGCCTTCGTCGAAGTCCATCCGGGCCGGCTGGGACAGCGCATCCACGGCGCCCCGTCGTGCCCGTCGAAGCGGCGGCGTCCACCGTGGGCGCTCTCCATCTCGCCGCCGTGGGCCAGCCCGGCGCCCGCGAGGAGATCCGGCGCCACGCCGCGCGCCTCGGCCTGCGCGAGGGTCCGACCTGATCGCGGTGGCGTAGCTGTAATTCTCGATCACGCCCCGATGACCACCCTGATCCTGGGCCTTCTCCCTCGCGGCCCCGCCCTCCCACGCCCCCGCCGGTTCCCCGGATGGAGAAGCTGACCCGCATCCTGGCCGGCGAGGACCGTCGCGACCTCACCACGGACGTGAAGCTCGGCCTGGCCGACCCCGACCGCAGCGTGCGCCGCCGCGCCGCCCTGGCCGCGGGTCGCATCGGCGATCGGGGGCGGTGCCCGCCCTCGTCCCGCTCCTCCAGGACTCCGAGCTGGAGGTCCGGCAGATGACGGCGTTCGCGCTCGGCCTCATCGGCGACCCGCTCGCGGTGGACCCGCTCCTCCTCGCCCTCAAGGACCCGGAGCCCGTGGTGCGGGGCCGGGCCGCGGAAGCGCTGGGTCAGATCGGCGACGCCCGCGCCGCGCCCGCGATCGCGCAGATGGTGGCGGCGGCGCTTCCCCGAAGGCTCCCCTGGTGACCGTGCGCGGCGACGACCCGCGAGCATGACCGATCCCTGGCTGGAGCCGCGGCTCGGAGTGTTCGCGCTGGCCCGCCTCAAGGACGTGCGGAGCGCGCAGACCGTGCTCCTCGCCGCGGGAAAGCCGCGCTTCGACTGGTGGGCGGCCACCTGGACCGCCATGCGGCTGGAGAACGCGGCCCTGCGTCCCGTGCTCCTGGCCGCGGTGGCCTCCACCGATCCCCTCTCGCGGGCCTACGGGGCACGGGGCTCGGCGCGCTCAAGGATCCGGCGGACCTGGACGCGCTGCTTGCCCCTGCTGCGCGATCGCGACGAGACCGTCGTCGTCAACGCCCGTGCGCGCGATCGCGCTCCTGGGCGAGGCGCGCGCCGTCCCGCCGGTGTCTCGCGCTCCTGCGCGCACCACAGGGCGCGCTGCGCGTGGAAGCGCTGAAGGCGCTCTCCGTCCTCCCTCCGGACCGCGGCCTGCGCGAGCGTCGTGATCGCGGAGGTGGGAAGCCCCGAGCCCTGGGTGCGCGCCGCCGCCCTGCAGGCCCTGGCCCGCATGGAGCGCGAGGACTTCGCGCTCGTCCTGGCCAACCTCGATCCCGACCCCGTCTGGTTCGTGCGCGCGGGCCTGGCCGCCGCCCTCGCCATCGCCGGCGACGAGGCCAGCCAGGCGCGTCTGCTCGCGATGCTCAAGGACGACGACGTGCGCGTGATCCCGTATGTCCTGGAGGCGCTGCGCCAGGCGCGCGGGCCCGATTCGGTGGACACGCTGCGCCGCCACCTCGATCACCCGGACTTCGCCGTGCGCATGGCCGCCGCCGACCAGCTCGCCGCCTTGAAGGTCACGGGATTGAGCGAAGCGCTGGCCGCCTCCCTGGCCCGCTCCCGCGGAGACGTCGAGATGGACGCGCGTCTCTCCCTGGTGCCTCTGCTCGCCCTGCAGAAGGACGCGCGCGCGGCGGCGCTGCTGCGCGAGATCGCGTCCGGCGATCCCGCGCGGCCCGTGCGCGAGCGCGCCGGGCGCGAGCTGCGTGCCCTGGGCGAGACGCCCCCCGCCGGGCCCGGAGCCCGTCCGGCGCCCGGCCCTCGACTACCTCGAGGCGCTCGCCCCCTACGAGGTCACGGCGGGCGATTCGGTCTTCACCCCGCGCGTGTTCCTGTACATGAAACAGGGCCGCGTCGAGATCCACCTGAACGTCGTGGAGGCGCCGCTCATGAGCGCCACCTTCCTCGACCTGGCCCGGCGCGGCTACTTCGACGGGCTCACGTTCCATCGCGTCGTGCCGGGCTTCGTGGTGCAGGGCGGAGATCCCCGCGGCGACGGCAACGGCGGCCCCGGCTTCGCGCTGCGGGACGAGATCGGCGAGCGGCCCTACGGCCGCGGCGTGGTGGGCATGGCCCTCTCGGGCAAGGGACACGGGAGGCAGCCAGCTCTTCGTCACCCTCGCCCCGCCCCGCATCTCGACGGCCGCTACACCGTGTTCGGATGGGTGGCTTCGGGGATGGAGGTGGTGGACAAGATCCGGCCCGGCGACGTGATCGAGAAGGTCGAGGCCTGGACCGGCCGTTGACCGCGCGCGTCCGCCTGCTCGCTCTCGACATCGACGGCACCCTGCTCGGAGGCGACAAGCGCGATCTCGCCGCGGACGCTGAAGGCGGTGGCGGCCGCGCGCGCGTCCGGTGTGCGCGTGGTCCTGGTCACCGGCCGCCGCTATCCGGCCGCCCGGCCCATCGCCGTGCAGCTCGGCTCCGGCGTCCCCCTCGTCCTCCATCACGGCGCGCTCGCGATGGAGCCGCACCCGGAGACGGACCACGACGGCGCGCCCCTCATCCTGCGCTGCCTGCCCCTGGACCGGGACGTCGTGCGGCAGGTCGTGCGCCTGGGACGCGGAGTGCGGAGCGGATCCCGTGGTGCATTGCGGCTTCCGCGGAGAAGGCCGCTTGCTCGTCGCGGCCATCGCCACGGCGAACACCCACCTCCGCGGCTACGTGGACCGCGGCGGCGACGCCCGCGTGCAGGTCGAAGACCTCGAGAAAGGAGCTGCCTGACGATCCCGTCCAGGTGATGTTCGCGGGGCCGCTGGCGGCGATGCTCGACCTCTATCCCCGTCTCCTCGCCGGCCTGGGCGCGCGCGGCGAAGGTGGAGCGCACCCTGTACCCCGGCCACGAGATGGGGTTCCTCGACGTCCTGCATCCCCAGGTGAGCAAGGGCGAGGCCCTCGCAGTTCCTGCGCGCGCGCTGGGACGTCGCCCGCGATGAGACCATGGCGATCGGCGACAACTGGAACGACCGCGACATGCTCACGGGCGCCGGCCGCGGCCTGGTCATGGGCAACGCCGACCCCGCGCTGCACGAGCTGGGACTCGAGGTCCTCCCGACGAACGACCAGGACGGAGTCGCGGTGGCCATCGAACGCTACGTGCTCGCGGAGGATTGAAGGACCCGCAGGCTCAACAGGCGAGCCGCGTTGTTGTTGTTCGTTGCTTCGCAGCGGCGCGAGCGTTGATGGCGAGCGGGCAACAGCGGACGCCGCGAGCAGCGCGCGAACAACTTCCTTCTTGCTGATCGCGTGGGTGGGGCCCCACGCGCCGTCCTCGATGAAGACATGCGCGCTGCGGAGCAAGTCCGCGCGCCCGCTCGCCGGATCCACGCGCCGTCGCTCGCGGCGTGGCCGTTGTTGACACCGCGATTACGCGGGCCCCAAAAGCATAAGGGGGTGATTTCTCACCCCCGCAAAAACGGACGACCGGCGGCTTACTTCTTCTTCTTCGTCTTCGGAGCCGCCTTCTTGGTCGCCTTCTTCATCGGTAAACCCCTTTTCCTGACGTGGTCAGGATGAAAGTGTGGAGGGGTGATCGGTCCACCCCCTTGTCCCCGGGGCGCTTACTTCTTCTTCTTCGATCCGCCCTTCTTGGCGGCCTTCTTCTTCGCGGCCATTTCTGAGATCCCCCTTTCGGTCCAGGCATGGACAGAGGAGCCCCAAATCAACATCGTGGGTGACAAGGGGCTTGACATACTAGGCGTAGCGTAGGGAGGCGATGGGACCTTGTCAAGGCTTTTTTCAACACGGCCGGGGCATGCCGCTCAGGAGTTAAGGCTTAGCCTGTGGACGCCGCTGTTGAAAAGCGCGGAGACATCGAGAAACCCGCTCCAGGAGCGGTCGAGATCGATGTCCGCTTCCCGCGTGCGGGCGCGGAGGTAGGACGCGAGGGGTCTCCGGCCGGAACGGGCTGCGCAGCCCGTCCGCGGCCGCCTCGCGCGCAGGTCGTCCCGCCGGCACGCGTGTGCATATACTTCTTTGTATAGAGCGACGGCGACCTCCCGCTCCCCCTGGCGTCGGCCTGGCGCGCGCGCAGCGAGGCGCGACCACGGCGCCAGCCAGGGCGGCTCGCCCTCGCGGGTCTCGTCGACCTCTGGGATGCGTGCGCGCGCGGCGCCGCCCTCGTGCAACTCCCGCTCCGCCACGATCAGGGCCGCCTCCCGCGCCTCCGGCCAGGCGGCGAGGGCTTCCTGCGCCCGCGCCGCCGCTTCCTCGCCGCTGCCCGCCTCGCGCGCGCGCCGGGCCCGGGCCAGGCGCTGCCGACCGTCGACCTGCGCCGCGGAGAGGAGATGGGCAAGGGCGGCCTGCGCGCGCTTCCGCGCGTCGCGATCCGACGAGGCGGCGCGATAGTGGGCGACGGCGCCTTCCCGCTCGCCTTCGAGGCTCGAGGCTGCGCCCGACGAGCAGGCGAGCCCGCGCCACGAGCGAGGGCAGAACCCGTCTCTCCGCCGAGGAGGGGAAGCAGCGCGTGTCGCGCCTCTTCGGGCCGCAGGTCGAGGAGCAGCGACTCGCCGAGGGAGAGCCGCGCCAGCGCGAGCGCGGCCGCCCCCGCCTCCGGCCGGGCGGCGTCTCCCGCGCCCAGAATCCGCCGCGCGACGGCTGCGCTCTCCGCGTACGCGCCCAGCCGGTCGCGCAGGTGCTCGGCCAGCACGAGGCCCCAGAGAGGCCAGCCCGGATAGCGATGGGCCAGCTCCTCCATGTCGGCGGCGGCGGCCTCGGGATCGCCTTCGTAGAACGCGTGGATCTCGTAGAGCTGGACGCGCGCCCCACTCCGTGGAGGGTCGAGGTCAGGCCGCCTCCTCGATGGCGCGGAGGCCGCGCTCGCGGTCTCCGCCGGGCAGGCGCGAGAGGAAGCGCAGGAGGCGGGCGAAGCGAGGCAGGACGTCGACGTAGTAGTCGTAGAGGCCGAGGCCGAACAGGACGTCCGCGTCTTCGGGATCGCGGGCGCGCGCGGCCAGGAGGTCCTCGCGCATCTGGGCGGCGGTGCGGGCCGCGTCCGCGCGCTGGGCGCGGAAGAGGTGATGGCGGCTGCGGACGCCGCTGGCCGCACCGCGGGCGAAGCGCGCACGCGCGTCGTCGGGGTCGGCGCGCACGCTGCGCATCCGCGAAGCTCCAGGCGCGGTCCGCCGCCTGCTCCAGCTCCCGGTCGCGCGCCGTCGACTCCGGCTGCTGCTCGACGATCAGGCCAGGGCCAGGGCTTGGAGGTAGAGCGGGACGGGATCGCGCGGATGCGCCGCCGCGAGCTCGACGAGCCGCGCCTGGGCGGCTGCCGCGCGCCCGTCATAGAGAAGATCGAGGGCGGCGCGGTACTCGCGGTCCGCCGCTGCGGCCACCAACGAGCCCGTTGGCTGTGGCGAGGCGACGACACCGGCGGCCAGCAGGAGGGCCGCCGCGGCGATCAACGGTAGTCGGTGCGCAGCCCGCGCCGCTGGTGGTGCCGCTCAGGCCGAGCTCGACCAGGCGCGCAAGGAGGTCGTCGTAGTCGAGGCCGGCGGCCTGCCAGAGCTTGGGAACATGCTGATGGAGGTGAAGCCGGGGATGGTGTTGATCTCGTTGACGTACATCTTTCCCGTCTTGCGGTCCATCAGTAGATCGATCCGCGCGTAGCCGCTGGCGTCCACGGCCTGGAACACGCGCACGCCCGAGCTCCGGGCCTCGCGCGCCTCGGCGGCGCTGAGAGGCGCCGGGATGCGCAGCTCCGGTGCGGCTCTCCGCCGAGTACTTCGAGTCGTAGTCGTAGAACTCGCGGTCGGGAATGATCTCGCCCACGCACCGAAGGCTCCGGCTCCTCGTTGCCGAGGATCCGCAGCTCGATCTCGCGCGCGTCGAGTCCCTCTTCCACCACGATCTTGCGGTCGTATTCGAAGGCGAGGTCGACCGCCTCGTCGAGCTCCTCCGGCGCTTGACCTTGCTGACGCCCACGCTGGAGCCGAGGTTGGCCGGCTTCACGAACAGGGGCAGCCCCAGCGGCTCGACGACCTCGCGCACCTGCTCGCGCTGGTAGTGGAGGATCACGCGGTATTTCGCCTGGGGCAGGCCCACGGAAGCGAACAGCGCCCTTCATGAAGCGCCTTGTCCATGCCCGCCGCGGAGGCGGCGCACGCCGGAGCCCACGAAGGGCACGCCCGCGAGCTCGAGCAGGCCCTGGATCGTGCCGTCCTCGCCGAAGGTGCCGTGGAGGACGGGGAAGTAGACGTCGGGCCGCGCGATCACGCTGCCGTCCTCGAGGCGGCGCAGGACGCCGCGGTCGCCCGGGCTGGGGACGAGGAAGACGGGCGTGCCGCCCTCCTCGGAGACGCCGGGTCCTGTTGCTCAGCGGCCACCGCCGAGCTTGGCTGCAGCTTCCACCGCCCCGGCGGTCGACGAGCACGGGCAGGACGTCGTGCACCCACGGAGAGGCCCTGCGACGACGGAGGCCGCGCGAGCGCACGCAGATCTCGTGTTCTCCCGAGCGCCCGCCGAAGCAGCGGCGATCGTCTTTCAGCGCAGTCACGCAAATCCAGTATAGGGCGCGGCACCGCTGCGGGCGGCAGGGCGCCGTGCATTACACTCCCCGACTCATGTCCTTCGCCTTCTCCCTCGAGAAACACGGACGGCCACGCGCGCGCGGGCGCCTGACCACTCCGCACGGCGTGGTCGAGACGCCGGCCTTCATGCCCGTGGGCACGCGCGGCGGCGGTGAAGGCGGTGACGCGGCGCGACCTGGAAGAGGCGGGGCGCGCAGATCATCCTCGCCAACACCTATCACCTGATGCTGCGGCCGGGCGACGAGCTCGTGGCGCGAGCTCGGCGGGCTGCACGGCTTCACGGGCTGGCGCGGGCCCTACCTGACCGACAGCGGCGGCTACCAGGTCTTCAGCCTGGCCAAGCTGCGCCAGCTCTCCGAAGAAGGCGTGCTCTTCCAGAGCCACCTCGACGGCTCCGCGCCACGTGCTCACGCCGGAGCGCTCGATGGAGGTCCAGCATGAACCTGGGCGCGGACATCGCGATGGCCTTCGACGAGTGCCCGCCGCATCCGGCGCCGCGCGAGGCGGTGGCGGAGGCGACCGCGCGCACCACGCGCTGGGCGAAGCGGAGCAGCGACGCGCACACGCCGCGCCGACCAGTGGCCTCTTCGGGATCGTGCAGGGCGGCGTCCACCTCGACCTGCGCGAGCGGAGCGCGCGCGAGATCGTCGCGCATCGGCTTCCCCGGCCACGCGATCGGCGGCCTCTCCGTGGGCGAGCCCAAGGCGGACATGCATGCGCGTGCTCGAGCACCTCGATCCCGCTGCTGCCCGAGGACAAGCCCCGCTACCTCATGGGCGTGGGCACGCCGGAGGACATCCTCGAGGGCGTGGCGCGCGGGCGTGGACATGTTCGACTGCGTGCTGCCCACCCGCAACGCGCGCAACGGCCAGCTCTTCACCCGGAGCGGCCGGCTCTCCATCCGCAACGCGCAGCTACCGCGCCGATCCCCGGCCGCCCGACCCGGGCTGTCCGCTGCTACACGTGCCGGACGGCTAGTCGCGGCCTACCTGCGCCACCTCCACCTGGCCGGCGAGATGTCGGCGGCCACCCTCGATGACGATCCACAACCTGGCCTTCTACCTTGACACCCTCCGGCGCATCGGGCAGAGTATCCGTTTGGGCCGTTTCGACGGAGTTCCGGACAGAGATGCTGCGGCACCTGGCTGCGGCGCCGGAGGACGAAGCGCCCGGCCCACACACACCCTGAGGACATGGCCGATCTGCGCATCCTGCTCGCCCTCGCGGGCTCGCCCTCAGGGCGAGCGCAGCCCGCCTTCGCCAGCCTCATCCTGCATGGGGCTGATCTTCGCGCATCTTCTACTTCGTCCTCATCCTGCCGATGCAGAGCAAGCAGAAGAAGGTCGAAGAGATGGTCAAGGCCCTCAAGGCCGGGGACAAGGTGATCGTCAACCCCGGCATCTTCGGGACCATCGTGGGCGTCGAGGACGACGCCTTCCAGGTCCGCATCGACGACAAGACCAAGATCAAGGTGCTCAAGAGCGCCGTCGCGGCCTTCAGGGCCCGCCCCACAAACGGAGAAGTAGCCAATGCCCCCGCCCTCGCAGAACCCCTTCGCTGCTCTGGTTCGTGCTCACCGCGGCCCTGGCCGTGCTGTCCTACTTCGGCGATGCGCAAGGAGCTGCGCGTCCGCGCCGCCCTCTACGGCGCCTTCCTCATCGCCTGCGTCGCGTGCCGTCTGGCCGCCCTACGAGCGGGACGGCCAGCCGGGCAAGATCCAGCTCGGCCTCGACCTCGCGCGGCGGGATCCATCTCGTCCTGCAGGTCATGACCGACGACGCCCTCAACGCCACCATCGACGACGCGGTGCAGCACCGCGCGCGACCAGGCCACCGGCAAGGGCATCGTCGTTCGCGGGCGCGCCGCGCGCGTGGACGCCAGCTCCTTCGCGGTGGAGGGCGTGGAGCCGGCGCGGGTCAAGGACGTGCGCGACATCCTGAAGGACTTCTTCCGCTCGCCGGACTGGGACGTCCGCGAGCACGGCGACGGGACGCTTCCTGGTCAAGATGACGGACGCCTTCGTGCACCAGGTGCGCGGACCGCACGGTGAAGGAGGCCATCCGCACGCTGGAGCGCCGCGTCAACCAGCTCGGGCGTGGCCGAGCCCGTCATCGCCGCAGCACGGCGGCCACGGGCGACCAGATCCTCGGTGCAGCTCCCGGCGTCACGGACGTCGAGCAGGCCAAGCGCGTCATCAAGCACCGACCGCCCAGCTGTCGCTCAGGCTGGTCGAGGACAGCGCCGACTCGCGCGAGGCGCTGCTCGAGAGCACGCAGGGCAAGGTCCCCGACAACATGGAGGTCGTGCAGGGCCAGGGACGCGAGGCCGGGACAGCCCGAGCTTCTACCTGGTGCGCAGGGAGGCGGTCATCACCGGCCGCGACCTCAAGAACGCGCGCGCCGGCGTCGAGCCCAGAACAACGAGCCCGACGTGCGATTTCACGCTCAACCCGGGCGGGGCGGACAAGTTCAAGCGCGAGCACGCGGCCGCAGACGTCGGCCGCCGCATGGCCATCATCCTCGACGGCACGGTGAGCTCCGCCCCCGCCATCCAGTCGCAGATCGGCGCGGAGGGCGCGATCACCGGCCGCTTCACCGCACAGGAGGCGGACGAGCTGGCCAAGGTCCTGCGCGCGCGGCGCGCTGCCCGCCACGCTGAGTACCTGCAGGAGCTGACGGTCGGGCGCGTCGCTCGGGCGCGACTCCATCCGCGCAGGGCGTGATCGCGGCGGGCATGGGCATGGCCTTCCTCGCCGTCTTCATGCTCCTGTACTACCGGCTCTCCGGCCTGAACGCGATCGTCGCCCTCACCGCCAACATCCGTCATCCTCCTCGGCGCGATGGCCTACTTCGGGCGCGACCCTGACCCTGCCCGGCATCGCCGGCGTCATCCTCACCGTCGGGCGTGGGCGTGGACACGAACGTGCTCGTCTTCGAGCGCATCCGCGAGGAGCTGCGCAACGGCAAGACGGTCCGGGCCGCCATCAACAACGGCTTCGACCGCGTGTGGATCACGATCATCGACACCCACGCCACCGCCCTCATCGCCGCCGCCTTCCTCTTCCAGTTCGGCACCGGGCCCGGTCGAAGGGCTTCGCGGTCACCCTGGTCATGGGCCTGATCGCCAACATCTTCGCGTCCTATTTCGTCAGCCAGCTTCATCTTCGAGTGGGTCCTCGGCAAGCGCCAGCGCCGCCACGCTCGAGCATCTAGGGCACGCCATGGAGATCCTCAAGAACCCCAGCTACGACTTCCTGGGCAAGGCCGAAGATCCTGCTCGCGCTGAGCGTCGCCCTCATCCTGGCCGGCATCGCCTACATCGCGATCCACGGCATCCGCTACGGCGTCGAGTTCTCGGGCGGCACCCAGCTCATCGCGCAGCTTCCGACCGCGCCCGAGGTCGACAAGCGTCGCGGCGGCCGTGGACAAGGTGCTCGCCGGGGCCGCGATCCAGACCTACGACGACCCGCCAAGAACCAGGTGCTCATCCGCCTGCCCCAGCACGGCGCGCGCGGACGACGGAGCTCTACGCGGCCGGCCCAGGCCGTGCTCCAGGCGCTCGAGCGACGACTACGCCGAGAACCCGTCGTCGAGTCCTCGACCGAGATCGTGGGCCCCGATCGTCGGGCGCGGAGCTGCGGCAGCAAGGCGATCCAGCTCACGATGCTTCGGCCTCGCTCTTCCAGCTCATCTACATCGCCGTTCCGCTTCAGGGCGGCGGTGTGGGGAGCGGCAGCCACGATCGCCGTCTTCCACGACGTGCTCATCACGCCTCGGCCTGCTCGCGCTCTTCGAGCTACGAGATCACGCTCAACGTGATCGCCGCCCTGCTCACCGCTGGTGGGCTACAGCGTGAACGACACCATCGTGATCTTCGACCGCGTGCGCGAGAACCTGAAGCAGCGCCGCAAGGAGCCGCTGGCCGAAGGTCATCAACGACTCCGATCAACCAGACGCTGAGCCGCACGATGATCTCCGAGCGGCACCACCTTCCTGACCGTCCTCGGCCTCTTCCTGTTCGGCGGCGAGGTGCTGCGCGGCTTCGGCTTCGCGATGGTGATCGGCATCATCATCGGGCACGTACTCGACGATCTTCATCGCGAGCCCGATCGTGGTGCTGGTGGGACAGCTACCGGAAGCGGCAGCGGCCGCCGACGGCGAGGGCGGCCCTCTAGCCGGACGAAGCCCGGGCGAATGGCCCGGCTCTTGCTACTTCGGCTCCCGGCCGCTCCGCTGTGACGCGGGATTGCAACCTGCGGGGACACCTGGCGTCCAATGGTGTGAGGCGGCGGTGGGGCAGGGGACGGGGTGTGGTAAGATGGCGATGACGACGATGAGCGCGCTCCCGATGTCCCCGGAGCCTCCTCCGGAATCGCGCATACCTCGCCCCGACCCGGCCGACGCCCTCTTCAGAGGACGCTCGTCGTCTCGGACCCCGATCGCGTCAAGAAGACGGGGACGTCGTGGTGGGCCTCGGTGATCGGCCGCACCGTCGGCATCCTCCTCGTGGTGCTGGTGCCGATCCTCTGGCCGACGCAGGCCCCGATCACCCGGACTACATCCGCGCCCTCATCTACAACCCGCCGCCGCCGCCGCCGCCGCCGCTGCCGAAGAGGCTCGGCCATGATGGAGAAGCAGGAGCCGGCCAAAGCCCGTCACGCCCGACCCGGAGCCGGACACGCCCGAAGTTCACGGCCGACAGTCCCCAAGGAAGATCCCGCTCAAGCACGAGGCGCGTGACAAGGAGACGAACGAGCGGGCAGCCCCAACGGCTCCGACATCCGGCGTGCCGCAGGAGGCATGGAGAGAGAAGGCGTCGAGGGCGGCGTCGTGGGCGGAGTGCCGGGCGGCGTCCTCGGGGGCGTCATCGGCGGCACCGGCGACGGCGTGGTCATGGACTACGACCAGGGGCCGCGCCCCATCAAGATCACCCAGCCCAAGTACCCGCCGGAAGCGTTCGTGAAGAAGATCGAGGGGCACGGTCGAGGTCGAGATCCTCATCGACTCCACCGGCCGCGTGGCCAAGGCGCGCAGGTGGTGCGGTCGATCCCGGCCCTGGACAGCGGCGGCGAGTGCGAGACCGTATTAAGCAGTGGGTCTTCTCGCCTGCCATCAAGAACGGACCGCCCGGTGGCGACCACCGTAGCCAGCGCGCCCGTCACGTTCGGGATCTTCTATGATCTCGGCAGCTCGCCCGGCAGATCTGCGCACGCGAGGAACTGCCACCTGAACCCACCCGTCGCGGGCAGCGCTCATGTATCGAGCGCCGCCCTCGCTCACTGGCCGGCTGTTCATCAGCGCGCTGACGCTCTACGCGGAAGAACACGAGCGTGATCACCAGGAATCACCGGAATCAGCACCGCCCGCTGTAGAGCATGTATCCGCCGAAGCTCGGCATCTTGACGCCCCTCTCCTCCGCCATGCTGCGCACCATGAAGTTCGGCCCGTTCCCGATGTACGTGTTCGCGCCCATGAACACCGCCCCCGCGCTGATGGCGGCCAGCACCCGATGGCTCATCCCGGCCACTTCGGGTGGCAAGCCCAGCGACTGCGCGATGGCCACGAAGGTCAGGTAGGTGGGCGCGTTGTCCAGGAACGGCGAGAGGAGGCCGGCCGCCCCAGAAGAAATGCCGGGGCTCACGTGAGGCCCAGGTTCCGTCCGTGGGCGTGCAGGACATCGAGCGCCGGGAGCATGGTGAGGAAGATGCCCGCGAACAGCGCGGCCACCTCCGCGATGGCGTGGAAGGTGAACCGGTTCGCCTCCGCACCTCGCGGGGGTGAAGGCCAGGGAAACGCGGAGACGGCCAGCATGGCCAGCTCCCGGTAAGGGCGCGTGCAGGAAGGCCACGCTCGCCACCACGGCCAGGAGAAGCGCGATGTTGCGCCGGCCGGCCACGCGGATCGGGCGCACGGCGGTCTCGTCGCGGGCGATGGCGGCCGCGTCTTCGCGCGTGCGTAGGCGCGGCGATCCCAGACGTAGTAGACGGCCAGCACCAACCCGTTGGCCAGGAGCCAGTGCGGAGCCAGGCGCAGCGTCAGGTGAACGGGACGCCGAGGAGATACCCGAGGAACAGGGCGGATCTCCGAGCGGCGTCAGGCGGCCGCCGATGTTCGAGACCACGAAGATGAAGAAGACGACGGTGTGCGCGACGTGGCGGCGCTCCTCGTTGGTGGCCAGCAGGGGACGGATGAGGAGGACGGAGGCCCCCGTGGTGCCGACGAGGGACGCGAGAACCGCACCCACGGCCAGGAAGGCGGTGTTCACGGCGGGCCGCGCCTGGATGTCGCCGGTGACGAGCACGCCGCCGGAGACGACGAACAGGCTGGCGAGCAGGGCCATGAACGAGAGGTAGTCCCCTCCCGTGTGCCAGAGCGCGGCCGGATCGTGGCGCACGTAGAGGACGAACACGGGCAGCCCAGGGCCGCGCCCACCGCGAGCTTGCGCAGGTTGGACGCCCAGAACGCGGGCACGAGGAGGGCAGGATCGCCATGGCGAGCAGCATCGCGGCGAGGGCGCGACCCAGCCCGTGCGCGGGCACGAACGACGGGAACTGCAGTTCTGAAAGGGCGTGCGTCCTCATTCAAAAGACGCAGTATAGGGTGAGCGGTGTCACGGAACCCGGTGGCGGCGGGCGGTGTCGAACGGACCGGGGGTGTCTTTTCCGTGGCCAATGCGTGACGAGTCGAGCTTCCGGGCACAGTCTTGACAGCCTTTAAACGACGGACCTAGAATCGATTTCTTCCAGCGAGAGCCAGTCGAAGCCGGCGGGAAAGCGAGGCGGTCTGATGCAGCAGAGGCTCTTCGAGGACCTCATCGAGTCGGATGTCGTCAAGCACAAGACCAGCCAGGAGTTATACGCTCGCCGGTCTCGATCGCGCATCCACGCTCGTCGTCCTCGTCCTGGCTGGTCGTGGTCCCGCTGCCTGACGTCCGAGGAGCTGCCCGAGCCCACGTCCGCGGTGCAAGGCTTTCTTCGTGGAGCCCGCGGCCGCCGCCGCCACGCCTCCGCCGCCGCCGCCTCCTCCGCCCGCGCCAGCGGACGCCAGCCCAACGATGTCCACGCCCGTCCCCACCGAGCAACAAGTTCACGGCCCCGATCGAGGTCCCGGAGGAGATCAAGCCCGAGGAGGCATCGACCTCGGGGTCGAGGGCGGCGTGGCCGGCGGCGTCGAGGGTGGCGTGCCGGGCGGCGTGGTCGGCGGCGTCGTGGGTGGGCTGCCGGACGCGCCGCCGCCGCCGCAGGCCGTCCGCGTCGGCGGCCAGATCAAGGAGCCGAAGAAGCTCAAGAACGTCAATCCCGGTCTATCCGGACATCGCCAAGCAGGCCCGCGTGCAGGGTGTCGGTGATCCTGGAGTGCACGATCAGCCCGCAGGGCAAGGTCACCGACGTCAAGGTGCTGCGCGGGATTCCGCTGCTCGACCCGGCCGCCATCGAGGCGGTGAAGCAGTGGGTCTACACCCCGACTCTCCTCAACGGCGTGCCGGTGCCCGTCATCATGACCGTCACCGTCAACTTCAGGCTGTCCTAAGGCAACGAGCGTCGGAGCGAACCGACCAGCCCGTCCAGGAGGACGACGCGATGCAGTTTGATCTCAGGACCATGGCCGAGCACATGGGCGGCGTCGCCTGGGGCGTCGTCATCGTCCTGCTCATCATGTCCATCTACTCGATCGCGCGTCATGATCGAGCGCTACTACGACCTATCAGCCAGGCCACCAAGCAGTCGCGCAAGTACGCTCCCGAGGTCGCGCGCTTCCTGAAGCAGGGCAAGATCAAGGAGGCCATCGACGTCTCCGCACGGCCCGCAGCGTCAAGCACTCGCACCTGGCCAAGGTCCTCGGTCGTCGGCCTGCAGGAGTGGCAGTACCAGCAGGAGATCGGGCGAAGCCGAGCAGCGACACGCGACGCGCGCGGTCGACGCGCGCCAAGCGCGCGATCCAGCGCGCCACCGCCGTGAACCTGGCCGACCTCAAGCGCGGCCTGTCCGGCCTCGCCACCATCGGCTCGACCGCGCCGTTCGTGGGCCTCTTCGGCACCACCTTCGGCATCATCAACGCCTTCTCGGGCATGGCCCTCACCGGGCTCGGGCGGTATCGCCGCCATCTCGGCCGGCATCGCGGAGGCGCTCATCACCACCGCCTTCGGCCTCTTCGTGGCCGTGCCCGCGGTCTGGGCCTACAACTACTTCGCGGGCAAGGTCGAGGGCTTCAACGTGGAGATGGACAACTCCAGCTCGAGCTCCTCGACTACTTCATCAAGAAGGGCGCGCTAGGCCCGCCTCGGTCCGGCCGGGGCCGCGGCCGGGCCCGCCCCGATCGAGGAGTCTCATCCCATGTCAATGGCAGTCGGCGGCAAGAAGGGCGGGGCCGATCGCGGACATCAACGTCACGCCCATGGCCGACATCATGATCGTGCTGCTCATCATCTTCATGGTGATCACGCCCATGCTGCAGAAGGGCGTGGACGTGAAGCTGCCCGCTGGCCGGGAACACCAAGGAGCGCAAGGACGAGCCCAAGACGATCATGGTGGCGATCAAGAAGGACGCGACGACCTACCTGGGCGGCATCAAGCTCGACAACCAGGCGGACCTCGTGCCGCAGCTCAAGGAGACAGCTCGAGGACCTGCCCGAGGGCGAGAAGATGATCTACCTGAAGGCGGACCAGGAGCTCGGCCTACTCCGAGGTCATGAAGGTCATGGACCTCTGCGCGCGAGGCGGGCGTCGAAGAGATCGCGCTCATCGCCGAGCCGCGGACGCAGGGCTAGCGTCATGCCGATCCCTCAAGGCAACCCGCCCTACAACAGACGCCGGTCCGGCCGGCCCCCGACGATGGCGCCGATCCGCACGGGCCACAAGAAGGTCGGTCGTCCACTCGCACGACGCCTTCGCGGCCCGGAGCACGTCGAGGCCATGTCGGACATCAACATCACGCCGCTCATCGACGTGATGCTGGTGCTGCTCATCATCTTCATGGTGGTGACACCGCTCGCGCAGAAGGGCCTCGACATCGCGCTGCCCCAGGCCCCGCACGCAACAGCACGCCCGCAGCCCCAGACGCAGACCAACCAGGTGCGTGCTGGGCATCGAGGAATCGACCGAGCGGCGCCGTCATCACCGTCAACAAGAGCCCGGTCGCGAACCTGCGAGGAGCTGCGACCAGCCGGCTCGAGGACATCTTCCAGACCGCGCTCCGACAAGACGATCTTCGTGCAGGCGTCGGGAAGAGTCCCCTACGGCAAGGTCGGTCGAGGCCATGGACGTGGCCCGGGGCGCGGGCGTCGAGCGCATCGGGATCATCTCCGAGAAGATGATCGAGCAGGCCGGCGGTCCCGCCGCGGGTCCGGCCACGCCCTGACCTTTCGCCAGCCGGCGTTCAAAGGCCCCGCGGCGGGGCCTTTCGTTCGGGCCTCCTACTGAGGAGGGGGCGGGCGCAGGGTCGCCAGCGCGGCCAGGGTTGATGAGCAGGAGGACGCCGCCCACCGCCGCGCCCAGAGACGCGCGCCGCATACCACCGAGGCCCATCCACGTGCAGCAGGCGGCGGACCTGCGGGTTCGGGCCGTCCCCCACGACGAGGCGCGGTCCGGAGGAATCCGGGGCGACCGCCCGGCTTCGTGCCGACGGCGACGCGATGGCCTCTTCCAGGAGGATCGCTCCCGACGGCCGAACGCCGAGCGGCCGATAGGCTCCCGTGACCGCGACGAGCTCGTCGGTGCCGTCGCCGTCGAAGTCCGCGGCCGCGAGGTCCATCACCTGGCCGTCGACGGGCGTCACCGCCAGCTTCCTCCCTCGCCGTCGACCACGGCCACGAATCCCGCTGTGCTGCCCGATCGAAGGTTCGGCCGAACCCGCCGCCGCGATCAGCGGCTGCCTCCCACGCCGCGGGACGACGCCACCATGACCATGCCCGGCAGCGTTCCCGAGCCCCGCGCCTGGCCCGTGGCCGCGTCGAGCAGCGCGTACCGGCCGTGGTCTCCGCCCGCGAACACCGCTCGGCGCCGCCGCAAAGCGCGCGACGGCGACGCGTTCGCAGCGGCTCCCAGACGGAAGGACCAGGCCCGCTTGCCCGCGGCGTCGATGGCGTCCACCTCGCCCGTGGCGCGGTGCCGGCCACGAGGAGGCCGCCGCCGGCGGTGACCGGGAAGAGATGGCGCACGGCGTAGGGGTCACCACCGACCTTCGAATCCGGGAAGCAGTATTCCCACGCGAGATCGGGCCCACCAGCGAGGCCGGGCAGCCACGGAAATCGGCGGCGACCACCTGCCGGGATCCCGCGAAGGGCACGATGGCGACGCTGGCCGGGTTCTCAGGCTCTCGAGCAGGCCGACGTTGGGCGTGACCGCGTTCATCGACTGGTCGAAGACCTGGATGGAGACGGGCGCGGCGGGCGGGAGACTCTCCGCGGCCACGGCGATCTCCTCCGGCCCATCGCCCGTGAAGTCCGCGACGGCGACGTTCGTGCCCCAGGGGATGATCCCGTTCACGAGCCGCTTCCCGTCGAGCGTCCACACCGCGATGGATTTCGACCCATGCACGACCACGCGCGGCGCACCGTCCGTGGCCGGGCCGCCCAGAGGTGCCGGGTCTCGTCGCCCGTGGCCTCCGGACCATGCCGTGTCGGAGGCCCAGCGCGTCACGTGCCGGCCATGGCGCGCCTCCGGGCGATGGGTGACCAGGGCATCGGCGGCGCCGAGCAGGAGCAGCGTCACCGCCGTCGTGCCGAGGGCGGCTCATGCGATCGGCACGGAAGCGCCGGCCACGCGCAGGATCTCCGCCAGATCGGGCCAGGCCAGCCCGCGCCGCGTGGCGTCTTCAGCCGCAGCGACAGACGGTGCCGGTGCGCACGCGCCTTCAGGATCTGAAGCCGTCCGGCGGCGCCGGGGCCGGGCGCACGCAGCTGGGGCGAGGCGTCCATAGGGCTCACGCGCGATGGCGACGACGTGGGCGCGCCACCGGCGGCACGCGGCCGCCCGGAAGCACGAGCCGCTCCTCGACCGCGCGCAGGCCCAGGCGCAGGCGGCGCGATTCGATGGAGAGACGGCACCAGACGTCGCGGTGAAGCGTCGCCCCGTGTTTCGGCCATCCCGCGACGAGCTTTCGAGGCTGAGCGGAGCCGGTGAGATCGATCCATCCGCCACCTGGTCGGAAGGGTCGGCCCACGCCGCCAGCGCCTGCCGGCAGGAGGCCAGCGGCCGCCGCCACACGGGGGAGCCACCAGTCGCGCAGCCGCCGGGCCGACGATCCGGCCCGCCCCGCCGGGCGCGTGGCACTCCGCGCGAGCAGGGCGGACACGATCAGGATGGGCGCGTACCACGTGGCGAGCGGGACGTGGAATCCCATGGCGACGTCGAGGATCGCGCAAGCGACCGCGGCCAGGACGAGCCCGGGCACGAGCAGGAACAGCCGCCACCGGCGTCCGCGCTCGAACCTCTCCCATCGGGCGGCGAGCATGTCGGCGGCGCGCTGGGCGCTGGTCGGGCTGTGCTCGAGACAGGAGCAGCGGCCCCGGATGATCGGAGTCGGGAGGCGGGATGGCGGACGACCTCGCCTCGACGGGCGAGGGCCACCGGGCCTACTGGCCCCGCTCGCGGGGGCGCGGCCGAAGCGGCGGCGGCGCTTTCCGCCGCCTGCTTCTTACGGCTCAGGCCCTGCTTCTGCGGGTCCTGGGCCTTCTCCAGGAACTCCGCCTTGGCCCGGCGGTCGGCGGTGGCCCCCGCCTTCACGCGGTAGAGGAGGCCCTTGTAGATGACGGCCTCGAAGTAGTCGGGCTTGAGCTGCAGCGCCTTGTCGACGTTCTCCATGCCCTTGTCCGCGTACGTGTTCTTCTGCTCGTCCGTGAGCAGCGGATCACGAGTAGGCCTTGTCCCAGTAGAAGCTGCGCGACCTTCTGGTAGCCGGCGTGATCGGTCGGGTCGATGGCCGCGCACTGCTCCGAGCACGCCGATGGCCTGATCGAACTTCGCGCGCCGCGGCTTTGTCGCTGCCCTCCGCCCAGGGCTCCGCCCGCCTCGTCCCAGTTCGCCTTGTTGTAGAAGGCGGCCAGGGCCCCGCAGGCCTTGGCGTCGCTTCGCGTTCATGCTCGGCCACCTTCTTGTAGATGGCCTCCGCCTCCGGGATCTTGTTGAACTTCTCGTACAGGTTGGCCAGCGCGTAGAGGTTCTTGGAGTCGTTCGGGTTGTCGGTCACGAGCTGCTGCGCGATCACTTCTGGGCTTCCTCGTAGTTCTTGTAGGGGTCGTCCGCGTAGATGCCGATGAGCGCCGCCCAGCAGTGTTGCGCTTCGTGTTCTTCTGGGCGTCCGTCTGCCCCGGGTTGGTCTCCAGCGACTTCTTGAAGGCCTCGATCGCGTCCTCGAGCTGCTTCTTGTTCTCGGGGCTCTCCTTGCCCGGACGATACTGTGCCTGGTGGGAGCTGCCCAGGTAGAACCAGGCTTCGCTGAAGTTGGGGTCGAGGCTCACCGCGCGCTCGTAGTCCTCGACCGATTTCTTGAAGTTCTCTGCCTTGTAGTCCCTTGTTGCCGTCCTTCATGGCGGCCTTGGAACGGACAGGCACAGCCGACCCCCGTGCCGAGCACGGCAATCAGGGGCAAGAGCCACGACGGGGCGTGGAGGATCTTCATGAGCCTTCTCTCCGCAAGCGGTTGATGGTGAACGGGTCACAGCGCCCCGAACGGAAAAAATCATAGTGCCGCGCCCAAGGGGAGTCAACAACGAGCAGCGCCGGTCTCTCCCGCGGTTGACGCTCCCAGGGGCCACTCTAGACTGGTGCTTCGACCCATGATCCGCTTCGAAGACATCTACGAGACCGTCCAGCAGCACCATCCGGGGCGGATCTCGAGATGCTGCTGCGCAAGGCGTACATCTTCTCCGCCGTCGAGCACAAGGGCCAGACGCGCTGCGTCGGGCGAGCCCTACCTCGTGCACCCGCTGGAGGTCGCGGCCATCCTGGCCGAGATGCGCATGGACCCCGCCTGCGTCGCGGTGGGCCTGCTGCACGACGTGCTCGAGGACACGCCTGACCGAGCCCGACCGGATCAAGGAGCACTTCGGCCCCGACGTCGCTGCACATCGTGGAGGGCGTCACCAAGATCAGCAAGATCCCGCTTCTCCACCGCCGAGGAGCGCCAGGCCGAGAACTTCCGCAAGATGCTCCTGGCCATGGTCGACGACATCCGCGTCATCCTGGTCAAGCTCGCCGACCGCCTGCACAACATGCGCACGCTGCAGTACCTGCCCGAGGAGCGCGCAGACGCGCATCGCCCGCGAGACGATGGACATCTACGCGCCCCTCGCCGGCCGGCTCGGGATGAGCAAGATCAAGAACGAGCTGGAGGAGCTCTCGCTTCCAGTACCTGCGAGCCGGAGGCCTACCAGCGACCTCGCGCGACCAGGTGGAGAGCGCCGGCGCGAGGCCGATCGCCTTCATCGAGAAGCATGAAGGCCACGGTGGCGGAGAAGCTCGCGCGGCTGGCCTGCAGGCGCAGTCGAGGGCCGCATCAAGCGCCTCTACTCGATCCACCAGAAGCTCCGCGCGGCAGCGCATCGACCTCGACCAGGTCTACGACTTCGTGGCGCTGCGTCGTGGTCGCCGACACGATCCCCGACTGCTACGCCGCGCTCGGCGTGCTCCACAACCTCTGGCGCCCGGTGCCCGGCCGCATCAAGGACTTCATCGCCATGCCGCGGCCGAACGGCTACCAGTCGCTCGCACACGTCGGTGATCGGCGACGAGGGCCATCCCTTCGAGGTGCAGATCCGCACGCGCGAGATGCACCGCGTGGCCGAGGAGGGCATCGCCGCCCACTGGAAGTACAAGGAGGGCCGCAGCGGCGTCGACAAGGACGACGACGCCTTCGCCTGGCTGCGCCAGCTCCTCGAGTGGCAGCAGGGAGGTCAAGGATCCCGCACGAGTTCCTGAACTCGCTGAAGCTCGACCTCTACCCGGAGGAGGTCTACTGCTTCACGCCCAAGGGCGAGGTGAAGATGCTGCCGCGCGGGCGCGGCGCCCGATCGACTTCGCCTACGCGATCCACACCGAGGTCGGCCACCAGTGCGCGGGCGCGCGCGTGAACGGCAAGATGGTCCCCCTGCGCTACAAGCTCAAGAACGGCGACATCGTCGAGATCCTGACCTCGCCGCGCGCAGCAACCCGAGCCGCGACTGGCTGGCCCTGCACGGTGACCAACAAGGCGCGCGCCAAGATCCGCCACTACCTGAACACCGCGGAGAAGCAGCAGGCGCTCGAGATCGGCAAGCAAGCACTTCGAGCGCGAGCTGCAAGCGCTACGACCTCTCCCTCGAAGAAGGTGCTCGCCGAGCCGGCGCCAGGTCGGAGGCGCTGGCCCAGGAGCTGGGCGTCGGGCGCAAGCTCGACGACCTCTTCGCCGCCGTCGGCTACGGCAAGGTCTCCGTGCGCCAGGTGCTCGCGCAGCTCGTGCCCGCGCGAGAAGCTCGACGGCGCCGGCCCGCCGAAGCCGCCGGCCGATCGCGGACGCGGTCAAGCGCCTGCTTCGCGTGGGCGACGAGCGCATCACGGTGCAAGGGCACCGACGACCTGCTCGATCTACCGCGCCAAGTGCTGCAACCCGATCATGGGCGAGCCCATCGTCGGCTACATCACGCGCGGCAAGGGCGTCTCGTCCACTCGCGCAGACTGCCCGAACGTCGTGAACCTCATGTACGACCCCGAGCGCCGCATCGCCGTCGAGTGGGAGCGCGGCGGCGGAGAGCGCCTACGAGGTGCGCATCGCCGTCGGGCGTCGAGGATCGTCCCGGGCTGCTCGGCCGCGATCACCGCGGTGCTCGCGCGGATGAAGACCGACATCCGCGACGCCGAGGTGCGCACCTTCGACGACCAGCACCGCGACCATCGAGCTGACGCTGCGCATCCAGGACCTCGAAGCACCTCGAGAAGCGTGGTGAAGTCCATCCGCGGGGTCGAGCGGCGTCATCGACGTGGAGCGCCAGACGCGTCGCGCGCTGAGACGGCGCTTGTGCGCGCGGCCGGCCTTGTCACGTCGGCGGGACGCCCGCACAGGTCTCCCATGCCGAAGAAGCACATCACCAGACCGCGGACGCCCCCAAGCCCATCGGGCCCTACTCGCAGGGCGTGATCGTCGGGCGGGCTGCTGTTCGCGTCCGGCCAGATCCCATCGACCCGGCCACCGGCCAGCTGCGTCGAGCGGCGACATCGCGGCGCAGACGGAGCGGGTGCTGAAGAACCTGCTCGGCCGTCCTGAAGGAGGCGCAAGATGGAGCCGGAGAACGTGGTGAAGGCCACGGTCTTCCTGGCCGACATGGCCGACTTCCGCGCAGATGAACGAGGTCTACGCGAAGTTCCTCGGGAAGGAGCCGCCCGCCCGCTCGACGATGCAGGCCGCGCGCGCTGCCCGAGGGCGCGCAAGTGGAGATCGACCTGATCGCGGCGTTCTAGCGCGGCTATCGAGGCCGTCGGTCTTTCTTCACGATGGCGTCGGCTTGCGCGACCTTGCCCGAGCGCAGGCAGCGCGTGCAGCACGCTGCGCAGCCGCCGCTGGACGCCCTTCATGACCGCCCGCACCCGCTGCAGGTTCGGGTTGAACCGGCGGTGTGTCACGTTGTGGGCGTGGCTGATCCGGTTGCCGGACTAGGGGTCCCTTGCCGCAGACGTCGCATCGCTGAGCCATCGCATCCTCCTTCGGCGCCGTCACCTCGCTGGGCGCTCGCGACCCGAAATCTCATACCGCCGCCGCTACGCAGCACGTCGGCTCTCGGTCAGCACGGTGTCCCGAGCCGGGGCGAAACGCCCATTATCAGCCGCCGGTTGGCTGCCGGTCAAGCTCGCGCCCGGCGCCATGAGCGTTGTGACCCTCAAGCCCGTGCTATATATGTCCGTCCTGGCCGGATCCTTCCTGGTGAGTGCTCCGCACCATGGTCCAGTTCAACTTCACGCGAACGGACCATCAAGGCGCAAGGTCGTCTACTACGGACCCGCGCAGTCCGGCAAGACGACGAACCTCGAGCAGATCCACCGCCTCACCGACCCCGCCGGCAACAACCGGCTGATCTCCCTCAACACCGCGCAGGACCGCACGCTCTTCTTCGACCTGCTGCCCTTCAGCCTGGGCGCGCGTCGTCCGGCTACGACTTCAAGATCCAGCTCTACACCGTCCCCGGCCAGGTCCAGTACAACGCGACCCGGCGCGTCGTCCTGGCCGGCGCGGACGCCGGTCGTGTTCGTGGCCGACTCCCGCAAGCTCGGCTGGCCAAGGAGAACCAGGCGGCCTTCGAGAACATGAAGGTCAACCTGCTCGCGAACCGCCTGGTGCCCGAGAAGGTGCCCCTGGTCCTCCAGTACAACAAGCAGGACCTGCCGGACGATCATGACGGCGGCCGAGCTCAACAAGACGCTCAACCTCTGGGGCCGCCCGGCGCTCCCCGCGGTCGCGGCTCAGGGCGAGGGCGTCATCGAGACGCTTCGTGGCGGTGGTCAGGAGATGCTCGCCGCCATCGCCGTCAAGTACAACCTCAAGGAGAAGGGCCTCGATCCCGCGAGCGTGCCCGGCGTCGTCGAGACGCCTTCGCGGAGGCGTGCTGAAGAGCGCGGCCGCGGCGCGCGCCCGCGGCCGCCGCCCAGTCCTCGCCGCGCGCGGCCAAGGTCGTGGTCTCGCAGCCAGACGGACTCACTGCATGCCGCTCCGCCGCAGACGGGTCGGAGACGGGGCTCGTCTCGGAGGAGCTCGCTCCACCGCTCCATCCGCTCGAACGTCGAGCTGGCGGAGTCCCTGTCCGGGCTCGTGCGCGAGATGAACCTGGGGCTGGCCGCGATCCTCACCCAGGCCGAGCTGCTGATGTTCTATCGCGAGGACGACGCGCGAAAAGCGCCAGGTCGCCATCGCCGCCATCCAGCAGGAAGCGGCACGGCTCAAGAGGGTCGTGGCCGACCTCGGCGATCCGAGCGCAGCCGCGGCGGGGGTGACGAGCGATCCGCTGGGATCGACGCGCTCCGGCACCTCCGCGCCCACGATGCTCTCTTCGCGTTCCATGGCGATCCCGGCCCCCGCGGCATCGCCCCGGCCACCGTCCGCGCGCCCCTGCCGGCGGCCGCGCCCGCGCCCGCGGTGATGGCTGCCCCGGTCGCGACCGCGAACGGCAGCCCGCATGAAGCTGCTCCAGGACGTCCTGGGCGGCGCGCAGGAGGCGCTCGACGCCCAGAGATGTCCCGTGGAGCTCGCGCATCCCTCCGACGACGGTCCTGCCGGGCTGCCCGGCCACCACGCTGCGGCAGGCCCTCGCGGGAACCCTGGAAGGTCATCGTCACCTCTTCCTTCCGCGGCACTCAGCTCTCGCTGCGCTGCGAGCGCAAGCCGGTTCTCCTCAAGGGACGCGACGGCGAGGTCAAGCGCGATTTCCTGATGCTGGCCCTCGCGCACACCGGCAACCTCTCGCCGGAAGACCAGCAGCGCGTGATGCAGGGGATCGACCCGGGCCCCTCGGCCAGAGCCACGCGTCTCTTCCGCGAGATGGGAGGGTTCGTCCGCTTCGCTCTCTCCCCGGCGGCGCGCTCGAGACGCGCGTCTTCCTCCCCGTCGCCTGACCTCGCTCACAGCGCGCCCTTAATTTCGTTGACACTCCGCGAAGCCGCCGCTTACGATCCGAGACTCTCGTGCCTTCCCGAAGACCCGCTTCGGAAAGTCGCGCCCGACGGACCGCCTGCGGGCACTCCCGCCGATAAGATCCGATGAGGAGGCGTATTGATGTCCAAATCCACAAGGGCTCTGGACCGCGGCGCTCGCGGCCGGCATCCTCGGCCCCGTCCCGCGCACGCGGCCAGGGTTCGCGATATTCGAGCAGGGCGCACGCGGAATGGGATTCGCGGGCGCGTTCACGGCCCAGGCCAACGACCCCAGCGCCATCTTCCATAACGCCGCCGGCATCGCGTTCCTGAAGGGCAAGCAGTTCTACATCGGCGGGACCCTCATCCATCCCTCCACCACCTTCACCGGCGCCGATCCGTTCCCCGGGGCGTCCGTCACGGAGGGAGGGCGACACCAGCCTCCCTCGTGCCGCCGGCCGCGTATTACACGCAACCCTTCAGCGAGCGCATCGTCTTCGGTATCGGCCTGCACACGCCGTTCGGCCTGACCACGTCCTGGGCCAGCCCGGACACCTTCAGCGGACGGTTCGTCTCCCAGAAGGCCGAGCTCGAGAGGGTTTCTCCATCAATCCCACCATCGGCTACAAGCTCGCGGATCGGTTCGCCCTGGGCCTGGGCCTCGACGTGCGCCTTTCGTCGGGTGTCGCTGCAGCGCCGGGTGCCCGTCGTGAACCCCTTCACCCAGCGCGTGATCGACGGGGCCAACGTGGATCTCTCGAGCAACACCGATGTCGGGTTCGGCTTCAACGTGGGCGCGCGCTGGCCAAGATCAGCGAGTCGCTCTCCGCGGGCGTGCACTACCGTCACCAGGTGAAAGCGAGCTACAACGGCACCGCGAATCTTCACGCAGATCGGGACGGGCAACGCGCAGGTCGACACCGTGCTCACCGCGCCGCCTGCCCCAGGGCAGCCAGCCCTTGACCACGGAGATCGTGTTCCCGGGATCTTCATGGGCGGCGTGGCCTACACCACGGGCGACTGGACCTTCGAGGCCGACGTCGACTGGTACCAGTGGTCGAAGTTCAGCCAGCTCAACCTCGTCTTCACCGACGCGGCCGGACCTGACCCAGTCCATCGTCGAGAACTACAAGAACAGCTGGCAGTACCGCATGGGGCTGGAGCGCGAGGCTCAACGAGACCTGGGCCGTGCGCGGCGGGTACTTCTTCGACCAGAGCCCGGCGCCGGCGGAGTCGATCTCTCCGCTCCTCCCGGACGCGGACCGCAACGGCTTCGCTCTCGGCGGCACCTGGAAGTCCGGTCGTTTCCACGCCGACGCGGCGATGTGGTACCTGCTCTCGCCCGCGCGCTCGACGGAGGGAGTCAGCCGCGACTCGTTCGACGGTACCTACAAGAGTCACGCCGTCACCCTGGGGATCTTCCTCGGGTATTCCTTCTAGAGGATCCACCATGCGCAGATCCACCCTCATCCGCTCTCGCCGCCGCCGCCCTCGCCGCCGCCACCCGTGCCGATGCGCAGACCAACTTCACGACCTACGTGTCGGTGGGGGACAGCCTGGCCGCCGGCTTCGAGTCCAACGCCCTCGTGGAGACGCACCAGAACCGATCGGTCCCTGTCCTCATCGCGCGCCAGGCCGGCGTGCAGGGCTTCCAGCAGCCCCTGATCTCGAGCCGGGGATCCCGCCCGAGCTCACGCTGGTGAGCCTCCTCCCCGCGCCCTCATCGCGCCCAAGGCCTCGACGGCCGGGCGCGCCCAAGAACCTCGCCCTGGCCCGGCCGTACAACAACCTCGGCCGTGCCCGGCGCCACCAGCGTCGACGCGCTCACGCGCACCACGGACGCGGGCGGCCTGCACGACGTCATCCTGCGCGGGATGGGCACCCAGGTTCAGCAGGCCGTCGCCCTGCATCCGACCGTCGATCACGCTCTGGATCGGCAACAACGACGTGCTGGGGGCGGCCCTGCGCGGCCGCGCCGTCGACGGGTCACCCTCACCCCGACGGACGCGTTCCGCAGCGACCTACGCCCAGATCGTCGCCGCCCTCAAGATCGACAGGCGCGTTCATCGTGGCCGCCAACCTGCCCAACGTCACCGCGATCCCGTTCGTCACCACCATCCGGCCCTACGTGGTGAACGGCGCGGGCCAGCCCGTGTTGATCGCGGGCAACCGGTTCCCCTCCTCGGGCCCGAGGGCCCTCTCCCCTCCAACTCGCTCGTGACGCTCGCGGCGTCCAGCCTGCTCGCGCAGGGATCGGCATTCCCTCCGTGGTCGGCGGCACGGGCACGCCGCTGCCCGACGAGGTGGTGCTCAATCCGAGCGAGATCGCGATCATCCAGGACCACGTCAACGTCAACAACAAGTCCATCCGCGACATCTGCGGGCGGCGAACATCCCCGTCCTGGACGTGCAGACCATTCTGAACGAGCTGTACACCACCGGGATCCGCGTGGGCGGGATCACCCTGACCAGCTCCTTCCTCAGCGGCAGGGCTTTCAGCTACGACGGCGTGCACCCGAACGACATCGGCTACGCAGTGCTCGCGAACGAGTTCATCAACGTCTTCAATGCGAATGGCGGGGCTCTTCCTCCCGTCGACCTCGGACCGGTCCTGGGCGTGACCAGCGCAACCGCGGGCACCGTGCGGGCGGACGCGCTGCGCGCGTCGTCCAGCGGGTGGGTGCCGTTCGAATTCAGCATGGAGGCGTACGCGGACCTGCTGAAGGCGTTCCCGAGGCTGGACGAGAAGCCGTAGCAGCGGAAAATCGATCGGCTGGATTAGCGAATAAGAGGCTGGGGCCAGATCGGCGGCCAGCTTCGAGACGGCTAAACGGACGATCGACTCGGATCCGGACTCGCCAGCATCTGCAATATTCTTCCGCGCAGCTCTTCCGGCATCGTCGTCGGCCCCGACGACTCTCGGCAGAAGTCTCGCCAGGTCTTCCAGATCCGCGCGCAGCTGCGGACAATCGGCACACTCCGCCAGGTGGCGATTGACCTCCTGCGCACACGTCCGCGGGCAGCGTGCCCTCGGCCAGCTCCGTCAGCCGCTCGTACAGCTGCTCGCAGTTCATGCGACCGCTCCTCGGAAGTGCTGGGACAGGCGTCGCGCGCAGGCGCATGCGGGCCCGGTGCAGGTGGACGCGTACGGTGCCCGGGGAAGGCTCAGGATGTCCGCGACCTCGTCCGTCGCCCGGCCCTCGACCTCGCGCATCTCGAAGACGAGACGCTGCAGCGGGCGTCAGCTCCATGAGGGGCCTTGTCGAGGGGCCTGGCGGGTCTCGTTGCCGAAGAGGATCTCGTCCGGCGGGCGGGACCAGGTGGGCGCGCCCCCAGGCGGTCGTCGTCGGGCGGGCGCGAGGAGCATCTTCTTCGGGCATGGGCGCTTCCCGGCCCCGCGCCCGCAGGAGGTCGATGGCCTTCGTATAGACGATGCGGTGGAGCCAGGTGCCCGAGCCGGGCTCGCCACCGGAAGTCGTCCACACGCTGCAGGGCGGTGGCGAAGGCCTCCTGGACGGCGTCCGAGGCCATGTCCGGATCGCGGGTGATGCGCAGGGCGAGGAGTACAGGCGATCGCCGTGCTCGACGAGCGCCTGGGCCAGCGCTTCCTTCGCGCGCAGCCCAGGGTCAGGTCAGCGCATGCCGCCCACTGTAGCGCGATGTCGGCCGGCCGGGGCGGGACCATGTCAGCGTTTTCCCGCCCGGCTTCCTCGTCCACGCACGACGAACCCCCGCCCGAAGTGGCTGCCCATGACCTGTTGGGTCCGATTCCCGGCTTGGACGGCCCATCCGCTACTGCCCGTTACAACCCGTGACGACCGATGCCGCCGGTCACGCCACCCGATGGAAGTGGGCGTCCAGGGCCTCGGAAATGGACTCGGGCGTGATGTCCCAGTTGTCCCGGTCGTAGACCGCCTTGCCGTCCTTGAAGAGGAGGAGCTGGGGCGACTCGTGCTGGATTCCCGTCATCTCGGCCACCGCGGTTGCTGGCCTTGCGGGCCTCCACCACGCGGATGATGCCCAGCGGCAAATCGTCGCGGGGATCGAGCTGGGCCTGGACGTGCTGGAACATCTCCTGGGTCTTGTGGCAGGTCCCGGCCTTGTAGATGGCGGCGGTCGGGTTGTCCTTCACGAAGGCGTCGACCTGTTCGGGCGAGGTGAGGAAGTGAATACGGTCCTGGAGTGGCAAGGGTACCTCCGTTCACTCCATTGTAACCGGCCGGGCGCGGCCGCGGCCGCCCGGGCGAAAACGGCCCCGGGCTAGCCCTTCAGCATCTTGCGCAGCACGGTCTGCAGGATCCCGCCGTTGCGGTAGTAGTTGATCTCGACGGGGGTGTCGAGGCGCGCCGTGACCACGAAAGCGAGTGCGGCTGCCGTCGGCCCGCACCATGTCGATGGTGACCTCCTGGCGTGGCGCCCAGTCTCGCCGGAGACGCCCACGATGGTCAGGGTCTCCTTGCCCGTGATCGCGAAGCGTCTCCGCGTTCTCGCCCGCCTTGAACTGCAGGGGCAGCACGCCCATGCCGACGAGGTTGCTGCGATGGATGCGCTCGTAGCTCTCGGCCAGCACCGCGCGTACGCCGAGGAGCAGCGTGCCCTTGGCCGCCCAGTCGCGCGAGGAGCCGCTGCCGTATTCCTTGCCCGCCACCACGACCAGGGGCGTGCCTCCTGCCGGTAGCGCATGGCTGCGTCGTAGATCGGCAGCCACCTCGCTCGATGGGACGTGCACGGTGACGCCGCCTTCGATCCCGGGCACCATGAGGTTCTTGAGCCGGATGTTCGCGAAGGTGCCGCGCACCATCACGCGGTCGTTGCCGCGCCGCGAGCCGTAGGAGTTGAAGTCGGCGCGCGCGACGCCCTTCGACTTCAGGTACTGCCCGGCCGGGCTGTTCTCCGCGATGTCGCCCGCGGGGAGATGTGGTCGGTGGTGACGGAGTCGCCGAGCAGGGCGAGGATGCGCGCGCTCATGATGTCGCGCGGCGGGCGCACCTCCGGGTCAGGTCCTGGAAGAACGGCGGCTCCTGGATGTAGGTCGAGTCCTCGCGGAAGTCGAAGAGGTCGCCCTCCGGGCACCTTCACCGCGTTCCAGGTCGGGTTGCCGTTGAACACGTCGGCGTAGGTGGACGCGAACATCGTCTCGTTGATGCGCGCCTCCAGCTCCGCCACCTCCTGCTGGCTCGGCCAGATGTCGGACAAGGAAGACCGGCTTTCCGTCGCGCCCCGTTCCCAGAGGCTCCTTGGTGAGGTCGATCGTCGGTCGATCCGGCCAGGGCGTAGGCGACGACGAGCGGCGGCGAAGCGAGGTAGTTCGCCTTCACGTCCGGGTTGATGCGCCCCTCGAAGTTGCGGTTGCCCGAGCAGCACCGATGAGGCCACGAGCTTGGCGTCGCGTGACCGCCTTGTGCACGGCCTCGGGCAGCGGGCCCGCTGTTGCCGATGCAGGTCGTGCAGCCGTAGCCCACCACGTTGAAGCCCGAGGTTCTCGAGGTGGGGCAGGAGGCCCGACTGCTTGCAGTACTCGGTCGACCACCTTGGAGCCGGGGGCCAGGCTGGTCTTGACGTGGGCGGGCGGGCGCAGGCCGCGCTCGTCCGCCTTCTTGGCCAGGAGGCCCGCGCCCAGCATCACCGAAGGGTTCGACGTGTTCGTGCAGCTCGTGATGGCGGCGATGACCACGGCGCCGTGCCCGATCTCGGTCTTCTTTCCGTTCATCTCGACCGTGCCCGTCTGTGCCGAGGTCCGCCGCGGCCAGCCCGAAGCCGCGCTCCTTGACCGGGGCCGTGAGGGCCTGCGCGAACTGCGACTTCATCTGCGCGAGGGCGACGCGGTCCTGGGGCGCTTGGGCCCGGCCAGGCTCGGCTCCACCGTGTCCATGTCCAGGCCGAGGGTGTCCGAGAAGACCGGATCCCTGGCGCTCTCCGTCCGGAACAGGCCCTGCTCCTTGGCGTAGCGGTCGACGAGGGCGGCCTGGTCGGTGCGCCCGGTGCGCCGCAGGTAGCGGAGCGTCTCGTCGTCCACGGGGAAGAAGCCGCAGGTCGCGCCGTATTCGGGCGCCATGTTCGCGATGGTGGCGCGGTCGGCCAGGCTCATCTGGCTCAGGCCGGGGCCGAAGAACTCCACGAACTTCTCGACCACGCCCTTCTTGCGCAGCATCTGGGTGACGGTGAGGACGAGGTCGGTGGCGGTCACGCCTTCGCGGAGCTTGCCGGTCAGGCGGAAGCCCACCACCTGCGGCGTCAGCATGTAGAGGGGCTGGCCGAGCATCGCGGCTTCCGCCTCGATGCCGCCCACGCCCCAGCCCAGCACGCCGAGGCCGTTGATCATCGTGGTGTGCGAGTCCGTCCCCACCAGGGTGTCCGGGAAGGCGACGCTGCCGCGCCGCCCTGCCCGTCATCACGCCCTGGGCGAGGTACTCGAGGTTCACCTGGTGCACGATCCCGGTGGCCGGGGGCACGACGCGGAAGTTCTGGAAGGACTTCGCGCCCCAGCTGCAGGAACTCGTAGCGCTCGCCGTTGCGGCTCGAACTCCATCTCCGCGTTGCGGGCGAGGCGCATCGCGCGTGCCGAAGACGTCCACCTGCACCGAGTGATCGACCACGAGGTCGACGGGGACGAGCGGGTTGATGCGGCGCGCTTCGCCGCCCAGCCTCTTCACCGCGGTGCGCATGGACGCGAGGTCCACCACCGCGGGCACGCCCGTGAAGTCCTGCAGGATGACGCGCGCGGGCATGAAGGGCAGCTCGACCTCGGCCGGGCGGGCCGCGTTCCAGGCGGCCAGGCGTCGCACGTCGGCCTCCGTGACCAGCTCGCCGTCGAGGTTGCGGAGGACGGATTCGAGCAGCACTTTGATCGAGAAGGGCAGGCGGTCGAGATCGCCGGTCAGGCCCCTCGCGCTCGAGTGCGCGCAGACGGTAGTAGGAGACCGGCCCTTGGCCGGCATCGAAGTGTCCAGGGCCCCGAAATGATCGGTCTTCATCGACCCCCCTCCTATCCCTCCCCACATGTGGAGGGAGGGTAGGTGCTGTGGCCGGAGTTCGCTTCGTCGCTTCATGTCGGCAGTCTACCTCCGCGCGGCCGCTCGGGAATACGTGACGTGCGCGCGATGAATGGACACGGCGGCGGAGTCCGCGTCGAAGAAGCGCAGGGGCCAATCCGCGGCCAGGCGGATCCCCACGCGCGTGGTCACGCCGATCCGGCGCGGCCCCACGCCTTCGCGCAGGTACAGGGCGTGGCTCGGGTCGAAAGGTGGGCCCCGCTCAGGGCGGTGTCGATGCCCAGGGCGCGACAGAGCCGGCCGGGCCCGGTCCCCGCGCCGGGAGCGAGACCGGCCAGCTGGCTCCGCGGCGCGGACCAGCACGCAGCCCGCGGTCCCTGCGCGGTCGACCGCGAAGTTCAGGCAGTAGTACATCCCATAGATGAAGTAGACGTAGATCGTGCCCGGCCGCTCCCACAGCGGAGCCGTGCGGGCGGTGCGGCCGCGGAAGGCGTGGGCGGCGGGATCCTCCTCGCCCAGGTACGCCTCCGTCTCCACGATGCGCGCCGCGCGCACGTCACGCCCCTGGCCGCGCACGATCACGGTGCCGAGCAGGAGGCGGGCCGCTTCCGGAGGTGGATGCGCGAGCAGGTCGAGGAGGCGTCGCCGCTCGGCCGCAGGGGGAAATCCGGTGGCGCCTCTCACGGTCTGGATCTTGTCCCCCTGCTTGCCGTTAGAATCCCGCCCCATGTCCTCCTATCGCCTCGTGGTGTGCGCCAGCCTGCTCCTCGCCGCCGCCGCTCATGCCGCCGATGATTCGCGCCCGGGCCGGGATCCCGCCCAACCCCTCGACGAAGCCTACACGCGGAAGATCCGCGCCTACACGACGGAGCCGTTCTTCCTCTCGCCCCTCGTGGACTACCTGCCCGCGTCCTCCTCGAACGTGCCCACGCCGCAGGCGGTGCTCGGGCGACATCGCGGGCGCGCCCGGCAAGCTCCCGTACGCCGCGGACGTGTACCGCTACATGCGGATGCTGGAGGCGGCCAGCCCGCGCGTGAAGGTGCGCACGATCGGCAAGACGGAAGAGGGCCGGGAGATGATCGCGGTGGCGGTGGCGTCCGAGCGGCTCATCGCGGCCATGGACGAGAACCGGGCCGCGCCTGGCGCAAGCTGGCCGACCCGCGCACGATCGCCATGGACGACGCGGAAGCGGACAAGCTGGTGGCGGCGTCGTTTCCCGTCTACTACGTCACCGGCACCATCCACTCCCCGGAGACGGGCGCGCCCACCGCGCTCATGGAGCTGGCCTACCGCCTGGCCGTGGACGAGAGCCCGTACGTCCGCGTACATCCGCGACCACGTCGTCACCCTGATCACGCCGGTGGTCGAGGTGGACGGGCGCGACCGGCAGGTGGACGTCTACAACTGGCACCTCGCCCATCCCGAGCGAGAACTGGCCGCCGCTCGTCTACTGGGGCCACTACGTCGCCCACGACAACAACCGCGACGCCATGGGCCTCACCTTGAACCTCACGCGCAACGTGCTCGGCGACGTACCTCGTCCAGAAGGCCCAGGTCCTGCACGACCTGCACGAGTCGGTGCCGTTCCTCTACGACAACACCGTCGGCGACGGCCCCTACAACGCCTGGCTCGATCCCATCCTCACCAACGAGTGGCAGATGATCGGCTGGAACAACGTCTCACGAGATGACGCGCTTCGGGATGCCCGGCGTCTTCACCCACGGCGACTTCGACACCTGGAGCCCGGGCTACCTGATGTTCATCGCCGCTTCCCACAACGGGATCAGCCGGCTCTACGAGACCTTCGGCAACGCGGGCGCGGACACGGTGGAGCGCGACGCTGAGCCCGACGAGTACTCCGCGCACCTGGTACCGGCAGAACCCGCCCCTGCCCGAGGGTGCAGCTGGTCGCAGCGCAACAACAACAACTACGAGCAGACGGGACTCCTGGCCTCGCTGCACTACTTCGCGGAGAACGCGAGCGACGTTCCTGCGCAACTTCTACCTGAAGAGCAAGCGCTCGATCGAGAAGCCGAAGCGCGGAGGGGCCGGCGGCCTACGTGTTCCCGGCGGACGAGGCGCGGCCGGGCGCGCAGGCCGAGCTGCTGCGGGTGCTGCAGCTGCAGGGCATGCGAGATCTACGCGGGCCACCGCGCGCCTTCGACGTGACAGGTGCCCGCGAAGAAGAAGAAGCGAAGGACGGCGACGGCAAGGACACGGACAAGGATAGGACAAGCCCGAGGACAAGGGCGCGAGCGAGACGAAGCCGCGCCGCCAAGATCGAACCCCGGCATTTCCGCGCCGGCAGCTACATCGTGCGCATGGACCAGCCCTACAGCCGCATCGCGGACATGCTCCTCGACTACCAGTACTGGAGCCCGAACGACCCGCAGAAGACGTCCCTACGACGACACCGGCTGGACGTTCGGCGAGCTGTTCGGCGTGCAGGTGGCGCGCGTCGCCGACCCGCGCCGTGCTGGACAGTGCGCGGCGGAGCGGGTGAGCGGGGAAGTGAAGCCGCCGTCCGGGGTCGAGCGGCACGGGGCCGGTGCTGGCTCGTCAACCACAACACCGATATCGCCCTCGCGACTCTGCGCTATCGCCTCAAGGACGCGGCCTTCGAGGCGGCGGAGGAGCCGTTCGAGGCGGGTGGCGTGAAGTTCGCGCGCGGCTCGTTCCTCATCCGCGGCATCGGCGCCGCGATGCGGGCCGGGTGGCCGCGGAGCTGGGCCTGAACGATCCATCGCCCTGGCCGCCGCCCCGTCCGTGAAGACCCATCCGCTGCGCGCGCCCCGCGTCGCGCTCGTCTGCACAGCTGGCTCAGCACGCAGGACGAGGGCTGGTGGCGGATGGCGCTTCGACCGCCTGCAGATGCCCGTACGACTACATCAGCGTGCAGGACGGTGGCGGCGACGCCCGACCTTGCGCGCGCGGTGCGACGTGGTCGTCTTCCGCCCGGTGGGCCGCAGCCCGCGGCCGCGATCGTCGCGGGCATGCCGCTGCTGGGGCAACGCGCTGCCCTGGAAGACGACGGCCCTCACCCCCAACATCGGCAAGATCGACTCCACCGACGACATGCGCCCGGGCCTGGGACGCGGCCGGCGTGCAGAACCTGCAGCGACTTCGTGGCCGCGGGTGGCTTGCTCATCGGCGGTCATGGACACGGCGGAGCTGGCCGTGAGCTACGGGCTCACCCAGGGCGTGGCCTCGGCGCGGGCGGAGAAGCTCGAAGGCGCCGGGCACGATCGTGCGCGCGAAGGTGGTGGACGCCGCCAGCCCCATCACGTACGGCTATCCGGAGTCCTTCTCGATCTACACCGCGGACGGGCCGATCTTCAGCCTCACGAGCCTGGCCGGCGGCCGCGTCGCGGCCGACGGCCGGCGGAGGACAGGAGCGTCCCGACCGGCCGAGGCACCGCCGACGATCCCGATCTCCCCCAGGGCCGCGCCGTTCGCGGCGCCGCCCGACGAGCCCGAGCGCGGAGGCGTGGGAAGCGCTGCCCCTCACCGAAGAGCAGCGCCGCAACCCGATCTACGTCATTCCTCCCGCCCAGCGGCCGCGCGCCGTCGTCGCGCTACGGCCGACTCGAAAGAGCTGCCTCGTCTCCGGCCTGCTCGACGGGGGCGGGCGACATCGCCGGAGCACCCGGCGGTGGTGGACGTCCCGGCGGGGAAGGGGCCACGTCGTGCTCTTCTCGAACAACCCGATCTGGCGCGGGCGAGACCCAGGGCAGCTACGTTCCTCGTCTTCAACGCGCATCCTCGAACTTCGACCAGCTCTGAGCGGGCCGCACGCTGGCGGCGGAATAGCTCAGGACCTTTTCCCGCTGTGATGACCGTCGCGTCGGCGGCCCGCGCGTTCGCGTTTGGTGAGGCACAACGTGTAATCTCCTCCCGGTTCCCCTCCAGGAAGTACGGGCGCTTCCGCTCGAAAGCGTCCGGAAATGGGTGGTTCGTCGATGCGGCTCTGGAGGATGCGCTGGCCCCCGCTGGCCGTCGCCGCCGTCGCCGCGCTGATGCTGGGTGCACCCGCTCGTAGCGACGCCCAGGAGCCCGCGCCATCGCCGGAGCCAACCTCCCGAAGCCGAGGCGCCGCCCGCCTCCCCCGATCGCGTCACCTTCCGCTTATTGCCCTTCGCGCAGCGTCGACGTGACGTCGCGCTCGGAGGACGGCGGCCACGGCGGCTTCAGCATCGGCCCGTTCGACCTCTACATGACCTCCCGCCTCTCCGAGCACTGGTCGGCCATCGCCGAGCCTCGTCTTCGAGAACGACGACAACGCGCTGTCCACCGATCTCGAGCGCATCCTCATCGGATGGCAGGCCTCCGACCACTTGCGTCTCCGCGTTGGGCGCGAGCACAACCCGATCGTGCGCTGGGACACCGCGCTCCACCACGGCCTCTACATGCAGACCCCCATCGAGCGGCCGAGCATGGCCCGCTTCGAGGACGACGGCGGGCTCCTGGCCCGTCCACTTCGTGGGCCTCCTCGCGGACGGCCGCGCCGGGAGCATCGGGCTGCAATACGGGGCGGCGGTAGGAACGGCCGAGGGGCCATACCCGACGAGGTCCAGGTCACCTTCGACCGCAACGGGAACAAGGCTTTCGTGGGCTGGCTCGGCCTGGCCCCGCCGGGCCTCGTGGGCCTGGAGGTCAGCTTGACCGGCTACGCCGACCGGCCTGCCCGCCGAGACGGGTGAGCTGCTGGAGCGGGCCTGACGCTCTCCGGCTCCTACGTCAGCGGGCCCTGGGAGGTGCGCGCGAATACGGCCAGATCCACCACGAAGCGACCGACGGCGGTCCGAGCTACCAGACCGAAGGGTTCTACGCGCCTCGCCGGCTACGGCCTGCGCCACGGAACCGTGAAGCCGTATCTCATGTTCGACCACATGGACGTGCCGGAAGCGGACCCTTTCTTTGCGGGCATTCCCGACCGGGAGGGCTGGGTGGTCGGCGTGCGCTGGGATCCTGATCCGCGCGCCGCCCTCAAGGCCGAATACACCTCGCAGCGTGTCGGCGAGGGCGACCGCACATCCACGGTGCGCGCGCAGCTCGCCGTCTGCTTCTAGCGTGGAGAGCCGCTGATGCCGCATCTCAAATTCGCACTGGCCGCACTGGGACTGGCGGGGCTCGTACTGAGCCTCCCGGAAGCCGCTGCCCAGGCGCCCCGATCCCCGGGGCGGGTACTTCTCGTGGTGGTGAACCTGAAGCGCCCGGAGTCCGATCTCGCGCTGCACGAGCTTCGCGCCTCTTCCGGGGCGAGCAGCGGTTCTGGAACAACGGCGACCGCGCCTATCCCGTATTGCCTCCGGAAGACCTGCCGGACGCGCGGGCGACTCCTCCTGATCCTCCGTGGTCGAAGCTGGACCAGCGCGGGTTCACCCTCCACTGGCGCAACCTCGTCTTCCGCGGCGACGTCACCGACCAGCCCATCTCGCCCCCGACGAAAGGCGCGCGGTGCAGTCCGTGTTCGCGGAGCGCGGGGCCATCGCCATCGTCGAAGGCAGCGCGATCCGCAACCTCGATCGCGTGGCCAAGATCCTGACCGTGAACGGGCACGTCCGCGACGACGCCGACTATCCCCTGAAGTGGTGACGGCTCCGTCACACGCGCCGTCACCCCCGCGGTTGACGCTGCGGCGGGGGCGGCGTATACGAGTGTCCCGTTCCGCACCCTCCCGGGCGCGGGCCGGGGAAGGCGCTTGATGCTGCGCGTGCATGCAGCGGTTCTCAGCGACGACCAGCTGTTTCGCGAAGGGCTGGTCCGGATCCTCGGGAGCGAGCCCACGATTGCGGTCGTGAGCGGGATCGACCGCCCGGGCGACAAGCCGCCGCTCCTCCCGAGGATGGCGGGAGCGCACGTCGTCCTCGTCGACAGCCGGACGGAGGGGGGCGCTCGGCCTGTGCGCGGCCCTGCGCCGCAGCGGCGGCAGCGGCGGTCATCTTCGTGGCCGCGCCCGACGAGGGCGGCTGGCCGCAGATGGCGCTGGCCGCCGGGGCGCGTGGCCTGCTCGGAAAGAGCACGCGCGCCGACACCAGCTGCTGCAGGCCCTGCGCGTGGTGCAGGCCGGCGGAGTGTGGGCGCCGCGGCCGGGTCATGGCCGAATGCATCGAGAAGCTCACGCGCACGCCGGCCGCCGAGCGCCCCAGCGACCCCGTCTTCGCCCGCCAGCTGAGCTTGCGCGCGAGCGCGAGGTCTTCCGCCACGCCGCCACCGGCCTCAGCAACAAGGAGATGGCGGACCGCCTCGACATCAGCCGGGCGACGGTCAAGGCGCACCTCACGCAGATCTTCCAGAAGCTCGGGGTGAGCGGCCGCGCCCAGCTCGCCGCCGTCTACCACGGCCTCGCCGTCCTCGTCGATCCACCTCGCCGCCGCTGACCTCTCCCCATCGGCCCGTCGCCCACGGTCGTACGACTCGAAGGCCTAGCCTCCACCTCGACCTCTAGCCATCTCGCCAATTGACCGGTGCGCGAGCGCACACCGATCATCGCGCTCCGTTTTCCCGGTCCCTGTTCGTCACGAAGGGTCAGGCCCGATTCTGCCGCGAAAGAGAGGCGACGATGGCGTCGAGCGAATCTGTTGCGATTGGGCCACGCGGGTTTCCGGGCGCCGTCCTCGGCGTCTCCGGGCCGCAACGCCTGCAGGCGTGCTGGCCTTCCTGGCCGTGCCCGGCCGGGTGCAGGCGGATCCGATCAGCCCCTTCACCATCGCCAACAACGACAGCCCGGATCCCGTAGCCTCGGGCAGCCAGCTCACCTACACCATCACCATGGTGGAACGGCGGCGGCTCCAAGGCCACCAACGTCGTGTTCTCCGACCAGGTGAACGGCGTGGGCGGCATCGGCGTTCCGCCCCAGCTCGTCCTCACCAGCACGCGCGGGAGCTGCACCCAGAACGTCAACCTCGTGACCTGCGCCGCCGGCACCATCGAAGGCGGCGGGACCTGGATCGTCAGCATCCGGGCATCGTCACCGCCTCCAACGGCACCACCCTGAACAACACCGCCTCCGTGACCGGCACCCGCTCCGCCCAGAACTTCACGAGCACCGCCACCGCGACCACGCTCGTGAGCAACGGCAGCGGGGCCGGACCCGACCTGTCCCATCGCGAAGTCGGGACCGACGAGCATTCCCGTCTCCACGCCGATGACCTACACCCTCACCGTCAACAACGCCGGGCACCGCCAACGCGACCGGCGTCAAGGTCGTCGACACCGTGCCCGCCGGCGTGACCATCCACCAACGCCAGCGGCACCGCAGCCTCTTCAACTGCGGCTTCTCGGCCAGACCGTCACCTGCACGGGTGGAGCCGTGAACCAGGGCTCAACGCCACCATCACCATCAATGCGACCTCGCCCGGCACCGTCGGCACCATCACCAACACGGCCGTGGTCGATCCCGACGACACCATCGCGGAGACGAACGAGCTCAACAACACCTCCGCCCTCGTGAACACGCAGGTGACGACCGGGCCGCCCCGCGCCTCCATCTCGATCAACCTGACCGACAGCTCCGCGGTGATCGCCGGCGCCGGCCCCGACCCCGTGAACCCGGGCGGCCTGCTCACCTACAAGATCCTCGTCCAGAACAACGCCACCACCCGCGCCGACGACGTGTCCATGGTCAACGGGACGCAAGGCCTGGAGGCGGCCAGCATCACCATCACCCAGGTGGTGACCAACGGCACCGTCGGCAACAGCGGCGGCTGCTCCGTGATCGCGCCGCAGGTCCGGTGCCTGGCCCGCACCCTCAACCCGGGGACACCATCCTCTACACGATCACCGGACAGGTCGTGGCCTCGGCTGGCTCGACCCTCTTCGACACCGCCACCGTCACCGGCAACGTCAGAACACGGGCGTCACCAGCACCGACAGCGAGCTGACCACGGTCAAGCCCGCCGTCGACCTCACGATCACCAAGGCGGACGCGCCCGACCCGGTGTGCGCCCGGTCGTGGCCGGGCACGGTCCCGGTGGTCCTGCTCGGGCCACCCGTCTGCCTGGGCGGGCTGACCTCGCACGTTCGTGGTGGGCAACAGCGGCATCAGCACCGCGACGGGCGTGGTCGTGCGCGACCCGCTGCCCGCGGGCACGATCTTCGACAGTTTCGTGGCCCCTGCCTTCGCGGGTGCGCGGTCGACCCCGCCACCAACATCCTGACCTGCACCGGCGGCATGGTGCTGCCCGAGTCCACGACCACGATCACCATCGTGCTGGAAGCTCCGCCCTTCGTGGGATCCATCACCAACACCGTGACCGTGGACCCTAACAACGCCATCTTCGAGGCGGACGAGACGAACAACACCGCCACCCAGGCCACCCAGGTCGCGACCGGCGTCGACCTCACCCTGATCAAGACCGACGCCATCGACCCCATCGCCACCAGCCGGGACGGAGACCTACACCATCACCGTGGACAACCTGGGACCGCAGGACGCCACGAACATCCGCGTGCGCGACACCCTGCCCGCGGGGACGATCTTCCGCACTGCCCAGGGCGACCACGGCTTCACGTGCTCGCAGGCCGCGGGCGTGGTCGAGTGCGTGGGCGGCGCCATCAAGGGCACCGAGAGCGAGTTCTCACCATGTGGATGGGCTCCCGTCAACGACGTGGCGACCATCACCATCCGCGTCTTCGCGCGCTCGTTCGAGGGCTCCGGCGCCGACGCCATGCACAACGAGGTGCGGGTCGATCCCAACAACGAGATCCCGGAGATCAGCGAGAGCAACAACTTCGCGTTCCAGGACACGGCGGTGGGCAGCGGCGGGGCCCCGATGGGCGCCTTCAACGAGCTCACGATCGTCAAGACGCAGGTGAGCCCGGCCAGCCCGTGGCCCGCAACGCCAAGGTGACGTGCAAGATCGTGGTCACGGCAACGACGCCACCGACCCCGTGGTGGCGGTGAAGGTCCGCGACTTCCTGCCCGCCGGCTCGCACTACATCGAGGCCACGGGCACCAACCAGTTCCTCTGCCCAGATCTCCTCGTTCGTGGACTGCACGGGCGGCGAGATCCCAGGCACGGCGGCACCGCCACCATCATGCTGAGCGCCTTCGCGCCGGACACGCCGGGAACCTACATCGAACCAGGCCATCGCCGACCCCGACCACGCCATACCGGAGGGCAACGAGTTCAACAGCCAGTCCTCCGTCCAGACGATCGTCGTCAACGCCGGCAATGGGCCGTTCTACAGGCTCAACATCGCCAAGGTGCAGGTCGCCCCGGCCAGCCCCGTCGCGCGCAACGCCGTGGTGACGTACCGGATCACCGTCGGCAACACCGGCTCCGACCCCGTCATCGGCATCCAGGTGCGTGACTTCCTGCCCGCAGGCTCGCCGCTACATCGAGGCCACCGGAACCAGCCAGTTCCACTGCACCCACGCCGGCGGCATCGTCGAGCTGCGTGGACGGCCAGCATCTCGCCCCCGCCTCGTCGGCGACCATCATGGTCAAGATGTTCGCCCCCGACACACCGGGGTCGTACGTCAACCAGGCCATCGTGGATCCCGGGAACACGATCCCCGAGGGCGACGAGCTGAACAACGAGGTCTCCGCGTTGCCCACCGTCGTCGAGAACGGCGGCAACGGCGCCTTCAACGACCTCCACATCGACAAGAGCGCGACCTCGACTACGACCCCCGGAGGGCCCCATCACCTACACGATCGAGGTCGTGGAACACCGGCACGGACGACGCCCAGAACGTCGCCGTGCGCGACGCCCTGCCCGCCAGCACGACCTTCCGTGTCGGCCGCGGACAGCGCGCTCGGCACCGACGGGAACTTCACCTGCAACCAGTCCGGCGGCGTCGTCAACTGCATCGGCGCCACCATCAAGTCCGGTGGACTGGGGACCGCGCGCCACATCACGATCACGGTCACCGCGCCCAGCCAGAACACCACCATCACCAACCAGGCGGTGTGTCGACCCGGACAACCTCGTGCCGGAGGGCGACGGGGTAGAACAACCCGACACCGCCGACACCACCATCCAGTCCGTGATCAACCTCAAGATCACCAAGGAAGGCCCAGAGAAGGCCAGCCAGGCGAGGTCGATCACTACAAGATCCACGTCAAGAACGAGAAGCCGGCCAGCCGGCAGTGGCGCCACCGCCTTCGGCGTCGAGATGCACGACCCGCTCCCATCGGCCTGATCCCGCTCGCCGTCGACGCGGGCTCCGAGGAACAACTGGGCCTGCCGGGTGGCTGGAGAACGCGATCAACGTCGGTGGACTGCGTCGGCGACCTCAATCCCGACCAGAAGTCACCGATCGACATCGCGGTCTTCGCGGCGGCCGAGACCAGCCGCTCCCTCGACAACGAGGCCTGCGTCGATCCGGATAACAAGATCGAGGAGTTCGCTGCCGCCCGGCAGAGACGGACAACTGCTCGACCGCCACCACTCCCGTCCTGCCCACGACCAAGAGAGTCGCCCGGACCTCAAGGTCACGAAGACGGCCAGCCCCGACGTGGTCACGCCGGGTGGCGCCATCGTCTACACCATTCACGTCGAGAACGCGGGCAACGCCGACGCCCAGACCCCGCTGACCCTGACCGACGAGCTGGCAGCAACGCTGACGCACGTGAGCTCGTCGGGGACCAACGGCTGGACCTGCACCTTCTCCGCGCCGACCGTGACCTGCAACGACGGCGGCTCCGGCCTGGCCCAGGGAGCATCGACGGACATCACGATCAACGTCACGACCCCCGTCGACGTCTCCTCGCCGATCACCAACACGGCCACGGCCGTGAAGCGCCACCTCCGATCCGGGCGACCCGCGACGCCGAGAACGAGACCAACGTGGACCAACAACCACTCGACCGTCGTCACGTCGATCGGCACGCCCGGCTTCGACCTCGTCGTCGCGGACATCCTGGACACGCCGGACCCGGCCCTGCGCGGCAAGCCCCTGACCTACACCGTGATCGCCTCCAACGGCGGCACGGACACCGCAAGCGGGTCCATATCTCGCTCGGCCTGCCGGCGTCGGGGGTGACGTTCTCGGTGCCGCGGGCTCCAACGGCTTCAACTGCGCGGCCCCCGTATCGAACACCGTCGACTGCACGGGCAATCTGCCGGGCGGCGGCAGCACGAACTCACCGTGAACTTCATCGTGAACCTGAGCGCTCCCGACGACCGCTGGCCTTCACCGCCACCATCGATCCCGCGAACGCCTTCACGGAGTCCAACGAGGGCAACAACACGGCGAGCGAGACGACGACGGTGTCCGGCCGGCTGCGCCACGGGAGTTCTGCATCGACCTCGTGGCCGCCCAGCTCACGCGCCTCCGGCCAACCCGGTGGCCACCAGCGGCTCCCTGACCTACACCTGACCGTGGTCAACATCGGGGCCACCGCCACCACCCTCTCGGGCAGCGATGCCGCTGATCTCTTCGACCTCTTCGGCAACACCTCGACGGCGGTGCCGACCTCGTCGAACGCGGCCGTGAGCTGCGTCAACGACGGCGGCAGCATCGCGGGCGTGAAGCTGTTCAGCACTGCTTCGGCAACCTCGGGACCGGGCGAGTCGGTGACGCCTACACCTCACCGTGACCGTCAACGGCGGCACGACGGTGTCGGCGCGAGGCTGGGCCGATCCGGCCGACAAGATCGACGATTTCGACGACGCCCAGCCGAGGCCGCCGGATCCGCCGGTCGCCCTCGGCAACAACGTGATCTTCAAGGTGACGACCGGTCACGCCGTAGCGACGAAGGGATGGCCGGCCTCGCCGGCCATCCTCTCTCCCGAAGTCGCGCTCAGCGAAGAGCCCAGATGATGCGAGCTCGGAGCGCCGCCCTCCTGGTGATGGCGGGCGGCCTGATCGCGGTGAGCCCCGGCGCCTCGGGCACCGGCCTGGGCGCAGGACTGCGCCCGGCACTACGTGGCGGGGGGCGACCCCATCCCCGCCGGGCACGAGGTCGAGGAGTCGGAGCGCTACGAGCCGCACCTCCGCGAGGGACCACCTCAAGAAGTGGGGGCCGCGGTGCGTCCACAACGTGGCCGCTGAACGAGGCGACCTCCTCCACCTACATCACCGGCGGCCAGCTCGCCCAGACCTGGAACTACCGGCCCGACCTGATCACGCTCACGATCGGGGAGGAGAACAACACGATCGTGAACCTCGTCACCGACTGTTTCGACAAGATCAACGGACTCACGACTTCAGCGGCGGCAATGCCTGCGCCGCCTCCATCCTCGCCAACTCGTCCCTCTGGAGCAGCCTGAACCTCAACCTCATCACCATCCAGCAGCAGTACCGCGTCATCATGGCCGGCCGCCCCAAGCTCATGGTGGCGGTCACCGGCTATCCCAATCCCTATCCCAAGTCCACCGACACCATCGCCAAGATCGCCGAGCTGTGCGTGCCCCTCATCGACACCATCCCCACCTGCACGGCGCGCTGGGTCCAGCTGCCGCCGGCCCTCGAAGTCATCGACCAGGTCTTCAAGAAGCTCAACACCACGATCGAGAACGCGGTGAAGCCGTTCGCGATCGGCTCCGGCGGCCGCTTCGTCTTCGTGGACACGCACACCAAGACCCGTGACCACTGCATGAAGATGGAGGTCACGATCAAGACTAGGTCGAGCATCCGAGGAGGAGGAGCCGTGCACGAGCACGACTCGCCGGCGGTGAACTTCGGCTGCTCGAGCCCTGGTACGTGGCCGGGGACGACGGCGACCAAGATGCCGGACTACCCTCGATCCCGCCGCCATCGGCGTCCTCATCCAGAAGAGCCAGACCACGGTGGGCATGGGCATCCATCCCAACGACGACGGCCACACCGCATCTCCGACCTGATCTTCGAGGCGGACACCCTCGAGCCCGGCGTCACCCCCTGAAATGGAAGCTCGAGGATCCCGGAGGCGCCCAAGACGGACATCTGCCAGTAGCGCGTGACAGAATCCGGGCGTGACGTGCGCCAGGATGGGAGATCGAAGCCCGCCGCGGGTCCTCGCTCGTTACCGGCGGCTCATTCTCCTGGGAACGGCGCGACTACCGCTGAGGAGGCGCGCGGATCGTGGGACCCGATTGTGCGTACCATCTCTATTCGCGCCGACATGACCTCGGCCGCACCCGCGCGCGGCGTCACCCCGCCGCCGGCGCCCGGCAGTCGCGGCCGCCGCCTACCCCTCGCGGCCAGGCGTCGCCGGCTTCACCCGCTCGTGCGCGGGAGGTCCGGCAGCTTCGCGGAGAAAGTGCGGAGCAGATCGTCCAGCGTGAACGGCTTGCTCAGGAACGCGGCCTCACGCCTCAGGGCGCCCCGACTGATCACGGCCTCCCGGCTGTATCCGGAGATGTACAGGACCTTCGCGTCCGGGCGCCAGCGCGATGCCCTCGGCCGGCTGCGCCCGGTCAGTCCCGGGCATGATGAGGTCGGTCAGGACGACGTGGATCGCGCCCGGGTGCGCGTCCGAGATGCGCAGGGCCTCCGCCCCGTCGCGGGCGGCGAGAACGGTGTATCCGTTGCCCCTCGAGCGTCTCGCGCAGCAGCGCCGCGCAGCGCGCTCCTCATCCTCGACGACGAGAACGGTTTCGCTGCTCCACGTGGCGGGTGCGCGGCGCGGCGGGCGGCCGCCGGGCCGCGACGGCCCCGAAGGCGCGAGGGAAGTAGATCTTGAACGTGGTCCCTACCCGCAGCTCGCTGTAGAGCCGAGATGCAGCCGTCGCTCTGCTTGACGATGCCGTAGACGGTGGAGAGACCGAGGCCGGCTACCCACGCCCACGGGCTTCGGTGGTGAAGAAGGGCTCGAAGATCTGCGCCTGGGTCTCGGCGTCCATGCCCGCCGCCGGTGTCGCTGATGGCGAGCATGACGTAGCGGGCCGGGCCTGCGCGCGGCGGGTGGACGCGGCCGTAGGCCTGCGTCGAGGTCGGCGTTGCGCGGTCTCGATCGTCAGCCGTCCGCCCGTGGGCATGGCGTCGCGGGCGTTCGACGGCCAGGTTCATGACGATCTGCTCGAGCTGACTCAGGGTCCCCGGTCAGGCTTCCCAGCCCGGGATCGGCACCGATCGTCAGCTCCACGTCTTCTCCGATGAGCCGGCGCAGCATCTTCTCCATGTCGGACACGACATCGTTGAGGTCGAGGACCTTCGTCTGCGAGGACCTGTTGGCGGCTGAAGGCGAGCAGCTGGCGCGTCAGGGCCGCCGCGCGATCGGTCGCCTCGAGGATCTGCTCCACCTTGACGTGAAGGGATCCTCCGGGCCAGCCGCGCGCCTTGAGCATCTCCCCGTATCCGTGATGACGCCGAGCAGGTTGTTGAAGTCGTGGGCGACTCCGCTCGGCCAGTCGTCCGATCGCCTCCATCTTCTGCGCCTGCCGCATCACGCTGCTCCAGCGAGCTGGAGCTCGGTCACGTCGCACGATGGCCAGGAGACAGGGGCCGCCCTGGAGCTGGATGCGTTCCGCCGACAGCTCCACCTCGCGCACTTTCCCGATTTCGTCCGGAAGCGGGTGGGCTCCTCGGACCGGCCTCGTTGGCGCGGGCGAGCTTCTCCGGCAGCAATGCGCGCCGTTCCACGTCCACCAGATGCCGAGATCCCGGTGGCCGTGCGTCCGACCAGCTCCGGCCGTTCGTATTCGATCATGCGCAGGAAGGCGTCGTTGGCCTCGATGTATCGGCCTTCCGTCCAGGCTGCTGATGGTGATGCCCTCCGGCGGCGCACGCGAACGCCAGTCGCGAACCGGTGCTCCGAGTCGTCGAGTTGCTTCGAAGGGCGGTCCCTGTCCGCGCTGGCAGGCTCTGCTCGTGCAGCGCCGCGGCGCACGGCCCAAGCGGCAGGCGCGCGAGGCTGGCTTGCGAACGCAGTCGGTTCGCTCCCTCCCTCATGCACTCGACGGCCTCCCAGCGCTCCTCTCCCAGCGTCCCGGACACATAAGATGGAGCGCGGGATGGAGCAGCCGGTCCTCCGGGTCCAGCGCAGGGCTTGCAGGCCGTTCCAGCCCGGCAAGCTTCGAAGTCAGACAGGATCAAGTCGTAGGGCCGGGAAGCGAGCCGATCCGTGAACTCCCGCGAGGTGTGGGGCCACGTCGGTCTCGACCTCCCGAGGCCCGCGGCGGCGCCAGCGTGAGCAGGACCAGAAGCGGCGCGTCGTCGACGTTGTCCTCCAGGCGCATGAGGAATGCGGGCGGGCATCTCCCCGCCCCTCGGGCGGTCTCACGCCGGCCCTTCAGCGACGCCGGGCCATCCGGCCGCCAGATACGACGTAGGGAGGGGAGCAGCTCGGTCACCGTGATCCGATTTGCACACGAACTCCTCGGCGCCGTGGCGCCCGCCGCCGGCTGCGATAGAGCGGGATCACCGTCCAGGGTCAGGATCAGCACCGCCGGCGCGTTGGGCAGGAGCTTCAATCGCCGCGTCGCCTCGAGGCCGTCCACGCCCGGCATCGCGATGTCCATCAGCACGACCTTTACCTGCGGACAGAGCCGCGGCACGAAGCGCGATCGCCTCGTCGCCGGAGACCGCGCTCCCCACGACCTCGATGTCGCTCTCCCGGCCGAGCCAGGCGTCTCGCCAGCTACGAGAAACTCCCCGGGGCTGGCATCGTCGACGAGGAGCACGGAGGTCCGGCGCACCCTCCAACATGCTGCGGTCCGGCCGGGAGTTTCGGTATCGGGGAGTTCCTGGTTTCGCCGGGGAAAGCCTCGAGTACGTACGCCCCGATCAGACCTCGTCGGCGCTCACGATCCCGGCCCGGATCGCATACCGTACGAGACCGGCCACGTCGTGGATACCCAGACGCTCCATCAGTTGGGCCCGATGCGTCTCGACCGTCTTGGCGCTCAAGCAGGCAGGCGGGCGGCGATCTCCTTGGTGCCGTGGCCCTCGGCGATGAGCTGGAGGACCTCCCGCTGCCGCGGCGTCAGGCGGCGTGGGCTCCGGCCGGCCACCTGGCCTCGCCACGCGGCGCATGGCAGCGCGGCCAGGACGTTGCCCGGAGACGGCCGGGACTCGGGTAGCCGCCGCCCTCCGCCACGGAGCTGCAGGAGCCGCCGCCAGCTCGACGACCGTGGAATCGCCCGAGCGGGTATCCGGCCGCGCGCCGCGCGGAGGGAACGCGGCACGTACTCCTCGTTCGCGAACATGGAGAGGATGAGGACGCGCGTCCGGGTGCCGTCATCGGACCAGCGCGCTCCGCGACCTCGATGCCGTTCAGCTCGAGGCGGGGCGACGTCGAGGAGCAGGACATCGGGCTTGCAGGCTCGGCCACCATGCGCAGGGCCTCTCCGTGCCGACAATCGCGGGCCTCGCCCACGATCTCCACCGCCTCGATGGCCTGGAGCCTGGCAGCGCGGAGTCCGGCCCGGAAGAGGGCGTGGTCGTCGGCGAGCATCGCGCGTATCGCCGTCATGCAGCCGACCGCCACGTGGAAAGCGCGCCCACGCACCTCGGTGCCGGCGCCCAACCCGGGCGACGGTGCGGATCTCGATGCTGGCCTCCGACGAGCCGTAGCGCGCTCCTCCATGCTCGAGCAGGCCGAAGCTCGCGCCCGGCGCGATCGGCGCACGCATCCCCGAGGTCGAAGCCCAGGCCGTCGTCGCGCACGCGCGAGGCTCACGAGCTCCATGGGCCGGCAGGACCGAGCTCACCCAGACGTTGCGCGCGCTCGCGTGGCGGAGCACGTTGAAGTCACGGCCTCTTGGGCGATCCGGAAGGCCGCGGTCTCGGACCTCGGGCGAGAGCGGTGCTTCGCTTCGTCACTCCTCCACGGCCGGGTGGGTCCGATGGGCCCCCGCGGGGCATCCGGTCGACGAACCAGCGCAAGGCCGCGGGAAGGCCGAGGTGGTCGAGGATGGCGGGGCGCAGATCGAGGGCCAGCGCCCGCGCCTGCTGGATCGCACGGTCCACGTTCTCGACGCGCGCTTCGACGCCTCCCCGTTGCGCTCGCCGGGCGAGCGGGCTCGCGGAGGACTCCAGGTTCATCTTCGACGGTGAGGATCTGGCCGATCTCGTCGTGGAGCTCGCGGGCGATGTGCCGCCTCTCCCTCCTCCTGGGTGCCGTCACCAGGCGCCCCGAGAAGAAGGCGCATGGCCTGGTCCTTCTCGCGCCGCTCCTCGATGAGTGTCGCCAGGAACATCAGCGGGATGGACATCGTGATCAGGAAACAATTGCAGCGGACAGCACGCCGCCGCCGGCGCGGGCGCCGGCAAATGGTCCGTGCCCGCGCATCGGCGCCGGAGATCGACACGTGAGCGCGACGATGAGGAGGAGGTATTGACCTCCGGCGGGGCCAGAACCGCACCCGCCGCCCAGAGGAGGAGCGGCAGCGGCAGATGCGGCGAGGGCCGGGAGGCTGCCTTCGGCCGCGGTCGGCCAGCTGGGAGACGCGGACGCTGATGGCCAGGAGCCCACAGCCGATCAGGCCGGCTTTCGACGCAACGGGCCGGGGCAACCCCTTGAGCCCGGTGCGAGCGACGGCGATCCAGGTCAGCACCGCCGGCGCCAGCGGCAATGCGTAACTG
>ERZ1370068.7777-contig-6673_pt1 | contig 80865 bp, 124 predicted proteins | sample MGYA00561227_ERZ1370068 | MGnify/ENA primary metagenome ERZ1370068 (study PRJEB38410, sample SAMEA6850437) | metagenome | study: Metagenomic assessment of the ecological functions of the soil: analysis of the soil microbiota associated with the...
GAGCGCGCAGGAGTGGTGCGGCCACGTCTACCAGCGTCTCCTCCCGAGGCCGAATGCGCTCGACAACGAGCTGCGCTCGTACTTCCACGCGGAAGGGGATCGCGATGCGACGGTGAAGATCCCGCCGGGAACGCTCTACGAAGACGCGCTCCTCATCCAGCTCCGCGAGCTGGATGGTCCGTTTGCCGGGGAAAGGACTGGACCGGATCGATCGTGCCGTCGTTGTGGTCGCAGCGGAAACGCCACACGGCCCTCGAGCCGATCAAAGCGACGATCCGGCGCGAAAGCGCGACACGCGACGGGTCAGCCTGTGACGCGATTCACGCTGTCCTACGGCTCGTCTTCGACGACCTATGACGTCGAAAAGGCGGCGCCGCGGCGTGTCCTGTATTGGAAGTCCAATGACGGCGACGAGGCACGACTTCTCAAGACCGCGCGCCTCCCGTACTGGGCAGCTGCACATGACCCGGGCGACGAGAAGTACTCGAAGTGAACTGGGCTCTACGAGAAGGGGAGTGTCCCCTGTCTCTAAACCCCCGGAGCTCGCGCATCAAGAATCCGAGCACGTCCGTGTACTCGTCGATCTGATCGCGAGCAGGCGTGCCGCGGCCGTGGCCCGCCGCGAGGTTGGTGCGCAGCAGGATCGGGCAGGGCGACGACGTCGCGGCCTGCAAGCGCGCGATCATCTTCCGGCTCTGCCAGGAGTCCACGCGCGGGTCGTTCTCGCCCGTCGCCATGCAGGATCGACGGGTAGGCCGTCCCGTCCTTGACGCCGGTGGTACGGCGAGTAGGCGTGCAGCACCTGGAACATCTCGGGATCGACGACGGTGCCGAACTCCGGCACGTTGTACGCGCCGTTCGGCGTGCGCTCGACGCGCAGCATGTCGTACAGGCCGACCAGCGAGACGACGGCGCGCGCCAAGCTCGGGGTGCTGCGTGATCATCGCGCCCATCAGAAGGCCGCCGTTGCTCCCGCCCATCAGCGCCAGCTTCTCGCGCGTCGCGTAACCGAGCGCGCTCATCCGCCGCGCGCAGGCGGCGAAGTCGTCGAAGACGTTCTGCTTGCAGCTCGAGGCTGCCCTCGCGATGCCACGTCTCGCCGAACTCGCCGCCGCCGCGGATGTGGGCGACCGCGAAGACCCCGCCGCGCTCGATCCAGGCGCGCAGCCGCCCGCGGAATCCGGGCGTCTGGCAGACGCCGTAGCCGCCAGTACCCGTAGAGGATGGTCGGGTGGGTTCCGTCGAGCGCGATGCCCGCGGAGGCGCAGCACCGTGATCGGGACGCGCGTGCCGTCCGGCGAGACGGCCTCCTCGCGGACGACCTCGCAATCGGAATAGTCGGCGGGCGAGGTCTCGGCGAAGCGCGGTGCGCACGACCGGCCGCCCTCCGCCGTAGGGCGTGCGGTGCCACGCCGGCGGCATGGTGAAGCTCTGGACTTGAAACAGGACGTCGCCGCCGGGAGCACCACGACGTCGTCCACGGCCGACAGCGGCGGCTGCGGAATCTCGCCTTCGCGGCGGCCGTCGAGGTCGAACGCCCGCACCGCGTTCGGTCCGCCCTGCTGATAGAGGACGTAGAGCGATCGTCGCCGGACCACAGTCCCGTGTCGTAGGCGAACGACGTCTCGATCGCGTCGGCCGCCTTCGGGGACGATCGGCGGCGGCGGCCTGGACGCCTCGCGCGCGACGTCGTCGGGCGCAGCCGCGAGCACGCAGCCTCGCGGCGCGCCGAGCAGCGACACGAAGTAGATCGCGCCGTCCGGCCCAAGACGCGCCGCGACGCACCGATCCTCGTAGCGCGTCAGCGCGTGCCAAGCGCCGCGCGGATTCGCGCAGCCAGTGCGTGAACTCCCCGCCGTCCCCCTGCTGCACGCGAGGCGAGCGTGAATCGCCCGTCGCGGCTCGATTCGAGGCGGATCTCGGCGATGCGCGGGAACTCGCGCCCGATCTCGTAGCGATCGAGCGGCCGGGTCGGACCCGAGCCGATGCCAGTAGACGTGAACGTCGAAGCCGAGCTCCTCCGGTGGGCGCTCGCCGGGGCTCGGGTAGCGCGTGTAGTAGAACCCGCGCCGTCGGCGCTCCAGGCGAGCGAGCCTCCCGCCGGTGCCGCCGTTGACCCGCGGGACGACGTCGCCGAGCGTCGCGTCCGCTCGCCGTGTCGAACACGTGCACGTCGCCGCTTTCGGTTCCCGCGAAGGAGAGGGACACCGCGACCTTCGAGCCGTCGAACGACGGCACGTACCAGTCGATCGACGTCCTCCCCGAGGGGTCGAGCACGTTCGGATCGACGACGACGCGCTCGCTGCCGAGATCGTCGGCGTCGGCGAGCGACGACGAGCAGCATCTGCTCGAGCGGCGGCTGCCTCTTGATCGCGAACAGCCGGCCTCCCGCCGCGTGAAGCGCTCCGTAGACGACCGATCCGGAGACCGTCAGCTCGGTCACCCGGCTCCGCAGCGCGTCGCGTCCCGGCCAGGCGTCGAGGATCCGCGCGCGTGTGGTCGTTCTGCGCGGCGATCCACGCGCCGACCTCGGGGTCGGAGCCGCTCTCGAGCCAGCGGTAGGGTCCTCGACGTCGACGCCGTGATAGGTGTCGACGACCGGCCGCCGCGACAGTTGACGGCGCGGCCGCCAGCGTCGCGGCCGCATGGGGATCTGGGCAAGGTCCTTCTCTCCCGGAGTCACGCGATAGACCGCGAAGTCTACCGCATCCGATCGGCTTCCGGCGGCAGAAGGCGAGAACGGCGCGCCTCAAGCGGGGATGCGCGTCGAACAGGCGGGCGAACTCGTGCTCGCGACGCCCCCTTTCGCGCGCACGACCCGGACGAGCGCGCGACGCTCGGCGGAGCTCCACCGATCGAGCCCGGAAGGGCATCGAGCAGCGGCGCCCAACGCCTCCACCAGAGGCGCTCGCCGGCCGCCACCGCGCCAGCGACCGCACGCCGAGCCGCGTGGCGGCACGCTCCTCGCAGGCAGCGACCGCGGCTTCGCGGTCGGCCCCGACCGCGCCGCGAGCCTGCGAGCGAGGGCGAACCCGATCGACGCCGTCGGCGTGATCGCGGTGTGCGAATCTGCGCGTTGCGGCCAGAAAACGTGCGCTTCGGCCAGCCGCAGACGAGCGTCGGCCGGCTGGAGCGGTACTCGGGATCGCGCGAGCGCTCGGCGAAGCTCCGTCGCGCGCAAGGCGCGAGGTCTTCCGGTCGCGCGGGCGGAACCCGAAGCGGGCGTAGAACCACCAAGCCCCGGTGAGAATCGCCTCGTCGTTGCCGCGGCCGAGCTGATAGGGCTCGATCGAGAAGCTCGTCACGCCGAACACGTGGCGGGCCGCGGCGAGCAGCCGGCAGAAGACGAACCCCGCCTCGCCGCCGCGAAAGGTCTCGAAGGTGTTGAAGGACACCTCGGCGTTCCCGAACAGGACGTCCAGCTGGACGTAGCCGATGGGGACGCCGTTCCTCAACGAAAGCGCCCCGTAGACCGCGGGAAGGAACAGGCGGCGCTCCGGTAGGACGCCGATCAGCGCGAACGACAAACCGTCCCCGTCGTCCACCAGGCGCACGTCGCGCGGGTCGCCGTGAGCGAACGCGTCGAGATCGCGGGAGCGCGTGACCATCGCCGCAGCGCGCGAGGTCGAGCGACGCGCGTCGCCGTCACGCGTCCCCGAGCGCACGCACCGACCGCGGCGGGCGCGCAAGCTCGGTCGCGAGGTCCGGTCGGCGTCCGCTCCGGCGGCCCGCTGCGGAACGCGAACGGCGCGCCCGTCGAAAAAGGCCGCGCGTGCGGCTCGGGCCGTCGCGCGCTCCCCAGGAGCCGGTAGCCAACGTCCAGCGCGTCGTGCGTCGCCTCGCGCAGCTCGGTCGCTCGCCGGAAGCGCCTCGATCCGCTTCACCAGGAACGCGGCGTCCGTCTCGCGTGCGTCCGCGCAGGCTGCTCGATCGCCGCTCGCGCCGGAAGCGCGCGCCCGTCGCAGCGCTTCGGCCTCGGCCTGCGTGACCAGGAGCGGAAGAGCCGCGGCGAGCCGGCCCTCGAACTCGCCGTCGTCCCAGTCGATCGTCAGCAAGCTCGGGATAGCGGCTGGCAAGCCAACGGGCCATCGGCCAGAAGAACCGATAATCGGATCGGCGTGCCCGCGATGCCGGAATCCGACGAGCGCCTCGGCATGCCGCCGAGACCTCGCGGCGGCGATGGAAACCGGCGAGCGTGCGCCGCGCTGCGGCGAGCTCGGCGACGTTCCGCGGGTACGCGCGCGGTGTGAGGCATGCCGCCTCGTGCAGCCGCCTGACGATCGTCTCCGGCTTCATCGACAGGCGAGTCTATCCGCGTTTCCGAGCTTGACGGGACCCCGCGGCATCCATCAACGTGCACCGTCGAAGGCGGGGTGCGCGTGAGCGACGCGTCGTCGAGTCGAGGTCCACAAGTTCGGCGGGACGAGCGTGGGAGACGCCGAGCGGATCGCCGCGGTCGCCCGGATCGTCGCGGGATGCGTCCGCGCGCAGCGGTCTGGTGGTCGTGGCCTCGGCGATGGCCGGCGTCGACCGATCAGCTGGTCGAGGCCGGCGTCGTTGCGGCCCGCGGAGGCGACGCGAGGACGCGATGACGCTCCTCGACGCGGTGCTCGCCCGGCACCTCGCCGCCCTCGAGCGCGATCGCCGCGGGTGATACGGCGCCGTCACGCGGTCCAGATCCGAGGAATCGTCGACGAAGTCCTCGACCTCGTCCGCGCGGTGGCGCACCTGCGCGAGCTGACGCCGCGGACGCGAGACGACATCATCGCCGCCGGAGAGAAGCTCTCCGTCCGCCTCCTGACCGCGGCCTGCTGAAGCGCGCCGGGGCCGACGGCGGTGGCGATCGACGCCGACACGTTCCTCGAAACCGACGATCGCTTCGGCGAGGCGACGCGCTGACGGGCATCAGCGATCGCACGATCGCGGCCGCGCTGCGACCTCCCATCGAACGAGGGCGCGATTCGCCGTGGTCACCGGGTTTTGCGGGCGCGCGCCCTGACGGCGCGACGACGACGCTCGGCCGCGGCGGATCGGACCTCTCGGCGACGCTCATCGCCGCCGCGCTCGCGCGCCGACGAGGTGACGATCTGGACCGACGTCGACGGCGTGTTCACCGCCGATCCCAAGGTCGTTCCGGCGGCGCGCGTCATCCGGCAGCTGAACTTCCGCGAGGCCGCCGAGATGTCCTACTACGGCGCCAAGGTCCTGCACCAACGGACGATGATCCCGGTCGCGCTCGCTCGGCATCCCGGTGCGCACGCGCAACTCGTTCGCGCCCGACGCGGAAGGGACCGTTATCGACGGCCGCATCACGCCGGGGTCCCATCCGGTGAAGGCCGTCACCGCCGTGCGCGATCAGTGCCTCGTCTCGGTCGAGGGGAAGGGGATGGCGGGCGTTCCCGGCGTCGCGGCGCGCCTGTTCGCGGCGATCGCCGACGCGCGCATCAGCGTCACGATGATCAGCCAGTCCAGCTCCGAGGCGTCGATCTGTCTCGCGGTCCCCGGGGACCGCGCGATCGACGCGGAGCAGACGCTGAAGCGCGAGTTCCGGTCGGACATCACGCGCGGCGACGTCGACGAGATCGTCGCGCGGCGCGGCGTTTCGCTGATCGCCGCGGTCGGGCTCGGGCATGGCGCAAACGCCGGGCGTCGCGGCGCGCGTCTTCGTCGCGCTGGCGCGCCCGCGGGTTGAACGTGCTCGCGGTCGCGCAGGGCTCGTCCGAGCTGAACATCACGCTCGCGGTCGACCGAGGCGAGACCGCGGATGCGATTCGCGCGCTGCACGCCGGAGTTCGGCCTCGACCGGATCGATACCGGCGAAGACACGCGCGCGCGGCTTCGATCTCATCCTCCTCGGGTGCGGGAAGATCGGCCGCGCCCTGGCGCGGCTTCTCGAACGAGCGGCGCGCTCACATCGTCGAGCGGTTCGGACTCGACGCGCGCATCGTCGCGGTCGCCGACCGCACCGGGCTTTGTCGTGCCGCCTGCCGGGCATCCCGCCCGACGGAGCTGGCGCGCATCCTCGAGTCGAAAGCCGGCGGAGCGAAGCTCGCGGCAGCAGACGGGCGCGGTCGCCGAGCGACGATCCCGTGGCGATGGTGCGACAGGTGCTCGCCTACCGGCTCGCCCGGCCGGTGCTCGTCGACGTCAGCGACGGCGAGGACACGGCGGAGGCGCTTCTCGAGGCGATGCGCTTGGGCTGCGACGTCGTCAGCGCGAACAAGAAGCCGCTCGCCGGATCGCTCGAGCGATTCCGCGCGCTCGTCGACGGGCGCGCGGACGGCCGGACGCCTCCTGAAGGTCGAGGCCACCGTCGGCGCCGGACTTCCCGTCGTCGACACGCTCGAGATGCTCCTGGCGACCGGCGACCGGTTGACCGCGCGGAAGGGTGCCTGTCGGGAACGCTCGGCTTCGTCATGACGCAGGCTCGACGAAGGGCTCCCGTTCTCCGCAGGCGGTCGCCGAGGCGGCGCGGCTTCGGCTACACCGAGCCCGATCCCGTCGCCGACCTTTCGGGCGCGGACGTCGGTCGGAAGGCGGTCATCCTCGGACGTCTGTCGGGGCTGGCCGAATCGGCGGACGCGATCCGCGGTCGAAGGGCTCGTCGATCCGAAGCTCGGCGGCCGGCCGCTCGCGTCGTTGATCGCGGCGCTGCGAGCTTACGACGCGCCGCATCGCCGCCCGGATCGAAAAGGCGCGGCGGGGCGGGCGCGCGCCTCCGCTACGTCGCACGGGTCGAGGCCGGCCGCATCGACGGTCGGCCCGGTCGAGGTTCCCGCCGACTTCGCCGCTCGGGCATGCTTCAAGGGGACCGACAACATGATCGTCTTCACGTCCGAGCGCTACGCGGCGCGCCCGCTCGTGCGTCTCGGGGCCGGGAGCCGGCGTCGACGTCACGGCGATGGGCGTGCTGGGCGACATCCTCCGCATCGCCGGGCGAAAGGCGGCCGCAGATGAGCGGCACCGGCCGCGATCACCGCCTTCGCGCCCGCGACCGTCGCGAACCTCGGGCCGGGGCTCGACGTGCTCGGGCTTGCACTGGCGGCGCCCGGGGATCGCGTGACCGCGCGGCTCGCCCGGGGCCGCGGCGTGACGATCGACGCCGGTGACCGGCGACGGCGGCGCGCTCCCGCTCGATCCGGCGAAGAACACGGCGGGGATCGCGGCCGAGGCGACGCTCGCGAAGGCGGGCGTCGTCGACGGGCGTTGCGCTGACCCTCGCAGAAGGGGATGCCGATCGGCTCCGGGCTCGGAAGCCAGCGGCGAGCGCCGCCGGCGGCGGCGTACGCGGTCAATCTCCTCATCGGCTCGCCGCTCCGGAAGGCCGAGCTCGTGGGCCCGTGCCTCGACGCCGGAGGCCGCCGTCGCCGGCCGCCACGCCGACAACGTCGGCGCCGGCGCTCCTGGGCGGACTCATCCTCGTCCGCTCGATCGACCCGCTTGATCTCGTGCGCCTGCCCGTGCCGCGAGGGGCTCGTCGTCGCGGTCGTGACGCCGAAGATGGAGCTTTCGACCCGCGCGCGCGCGGGCGGCCTCCCAAGGACGATGTCCGCTCGCGTCGCTCGTGCACAACACCGCGCACGTCGCGCGCTCTCGTCAGCGCGTGCTACTCGGGCGATCTGGGCCTTCTCGCACGCAGCATGACCGACGCCGGTGGCGACGCCCGCGCGCGCGCCGCTCATCCCCGGCTGCGCCGCGTGTCATCGAGGCCGCGTTGGACGCCGGCGCGCTCGGGAGCTCGATCAGCGGCGCGGGCCCGTCGATCTTCGCCCTCTGCCGCTCCGAGCGAAGCGCCGGCGAGGTCGTCGGCGGCGATGGTGGGCGCGTTTGCCGCGAGCGGGCTCAGCCGCCGACGGCGATCGTCTCGCCAGCCGGATTGCCCGGGGGCGCGGCGCGTATGACCGCGCTCGCGTTCCGCCTCGTCTGCGTCGATTGCGGGCGGTCGCATCCGGGCCTCGGCCGCCGCTACCGCTGCGCGTGCGGCGGAACGCTCGACGTCGTGCACGATCTCCCGCGCTGCGCGGTCGCGTCCGCTTCGACGTGTTCGACCGGCGGCTCGCGCTCGAAGGCACGCCGTCGACCGCTCGGGAGTCTGGCGATTCCGCGAGCTGATCCTCCCGCTCGCTCCCGAGCGAGATCGTCACGAAGCCCGAGGGGAACACCAACCTCTACCGCTCGACGTCGCCTGGCGTCCTGGGTCGGCATCGACGACCTCGCGTTCGAAGCACGAGGGCGAGAACCCGACCGGCTCGTTCAAGGACCGCGGCATGACGGTCGGCGATCACCGTCGCCAGGAAGCTCGGGATGGACCGCGTCGCGTGCGCCTCCACCGGGAACACGTCGGCGTCGATGGCGTCCTACGCCGCGATGGCCGGGATGAAGGCCTACGTCTTCATCCCCGAAGGGAAGGTCGCCTTCGGCAAGCTCAGCCAGGCCCTGGCGTACGGCGCGACGACGATCCAGATCGCGGGCGGATTCGACGTCGCGATGCGCCTGGTGCAGGAGGCGTGCGACGCGCGCGGCGTCTATCTGCTGAACTCGATCAACCCGTTCCGCATCGAGGGGCAGAAGGCGATCGCGTTCGAGCTGCTGCAGGATCTCGACTGGAGCGTCCCCGACTGGATCGTCGTCCCCGGCGGCAACCTCGGAAACAGCGCCGCGATCGGGAAGGGACTTTCGGAGCTTCTGCGCTCTGGGCCTGATCCCGCGCCTTCCGAAGCTGGCCGTGATCCAGGCCTGCGGGCGCCAATCCGTTCGTCACCGCGTTTCGAGCGCGGCACGCCGGTCGTCCCGCTCGCGGAGGCGGACACGCGCGCGACCGCGATCCGCATCGGGGATCCGATCTCGTGGCGCAAGAGCCTGCGCGGCGTGACCGCAAGCGGCGGCGTCGTCGACGAGGTGAGCGATCAGGAGATCCTCGACGCCGAAGGCCCGGCTCGACGCCTCGGGCATCGGCGCCGAGCCCGCGTCGTGCGCCGCGGTCGCCGGGGCGCGCAAGCTCGCCGCCGCCGGCGTGATCGGCAAGCGAGAGCGGGTTTGCGGGATTCTGACCGGGCATCTTCTGAAGGATCCGGAGATCGTGGTCGACTACCACCGCGGCGCCCTCTCCGGAATCACCTCGAACTTCGCCAATGCGCTCCGGAAATCGGATCCCACGCTAAAGGCCGTGCTCTCCGCGATGGACGCGTAAAGCGCCGAGGTGGCCGGGCCATGAGCGGAGTCGTGATTGCGGCGGTGAGCTGCAGCGCGACGCATACGTTCAGCAAGCCGAACCGGGACAGCATCCGGCTCTTTGGCCGGGCTCGGGGTCGAAGGCGATGCACACCTCGGCGCGACGGTGAGGCACCGCTCGCGGCTCGCATTGGGCCGGGGCCAGCCGAACCTGCGCCAGGTGCATCTGATCCATGCCGAGCTTCGACGAGCTGGGCCGGTCGAGGCTTCGCGGTATCCGCCGGCGGCATGGGGGAGAACGTGACGACGCGCGCGGGATCGATCTCCTGGCCCTGCCGGTGGGCGCCCGGCTGCACTTGGGCGCCGACGCGGTGGTCGAGATCACAGGATTGCGCAACCCGTGCTCCCAGCTGGACCGCTTTCAGCCCGGGCTGATGGCGGCGGGTCCTAGGTCGAGACCCGCAGGGGAACGTCATCCGCAAGTCGGGCATCATGGGCACGTGTTGACCGGTGGCGCAGGTTCGGCCGGGCGACGCGATTGGCGTCGAGCTGCCTCCGGCGCCGCACCGGCCTCTCGATCGGTGTGATCTCCATGCGATCCGACGATCTCTACGCGATTCCCTGCCGGCCTCCCGGTTCCGATCGACGACGGCGCCTGCGATCATCTCGTGGGCATGACGGTCCCGCCGATCGTGCTGCCCGTCAAACCGACGGCAGCTCGGTGCGGCCTCGATCAGGCTCGCGCGGCCCCCGATCGTTGTGTACGCGTACCCACGAACGGGAGTCCCGAACCACGACTCGCCTCCGGGCTGGGACGACCATTCCGGGCGCTCGCGGCTGCACGCCGCAGAACTGTGCCTTTCGCGATCACCATCGCGTGAGCTGCAATCGCTTGGCGCGGGGTCTACGGTCTGAGCACGCAGCCGACGGCCTATCAGCAAGAGATGGCCGCGAGGCTTCACCTCCCGTTCCTCGGTCTTGAGCGACGCGGATTTGGCGCTCACGGAAGCGCTGAAACTCCCCGTAGTTTCGTTACGAGGATTGGATCCTGCTCGAGCGTTTCACGATGATCGTTAATAACGGACGTATCGCGCACGTCATCTCATCCGGTGTTTCCGCCGAACGCCGATGCCCCGGCCGCGGTGGCCTGGTTACGCGGCAGATCGGTGCGGCCATAAGAGTCACGATGATCGCCTGCGTGTGGCACGGGCGGTCGTAGTCCGAAAACGCCGCGATGGGTACGGCGAGTACTCTGGCGGAATCCGATCGCGGCGTGCGTGATTATCAGCGTTTGCCCGGGAATCGCGGCGTCCATCTGCTGCGGCGCGCGGAGGGGTACCGGGTTCACTTCCCTGCTCATCTCTCTCTGGGCAATCACGAAAGGCGATCGAGGGCTACGCGGGTCCGGACATCGAGCAGGCGCAGTATTTCCAGTACGACCGGCAATGCCTCGTGGATCCCGAGCCGGGCGTCGCGCACTACGAGGTCGCGGTCGCCGGATGTCAGCCGAGATACGGCGAATGCCGGCACCGCCTGATCGTCGGATTGGCTGCTTGTCCTCGTCGCGTGCGGAGCCACGGAGGGTCATGGGCGCCAGGGAGCCCTGCGATGCCCAGCGCTGCTGACGCCAGCCTTCAACGAACAATCGCCGGCGCATGGCGAGCCAGGCGACAGGTCGCGTTCAGCCCCGATGGGCGAGAACTGGCCACCGAGCAACGCGGACGGCTCGGCAAAACTCTGGCAGGTGTCCGACGGAACACTATTGCGGACGCTTGTCCACCCCGGTGGTGTCACGTCGATTGCGTTCAGTCCCGATGGTCGCACTGCTTGTCAGCGGAGGCTATGACCGCACGGTCAAGGTGTGGCAACTGCCGGATGGGGTCCTCTCGCAGACGTCTGCGGGGCACGACGGCACGTGTGGTCCGTGGCGTTCAGCCCTGACGGGCTCAGTCGCAGAGCAGCGGCGAGGACAAGACCGTGAATGTGTGGCGCCTAGGCGACGGCGCGCTCGTCCGGACCTTCACCGGACACACGCTGAACGTCTGGTGCACCCGATTCAGCCCCGATGGCCGGCTTCCTGGCGAGCGGGAGCTTCGACAAGACGATCGCTTTGGCGAGCGACGACACGCCGGAGGCGTCGTCCGGACTCTCAGCGGATCGAAGCAGGCCGTCGTCAGCCTGAACGTTCAGCCCCGATCGGCGCATGGATCGCGAGCGGCGGTGATGACTCGTCCATCAGACTTTGGCGTGCAGACGACGGGCGGCTCATGAATATGCTCACGGGCGGATCGAGCCACATCTATGCGGTGGCGATCAGCCCCGATGGGCAGTGGCTGGCGTCGGCGGCTCGGGCACGAGGAGGGTTCGGAACCTCGTGGAACCACACGTTCGGCCATCGCTTCAATGGCCGTAAGAACGGCGTCACCGTCCGGCTGTGGCGTGCTCGCGACGGCGCCTTTCAGCAGGCGCTCGCGGGGCATGCGGACGACGTCTCGTCGGTGGACTTCAGCCCGGACGGGAAGTGGCTCGCTAGCAGCAGCGAGGATGGAGCGGTGACGCGTCTTGGTCGCTATCACCTCAGCATCTTCCAGCAGATAGGCGTACTCGAGCGCCAAAGTGTCTGGGCGCGCCGCGTTGATTGACCGAGCCGGAGCCGTGACCGCCCTCGATCTGTTCGAAGTAGTAGACCGGATGCCCGAGGTCCATCATCTTCGCGGCCATCTTGCGCGCGTGCGCCGGGATGGACGCGGTCGTCGCGCGTGGTCGTCCAGAAGTACGCCTTCGGGTAGGTCGCGTCCTTCTTGATGTTCTGGTACGGCGACCACTTCTGGATGTACGCCCATTCCTCGGGAACGTCGGGGTTGCCGTACTCCGGCCATCCAGCTCGCGCCGGCCAGGAGCTTGCTGAAGCGGCGCATGTCGGCGAGCGGCACCGGCGAGACGACCGCCCCGGAACAGCTCCGGGCGCAGAATCATCGAGCCGGCGACCAGGAGCCCGCCCTGCGATCCGCCCATGATGCCCAGGTGCCTGGGCGAGGTGATCTTGCGCGCGATCAGGTCGTCGGCGACGGCCGTGAAGTCCTCGAAGTTCCGGTAGTGGAGCTCCTTCTGCGCGGCCTCGATGCCACGCCGGGCCGAACTCGCCGCCTCCGCGGATGTTCGCGAGCGACGTAGACGCCGCCGCGCTCGAGCCAGGCCGAGCCGTTGACGCCGTCGTAGCGCGGGACCTCGGAGACCTCGAAGCCGCCGTACCCGTAAAGCAGGGTCGGAGCGCTTCCGTCGGCCTTGAACCCTTCGGCGTGACCAGGAAGTACGGGATCTTGCGTTCCGTCCTTCGAGGTCGCCTCGAACTGCTCGACCTTCATCCCGTCGGCGTGCGAAGAACGTCGGAGCGGTCTTCGACCTTCTCCGCCTTGCCTTTGTCCATCAGGAAGAGCGACGAGGGGGTGAGGAAGTCCGGCGTATTGATAGAAGTACGCCGACCTGCCAGTCGTCGTCCGTCGAGGCCACGCGCACGGTGCCTAAGCCGGGAAGCGCGATCGTCCTCGCGAGTCCAGCCGTTCGGACCCGGGTGAGGGCGGTGAGCTTCCCGCGGACGTTGTCGAGCGTCGTGATGAGGATGCTGTCGCGCGTCTGGCTCGACGCTCTGCAGCGAGATCTGCTCTGTCGGTTCGAACAGGACCTCGAACTCCCGCCGCGCCGCGCAGGAACGGATCGAGTCCGGTGGCGAGCAGGCTGCCTTGCCGGTAGGTCTTCCCGCCGACGCTCCAGTCGGTGCGCAGCGAGACGAAGCATCCGGTCCTGAAGATGCCCTCGAGGTCCGCGTCGTCCGGCACGTCGATCCTCACGAGCCGATCCCCGAGGACGAGGAAGGTCTCCTGCCGGAAGAACGCCGGCGTGCGGCTGACGAAGTCGTAGCGCCCGTCGGGCGTGAACAGGGTGAACCGCGCTTCGCCCACGTCGCTCGACGACCCTCGAACACGGTCTCGCCTGTGCGAGCGGCGTCCCGCGCTTCCAGAGCTTCACCAATCCGCGGATAGCCGGAGGTTGTCGTCGATCCCGGCCCGAAGTCGGTGCCGACCCACAGCGTGTTCCGCGTCGCGCCACGACAACGCCCGACTTCGCCTCCGGCAGCGAGAAGCCGTCCTCGACGAACGTCTTGCGTCTTGGCGTCGAACTCCCGATAGACGGCCGCGTCGCTGCCGCCGCGGGCCAACGAGACCATGCAGCGCCGTGTGCTCGGGCGGCAGGCAGTCCGCACCCTTCCAGTAGCCCAGGGGACGCCGTCCGGCTCTTCACCAGCGCGCTCGACGTCGATCACGGTCTCCCACTGCGGGCGGGTCGGCTGTAGGATGCCAGCGTGGCGCGCCGCCAGATACCGCGCGGGTGATCCTTGTCCTGCCAAAAGTTGTAGACCATGTCGCCGCTGCAGATCCGAGCTCGGGATGCGTCCTGCGAGTCCAGGATCTGCCGCGTCCGCTCGTAGATCGGCTTGTATTGCTTGACGCCTTCGAGCTCGGCGGTGGTCTTCTTGGTTCTGTTCCTTGGCCCAGGCCAACGCCTTGGCTGCCTCTCGACCTCCTCGAGCCAGATGTACGGGTCGACCTCGTCGGCGGCGGTCACCGGTCGGTAGGACAAGGCGGGCGACTACAAGAGAGAGACAGCGATCGCGTTTTTCACAACGAACTCCCGAACAACAGCTGCCACTTTCGGGAGGAGCAATCTCCGCCGCCGGAAAAGTTCACCACCTAGGTGGATCGACGCTAGCGGCGGGCCTTCGGTTCGAACCTTGTACAGCCCGCCGAGCCCGCGATCGCCCTCTGACGGCGACGTGGACGGTGCGTGGCGCCGCGATGCCGACCGCGCATGGCGATTCACCGTAAATCGCGAGCAGGAGCTCCATCTGCGCTTTGGGCGTCAGGCACGCGCGCTCGGCCTCGGAAAGGCCGGCTTGGTAATCGAGCGCCGCGTGGACGGACGAACCTCGTCTCTCGACAGGAAGACCCCGTCGACCTCAACTTTGTAATCCGGATCGCGGAGCATCGGTAGCTCATGGCGACACCTCCCGCTGAACCGATAGACCCACCAGCGTGACGACTCGGCGACGAACATGAACGAAAATCGTGCCATGCCGCGAGCAGACCGGGATTTAGTGGGCCGGCCGCCGGATCATGCCTCGCGATTAATGCGGAACGGTGGCAGACAGGCGGCCTCGCCGCCGGTCATTTTGAGGTGCCACCCGAAGATTGATCGTGTACGAATTCTCCGTCGCTAGGAGGCCGCTCGGCACGCAGTTCTTCGCGTTGTGGCAATCGGCGACGCACGGGTTCGGGTACGTCTTGCCGTGGTCGCAGGTGACCGGCGCGTAGATCAACGGACATCGGCACCCGCAGGCCTCGGCTTGAGACATCAGCCGCCGACGCCGAGCGCGCGACCACGAACATGAGCGTTCCCAAGAATACACAACCTGCTTCTTCGAGATCGAGCTTCGCATGAGTCCATCCTCCTTGTGGCAGCCGTCAGGGCCGCGATCCGACGCATCATACGCCCACCGTGTCCGTCTTGGAGTAGGCTGTCGCCATGACCCAGCCCTGGCGGCCGTTTCGCATCCTTGCAAAGCATTTTCTCCGCGGACTCGATCGTCGTGGTGCCGATTGCGGTGGACCGCGATCGCGGTCTCCTGATCTTCGTCGAGATCGACACGTGGATCAACTCTCGATGCGCCTGCTGAACCGGAAAGTCCCCGGCGCCGGTGTGGTGCTGACGGCGGTCGTCATCACGTTCGTGGGTTTCTCGCGTCGAACTTCGCCACGCGCTGGATCTCTCCAGGCTCTGGAAGAGCTACTCGAGCACACGCCCCTGGTGAAGCTTCCGTCTACACCTCGCCTCAAGGACATCGGTCGGGGCGTTCGTCGGCGAGAAGAAGAAGTTCAACCGCCCCGTTCTGCGTCGCGCTGACGAAGGGCTCGGACGTCGCGACGATCGGCTTCATCACCCGCGGAACGGCCTGACCGAGCTGGGTTTGGCCGACCACGTCGCGGTTTACGTCCCCGCAGGCGTACAACATCGGCGGGAACGTGGTCGTCGGTGCCCAGCGACCGCGTGAAGCCGCTCGACGCCGACCCCGCCAAGGTGATGACCTCTTCATCGTTTCGGGCGGCGTGACCGGCGAGGTGGGCGAAACGATCCAGCTGCCGCATGCGTGAGGCGGTGCCACTCGCGGTCAAAAGAGGACGTGGACGACGACGTTTCCGCTGCGGGCCGTGCGCCGCGTACTCGGGGTAGCGCTCGAGAAGCAGGCGCTCCTCGGCGGCGATGCGCACGGCGACCATCGCCGTCGCGAGCGCGACCAAAGCGCGTTCACGGCGCTCGGACGAGAGAGCACGGCGGCCCAAAGGAGGCAGAGGATCGCAGCGTAGATCGGATGGCGAATGAAACGGTAGGGCCCCGTGGTGATCACGCCACCGGCCGTTGGGTTCGCGCCCGGCAGTGAAAGCTCCGCGCGCCGAAGGTCAACCGCGCCCAGAGCATGAGCGCGCCAGCGGGGACCTCGCACCACGATGGCAACGGGGCTGTTGGCGAACAGGGCGTGCCGCGCAAGAAGCGTCACGACCGCCACGACGAGCAGGGCCGTGGCCGCGATCGATACGCTTTCAGACTCACCGCGTCTCCCCAAGCCGGAGCATCCGGCGCTCAGAACAACATCATCGCTCGACCGCATCCACGGATTGACGCCGCCCAAAAATAATCGGCGGTCTGCTCTTGCATGAAACAGAGTGTTACATGTAACATCTCGTTTTCACGAGTGAACGACGCGAAGAGCTGATCCAAAAAGCCCTGGACTACTTCCTGGAAAACGGCCTGGCCGGGGCTCTCCTTGCGCCCGCTGGCCGGAAAGATCGGAAGCAGCGCCAGGCTCCTCGTCTACCACTTCGGCTCCGAGGACGGGCTGATCGCCGCCGTCATGGACGAAGTGCGCGCCGGACGCAGAAATCGTTCGCCGGACTCTGCGCGCCCGATTCCACCAGACGGAGCCGGCAGGGGCGTCATGCGGACGTTCTGGGCCTGGATCATCCATCCGGCCAACGTTCGCTACATGCGCTTGCTGTTCGAGGTTGCAGGCTCTGGCGCTCCAGAAGCCCCGACGTGTACGCGCGCTACCTCGAGGGACCTCGTCGAGCTGGCTCGAGCTGATCGAGAGCGCCCTGCCGCCGTCCAAGTCGAACCGCGTGTCACGGCGACGCTCTGTGCCGCGGTCATCGATGGTCTCCTGCTCGAGTACCTGAGCACGCGGGATCGGCGCCGCACCACGCAGGCCCTCGAGCTGTTCATCCACATGATGCAAGACCGGACAAGGAAGGCGTGATGAAGCACCAGCCTGTTGCGAGCTATCGCCATTCGCTCGTGTTCCTGGGGATCGTCGCCGTCGTGATTCTCGCGGGATTCGCGGCCCAGAACCGCCAGGTCGAAGGCCCAGGATTGGTCGAGTCCCACGTGAACGTCATTCCGATCTACCTGTCCGTCACCGTGATGAATTGGCTGCTGACGCTCTTCACGTGGAAGGGCATCCGAAAGCGAGGCGGCAACATCGGGTCGCTCGTCGGCGGGCGCTGGGGAACGCCTGGAGGTCGTCCGCGATCTGGGGATCGCGGCAATGTTCTGGGGCGTTCTGGACCGTGGGCTTGGGGCATGGCACGCAATGGCTCGGCCACGGAGACGGAAAATCCGTGGATGTCCTGCTCCCGCGAACCGCGTTGGAGATCGCGGCGTGGATCGTGACGTCGGCGTCCGCGGGCTTCTGCGAGGAGTTCGTGTTTCGAGGCTACGTTCAGCGCCAGCGCTGGCGCTGAGCCAAGAGCACCTGGGTTGCGGTTGCCGTCCAGGGCCTCGTCTTCGGCATGATGCACGCCTACCAGGGTGGCGCGCGGTCGTCTCGATCAGCGTTCTCGGCATGATGTTCGGCGGATTGGCGGCGTGGCGGAAGACCTTGAGGATCGGGATGGTGGCCCATGCCTGGCAGGATGTCTGGGCCGGCTGGCTGTCCCGCGCGTTGGCGGGGCGCTTCGATAGGCCCCGTCAGCTCAAGAACCGCGAGCGATTCTCGGCAGGCGGCAAGGGGCAGGCGTCGTAGCGGCCGAAGATGCGGTAGCGCGAGCGGGCGACGAGGTCGTAGAGCGCGTCGCGGAGCGAGGCGGGAACGAACCGGCAGGAGCGACGCAAGCACTCCCCAGATACCGCCGACGTGGCGCGCGATCGCCAGCACCGCGGCCGAGCGCGTGAACGCGGCGCCTGAGGGTCGATCCAGATCATCGAATCGACTCCCGTAAGCTCCGGACGGCCCGCGAGCCGCTTGGCCGCCGTTTGACCGTGCAGGGGCGCGAAACGCACCGCGCCGCTCTTGTCACGCTTCAGCACGAACGTGACCGGCGCCGTTGCACAGCGCGCAGACTCCGTCGTAGAGAAGCAGCGGCCCTTCGCTCGTGACGATTACGCCTTACTGGGTCGTGGGAACCCACGCTTCTTGAGGAGCGCCTGCACGTCCGGATCCCGGCCGCGGAACTGCCGGTAGGCCTCGGCCCGATCGGTGGTGTTGCCCGGCGCCAGGATGTACTTGCGCATCTTGTCGGCGGTCGCCTTGTCGAAGACGTTACCCGCCTCGGCGAACGCCTCGCGGGTGTCGGCGTCCATCACCTCCGACCAGAGATAGCTGTAGTAGCCCGCCGAATAGAGTCGCTCGTGAAGAGGTGGTTGAACTGCGGCAGCCGGTGCCGCATCGCGACCTCCTTCGGCGCGCCGATGCGCTGCAGCGTCTCGCGCTCGAAAGCGTCGGGGTCGACGTTGCCGCCAGGCAACGTGTGAAGCTCCATGTCGACGATCGCCGCGGACAGATACTCGACCGTCGTGTAGCCCGTGTTGAACTTGCTCGAGGCGACCACCTTGTCGACGAGGGCCTGCGGCATCGGCTGCTTGGTCTGGTAGTGCAGCGCGAAGCGGTCGAGCACCGGCCGCGTCAGAACCCACATCTCGTGAACCTGCGACGGGTACTCGACGAAATCCCGCGGCGTCCCCGCGAGCCCGGGATAGTTCACCTCGGACAAGAGCCCGTGCAGCGCGTGTCCGAACTCGTGGAACAGGGTCTGCGGCGTCGTCGAGCGAGATGAGCACCGGCTCCGTCGCGCGCCCCTTTCACGAAGTTGTTGTTGTTCGACATGATGGGTGTCACGGTCTTGCCGGTGAAGCTCTCGTGCCCCTGGTATCCGGAGGCCCACGCGCCCGATCGCTTGATCGCGCGGGCGAAGTAGTCGCCGTAGAACAAGCCGACGTACTTCCCGCTCGCCTTGTCCTTCACCTCCCAGACCCGAACGTCCGGGCTGAACACCGGCACCTTGCCGGTGATCTCGGTGAAGCTCAGACCGTAGAGCTCCCCGGCCATCCAGAACGCGCCGGCGATCATGTTGTCGAGCTCGAAGTACGGCTTGAGCTCGGCTCTGGTCGAGGTCGTACTTCGCCTTGCGGACCTTCTCGGCGTAGTAGAGGTAGTCCCACGGCTCGATCGCGAAGCTTCGCGCCCTCCGCGTTGACGATCGCCTGCATGTCGGCGACTTCCTCGTGGACGCGCGGCGACCGCCGCCGGCCACACCTTCATCATGCAGGTCCTTGGCGTTTTCGGGATCCTTGGCCATCGTGTCGGACATGCGCCAGTGCGCGTGGGACGCGTAGCCCGAGCAGGGCGGCGCGCTCGGCGCGAAGCTTCACGATCTTCGCGATCGTCGCGTTGGTGTCGTTGGCGTCGCCGTTGTCGCCCCGGCTCTTGAACGCCTTCCAGACCTTCTCGCGCAGATCGCGGCGGCGAGGACGCCGCGAGGAACGGATCGACGCTCGAGCGCGTGTTGACCACCGCCCACTTGCCCGCGAGGCCCTTGCTCCTTGGCCGCCGCCTGGTAGGTCGCGCGCAGCGAGTCCGGCAGGCCGGCGAGGTCTTCGGGCTTGTCGAGGACGACCCAGGTGTTCTCGTCGGCGAGCACCTTGTTGCCGAAGTCGGTGAACGCGACGGCCAGCTCCTGGTTGATGTCGCCGAGGCGCTTCTTCTGATCGCGCGAGAGCTTGGCGCCGGCGCGGACGTACTGCTCGTAGGTGCGCTCGAGCAGCCGCTTCTGCTCGGGCGTGAGCCCCGCGGTCTGCGCGGCCGGCGTAAACCGCCGAGATGCGCGCGAAGAGCTTCTCGTTGAAGGTGATCTTGTCGTAGGCCGCGGTGATCTTCGGCGACCACTCGCGATCGACCGCCTGCACGTCCGCCGTGTTCAGGTTGTCCGGTCAGCACGCCGAACAGCAGTCTCGGCGCGGCTCTCGTGCCGGCCCGCGTCCTCGAGCGCGCGCGATGACGTTGCTGAACGTCGGCGGCTCGGGGTTCTCGGCGATGGCGTCGACCTCGGCCAACAGCAGGCGACAGGCCGAGCTCGAAGGCCGCCGGGAAGAGCCCGGCTTTCACGCTGATCCCACGGCGGCACGCCGTCGGGGCCCGCTCCAAGGCGCAGCATCGGATTCTCAGTTGGCTTCTCGCCGTGCAGGCTTGGCGCGACGCGCGCCGCCGCGATAGGCCGCGCGCGCGGTCCAGCCGGTCGCTGCGGCGCAGGCCCTGCGATACGGGTCGAGGCTTTTGTGATGGCCCGCAAGCGGAAATCAGCGCGAGGGCGATGACGAAGACGAGGCGTTTGTTCAGCATGGACGGCACGATTCGCATGGAAGCTCCCCCGAACGGGCAACCCGAATCCACGGCCCGTCCGCCTTGCTGTATTGCGAAGCTTGGGGGCGGCGGATCGACAGGGGTGTCGATCCGCCGCCCTCGGTTCTCGGTGGTCTGATCAGTGGTTCGTGTTGCCGCCGCTCATGGGACAGCCGTCCGCTCCGTTGTTCGCGTCGTCGAGCACGCCACCGAGGGCGATCATCGTGGCCCTGTCGCCGGTGGCGAGCGCGGCGTTGACCAAGACGATCACCCCATCGACCGAATAGTCGACGTCGGGATGCGCCTCGCTGAGCAGGGCCGCGATTGCTGCGCGAAGCAGGATGCGGGCGCGCCTCCGATCGCGCCCGCTTGCCCTTCGTAGCCGAGGCCGGTGAGCAGGGAATCGCCATGCGGCAAGAGTCGGGAAGACACGCTGGCCGAGGCGAAGACCGAGTCGATCGCGTGCGCTCGGCAGTAGCCGATCCACTGGCTCGTGTGGTTCTTCCAGGCCGGGCGTGCAGCCTTCGGCGGCTGTCTTCTCGATCAGGCAGTCGGCGCTGCAACCGTCGCCGCTCGTGCGCTGTTGCCGTCGTCGCACTCCTCGCCTGCCGGTTGAGGACGCCGTCGCCGCACTTGTCGACGATGCAGGTCGGAGCTCGCAGCCGTCGCCGTCGGTGGTGTTGCCGTCGTCGCACTCCTCGCCGGCGGTCGAGGACGCCGTCGCCGCACTTGCTCGACGATGCAGTTGGAGCTGCAGCCGTCGCCGCTCGATGGTGTTGCCGTCGTCGCACTGCTCGCCGGTGGTCGAGGATGCCGTCGCCGCACTTCGTCGAGCGTGCAGTCGGCGCTGCAGCCGTCGCCGCTGGTGGTGTTGCCGTCGTCGCACTGCCTCGCCCGCGGTCGAGGACGCCGTCGCCGCAGCTTGGCCTCGAGCACGCAGTCGGCGCTGCAGCCGTCGCCGTCTGGTGGTGTTGCCGTCGTCGCACTGCTCGCCTGGGTCGAGGATGCCGTCGCCGCAGCCTCTCGAGCATCGCAGTCGGCGCTGCAGCCGTCGCCGCTGGTGGTGTTGCCGTCGTCGCACTGCTCGGTCCCCCGACGACGCCGTTGCCGCAGACCTCGGTCGGGATCTCCTGCCGGCACTGACGGCTTTGCCTAGTCGAGGGAGCCCGTCGGAGCGGGCCTCTGACGCTCGGCGTGAGTGCCGGCGAAGCAACGAAGCGATCAGGCGTAACTCCGGTGACAGCCGGTACAAGCGCACGGAAACCGTTTCGACATGGCAAGCTTCCTCCGTTGTTTGATTTCAGTGGAGGACCACAAGAGCATTTACCTCAGCGCGCGGACCGAACGCGCCCGAGCGAAGGAAGACCTATCGGGGTCGGCAGCTGCCTGCAGCAGCCGGTGCCATGACGCGGCGTGATTCGCAGTGCGTTGTCGCGGCGCGACGTAGCCGTTGCGCGTCGATCCGGCTCCGGCGGTCGGGCTGCGCCCGCATGGCGTCGCGACCGTCCGCGTAGCGTTTTCATCGCACGGTGAGCTGCTGGGATTAGACTGCGTCCATCGACCCGTGGAAGGAGGGCGTCATGGGAACGACGACCCAGCCCGCATCCCCATTCCGTTGGGAGCGCGCGCGACCCGGCGAGGCGCTCGACGGCCGGCTCCTGCGCGCCGTGACGGCCCGAGTCGGGCCGGCTGACGTTCGCTTCTCGCTCGGGATCCGCCTCGGCTCGACGCGTCGGCGGACCCTCCGGTCGCGACGATCCGCTTTCGCGACCGGAAGACGCTGCTCGCGTTGGCGCTCGATCCCGTCGGCCGCTTCGGCGACGCGTTCGCCGCAGGTCGCGTCGAGGTCGAGAGGCGATCTGGTCGCGGCGCTGGAGTCGGTCTACCGGGCGCTCGAGACGCAGGTTACGGCCGTCGCTCATCGGGAGGCTCAGCCGGTACCTTCCGCACACGTCGCCGCGCGACCATCAAAACGTGCATCACCACTACGACCTGGGGAACGAGTTCTACCGGCTCTGGCTCGATGAGCGCCTCCTCTATACCTGCGCGTACTTCGAGTCACCCGAGCAGTCGCTCGGAACAGGCCCAGGTCGCGAAGATGGAGCACGTCTGCCGCAAGCTGGGCCTGCGCCCCGGCGAGACCGTCGTCGAGGCCGGGTGCGGATGGGGGCGCTGGCCCTTCACATGGCGAAGCATCACGGCGTGCGCGTTCGCGCGTACAACGTCGCCACTGAACAGATCCGCTGGGCCCGCGAACAGAGCGGAGCGTGAGGGATCTGTCCGATCGCGTCCGATTCCTCGACGAGGACTATCGCGGAGATCGACGGTCGCTGCGACGCGTTCGTCTCGGTCGGCATGCTCGAGCACGTCGGCCGCGCCAACTACCGTGAGCTGGGCCGCGTCATCGAGCGGACGCTGGATCAGGACGCACGGTCGCGGGCTTCTCCACTTCATCGGCCGGGATCGTCCGCATGCCGCTCGACGCCTGGATCCGCCGGCGCATCTTCCCGGGCGCCTACGCTCCGGCGCTGGACGAGGCGTTTCGGTGGCGTGCTCGGCCCCGCCCGCATGAGCGTGCTCGACGTCGAGAACTTGCGCCCGCACTACGCGCTCACGCTGAAGCACTGGCGCGAGCGGTACGAGCGCGCCATCGCCGAAGGCCGCGTGGCGTTCGACGAGCGATTCCGCCGCACATGGAGGCTCTACCTGGCAGGCTCGGAGGCGACGTTCCGGACCGGGTGGCTCCAGCTGTTCCAAGTCGTCTTCGCGCCCGCCGGGTCGAACGCCGTTCCGTGGACGCGGGCCGAGCTCTACCGGTCGACGAAGGGGCTCACGTGGAACGAGCCGACGTCCTGATCGTCGGCGGGGGACCCGCCGGCTCGACCTGCGCCACGCTTCTGGCGGCGGCGCGGGCGAGACGTTCTCGTCGTCGACGCCGAGAGTTTCCCGCGTGACAAGCCCTGCGGAGGCTGGGTCACCCCCGAGGTCCTCGACGAGCTTCCATTCTCCTTCGCCACGTACGCCAAGGACCACGTCGCGCAATCGATCTCGCGATTCCGCGTCGGCAGGATCGACGGCCGCACGGTCGAGGTGGACTACGGCGCTCCCGTGAGCTACGGCGTCCGGCGGACCGAGTTCGACTCCTACCTGCTGCGCCAGTTCCGGAGCCCGCGTCGTCGAAGGCGAGCGCGTGCAAACCGATCGAGCGTCGCGGCGGCTCGTGGGTCGTCAACGGGACATTCGCCGCCCCGATGCTCGTCGGCGCGGGCGGGCACTTCTGCCCGATCGCCCGTCACCTCGGTGATGCGCCCGAAGCGTCTTCGGTCGTCGTCGCGCGCGAGATCGAGTTCCGACTGTCCGAGGAAGACGCGTCGAGTGTGTGGAGTCGCACAGGAGCGGCCCGAGCTCTACTTCTGCGCGGACCTGCGAGGCTACGGTTGGTGCTTTCGCAAGGAAAACTATTTGAACGTCGGCTCTCGGCCGCCTCGACAGCTCGCAGCCTGCCGGCGCACCTTCACGCGTTTCTCGATTTTCTGTGGCGTGAGAAGCGATTCAGCCGCGTGCCCGAAGGCGGCTGGCGGGGTCACGCGTACGCGGTGCGGCAGGGTCCCGCGCGTCGCGTGGCTGGCGACGGCGTCGTGCTCGTGGGCGATGCCGCAGGGCTGGCGGCAGCGGCGAGCGGCGAGGGCATCCTTCCAGCGGTGATCTCGGGAAGGCTGGCGGCCGAGGCGATCCTCGTATCGCGGACGGCGGAGTATCCGAGAGATGTTGGAGGCGCGGCTCGGCCCGCGTGCTTCGGCGCGCCGGCTGCCCGATCGGATCGCAGGCCTACTGGGCGCGGCGCTGCTGGCGATTCCCGGCTTCGCGCGGCGCCTCGTCTTGGACCGCTGGTTTCTGCACCGGTCCGCATAGCCATCAATCGGTACATGGTGGACGGGTCCGCACGCTCGTTGCTTGCGCTCCTCGCCCTGGCGGTCAGCGGATGTTCGATCATAAACCCGGGGTCCTCCAAGCAACGCGATCACTACACGTTCCGCCCTTCGTTCTCCGTCGAGGACCCACAGTTCCGCCGGGCGCTCGACGGCTTCGGAAGCGTCATGGCGGGGGAACGACGCCGTGCTGCTCGAAAACGGCGACGGCATGTTTTCGGCCATGACGGGGGACATTCGGGAGGCGAAAGTTTCCGTAAGCATCGAGGTCTACATCTTCAAGCCCGACGAAGCCGGGCGGTTGTTCGCCGACGTGATGATCGAGGCCGCCCGCCGCGGCGTCGAGGTGCGCCTCTTGGTCGATGACCAGGGGGGAATTGGGAGACCTGAAAGAGGAACTCGAGGCGGCGGGAGTGGCTTGCAGGAAATATCGTCCCCTTGGGAAATATGCGTTCTACGGACGGAGGACGCACCGCAAGCTCGTGATCATCGACGGGAAGATCGGCTACACGGGGGTTCTGCATCGACAAGAGATGGCTCGGAGACGCTCGCGACAAGACCGAGTGGCACGATAGCGCGGTCCGGGTGACCGGTCCGGTCGTGGCCCAGATGCAGGCGATCTTCAGCGAGGACTGGACGTTCACGACGGGGAGATCCTGGCCGGCGACAAGCTGTATCCGAAAATCGAGCCGGACGGGATCCATGCAGTCGCAGGCGATCAAGGCGTCAAAAGGAGACTCGTCGTCGCTCCCCAAAATGCTTTACTTCATGGCGATCCAGGCTGCCCGGAAGAGCATCCACATTCAGAACGCGTACTTTCTACCGGACAGCGCAGATCCGGGACGCGCTCGTCGCGGCGGTCAAGCGGGAGTCGACGTGAACGTGATGGTCCCCGGGGCGCACAACGACGTTCCGTTGGTGCGCATGGCCTCGCGCCACCATTACGGGCCCCTCCTGAAGGGGGGCGTCAAGATCTACGAATACGTGCCGACGATGATTGCACACCAAGGCGATGGTCGTCGACGGAATGTTCGCGACGATCGGCTCGATCAACTTCGACGAACGCTCGATGTCGAAGAACGCCGAAGAGAGTCTTTCGTTCTACGACCGCACGTTCGCGGACCTGATCGAGGCGATGTTTCAGCGCGACCTGAAGCGTTGCCGGGAGATCACGTACGAGGCTTGAAACACCGCGGGTCGACGGCGCGGTTTGCCGAGGCCTTCTCCCGGATCTGGGAGCCGTACTATTGAGGGCGGCCCGAAGGCCGCCCCGACGATTTCACGCGGTTACCTGCAGGTCTTCGTTCCGGGCTTCCCTTGCAGCTGTTCGAGCAGCACGTGCTGTTGCTCGTGCAGCTGGCGCCCGCCGGATCGCAGCTGCCGCCGCCGCCCTCGACGAGCGTGCAGTTGTAGAGAGCGTTGCGGCCATTGATGTCGTCGCTCGCCACGCCCTTGTCCAAGCAGTACGACACCGTGGGGTACATCAGCGCCCCGCTGTTGTTCGAGTGCGCGAGACCGATCACGTGCCCGACCTCGTGCGCCACGACCGAGTCGAGGTAGATCTCGCTGCTGCAGCTCCCTGGGCCGGCGTCGTGTAGTTGTACGCGAGATTGAACGCGACGTCGGCGTCGGTGATCTTGTCCACCGTGAGACCGCCGCACGTGCCGGTGGTCGAAGTCGAGTAGTAGCCGGTGAGCGTCGCGGCGAGACAGCTTCCGGTACAAATGTGAAGGGGATCGCCGAAGATGACGTCGCTGACGCCGTCGCCCTGGCGGTACGCGACCGAGCTCGAAGAGCTGGCGGTCACCGTAACGCCGCCATTCCAGCTCTTGACCGCGTTGACGGCGGCGCGTCACGCCGTTATCGGGATCGCCTCCCGTGACGGACGCCACGCCGCGATTGTCGATGTTGACCTGTCTCGGCGTATCGGCGTTGAACCACCGTCGCGCCGGGCTCAGCAGAACGTAGCCGAACGCGGCCGTCGAGACGACGCCGGCGAGAGAAACCGCAACGATGGCGAGCGAGATCTTGTTTTTCATGGTTTCCCCTAGTTCCCGGACCGGTTAAGCTGCCGGCCGAGCTCCAGGATCGGCATCCCGTCGGCGGCGCCCCCTCGAGAATCTCGTTTCCGAGGCGATCCTGGTTGACCTTCGACAAGCCCCTGCGCGTAACCCGCGACCATGGGGACCCCGTCGTACCACCGTGCGATGAAGGCGACGATCTGATCGCCCTTGTGGAATTGCGGCGCGCCTTCCATCTCGGAGGTGAAATCGCCCACCGTGCCGCCCGGAACGCGGACGACGATCTGGTTGTCGGCCGTTGCCGTGGAGGCGTCCCTTCACTTCGAGGGTGACGTACGTGAACACCGCAGACCCTTCATCGTTCCAACTGCTCTGCACGTCCACGACCCTGGCGTGAACCACCGACTCGGACATCTTCTTCAAGGTGGGGACATCCACCTTGAGAAACGTCGATGCGGCGGTGAGCGAGACCCCCGACAGAAGAATCGCTCCCAGCGCCAGCACGGCCCTCCCTCCGCTTCTCGTCATCGTGACCTCCTCCCAATGCGGTTCGAAACGTTTGCCGGACCCCCGGACGTCACGCGTATACTCGCCGTAGAACGCCCAGGTCAAGAGGTAAGGCAATACCGATGGTGGGAGGCGGAGGAGTCTTACGCGCTCGCCTCGACGACGCCCATCGAAACGGCGAAGCGCGTGACACCGGCGGTGTCGTGGAGGTTGAGCTTCGCCATCATGCGCTGGCGATGCTTTTCGACCGTCTTGATGCTGATCGCGAGCTCGGCCGCGATCTGTTTGTTGGCGAAGCCTTCGGCGATCAACTGGAGCACTTCCGCCTCCCTTGACGTGAGTCGGGAGTAGCCGGCCGTGAGCTCGCTGCGCACACCGTCGGCAATCGAAGGCAATCGACCGGCCCTGTCGCCGAGCTGAATACGGAGCGTGTCGAAGATCCGATCCAGACGCTCGACGTGATGTTCCGTCGTTTCGAGAAGCTTCATGAGGGCGTGTCCCAGCCCGTCCGCCGAGACGCCTTTGGCGATTCGGGAGAGGACCTCCAAGATTTGTCGCTTCACGCTGCGAACATCCCGGATTTCTTCGAAGAAGAGACTCTGAAGAGTGTCGGTGCTCATGGTTTCCCTTGGCCTCCCTCGTCGCGGCTTCTGCACCGGACGTGCCACCCATTGAATTTTGAATCTCTCCGGGAGTTAGCCCTGCGATTGGCGAGGAACTTGGCGCAGTCGCCAGGAAAGACGGACTCGGCGCCAGGGGAGGCGTGTAGTTCTTACAAAAGCTGCTGACTGGGCCGGATCCTAGACTCGCGGACGGAGTGCGCCTGCCTCAGCCCAGTGAGCGTAAAGGCGACGGACCCGGAACGGATCGGTTTTCATCTCGTGCTCGCAGTCGTTGGCGGTCGTTCCGGCCGCCGCACGGTCCCAGACCTGGCTCGCGAACTTGCCGTCGGTCTCGTCCTCGGGACGGACTGCCGGAATGCCGGCAGGCTCGTACCGGACGCCGTCCGCGGCGAACGCCTTGGCTTGCTGGTACTCGTCGTGGCGACGAGCCCCTTCCAGGATCAGCGACATCGGATCGAGCGCCGATGCGGGGGAGGGGCACCGTCGACCGCCGACGACCGGAAGGCGAAAGTCCCGGGAACGGTTTCTCCATGAAGAGATAGACGGCGTCGGCCCCGCTCAACCCCCGGGCTTCGCTCCGCGCGACTTTCCTCCCGCGAGCACGATCGATCCCTGGCGGGTCTGGTGAGCGTCGAACAGCACGAGCTCGCCGGACGACTGCGATCCTGCGAGCGACTGCAGCAGGTTCGGAAGCCCGAACAGCTCGAGATCCCCCGTCAACGCTTCGGTGGTTTTCTTCGCGCTCGGCTCGAGCTTGACCAGGATGCGCTGTGCATGCTCTCCCAGCGCGTGCCCCGAGAGCTTCTCGGCGATCGGCTGCAGTGCGGCGCGTACCTCGAGCGTCGGCGTTCCGGCGACCGCCTGCATCAGACAGGTCAGCTCGTGCTGGCCACGCTTGGCGACGAAGCCGAGCACCTTCGACGGGGTGAGATCGCGGATGGCCTTGAGGAGCACCGCGAGCTGCTCCGGGTCGACGGTGAGATCGAGCCGCGACAGGAGCTCGAAGCGCGCCAGCGCGTCGCCCAACGCAGGCGCGCGGTTGTAGGCGTGGGCCGCCACGGCGCGAATCGCGCGTACGGAGCCGTGGCGCGCGAGAGCGGCGCAGAGCCGGTCGGCCAGCTCCCACCCTTCCTGGCTGCCGCCGACGGCGATCAGCTCGGTTTCGAGCTGCTGGAGCCGCTCCACGAGGGCGAGCTCGGCGGGGCGGTGTCGGAGCTCCCCGAGCGCCCCGACCGCTTCCCTCGCCGAGATCGACGGTTGGCCCGCGGCGATCATCGCGGTGAGGAGGTCCATCTCCTCTTCGATGCGCTCGTGTGCCGTGCGCGGGATCCGGCGGAGGAGGAAGGCCAGGTTCCTTCGGTAGAACCCCTCCGAATCCGGGTTCTCGCCGCGCATCACCGAGCCGAGCTGGGACAGGACCGCTCCGCGGCAGCCTGGACCGTGGCATTCGAGCAGCGTGAGGATCAGCTTGCGCTTCTCGCGACGGATCTCTCCGTCCAGGTGCATCAACAACAAGTCGGGCCTCAGCGAGGGAAGAATTCCAGCGCCTTGCGCAGAAGGCCGTGCTTCGCGGGAACGTCGGCGAGCCGCCGGAGCACGTCGTCGGAGATGGCCGCCTCGGCCTGCGCCAAGACCTGGGCGACGATCTCCGCGTCCGGTCGCCGCTCGATGATCAGCCGCTTGGCGACCTCGAGGATCGACACCGCCTGCGCCAGCCGCCCCTCGTTCAGCTGCTCGATGGCGGCGTAGATCATCTCGCCCCATCGCTTGGCCCGCTCTTGGGCGTCGGGAGCCAGCGCGACGATCGCGATCCATCGCCTTGAGCTGCCGGCCCGTGCGGGCGTCGATGGTCTGTCCTCTTCGCCGATCGTCCCCCAGCCCGGTAGACTCCAGCCCAACGTTCGGAAAACCTGCCCCATCGGGGTTGCGACGCCTTCCTGCTTCACGCGCTCGAGGTGGCGTGCCAGATCTTCGTTCGTCTTCGATTCGAGAGCCGCGGTCGCGAGGACCTGCGCGAGCATCGCCGCTTCGGGCCCTTCCTTCTCGGGAGGCGCGTCCGGCTTGCGAAGCTTCGCCAGCTCCCCGAGCAGCAGCGACAGCGCCTCCGCGCCGCGGTCCATGGTCTCGGGGTCGGGCTTCGGCTCGGCGCTCGCCGCCGCCGGCTTCGACTCGGTCGTCGGAGCCGCCGGCGCCGCCGCCGCGACGGCGCGACCTGCGCAGCCGGCCGCACGGTGCGAGGAACTCGCGCGCGCGAAGTGAGCACCGTCGCGGACTCGCCGAGATGGCTCAAGCGGATCCGGAGCTCGTCGCGTTCCGTCTCCGGGCAGACGTGCAGGAGCATCCGGCTGATGTCGTGGATGGCGCGGAGCATCGTCGCGCGACGGACGAGCTCGAGCTCGGAGAGGAGCGAGAGCTTCTTCAAGCGCGTGGAAGATGAGATCGGCGGTCGCGACGTTCTCCGCCGGCCGGCTGTGCTGCGACGATGATCCACTGCCCGATGATCTTGGCGGTGAGCTCCGGCGGCTGGGGACCAGCTGCTCGAAATACTCGACCACCATCATCGGCGCGATCTCGTCGGAGAGATAGCGCTGCAGCTCTTCGGCCGCCTGGCGAAGGCTGGGCTGTTCGATCGGTCCCCGGCATGCGCACGTCCCCGGCATGAATCTGTGGCCCGGAACGCCCAGGGTCAAGCTCCGGCCTAGCGTGTGACTTTCTTGAACAGTTTCAAGCTCGGCGCGATCCCGCTCGGCAGCTCATCGTAGAAGTGATAGATCGGGTCAGGCTGGTTGTTCCACTGCACGTCGGGGATCGGGAGCGTCATCTCCTCGGTACCGGAACTTCAGTCGTCTCCTGAAGGAAATCGGGTCGGCGCGCATGTGGCTCAGGTACCGCTCGATGATCCAATCCGGGGCGGCGGGGACCGATGGTCGTCGCGCTGACGACGTTCAGGTCGGTATGGAACATCAGGGGAGATCTTCATAGCTGATCTTGACGACATCGGACGGCTTCGCATCCTTGCGCAGCGTCTCCAAGATGACATCGACCGGCCCTCGCGGCGGATGGATCACGCTCGCGTAGCGTAGCTCAGGAGCGAGGCAGCCGAACCCCTCGCGCAAGATCGTCGCGATCTCTCCACGCGCATAGCTGATACCGATCCTGCCCCGGTTGCAGGTACTGGCCGTCGATCCCCGCCTTGCTCCACGGCACGTCCTCGAAGAGGCCTCGCGCCGGCAGGGTGGACAGGACGCCGCCCCAGTTCGTGAACATCGACAGCATCACCAGCGGCCAGAGCAGAAACCGCTCTGCCCGCGGTGATGCGCTGGATCGAGACCGCTCCCAGATAGAAGAGGAACGGGGCCGTACCGACCAGATAGCGCGTGAACGGGTAATCGGAGATCAACGAGAAGCCGATGAGCTGCGACAGACAGACGATGAACGAACAGACGAGCAAGCCCGTTGTCCTGCAGAGCCGCGCGTTCGGGCCTGCCTCACGGCGACGATCGATGCGGGGATCAACGAGGAGGATCGGGAAAGAAGTAGAGATTGATGCGTCAGGAGGTAGCGCAGCAGGTACAGCGAGAAGACCGGAAACCCGCTGTACCCCGGCTGCACGCCGAACGGTCGGGACCAGAGCTTCAAGAAAACCGCCATCGGGAGATTGACGATGGCGACGACGGCCGCCGCGACGGAAGCAGGTGGCGCCAGGTCTGTTTTCCCGGGATTTCTGAGGAGAGCTATCGATCGCGAGTCCCAACGCCAGGACGATCGCGCCCGGAAAGAACGAGTTGATCAGCAGCGTCGACCAGACGATCAGTCCCGCACGTCGCCGACCATCGCGGCTTCACCCTGAGCAGCAGATACGAGTGAACGATCAGCAGATTGAGGAGCGGGGCGAGCAGGTAGTACCGGCATTGTCGCGCGTGCAACAAGAGCACGACGCTGCCGGCCATGAGGATCGCCGTCGTCAGAGCCGCTTGCCGATCGCCACTCCAACGGAGACACGATCCGATAGCTCGGAGACGATGAGGCAGCGACGAACGCCACGGCGAACGGGAATCGCGCCGCCGCGGCGTTCTGTCCCGCGATCGCCATCGACGCCTGCCGCGGCATAGACGGGCGCGAAGGGCTGCCAGATGGAAAGACCCGATCGAATGTCGCGGTGATCGGCGAAGATGGAAACGAGGTTCTTTCCGTCGGACGCCGACGGAAGTCCGGTCCGCAAGACGTTCTGAGCCACGACCGCCGTCTGGCCCTCATCTTGCCAGAGCGCCTGACGTGCCGAGATTCGGGAAGACCAGCAACGACGCGACCGCGGCCAAACAGCAGGCCGCGAGTCAGCTCGATGTCGATCGACCGACATTGGTCGCAGAGTAACATGAGCGCTTCATCATGAGGCGAGCGAACGACGCCGCGGACCGTTGCGATCCTGTGCCTCGTCGCGTGCGTGCGCGTGTTCGCCTACAGCGCGCGCGTTCCCGTTCTTCAACAACGTGGACGAGCAGGCCCACTTCGACCTCGTCTGCAAGTATTCCCACGGCCACGTGCCGCGGCAGCTCGAGGGTTTCGGCCGCGAATCGGCCGAGCTCATCACTCTGTACCAGTCGCCGGAGTACCTCACGCCGTCCGGCCCGGATCGGACCGGACGACCCTACGCTCCGCCGAAATGGACGCCTGCCGGAGGCGGAGCGCTCGGCCGCGCTCTCGGCGGCCGCGGCTGGCCGCGAACGCAGCGTCAACCACGACGCGACACAGCCGCCGGTCTACTACGCGGTGGCGGGCGCGTGGTACGCGCTGGGACAAGGCTCGGGCTTCGGGCGGATCGTTGTTGTACTGGATCCGCTTCCTGAACGTGCCGCTGCTACGGGATCCTCGTCGGGACTGTCCTACGTCGCCATGAAGCGGTTCTACCCCGACCGTCGCTTCCTGCACCTCGGCGTTCCGGCGTCCTGCTCGCGTTGTTCCCGCAGGACGTCTTCTACTCGATCAACAACGACGTGCCGTCCGCCCTCGTCGTCGGGGCCGCCTTCTACGGGCTGCTCGAGCTCGACGCCGCGCCGCGGCGGGGGTACGGCTTCCGCGCACTGATCGGCCTTTCGTGCGCGATCGCCGTCCTCATCAAGTTCTCGAACGTCGCGCTCCTCGCGGTGCTCGCGGTCGTCCTGACCCGCGAGACGATCCGGCAGTATCGCGCATCGAAGCTGCTGGGAGGAGTGGGCGAAGACTCGCGACGACGCTGGCCGCGGCCGTCCTGTCCGATCGCGGCGTGGCTGCTGCGCAACCTGCACTTCCAGGGAGATGCTCACGGGCTCGGCCGCCAAGATCGCGTTTCTGCGGGTGGACCCCCATGCCCGCCGGCCGAATCCTCGAGTCATCCGATCTTCACGCCGGCGGGTCTCGCCTACTTCTGGGGTGAGACCGTGCCGCGCTTCTGGCGTGGTGAGTTCGTCTGGAAGCTGGTTCCGCTCGCGTCCGGCTGGAGCGACCGCTTCTATTCGTGGTCCTCGCTCGCGTGCCTCGCGGCGGCGGCCTTCGTCTTGTTCTCGACGTGGCGCAGCGCGGACCGCGCGGAGCGCCTCGTGAACGGGACGAGCCTGCTCTTGTTCGCGGGCTCGATGCTCTTCCTGGTCGCGGTGTCCGTGTCGTTCGACTTCGGCGACTGCTGGTACCCGTCGCGGGAGCGTCCTTATCTCACCTCGGGCCGGCTCCTCCTCGGGGCGCTCGTCCCGTTCGCGGCGCTGTACCTCCAAGGTCTCGAGCGGATCCTCGGCTGGGTCTCGCATCGCGCGACTACCGATGGGTCGTCCGTCGGCGTCCTCGCGGCCGTCATGACCGGGTCCGAGATCGCGGTGACGCGGCAGGTGTTCGCAAGCGCCTACAACTGGTTCCACCTGCCCTGACCCCGACCCCCAACCACGCTTCCGCTACGCCCGATTACGTGTTGGTTGCGCCGGCCGCAGGCCTGGAAGCGATTCCGCCCCAAGAAAGCCTCGCTGGTTCCAGCGGAACGCGTCTCGGTACGTCCCTTGCAGGCCGCCCCTTCGCGTAGAGCCGGAGGGTGCCGCCATGAACCGCGTCCGCACGTCGAGGGTTGTGTCTCCTGCTGGTCACGCAGGCGGCGGCCGCTGCGGTGGCTCACGCGGCGGTCACGCCCGCCCAGGCCTCGCGATTCCTGGCGCAGGCGTCGCTCGGCGCCGACTACGCGGAGATCCAACGCACGGCGCGAATCGGGCCGAGCCTGTGGCTCGAGGACCAGTTCGCGCGGCCGATCGGCTACCACCAGCCGCTGCTCGACGCAGCGTCTGCGGAGCGGGCTCGAGGTGACGTCGGAGCACCGGCGGTGGTCGTGGTGGCAGCAGGTCATGAAGGGACCGGACCCGCTGCGACAACGCGTCGCGCTGGCGTTGAGCGAGATCTTCGTCATCTCCGACAACGCCGATGCGATCGCCGGCAACCCGATCGGCGCGGCGAACTACTACGACATGCTGTTGCGCAACGCCTTCGGGAACTACAGGGATCTCCTGCGCGAGGTCTCGCTGCACCCCATGATGGGCGCCTACCTCAGCCATCTCAGGAACGACAAGTCCGATCCGCGAAGCGGCCGCTACCCCGACGAGAACTACGCCCGCGAGATCATGCAGCTCTTCTCGATCGGCCTGTTCCAGCTCAAGCCCAACGGCACGCTGTTGCGCGACGGACGCGGGCAGCCGATCCCGACCGTACGACAACGACGACCATCACCGAGATGGCGAAGATCTTCACCGGCCTCGCCTTCGACGGCGCCGACCGCAACTTCGGCGACGGCGAGGAGAACTGGACGCGGCCGATGCGCATGTACGACGAGCATCACGAGCCCGGGGCCAAGCACCTGCTCCGCGGCCGTTACGTCGCCGCCGGCCAGACCGGCATGCAGGACTTCGAGGCCGCGATCGACAGCCTGTTACCGGCACCCCAACGTCGGGTCCGTTCATCGCGCGCCGCTTGATCCAGCGCCTGGTGACCTCGAACCCGAGCCCGGCGTACGTCCAGCGCGTCGCGGGAAACTTCGCCAACGACGGACACGGCGTGCGCGGGAGCCTGAAGGCCGTCATCACGCGCGATCCTCCTCGATCCCGAAGCGCGCGCGTGGCCGACCTCCGGCGGGATCACCAAGGGCATGCTGCGCGAGTCGTTCCTCAGGCGCGTGCATTTCGCCCGCGCGCTCGACGCCGCCAACCTCGTCGGGACGTACCCGATCTCGGACGGCGGCGCACCGGACGACTTCGGGCAGCGGCCGCTGAGCTCACCGACGGTCTTCAACTTCTTCCTGCCCGACCACCAGCCGACGGGGATCATCGCGGACGCGGGCTTGTACGCGCCGGAGTTCCAGATCGTGACGGCGGTCACCGCGATCACCAGCGCCAACGCTCTTCGCGGACAGATCCGCGGCGTGATGAACGACGACCGAACAGCGCCCTGGAGGTCCGGCTCGACCTGTCCGACGAGATCGCGCTGCGCCGCGAACCCGCGCGCGCTGATCGACCGCCTCAACCTCGATCCTGATGTACGGGACCATGAGCAACCCGATGCGCGGGAGTCCTGACCCACGCGCTCGATCAGTTGAGCGACCCGGAGGAGCGCGCGCTGACCGCGCTCCAGCTGATCTCGATCGCACCCGAATACGCGGTCCTCAAGTAGCGCAAGGAGAGCCCCATGAAGGACGAAACGCAGGGACGACGACGTCCCCGCAGCGATCGCCGCCGGTTCCTCGGGCAGGCCAGCTGCGCCGCGGTCGGGGACGACCGCGCTCTTCAACACCGTGCTCAACCTCCGCATGTTCAACGCGCTGGCGGCTCCCGGGCGAGGACTACCGCGCCCTCGTCTGCCTGTTCATGTCCGGCGGGATCGACTCGTTCAACGTGCTGGTGCCCGCGGGCGACGCGGAGCATCAGGAGTACGCGAGCGTCCGCGGCGATCTGGCGCTCGCCGCAGAACGTCCTCCTGCCGATCACGCCCCGAACCCCGAACGGCCGCACGTTCGGCCTGCACCCCGGCCTTCCCGAGCTCCAGGCGCTGTTCGGCCAGAACCGGTTCGCGCATGGTCACGAACGTCGGCACGCTGGTCGAGCCGACCACGCTCGACCAATTCCGCCGCGGGAGCGTCGCGCTGCCGCTCGGGCTCTTCTCGCACTCCGACCAGTCGATGCAGTGGCAGTCGTCCTTCCCGACAGCCGCGCGGCGATCGGCTGGGCCGGGCGGATGGCCGACGTCATCCAGACGGGAAACTGCAATCCGAACATCGGCATGAACATCTCGCTGTCGGGGAGCGACGTCTGGCAGTCGGGGCGCGTCACCGACGCACTACACGATCACCGAGAACGGAAGCGTGGGCTTCGGGGACTACGGCGGCACCTCGCAGGCGCCATCGTGCGCACCGGAGGCCATCGACAGCCTCCTGGCGCTCCAGTACCGCCACCTCTTCGAGAAGGTGTTCGCCCAGCGCATGCGCGGCGCCATCGACGCCGACATCGACTTCTCGAACGCGATCGCCGGGGTCCCGCCGCTGACGACGCAGTTCTCGAACACGTCGCTCTCGCGCAAGTTCCGGATGATCGCGATGACGATCGCCGCGCGCGAGGCGCTCTGCATGAAGCGCCAGACGTTCTTCGTCGAGATCGGCGGCTGGGACCACCACGACGAGGTGATCCTGAACCAGGAGGCGATGCTCCCGATCGTCAGCCACGCGCTCTCCGAGTTCGCGAGCGCGCTCGTCGAGCTCGACGTCGTCGATCGAGGTCACGACCTTCACCGCCTCGGACTTCGGCCGCACGCTGAGCTCGAACGGCCGCGGCTCCGACCACGCGTGGGGCGGCAACCACATGGTGATGGGGCCGGCGGTCGCCGGCGGCGACATCTACGGGAGCTTCCCCGACCTCGTACGCTGGGCAACTCGCTCGACACGGGTCGCGGCCGCCTCATCCCGACCACCTCGGTCGACGCAGTACTTCGCGCAGCTGGCCCTGTGGTTCGGCGTGCCGTCGGCGGACCTCGAGCTCGTGCTCCCGAACATCCGGAGGTTCTGGACCCCGGGCTCGTCGACACCGCCGCTCGGCTGCGGGAGCGCCGCAGCGGCGGGCAAGGAGAGCCGTGAGATGCGTCTTGAAGCGAAGGGGGATCGCTTGCTCGTCGCGGGCGTTGGCGCTGGCGCCGCAGCGGCGCACGCGGTGACGCGCGGGACTTGGCGAACGTGCCGACGTTCACGTTGACGCTTCGGCCGCTCGGTGCTGAATCGAGCTGACCTTCGACACCTACCGGACGCCGTTCGACGAGCTGCAGACCCGCCCGTACAACCTGCTCTTCGCCAACATCAGCCCGGCAGCCCAACTTCGGCGCGTGGCCGGGCCAGCAGGGAAGCTACGCGCGCTACGTGGACGGTCTCATCGGGAACAACGGCGCCGTCCAACGTCGACCAACGACGCCGACGCGATCCAGGGCACGATGATCCGGCGCGAGACCGGAACGACCGCGTGGGCATCTCCGCCGGCGTTGCTCGCCGGGACGCAAAAGAGCGACGACACGTCGGGCACCCAGACGTTCTCGGACGAGGACGACGCTCAAGGCCTTCGACGTGGGCGCGCGGCGCTTCCAGCTGGGCAACAGCTTCGTGCTGGGCGCCGGCTTACGCAGCCGTGCTCGCCAACCACGACAACACGGACTCCAACTTCGACCCCGGCGTCGGCGGATTCAACGGCGCCGACAACTTCGAGCAGCTCGGCGTCACCGCCGAACGTCGGCGTCCGCCAATTCCCTCACGCCGACCAGCAGCTGGGAGCTTGCGGCCGTGCTGGGCTACGGCTCGTCCACCGAGGACATCTTCAGCCAGAGCATCGACGACACCGGCGCCATCACCGACACGGTTCGTCAGCACGAACTTCGACATCAACGACCTCGGCATCTCGTTCGCCGGCGGCTACAACCGCCTGCGCGCGCGAGGGGCTGGGAGAGATCGGAGTTCCGCGGCGGGCTGTCGTATTCGCCAGCGCAAGCTCGGCAACACGAATCTGGCCTACACCGAAACCGGCGGTGTCGCGACCCCGACGTGACGCTCCTCAGCCAGAAGCCCGTCACGACCACGGGCGTTTTCGCCTCGCGCGCGCTCGATCTTCCAGGCAGGGAGACCGAGGTCGTTCCTCGGCGCGCGCTTGAGCTACGACATGGCGGACGGCAGCTCGCAGACGGACGCCGCCGGGACGATCACCAACGAGAAGATCGACGACTCCCTGATGGGGCTCGGGCTGACCCTCGGCCTTCGCCAGCCGCTCTTCCGCGACAAGCTGCGCATCATCGTCAGCGGCCACGGCGACTTCTCTGTCCGCCTCGACCGGGACGATCTTCGACGGCGGATCGGAGCGGGACGACGCGACGCTGACCGTCGCGCCAGTACGCCGTCGGCCTCGAAGCGGTCCTCGCGAACGTCACGCTCGATTTCGCCTGGCTGACGGGCGAGGAGGCCGCCGTCACCCCGGTCCCGATCGGCATCCCTGCGGGCTCGCGCCGGACGGTGCAGCTCGACCGGCTCGTGCCTCTCCGCGGCCGTGTCGTGGTGAGTCCTGCCGGCCGCTCGCGATCGGCGTTGATGGCGGCCGCCGCCTGCTGCGGCGGCGCGTCCGATCCGATCTCGGGCCCGTCCGCGCCGACCCTGCTCGTCGTTCAGTCCCAGGTCTTCACGCCGCGGTGCGCCCTTCCGGGATGCCACGTCGGGGCCACCGCGCCGTTCGGGATGAATCTCCAGAGCGCGTCGACGCTCCGCGGCGAATCTCATCGGCGTTCCCAGCGGGGAGATGCCGGGCCTGATGCGCGTCGCTCCCGGCGATTCCGCGAACTCGTACCTCTACTGGAAGGTGACGCGGCAACCCGAACATCGGCGGCGATCCGGATGCCGTTGTCCGGCGGTCCGCTGAGCAACGGCGAGCTGAGCCTGATCGCGTCGTGGATCGACGGCGGCGCGAAGTAGGCGGCGCGATGGCGATCGTTCTCGACCGGGAGATCGAGCGGGCGCGTCGAAGACCGGCTCTCGCCCGCGCGACCGCGCGCCGCGCCGCACCCCAGCGTCGCACGAGCGGCTCCCATCGTGCGATTCTTCGCCGCTGTTCGCCGAGACGACCGCCCGCGGCGCGGCGCGGTCGCACGCCGAGCCTCGTGTGGCTGAGCGTCGCGCTCCACGTCGTGCTGTTCACCGTCGTCGCGCTCATGCCGCGCCGCGCGCAGACGATCGACGGGCCAGCGCTTCCGATCGAGATCGTCTTCACGGCGCCGCTTGCCGGACGATTCCCGAGCCGATGAGGACGCCCGGTGCCGCCCAAGAAGCCGCTCCCGAAGGCGAAGCCGCGCCCGGAAGCTCACGCCGAGCCGCCGCATCCGGTCGTCGACAGCGCCGCAACCGCGTCCGAAGCCCGGTCGTTCCCGAGATCGAGGCCGGCCCCCGTCGCCAAGGTCGAGCCCGTTGCGTCCCCGCCCGGCGCGTGCGCACCGGCCTCCTGGACGCAGCCCTTCGGGGCCCGCGATCGCTCGCGTCTCGATCGTCGCGCTCGACGGTCGTCGTCAGCCAGCGGTTCGACGCCTCGGCGCAGCCGCCGCGTCGTCCTCGGCGCGCGCGGGGCGCGTGGTCGAGGACGCCGCGTTCGACTCGGCCCCCGCCAAGCCGCGAGGCTCGCGCCGATCCGACGGCGCTCGTCAGGAAGGCGGGTTCGGCGAGAAGCCGCCGTCGCCGCGCCGCACGCGAGCGCGAGCGCCCGAGCGGGCACCGAGCTCTCGACAGCCGAGGTCGAGATCCTCTCGAAGCCGAAGCCCGTCTACACCGAAGAGGCGCGCGCGCTTGCGCCTCGAAGGGACGTCGTGCTCGACGTCGTCTTCGAAGCGCGCGGCGTCTGTGCGTGTGATCGGGCGTCGCGCAGGGATTGGGACACGGGCTCGACGAAGCCGCGATCGACGCGGCCAGGAAGATCCAATTCAACCCGGCCCGCAGAGACGGGGCACCGGTGGACCACGCGGGCGACAGCTCCGCGTGGTCTTCCGGCTTGCGTGACCTCCAGGGAGGATTCTGCGACATGCGTGACGCTACTCTCGATCCGTCGGTCTCCTTCACGTGCTGGCGTCGTGCGCCTGTGGCGCTCGGCCTCAGCGCCGCCGAGCCGGACGCCTTCGAGCATGACCGACGTGCTCGAGGCGGCGATCGCCAACGAGCGCGACCTCGGCGTCGACGCTTCTCGAGCCACCGTCCGGTGGTCGAAGCGTACGTGCAGACGGTCAAGCCCGATCCGGTCGCTGGGCGTCGTCCCGGTGCGCGACAACTATTTCTTCGGCCGCCTCGAGCTGGCCTCCGGCGGGCCTGAGAGCGGCAAGGCCTCGAAGAAGAAGAAAGACCATCAACCTCTTGGAGGACTTCCACTCCGCCGTGTTCAAGCCCGAGGACTTCTCGCGCATGCTGCTCCTGGACCGTGGATCGTTCGACCGGACGACGCTACGAGTTCGAGTTCCTGCGCTCGGAGTTCCTGGGCGACGTGCGGACGCTTCGTCTTCGACGTCACGCCGAAGGAAGGAAAGCCGCTCGACCGCTACCGCCCGGGGCGATTCACCGGGCCGGATCTGGGTCGAGGATCAGGCCTACCACATCGTGCGCTACAACGGGATCTACGCGTCGACCCTGGCGGCGAACTTCCACTTCGACAGCTGGCGCATGAACGTCGCGCCGAACGCGTGGCTCCCGGCCTACGTCTACACCGAGGAGAGCGACAAGACGTCGCGCCAGCTCAACCTGACCTACAGGGGACAGATCCGCGTCTGGGGCTACCAGCTCGAGCAGCCGAATGCCGACGACGAGTTCACGAAGGTGATGCTCGAGAGCGTCGAGCGCGGACGGACGCCAACGACGCGCCGGGTCAGAGGCTCGCCGGTCGAAAGCGCGCGTCAGTGGCAGCTCGAAGCGGAAGAGAACGTCGTCCGCCGCCTCGAGGGCGCGGGCCTGCTCGCCCCGCGCGGCAAGCTCGACGCGATCCTCGAGACCGTGGTCAACAATCTCGAGGTCACCAACGGCATCGAGATGGATCCGCCCGTGCACTGCCGCGTGCTGCTCACCACGCCGCTCGAGTCGTTCACGGTGGGCCGCACGATCGTGATCAGCCGCGGGCTGATCGACGTGCTCCCCGACGAGGCCAGCCTCGCCGCTGGTCCTGGCGCACGAGCTGGGACACGTCATGAGCGGGCACGAGCTCGACACGCGCTACGCGTTCACCGATCGCGTGCTGATCGGCGACCGCGAGGCGGTGCAGCAGTTCCAGTTCGGGCGCACGCCGGAGGAAGAGGCGCAGGCCGACGCGAAGGCGATCGCTCTGCTCGCGCAACTCGCCCTACAAGGACAAGCTCGCGGGAGCGGGGTCTGTTCCTGAAGGCGCTCGATGCCCAGGCGCCCGCGCTGCGCGCGCTCATCCGGCCGCACTTCGGCAACCAGCAGGTCTACCGGATGACCGCCGATCGTCAATGCGGCGCCGCAGCTCGACCCGGCGTCGGTGCAGCAGATCGCGGCGCTGCCGCTCGGCGGCCGAGTCCGCGTCGATCCATGGACCGCCCGCGCGGAGCTGCTGCCGACCAGCCGCGTCGCCTCGTGTCGGCGCGCGAGAAGATGCCGTTCCAGGTGACGCCGCTGATGCCGTACCTCTCCCGCCTCGATGGCTCGGGCGAGCCGGCGAAGGCTAAGACAAGCGGCGACCGCGCAGAGCGTCGGCAAACCGATCGATCGCGAGGTGAAGTAGGCCGAGGCGGTCCCAGATGAAGTAACGATCTTCTGCCTATTGGAGAATGCGGAACCCCGCGGCCCAGTTGGCGCCGTCCTCGCACACGAGCGTCGTGAGCATGCGCTCTTGCGAGAGGCTGTTTCCCTTCTGGATGTCCCGCATGTAGTTCATCGACCAGCACTTCTTGGCCTTGGCCGGACCGGCGGGCGACGGCGGCTTCGCGGTCGTGACCATCTCTTCATCTTGACTCGGCGCGTATCCGTGATTTGTCGCGATGCTGAAGACTCGACCGCGGATCTCCTTCGACCCGAGCTCCGGCTTGGCGGCCACCGTGTACCAGACGTACGAGTCCTTGATGTCCACGAATTGAATCGGACTCGCCGGGTTCGCCTTGTTCCATTCCGTGATCGCGTCGTCGAGCCACGCGGGAACGGAGTTGGCGTTGCTTGGAGTGTTCGTGAGGAGACCGATGGCGACGAGGCCGGCGCAGCACGCCAGTAAGGTCATCAGGGTTTTCCGAATCGCTTTCATGACGTCCCTCCTGGGATTGAGCTGTCGTTCGTCGAGCAACATGGTGCTCGACGCATTCTTGCGCAAGCGGCTCGCGAAATCCCGAGCTATTTCGACGCCGTGCGCTTGAACGCGCCGTGCAGTACGAACAGGCGCGTTCCGCCGATCTGGATTTCGTCCAAGTGCCGGAGCCTGAGCGCGGTTTCATCCTTCATCTTGCGACCGTTGACGCGCGTTCCGTTCAAGCTCCCCAGCTCCTGAATCGTGCAGACCGGGCCCTCGACTCGGAGAAGGCAGTGTCGCTTGCTGACCTTGTCGTCGTTCAGGTCGATCTCTGCGCACCTTCGCCCCGGCCGATCAGGGTCTCGTAACGGGCGAGGCGGTGGAACGTCGTTCGGCTGCTCTCCGTCGATGACGGCCAGAACCCAAACGTAAGGTGCTCCGAACGGCGGACGAGGCTCTTCGTGCTCCGCGGTCTTGGTGTCGATCGCATCAGCCTCGTGTGCCGGCATGGAGTGGAATCTGCGGAGGTGTGCCGGGAATGTCAAGCCGCTCGGGGCTCGGAGCGGCGCCCTGGCACTTCTGAGAGCACGGATCGGATCCGTGGAGAGACCAGATCGGGGTCGAAGTCCGCCGCGCCCGCGTGCGGCGAGCCCGATCGGTAGGCGGCTGCAGGCGTCGTCGTCGCGGTCGAGAGCGATGTAGACGAACGCCAGGAGCTTCCCCACTCGCGCCGGTCCGTTGCCGCTCCCTCGCCCGTGACGTCCTCACCGGAGCGTTTCCAACAGCTTCAGCGCGCGGTCGTACTCCCGATCGGCGAAGAGCCGTCGGGCATCGGCGAGCAGGACCTTCGAAACGCCGCGCGTCTTGCGTGGAGGTGCAGTCGCGCTCAGCGGGCTTGCGCTCGACGGGCTTCGGAGGCGGAGGGGCTGGCGACCGCTGCCTTCTCCACCGCATCGTTCTCGCGGGTCCGCTTCGCGGCGCACGAAGGCAACCAGAGGTATCTCGAGCGGCGTTCCCACGGCCAACCGCTTTCGCGTCCTCGATCCGGCTGAACTCCTGCAGTACGGCGGCCTTTTGCGCGATCGCCGTAGAAGCGGTCGGCGAGCGAGGACAAGGTTTCGCCACGCGCGAGGTGTGCCGCAGCACCACCGGGATGACGACGCGAGTGCCACATGCGAAGCGGCTCGCCGGCGGCGTACCCGTTGAGCTCGGCGAGCACCGGCGAGGCCGAGGCCCGGCCGAGATGTCGCTTCGCGAGGCCGGACCAGGTGTCTCCCAGGTCCGCGCTCGATAGACCTCGCAGAAGGGGATCGTTCAGCCGTTCCCCCGGATGAATCATCTTCTCCAGCCTGCCGTTGTAGCGCAGGAGCAGATCACCGAGGTTCCGGTCACCGTAGAATCTCTTGGCGAGCGAAGCCGCCGACTCGCCTGCCGCGACGGTGTGGACGCGCTCGGCCGCCGCCACGGTCCCCGACCGGGAGGAGGCTTGCCGCGAGCACGATCACGCGGGACCAACGCCCGAGCCCGCTCACAGAGGTTTCTCCCTTGCAAAGACGTGGCGTACCGTCCGCGATTCTCCGGCCTGGAGGTCGAGCGTCGAGCTCGTTGCGGCCGAAAGCTCGGATGCTCGAGCGTGATGCGATGGCTCCCGGCTGAAGATCGAGCGGCGCGGCGCGGGGGGTGAAAAGCGAGCTTCCGCCGTCGACCGTGATCTCGGCCCAGGGGTCGGCGATGAAAGCGCACATGCGCCGGTTCCACGAGGCGCCGCAGCCGCGACTGCCGGCGCGGCTCGGCGCCGGAGCTGATGCTTTGGGAGGAGGCGACTGCGGGCGTCGGCACGCCTCCGCTCGGTTCCTCCACGTCGGAATTGCGCGTACCCGGCCAACCCCGCGATGACCAGGACCAGGCTCGCGCCGACGGACCAGGCCCAGCGGACGTACCGTCGCGAGGCGATCCTGGCTCGCGCGCGCGGGCTTGCGCTGGCGGTCTGCCCGTCGTCCGTCTGAAAGACCTTTTGCGCCCAAAGATGCTGGGCGATCTCGCTGCGGCAATCGAGCGGGGAGGGTCGGCCCAGCGTCCGCTCGAGCGGATTGCCGCAGGCTCGTGATCGAGGAGATCCGTCGTGCCGGTCGCGCACGCAGGCAGCCGCGAATCATCCGCGATACGTTCCGCGGCGTGGCCCGGGCAATCTTGCGTACGTCCGCGTAGCGCTCCCGCTGCATCCGTTCGAGGAGACTCTCGAGCGGCTCGTCCTCCGGGCCCCGGTATGGGGCCGAACCGGTGAGCATCTCGAAGAGAAGGTTCCCGAAGAGGAAGACGTCCGTGCGGTGATCCGCTCGCTGACCGAGGAGCTGCTCGGGCGCCATGTAAGGAATCGAGCCCACGACGATTCCCGGCCGGGTGAGTCCATCAGCGGTCGGGGCCACTGCGATCCCGAAATCCGCGATCTTCGTCTCCGCCGGTGCTGATCAGGATGTTGGCCGGCTGAGATCGCGGTGAACGATGCCGCGCGTATGGATCTCTTCGAGGCCGCGCGCCACCTCGAGCGCGATCAACGCGGCAACCTCCGGCCGAGACGGCCGAGTTGGGTCAGGATGAACCGCAGGTCGCGGCCGTCGACGAACTCCTGGGCGATGTAGTGGTCTCCGCGCGCCTCGAAGGAGTCGTAGATGCTGACGACGTTCTGGTGGTGGACGGCCGCGGCGGATCGTGCCTCGCGCTGGAAGCGCTCGACCATGCCGGGATTGACGAGAAGCTCGCGCCGGATCTTCTTGAGGACGATCATCCGATCCAGAGTGGGTTGGTGGGCGAGATAGACGACGCCCATCCCGCCCTGACCGATCTCGCGGACGATCTCGAAACTGCCCACCCGCCTCGACGGCGTGCCGGTTGCCGTGGCGCTCACGGCTCACCTCGCGTCGCGCCGACACTACGCCTTCAACTCGTAGGTGTCGGGCTCGTGCTCGCGCTCCTCGATGGCGAGCACGAAGCTCCGGCCGCCGATCTCGAAGCGATCACCGTGGCGCAGCTCCGCGGATTGCACCGCCGCGCCGTTGAGCCGCGTCCCGTTGGTGCTCCCGAGATCGCGAATCCGGAAGCCCGGTGCCAGCAGAACTCGATCGCCGCGTGCTGGCGGGACATGTCGAGGATCGTCGAACGCCTTGTCGACGCCTGGCCCGCGACCGACAATGACGCGCTCGCGATCGATCGCGAATCCCGCGCCCGCACCCGGCCCCGACACCAGCATGACCGTCGCGGCATAGCGATCCAGGAATTCCTGCAGGGCGGCGCTCCCGCCGCCGAGCGGTGCTTGCGCGTCTTGCCGTCTCGCATGGTTCTTCTCCGGAGTGCGAACGTGGGTCAGGGAGATGGTTAATCCCCGGAACCTGAATGGCAAGCGGGAGGTCATCGGACAAAAAATGTAAAGTATTGGAAACCAAAGCCTTATCATCTAGTAGGAGGAGCGATGGCCGACACGACAGCCCGACTCGACCCCGGGCCGATCCTTCAAACCGCCTTCGGCTTCTGGTCTTCGAAGGTCCTTCTGACGGCCGTCGAGTTCGGCGTGTTCACCGAGCTTCGACGATCGAGCCGCATACCGGCGCCGCAGCTGGGTCGGCGCGCTGGGCATGCACCCGCGCGGCATCGCCGATTTCTTCGACGCGCTCGTGGCGATGAAGCTCCTGGATCGCGAGGGCGACGGGCCGCCCGCGACCTACTTCAACACGCCGACCGCCGCGCTCTACCTCGACCGCAACAGCCCGCAGCTACATCGGCGGGATCCTCGATCATGCTGAACGCGCGGCTGTTCAAGTTCTGGGACGATCTGCCGGAGGCGCTTCGCACCGGCAAGCCGCAGAACGAGACCAAGCACGGCCAGAAGGGAATGTTCGAGGAGCTCTACGAGGAGCTAGCCGAGGCTCGAGCAGTTCATGGGCGCGATGACGGGGCTGTCGCGAATCAACTTCGAAGCGCTCGCCGACGAAGTTCGATTTTTCAAGGTACAAGACTCTTTGCGACGTCGGCGGCGCGACGGGCCTGCTCTGCATGGAAGTCGCCAAGAAGCATCCGCATCTTCGTCTGCGTGTCATTCGACCTGCCGCCTGTCGCGCCGATCGCGGCGAAGCACATCGCGGCCGCCGGGCTGAGCGACCGCATCGCCACGGCATCGGGCGATTTCTTCAAGGACCCGCTGCCCAAAGCCGACGTCATCACGATGGGCATGATCCTCCACGACTGGAATCTCGAGAAGAAGCGTGCACCTCATCCGCGCGGCCTTCGACGCGCTGCCGCCGGGCGGTGCGTTCGTCGCGATCGAAGCGCTCATCGACGACGCACGCCGCGAGAACCGTGTTCGGCCTCCTGATGTCCCTGAACATGCTCATCGAGTTCGGCGACGCGTTCGACTATTCCGGCGCCGACTTCCGACGGTTGGTGTAACGAAGTGGGCTTCACGCGATTCGAAGTGATCCCGCTGGCCGGCGCCTCGAGCGCCGCGGTGGCCTACAAGTAGCGTCGCAGCCGCAACAATTTCCGGAAGCCCGCGTAAACCCACGGCATGAAAACCATTGCGGCCTTGGCACTCAGCGGGACTGACGGCCACCTCTCCGGTGGGACGGCCCGGCTTGGACGTCGCCGGGATGGACCGATCAATACCCCCGGGGGCCGATTTCTTCAGTTACGCCAATGGGAGCTGGCTCAACGCAACGCCCATCCCGCCCGACAGAGCGTCCTACGGCACGGGCGCGATCGTTTCCAGCGCTGACCGAGCGACGCACGGTCGAATTGATCCAGGGCGCGGCAAAGACGAAAGCAGCCGCCGGCAGCGAGCTGCGGAAGGTCGGCGACTACTACGCGACGTTCATGGACGAAGCCGCCATCGAGGCGCGAGGTCTGAAGCCCCTGAGGGCCAAGCTCGACCGGATCTCGGCGGTCAGGACCAGCGGGAGCTGGCGGCGGTTCTAGGATCGACCCTGCGCGCGGACGTCGATGCCTTCAATGCGACCAACTTCTACACCGACAACCTCTTCGGTCTCTGGGTCGCGCAGGATCTGAGCGATCCGACCCAGTACGTCCCGTTCTTGCTGCAAGGCGGCCTCGGCATGCCCGACCGAAGCTACTACCTCGATCCGTCGCCCAAGATGGCGGAGATGAGGACGACGTGCCGGGCGCACATCGCGGCGGTCCTCAAGCTCGCCGCGCGCTTCAGAGCCGGACGCGAGAGCGGCACGGGTGTTCGACTTGGAAACGCTCGATCGCAGAGGCTCATTGGAGCCGCGAGGCCACGGATGAGCTGAAGAAGGGGTACAACCGCTTGACGCGCGCCGAGCTCGCCGCGCTCGCTCCCGGCCTGGACTGGGACGTCTACTTCGCGGCGGCCGGACTCGAGCGGGCTGTCGGCGTTCATCGTGTGGCAGCCGAGCGCCTTCACCGGCATCTCCGCGCTAGTCGCCGGCCAACCGCTCGACGCCTGGAAGGACTATTTGACCTTCCACGCGATCGAGCACGTGTCCGGAGTTCCTCCCAAGGCGTTCGTCCAGGAATCGTTCGCCTTTCACGGGACGGCGATCCAAGGCGTGGCGAAGCTTCGCGATCGGTGGAGGCGCGGCGTCGCCGCGACGAACGACGCGCTCGGGGAGGCGGTCGGGCAAGCTGTACGTGACGAAGTACTTCGCTCCCTCGGAAAAAGCGCGAGCGCAGGCCATGGTCGGCAACATCGTCGCCGCGTTCGGCCGGCGCATCGACCGCCTCGCGTGGATGACCGACGAGACCAAGGCCAAGGCCAAGGCGAAGCTCGCCGTGCTCAAGATCGGCGTTGGCTATCCCGACGCCTGGCGGGACTATTCCAGCTTGACGATCGTGCGCGGGGACGCCGTCGGCAACGCGGAGCGCGCCGAGCTTGTTCGAGTTGCGGCGCAGCCTCGCCAAGCTCGGGCGACCCGTCGATCGTTCCGAATGGGTCATGAACCCCCAGCTCGTCAATGCGGTCAACCTGCCGGCGATGAGCGCGATGAATTTCCCGGCAGGAATCCTCCAGCCCCCTACTTCGATCCGAACCGCCCCATCGCGATGGACTACGGCGCCATCGGTGCCGTGATCGGCCACGAGATCAGCCACAGCTTCGACGACGAGGGAGCGCTCTTCGACGCCTCGGGCCGCCTGAGCAACTGGTGGACCCCGGCGGACTTCCAGCACTTCGAAGCAGCGTCGGCGGCGCTCGTGGCGCAGTACGGCGCGTACCGGCCCTTTCCCGACCTCGCGCTGAACGGGAAGCAGACGCTGGGCGAGAACATCGCCGACGTCGCCGGGCTGGCCGCCGCGTACGACGCGTACAGGCTCGCGCTGGGGAACGAGCCCGCCCCGTCGTCGACGGCTTCTCCGGCGATCAGCAGTTCTTCATCAGCTTCGCGCAGAGCTGGCGCGGGAAGGCGCGCGAGCCCGCGTTACGCCAGCAGGTGATCGTCGACGGGCATTCCCCGGCCGGTACCGCGCCGCGACGGTGCGCAATCTCGATGCCTGGTACGCTGCGTTCGACGTGAAGCCCGGGCAGGCTCTTTACCTTCCGCCCGAGGATCGGGTCCGCATCTGGTGAGATACGCACGAGCCCGATGAAAGACATGACGCGCGGTCCGGTCCTTGGACACATCCTCGGGATGGCGTCGTTCATCGCGTTGAGCACGGCGTTCCAGACCTTGTACCTCTTGGTCGATCTCTACTTCGTCGGCCGGCTGGGGAAGGAGGCGATCGCCGGCGTGGGCATGGCGGGGAACCTGACCTTCCTCGTTCTGGCGTTGACGCAGGCGCTCGGCGTGGGGACGACGGCGCTGATCGCGCAGGCGCTGGGACGCAAGGACCGCGATCACGCGGAGCTTCTGTTCAATCAGGCGTTGGTGCTTTCGATCCTGGTCGGGGCCTTCTTCTTCCTGGCGGCATTCAGCTTGCGTCAGACGTACTGCTTGTGGCTGGCGGCCGACCCCGAGACGGCCGCGCTCGGGCAGCGGTACCTCGGCTGGTACATCCCCGCGCTGTTCCTCCAGTTCGCATTGGTCGCCATGGGCGCGGCGCTGCGGGGCCTGGGCGACATCAAGATCCCGACCCTCATTCAGATCGCAACCGTCGTCCTCAATATCGTGCTCGCGCCGGTCCTGATCTTCGGTTGGGGCATCGGGCATCCGTTCGGGGTGGCCGGAGCGGCAATGGCCAGCTTTCTCGCGATTCTTTCGGGCTGGCGGCGATGATCGTCTACTTCGAGCACGAAAGAAGCCACCTCCGGATCCGCTTCGAGCAGTGGCCGCCGCAGATGAGAGCTCTGGAGCGCGATTCTGAAGATCGGCCTCCCCGCGGGAGGGGAGTTCGTCCTCATCGCTGTCTATCTGATGATCGTCTATGTCGTCATCCGGCCGTTCGGCGCCGCGGCGCAAGCCGGATTCGGGATCGGCGGGCGCGTGATGCAGTCGATGTTCCTACCCGCCGTCGCCATCGCGTTCGCAACGGCGCCCGTCGCGGGGCAGAACTTCGGCGCCCGATTGGGCTCCCGCGTGCGCGAGTCGTTCTACGCCAGCGCGAGCATCGCCGGAGCGGTCATGGTCCTGCTGACGGCCCTCTGTCACATCGCTCCCGAAGGCATGATCCGGATCTTCAACACGGACCCGGAGGTCGTCGCGTTCGGCGCCGAGTATCTCCGGATCATCAGCTGGAATTTCATCGCGAGCGGCATCGTCTTCGTCAGCGGGAGCGTCTTCCAGGCGATGGGGAACACGCTGCCTCCGCTGGCGGCCTCGTCGACCCGATTGCTGCTCTTCGCGGTCCCCGCAGTCTTGATGTCGCTTCGGCCCGGCTTTCAGGCGCGACACCTCTGGTACCTATCGGTCACGACGGTGACGCTCCAGATGGTCGTCAACCTCGCGTTGCTGCGCCGGGAGTTCGGAAGGAAGCTGAGTTTTAGCGCTCCGGCGGAAGGCACGTAAAGCTCACCCGGGCCAGGACGCGACCTTCCCCATCGCGAGCCTCGACCGCCCACTCCCCGGCATGTCCCAGCGTCTTGTTGCTGTGCGTGCGAAAGTCCGGGCCACCCAACCGGAGGGAAATCGTTTGCTGGGTCCGTCCTTCGTAGAGCCAGACGTGACGAATGACGTCGCCGCGTCGACCGCCGACCACGCGTGAGGCAAAGCAGACCCGGTCGCCTGAGGAAAAGCGATCGCTCTCACCTTCCAGACGGAGGTTCACCATGCGTCGGCCGACGCCGAACTCGGTGACGGTCAACTCGCCGGCGGCTTCGGCCGATGGAGGGACGGCCGCCGCGGCCCGTGGCGTGGGTTGGGGCTTCGCGATGACGGGCGGGGGCGGCTCGACGGGCCGAGATTCCGGAGTAGCCTCGGGGCGAGGCGAGGTCGCTGTGGCCGGGGAGTGCTGAGGGGAGCCTTGGGCCCATCATTATTTTCCGAGGAGCCGCGCATGCCGAAGTAGATCGCGGTGGCGATCACGATGACCCCAACAGCGACGCCGGTCCCACGAAGCGCCTTCCGGCAGAAACGCTCACTTGCGATTCCGGGATGACGACATGAGCCGTGGGCTCGGGGACGGCCTCGGTCCGGGCCCACATCGGCTCGGGAGGAGGCTCCTGGACAGGGACGACGTCGGGTATCACCTCGGGGACGATCTCCGGGACCGGTTCGGAGACGGTTTCGGGGACGACCGCCTCGACGACAGGTTCGGCCGCGCGCTCGGCCTTCTCCTCCTCAGCCCGTGCCGCTTTCCACCGCGCGATGGCCTCGGAGACGGGCCGCGATCCCGTGGGCGCTGACGGCGCGGGCTCCGTCGAGGGGCCCTGCACCAAGCGCTGCTCTCGATCGTAGTCGTCGATCCAGGGCTGCGGATCGAAACCGAAGACCTCGGCGTAAGCGCGGATGTACAACTTGCCGAACGCCTTGCCGGGAAGCTCGTCAATCGCATCCCGCTCCAGAGCGTCCAGGTAGCTGAGCCCGATTCCCGTCGCCTCAACCATTTGTTCAAGGGTCGTGTTGCGGGATTCGCGGTCCGCCTTGAGTCGTTCGCCCACCGTAGCCACAGGTAGAAGTGTATCGTGCGGCGCACAGACCCATGACCGAACCCGCCGCGCCACTCCTCAACGAAAGCGCGACGCCCACCCGGCGCCATTACGCGATCCTGACCATGTCCTGGGCCGGCTGGCTTTTCGATTTCTACGATCTCGTCCTGTTCTCGTTCCTCCTCGTCCCGATCCGCCGGGAGCTCGGCCTGACCGACACGCAGCTCTCCCTGCTGCTCGGCGCGAGTCTCGGCGCCACGGCGGTGGGTGGCGTCGTCTTCGGGTGGTTGGCCGACCGGTTCGGACGCAAGCCGGTGCTGTCGCTGACGATCGTGACGTACTCGCTGGGCACGCTGCTGTGCGGGCTGGCGCCGGGCCTGGGCGCGCTGCTCGTCTTCAGGGTCGTCACCGGGCTGGGGGTGGGCGGGGAGTGGGCGACGGGGCAGACGCTCATCGGGGAGACGTTCCCCGCCAGGCTGCGCGCCCGGTTCGCCGCGATCATGCAGACGGGCGCGCCGGTTGGGGTCGGCCTCGCGGCGATCGTCGGCGGCTTCGTCGAGCCCTTTCTGGCCGCGCGGTTCGGCGCAAGCGTCGGCTGGAGGCTGTGTTTCCTCGGTTCCGCGGCTCCGGCGCTCCTCGTCGTCGCCATCCGTCGCTTCATGCCGGAATCCGACGTGTGGATCGCGTCGCGTCGCCGAACGCGAGACAGCGACGAGCCCAAGCACCCGTTCCTGACCGCGCTCTTGCGGGACCGCTCGATCCGGCGTCTGTTCGCGTTGGGGCTCGTCCTGGCCGTGACCGACATGTCGGCGTACTGGTTCACGTACCTCTGGATGCCGAAGTACCTCCACGACAACCTCGGGTTCTCGATGACGCGCTCCGGCGCGTGGATCCTGGTCACGCAGGCCGGCGGCCTTCTGGGGTACCTATCGTTCGGCCTCGTCGCCGATTGGAAGGGCCGAAGACTGGCGTACACGCTCTACTCGTTCGTCTGGGCGGCGGGCCTCCTGTCGGTGACGTGGTTCTGGACATCGCTCGCCGTCACGCCGGCCGCTGCGCTTTTCTGCATGTTCCTGATCGGCGTGGGCACAGGGAACTTCTCGGGCTACGGTCCGATCTTCTCGGAGCTTTTCCCCACGGCGATTCCGCAGCACCGCCATGGGGGCCGCCTACAATCTCGCCCGTGGCGTCCAGTTCGTCACACCGCTGGTCATCACGTGGGTTGCGGCAACGTCGAGCGCCGGCCCCGAGCGCGGCCTCGGCCGAGGCATCTCGATCGGCGCGTTCTTCGCCATCGCTACGGGCCTTTGGGTCTGGACCCTCCCCGAAACACGCGGGACGCGGATCACCGCGACCGGGATGGTGCGGGAGTAGGGGCCTAGAAGATCTCGAACCGACCGTCAGCGCGCCGCGGCGGGCACCACGTTCTGGTTCATACGGAATAGGTTCTTCGGGTCGTACTTCGCCTTGATCTTGGCGAGTCGGTCGTAGTTCGGACCGTAGGCGCCCGAGCGGACGCGCTGGCTCTCGTCGTCGGGCATGAAGTTGACGTAGACGCCGCCGGTGGCGAACGGGGCAGCCGCGTTGTAGAGCGCGGCGCGCCCACCCGATGCAGGCCTCGTCCTCCTCCGGACGACTCCACCGTGTGTGCACGTTGACCACGAACTGCACGTCCCGGTGCGGATAGGCCGTCGCCTCGACGGGAACGCGGTTGATCGCACCTCCGAGACCGGCGACGAAGATCTCGCACTGCGGAGAGGGGAGATGCCGGACCCCATCCAAGAGCACGTCGATCAGGGGATCGCCGAGCTCCACGAAGGCGTGGGATTTCCAGTAGTTCCGCTCGCCTGCGGTGAGCAGGGATCGAAGGCCGTTTGCCATGCCGCGTACGGGGCGGGGCCGACGACATCGGCGATCGGTTTTCCGATGGACTTGAACGGCGCGGCCGCTTTCTCGCCGGAGGCGAGATCGCCGGCGTGACAGAGCGCGAGCACGAGCACCTCCGTTCCGTGCACTTCCGGCGGAAGGAACGGAAGAGGCGGTGCCTTCCGCATGACGGCCCAGCAGCACAGCTCGTCCGGCGCCTTCGCGACGAGGCGACGGTACTCGCCAAGAACCTGCTTCGCGTCCGAGAACGGGTGGACGATCAGCCCGGCGATGACCTGCGGCCCCACAGGGTGGAGCCTGAACTCGAAGGAGGTCACGACGCCGAGAGTTCCCACCTCCGCCGCGGATCGCCCAGAAAAGATCCGGGATGATCCTCGTCGCTCGCCCGGATCAACTCCCCGTCGCGGTCACGACGTCCGCCGAACGGAGGTTGTCGATCGTCAGGCCGTGCTTCCGGCTGAGCCAGCCGAATCCGCCGCCCACGGTCAACCCGGCAACCCCGGTCGTGGAGTTGATGCCGAGCGGCGTGGCCAGGCCGAACGCCTGAGCCTCCTTGTCGAGATCGGAGAGCTTGGCTCCGGGTTCGACGCGGGCGGTCTGCGCCTTCGGATCGACCCGTACCGAGCGCATCGGCGACAGGTCGAGCATCAGCCCGCCGTCGCACACGGCGCTCCCTGCGATGTTGTGCCCACCGCCCCGGACCGACAGGAGCAGCCCGTGTTGCGCCGCGAGGCGCACGGTCTGGATGACGTCGCTCGCTCCGGCGGCGTGCACGATCGCGGCGGGGCGCTTGTCGATCATCGCGTTCCAGATGGTTCTTGCTTCGTCGTAACGTGCGTCGCCGGGAAAGCTCAGCGTGCCTCGAAGCCCTGGCGGCAAGCCCGGCGAACACGTCGGACGAGAGCGACACGCTCGCTCCGTCGATCGTCTTGACTACTCTCTCCATCATTGCAAGCCTCCGTGTACGGAAAGTCAGATCGTCGAAAGCGCGCCTACGGGCAGGTCGCGCTGAGGCGCGGCGTCGTAGGCACGCCGTGCAGCCCCTCGAAACCGTAGGGGCCATCGCCGAGCACGTTTTCGCCGCGGACCAGGTACCAAAACCCGTCACCGCGTGGCGGGAAACTCGGGATCCAGTGAGCGTATCGGCTCCGGAGTTTGCGACCAGGCACCGCTCGTCGGCGCCCGCGATCCGACCGGCAGCTCGCAGCAGGTGTCCGCGGAGGACCCCGAGGCCGTCGCGCCGTCGGCGACGTTCCACGTGAGCACGGCGTCCGAGCCGCTTCGCGACACGCGCACGCCGTTGTCCACCTCCGCGGGAAGCGGCCCGGGACTCTCGGCGGCACAGCGAAGGCCGACGAAGCTGAATGCGAGGACGGCCTGCGGCCCGCAACGACCGCGAGCGGGCCCGCGCCGGTACCGTCGACGAAGGATCCACCGCGCGTCAGCGCACCGGGACCGCCGACCTCCGTGCTCGCGCCGGCCAGGCACATCCGGTCATCGCTCAGGCCGCCCCAGCCCGTGCACGCCGACGAGAGCGGTGCCCAGTCCGCCACCCACTCTTCGAGGTTGCCCGCCATGTCGAAGGCTCCACGTGCGGAGACGCAGGCGCCGCGCGAACCCGTGGTCGACACGATGTTGCTCGCGCTGTTGCAGTCCGTCGCCCGATTGTCCGGCCCGGGGTCCGGCGTTCCGTTCGCCCCGACCTGCCACTCCGCGCTCGTCGGCAGCCTCTTGCCGGAACTCGCGCACGCCTCCTGCGCCTGGAACCACGTGATGTGCGCCGACGGAATCTGTGACGGCAAGCTCACGGCGTAGATGTCGCCGGCGCAGCTCTGGCCATCGTCCGTGCACGGTGCGAAGTTGTCCCCTCCGATGCCCAGGCGCGTCGCCCCGCCCGACGTGAGATCGAGGACGGCGGCGATACCGAGCTGGATCTTCCGGACCAAGAGCGCGTTCGTCGTGGTTGGATTCGGTACGCGCCACACGGTCGCCTCGTACCGGTCCAGGCAGACCGTTCCCGCCGGCACCGCATCAGGTCCGCACGTGCCCGACGCACCCGCCGCAGCGGTCACACCCATCGACAGCAGGAGGACAAGAGCATTCTCATGATCGTTTGTTTCATCGTCGCCGTCCTAGCGGGCACAACGGAAGCCGATGAAGGGCCGGAACTGAACGGCCCGCCGGAGCCGACCACTGCGAGCGGACCGGCCGACGTGCGGTTTCGAAAATCGCCGCCGCGCAGCAGCGCACCTGGACCGAAGTCCGAAGTGCTCGCCCCGAAGAGGCACATGAGGTCGTCACTGAGACCTCCCCAGTTGGAGCACGTCGTCGACAGCGGCACCCACTCCGCCACCCACTCGTCCAGGTTCCCGACCATGTCGAAGGTTCCCCGCACCGATTCGCAATCCGTGCGAGCGCCGGTGAGGGTCACCGACATCGTGTTGCTATTGCAGTTCGTCGTCCCGTTGTCCGGGCCGGCGTCCGGCGTTCCGGTCGCGCCGATCTGCCACTCCGCGCTCGTCGGCAGACCGCTTGCCGGCATTGGCGCACGCTTCCTGCGCCTGGAACCACGTGATGTTCGCCGCGGGAAACACAGCGGGCAGGCTCACGGCGTAAATATCGTCGGCGCAATTCTGGCCGTTACCGGTGCACGGCGCGTAGTCGTCGACCAACGTGCCCAACTGCCTCGCCCCGGCCGCCGTCAACTCGGCCTGGGTCGTCGTCCCCAGCTGGATCTTCGCCACCAGGGGCGCGTTCGTCGTGGTGGGATTGGGCACCCGCCACACACTCTCTTCGTACCGATCCATGCAGACCGTCCCCGCGGGCACCGAGTCAGGACCGCAGATGCGCGCCGCATGCGCCGCCGGCATCACAACCATCAGCAGCCCGAAGCCAAGACAAATCGTCATCCCATTCCGCTTCATCTTTGTTTTTCCTTCCGATCGAGCATGTGTTCCCTCCGCCGTTCGTTTCGCGATCACAGGGGCATGACATCGCAACGCGCGTGCCATGCGCGTCACATCGCGCCGCATTCGGCGCAAACGACTCAAAGCAAGGACATTCCTCGCGGGCGCTGCCCGCGACGTTCCGATTCGGAGGAGAGCTGCGCGCCATCATGTTGGCGGAACGCCAACGCGCGAGGATCAGGCGGGACGAGAAATCCTGAGCGCCTTTGGGGGCGCTCAGTAGATTTCGAAGAGCTCCGAAACGCGCACCGAGAAGCCGGACAGGACGTCCTCACCGTCGAGCGAGTCGTCCGCAGCGAGAACGCGCGGTGTGAAGGGCGAGCGGAAGACCTGTATCTCTTCCCGGACGGGATCGACGACCCAGACGAGACGGGAGCCAGCCGCAAGGTAGTCTGAGACTTTTCCCAAGACCTCTTTCACGCGGTCGCTTGGAGAGAGAACTTCGATCGCGAGGTCCGGAGCGCCCGGGAAGTACGGCGGGCCGCTCCCAGCCTGTCGTTCTCGCTCGTTCGTGACGAACGCGACGTCCGGTCCGCGAACGGTATCGGGATCGCGCGCAAGGACGAAGCCGGTGTCAGCCGCATAAACGACTCCCGATCGAGTCGATTTGACGAAGGTCTTGAGAATCGATGCGATGTTCGCGATGGTCCGTCCGTGAACGCGACCTGGCGCCGGTTCGGCGACAAGGCAACCCCGAAGCAGCTCGTGCCGAATTCCGTCGTCAGGCATCTCGTAAAGCTGTTCAGCGGTGATCCACACGTTTCGAGGGGCGTTCATTCGCATCGAAGATACGCTCTCATCTTTGAACCGTCACCCGTTTTCACGGCCGAGACTTGCATACGAGGCCTCGGAGCCGATCGATCTGGCGCCGACAGTCAGCCTTGAAGGACTCGTCGAATCCCCCAGCCTCGGAGCCGGCGAATGCGATACACCGCTCGTAGTCGGCAATGGCTGCTCCAAGCTCGCCGCGTATTTCATGCAGGAGCGCGGCGCGCTCTATCCAATCGGGCTGGTCCGGGAATCGGCGCTTGAGCTCTTGACACATCCGCTCGGCCTCGTCGACGCGCCCCGCCTCGATCAAGTCCAGCGCCCCGGTCGAGAGCCGTTCGAGCAGGTCTAGATCGGGATCAAATATCATGTCGGGAGAGTACGACCGGCGAGGAAGCTGGACCCGCCGCTCTTGCGGCGAAGGCGTTACGGGCGTGCAACCCGCCGAAACCATCCGACTGATCAAGCGGCTACGAGGACAACGGACGCCGCAGCCAGAAGCGCATCAGGCTTCCGAACACATCGGGATGAGCCGCGTCGAAATCGTCGAGCCAACCGAGGTTGCGCAAGTAAGGATCGTCCGGATGTTCCGCGACATACGCCACGCGCAACTCAGTCTTCACCGCGCGAAAACCGAGCAGCTCGAGCCCCGAGGGGCCAATCAGTGCCGGCAGGTCGCGCGGCGAGTAGAGGATCTCGTGGGTGTGGGCCAGCAGATCGCGAAACCCGCTCGTGCAGTAGAAGTCGACCGACCGGCTCGGCGCCAGCCACTCCTCGCGGCCGCTCTCGATGAGGTGCGCGCGCGCCGAGCGCAGCGCAGCCGGGTCGTCTGTCCCTGCGCACCACGCCGCCACTGCTCGCGCGGCCGGGACGAGGCTCAGCCTGCCGCGCCGGCTGTAGACGCCGAGATTGAGAAAGCCGCCCGGCTTGACCACGCTCGCGAGGGCACCGAGACCCGCTCCAGGATCGGGCATGTGATGGAGGACGCCGACGGCTTCGACGACGTCGAAAACCTCTCCCAGCCGGCCCGCGTGCAGCAGATCGCCGTGCACGAAGCGGATGTTGTCGAGACCATGTCGAACGGCCTGACGAGCGGCGTACGCCAGGCTCGCGCGGCTGATGTCGATCGCGGTGACTTCCGCATCTTCGTACCCGGCTGCGGTCACGATTGGATGAAACCCCGTGCCACAGCCCGCAACAAGAATGCGGACCGGACGGGCGTCGGATAGATCGGCAAGCCAGGGAAACCAGGCGCGGAGTTCGGCGGAAAACGATTTGGCCTTGCGAATCGTGGCGTCGCGCCAGCGCGGATAGGGCGAGGCTTCGTACTGTGCACGGACCGCCTCGACGGTAGGCCCCGCCTCGATGCCGATAGAGGGGAACGAATCGCGCAGGCGCCGCTCCTGCTCTCCCAGGTGACCGCCATCTCGAAGAAGTCCGCGGCCTCACCCCCATCGGCTCGAGCCGCCAGCGCCAGCAGCGTCTCGCGTGGAGCAAGATCCGCAACCTCTTCGTACATGGCCGCCGCCGTCACCAGCAGCGGTCGCCTCGTGCGGATCGCCGCCGGTGAGCCGCTGCCCGAGCCGAGACTTGATCGCTCGAAGAAGTTCGAGATCGGCACTCACGACGTCCATCACGTATTCGTTGAGAAAGGCCTGGCACGCGAGAGAGACCACGAGCCGATGCTCGGCGTCGGACAACAGTGCTCCAGTCGCGACGGCATTCAGCAGCGGTCGGCGCAATGCGGACGCCACAAGCTCGACGCCCAGATGATTGACCAGAGACTTGCGCAAGAGCTGGTGGAACAGCGGCTCGTCGAGCTCGACGCGCGCTTCGCGGTGAGTCAGGACAGCCTCGAGAGCCTGGGCGTCCCGTTGTTCCGCCAGCTCGAGAAGCCTGCGAAAGGGCGCGCGATGGCGGAGCGCCGACACGCTGCACTCCACGAGGTCGGAGAGGTCGAGCCCGGGCTGATGGTAGAGGTCGAGCAAGACCCCGCGGAACAGGGAGAATCGGGCGCTTCGAGCCGCTTGACCTCATCGAAGAAGCGGAGCGTTTCGGCGCGAGACACGGCGCGGCACTATACACGCGCCGTGACTCAGCCCGGTCCACGCCGTGGAGAAAGCAAGCGACCGTGGTTCGGATTGACGCGTTCTGCTCATGAGCGTATGTACGGTAGCAATCTCGAACTGGAGCGGTTGTGGACCGATTCTACCGAGGGAGCATTTGGATTGCCGGCTTCGTCATCGCGGCGTGCGCGTGCTCTTCGATCGCGCGTGAGCTCAGCTTCGAAGAACGAGTGAAGGCCCAGGAAGCGATCGAACGCGTCTATTACTCCCACCAGCTCCGGAACGACCAAGCCCTTCGAGGAAGCGGTCCCTCGCGAAGCGATCGAGCGACGGGTCCACGTCTACCTAAAGCAATCCGTGGCGCTGGCAACGCGGTGGAAAACGCCGGTGACCGCCGAGGCGCTCGAGCGCGAGTGGGGGAGGATCGCGGAACGCACGCGGTTTCCCGATCGCCTTGAGGAAGTGATCGAGGCGCTGGGACACGACCGGGTCCTCGTTTTGAATGCTTCGTGTGCCCGCCCTCGTCGATCGACTGGCGCGCGGCGTTCCGGGGAGCGTGCAGACCGATTCGACGAGAGCCAAGTCACAACCGTCGCGACCGACGGACCGCTCGACGCTCCATCGTCTTGTCCCGCGGATGACTCCTGGGCGACCGGGGTCCTCGCCAGCGACGCGCCGGCAGGTCGCACCGCGCACACTGCGGTTTGGACCGGAACCGTGATGCTCCTCTGGGGAGGGTCACCGGCGCCGCTGGGATATCGGTACGACCCGCTGATCGATACGTGGCGCCCGATCTCGTCGACCGGGGAGCCGAGTGCGCGCAGCCGGCATTCGGCTGTCTGGACCGGGAGCGAGATGATCGTCTGGGGAGGCAGCGTCATCAATGATGGGGCCGGTACGATCCGATCTCGGACAGTTGGTCGGCGATTTCGACGGCGGGCGCTCCCGCAAGCGCGCAGCCTATCACTCGGCGGTGTGGACAGGAACTCGGATGCTCGTGTGGGGAGGGTACGGCGGCGATCCGCTGGGAGACGGCGCATCCTACGACCCCGGTTCGAACACCTGGAGTCCAATCGCGGGACTAGGCGCCCCGTCTCCACGCTACGTGCACCGCGCGGTCTGGACGGGCACGCAGATGATCGTCTGGGGTGGGCGCGACGGTGCGGGGAACCTCCGGCGATGGGGCGCGCTACAACCTCGCGTCGAACACGTGGTCCCCGATGTCGAGCAGCGGCGCACCCGCCGCTCGATCGTACTTCACGGCGATCTGGACCGGCGCCGAAATGATCGTGTGGGGCGGTAATGGGACGACCGTGGCAGTTGTCGACCGGCGCGCGATACGACCCCATCGCGGATGGTTGGACCCCGACCCCGACCGAGTGGAGCGCCTTCCCGCGGCAGGACCACGTCGCGGCTTGGACCGGTCAGGCCATGATGATCTGGGGCGGAACGTCCACCGCGTCTCTCGACAGCGGCGGACTTTACCAACCGTCATCGAATACGTGGTCGCCGACGTCGACGTCCGGCGCCCCCTCACCTCGCGGGCAGGCGACTGCCGTGTGGACCGGATCACGGGTGATCGTCTGGGGCGGATTCGATGGATCTCGCCAATAGTTACCCCGTCGACGGCGGACGCTACGACCCGGCGGTCGAACTCCTGACCCCGACATCCACGGGACGGTCGCCCTCGGCTCGGCGAGACCACACTGGCGGTTTGGACCGGGACGGCGATGCTGGTCTGGGGCGGCGACACGGGCGACCAGCTCGGAAGCAACTTTGGAAGGCGGTACGATCCGACGACCGACAACTGGACGCTGATGTCCCAGACCGGGGCCCCCGTCCCGCGCCACCATCACACCGCCACCTGGACCGGGACGAAGATGATCGTTTGGGAGGATTCGCGGGCGCATCGGGGGAGCGCTCCAAAGCGGAGGGCTCTTACGACCCGTTCTCCGATTCCTGGGCACCCACGTCGCTCGATGGTGCGCCGACGGCGCGCCTGAGCCACACAGCCGTTGGACCGGCTCGCGGATGATCGTTTTGGGTGCGGGCGAACGGAAGCTACCGCAGTTCGGCGCCGGTTTCCACTTCAAGACCGGCTGCGGCCTCTACGATCCGGTCCGACACTTGGACCGACTTCGGAGACCGATGCGCCCCTCGCGCGAGGATTCTCCACACCGCGGTCCGGACGGGATCCCGCATGGTGGTCCGGGGCGGCGCGCTCCAGCCTCCGGCCCGCCGACCGATGCACGACGACCTGGAGGCCGGCAGCGATCCGTCGTCGAACACGTGGGTGCCGACGTCCCCTCGACGGAGTTGCGCCGACCCCCGCGTCGATCAATACGTCGCGGCGTGGACCAGGAGCCGGATGATCGCCTTCGGAGGTCGCGCGGGCGGCGCACTGCCGAACACCGGAAGCCTCTACGACCCTGTCGGCGATACGTGGGTCGCGACCAGCACCGGCGGGCGCTCCCGCGACGACGACCGGTCATGCCGCGATCTGGAACGACGGCTCCCGACTTCTCGTGGGGAGCGGACCCGGCACGGACGAGCGGGCGGTACGACCTCCTGGCATGGACCACCGGAGCCCCATGGCCGCTTCGGTTCGCCCGCGACCCGATCCGGTCACAGCGGCGTGTGGGCATCGGAGCAGTTCATCGTCTGGGGTGGAACCGCGGGCGCGGCCGTTCTCGGTGACGGCGGAGACCTAGCATCTCCGACGAGAGATCTCGGACTGGCGCATTCCGCTCGGCTCTTACGCGGCACAACTGCCCGAGGCATCCCGGAACGCGAGGCCGGAGCCGATGGGCAGACGGGGATGGCGTCGGCGACCCCCTGCTGACAACTCGCGCGACCGCCCGAATCACGACCAGACCTGCGACCTCGACCACGACCGGCTCTGGGCGACGCGTGCGATTCCCGTCCGTTCGATCCACCCGTTCAATGATGCCGTGATCAGGACGGCGCGTGCGGGGGACATAGACCGGACCAATTGCCCTGGCGCGGCGAACCCCACCCAGGCGAGATCCAGGACGGCGACGGGCTCGGGGATGCGCGGCAGGCGCGTGTCCTCAAGACGCCCGGCGAACGACGCCGCCTTGGCGACGGCGCTTTGCGGGAACACGGGACAGCGCTGTCCGGGCGTCGGCAATCGTTGCTCAACTCGACAGCGACGCCGGATGGACGCGGGGATCTCTGCGACAACCGCCCGGCCATGCGGGCGCAACCGGCTGACAGGCCGACTCTGGACGGCGACGGGGCCGGCGCATGCGTGCGATTGCCAGCCGATCGACCCCAATGACCGCAGGCCGGGCGAGGTGCAAACGCTTTCGGTGGCGAAGACCTCAACGACCGCAAACTCTCCTGGACGGCCGTCACGGCAACGGATTCGTATTCGGTCATGCGCGGCGATCTGGCTCCAGGGCGCGAGCCAGTACCGGACCTGCCAAACGACGGGCTGACCACGACGAGCTTCGACGACACGACCGGTGCCGGCGCCAGGCCAGGTGGTTTCTATCTGGTCCAGGCGCAGAGCCGCGCACGTGGGCTGGGATCGCTCGGGACGACCTCGAGCGAGCAGGCACGCTATGAACACGAACGCCCTGGCGTGCCAGGGCATTGGGGTGAACGACGCCCGAGCCTCGGCGGAGTCGAACGTTTTCGGGACGGTCAGTGGGACCTTCACGAATACACAAAGCTCCAACGACGTCCATCAATCGATCGACGGAGGTCCCGTCGAGCGGCGGAGGCGAATCGGTTCCAGCCTACTCGAACATCGCTGGACGATCGCCGTGGGTTCAGGGACAGAAGGAGCCTGCATCGTCGAGGGGTTCCGATCGAGCTTTCGACCGACGGGGACGACTTCCGATTCGAGTACCTCGACGAACGGCGGGTGCTCGTTCACGGCGGTGACGATGACAGAGCTTGCCGCTCGCCGACAACGGGATCGACCTTGACGCGACTTCTCCGGAGGCCTGATCGGAAGCGTGATCGTTCGTCGCGGACACCGACAGGACGGCGGGGCATCGCGGGCTCGACACGGTGTCGATCGACGAGCTCTGGGTGAGGGCCGTCCCGGTAGTCCGACGACACCCTGGTAGGATCCGCTTCACGGAGGTCGCGGTGAGATCGGATGTGTTCTTGCCGCCGTGTTCGCCGTCGGCGCGTCGTCGTAACGACCTCGGCGCAAGACGTGAACCGAAGGTCGCGGCCGGCATGCGCTGGCGACTCGTCGGTCCTTCCGCGGCGGACGCACCGTCACGGCGACCGGAGTGCCGGGCAGCCGAATCGCCACTTCGGTGCGGTCGGTGGCGGAGTCTGGCGCAGCGACAACGCGGGCGCACCTGGGAGCCGATCTTCGACGCGCAGCCGATCGCCTCGATCGGCGCGATCGCGGTCGCTCCGTCGGACGCCGAACGTCATCTACGTCGGCTCGGGCGAAGCCGACATGCGATCGGACATCTCCTACGGCAACGGCATGTACAAGTCGGTCGACGCCGGGAAGACGTGGACGCGCATCGGCCTGACCGACACGCGGCAGATCGGCCAGGATCCTCGTCGATCCGCACGATCCGAACCTCGTCTTCGTCGCCGCGCTCGGGCACGGCTACGGGCCGAACAAGGAGCGTGGCGTCTTCCGCTCGAAAGACGGCGGGAAGACCTGGACGGCCGTGCTCTTCAAGACGAAGACACCGGCGCGATCGACCTCGCGTTCGATCCGAGCAACAGCAAGACGATCCTGGCCGCGCTCTGGCAAACGCGGCGCCCGCCGTGGAACGTCTACCCGCCGTCGAACGGCTCCGGCAGCGGCCTCTACCGCTCGGAGGACGGCGGCGACACGTGGAAGCAGGTGACGGAGCGGACTCCCGTCCGAAAAGCTGGGCGGATCCGCATCGCTCGCGTTCGCGCCGTCGAGCCTCGCCGCGTCTTACGCGATCGTGCGACGCGAAGGAGGGCGGCCTCTACGTCTCCGGAGGACGTCGGCGTGAGCTGGAGCTGCGCGATGCGGACAGGCGCATCTGGGAGCGCGGCTGGTACTTCGCCGGCGTGACGGTCGACCCGAAGAACGCCGACACCGTCTACGCCTGCGACGTCGGCGCTCTACCGCTCGACCGACGGCGGGAAGACGTTCCTCCCGTTCAAGGGCGCCCCGGGCGGCGACGACTACCACCGCGCTCTGGATCGATCCCGACGATCCGCGCCGCATGATCGCTCGCCTCCGATCAGGGCGCGGTCGTCACCGTCGACGGCGGCACGACGTGGAGCTCCTGGTACAACCAGCCGACGGCGCAGTTCTACCACGTCGCGACCGACGACAGGTTTCCGTACTGGATCTACGGCGCGCAGCAGGACAGCGGCGCGGCGGCGACGCCCATGCGCACGGACTATCCGCTCGATCACGCAGCGCGACTGGAACGAGATCGCCGCCGGCGGCGAGAGCGATTACATCGTTCCCGGATCCCCACGGATCCCGACATCGTCTGGGGCGGCAGGGTCGGGCGCTTCGACTGGCGCACGCTCCAGGATCAGAGACGTCGATCCCACGCTCGCCTACCCGGACGAGTACCGGGGGAGTGGACGCTTCCGCTCGCGATCTCGCCGCGCGCAATCCCAAGGCGATCTATTTCGGACGGCAGTTTGTCTTCAAGTCGGTCGACGCCGGCCGCCACTGGGTGAAGGCGAGCCCCGACCTGACGCGCGAGAACCCGGCCGTGCCGGGAACCTCGACCCGCTGACCGCGGAGGACTCCGACGTGAAGGGACCGCGCCGCGGCGTCGTCTACGCGATCGCGCTCTCGCCGCTGGTCGACGGGCTGGATCTGGTGCGGCACGGACGACGGATTGATCTGGTTGTCGCGCGACGACGGCGGTAGCTGGGCAAGACGTCACGCCGAAGGATCTCTCGGCGTGGTCGAAGGTCGGGATCATCGAGGCCTCGCACTTCAACGTCGACACGGCCTACGCCGCGATCGACCGCCACCGGCTCGACGACCTCTCGGCGATCATCCTCCGAACCAAGGACGGCGGAGCGACCTGGACGTCGATCTCCCGGGGATCCCGACCGGCAGCTTCGTCAACGTCGTACGCGAGGACCCCGTCCGCCCGGGCCTGCTGTACGCCGGCACCGAGACCGGGGTGTTCGTGTCGTTCGACGACGGCGAACACTGGCAGTCGCTGCAGCTGAACCTGCCGAACTGCTCGATCAGCGACATCGACGTGCGGCACGGCGATCTCGTCGTCGCGCACGCACGGTCGCGCGTTCTGGGTCTTGGACGACGTTTCGCCCCTACGGCAGTTCGATGCGATCGCATCGGGGGCCGAGCTCGTGCTCTTCGCGCCGCGCCCGGTCTTCGCGGTTCGCCCGGCGCCCTTCCAGGGGAGCCCCGAGCCCAAGGACGAGCCGATGGCGGAGAACCCGCCGAGCGGCGCGATCCTCGACTACTTCGTGAAGTCCGACACGGCGTCGCCGCTGGTCCTCGAGATCCTGGATGACCAAGGGCCAGCTCGGTGCGGCGGTACGCGAGCGACGACAATCGCCGCAGCCGGACCTGCAGCGTATCCAGACCACGCCCGACTGGATGCCCAGCGCCCGAGCCACCGTCGGCATCCGCGGGCATGCACCGCTTCGTCTGGGACCTTCACTACGATCTTCCGCAGGAGCTGGTCAACCGGACACGCGCGGCTCGAGGCCGCGCCGGCCTCTGGGCCCCGCCCGGCCGCTACACCGTGCGCGTGAGCCACGCTGGAAAGACACGTCACGCGATCGATCGTCGTCGCCAGGGACCCGCGTGGTTCGCTCGGTCACCGGATGCCGACCTCGTCCGCCAGTACGAGCTTGCCCGCGACGTCCAGGCGGAGCGCGTGCGCGTGAGCGCGGCGCTTGCGCCAGGCGGGTTCGCCGCGCAAGCAGATCGCCGCGGCGCGCAGACGGGAGAAAGGGGAAGGGCGCGAGCGCTCTCGACGGCTCTCGAGAAAAGCGATCGACCTCGCCGCCGGCCCGCCGACGCTCAGTCCTTCCGAGGAGTTCTTCGACCCGGAGGCCTCTCGCCGACGAGCCTGCGCCGGCTGTCGAGGTCGCTCTCCGAGCTTCAGACGGCCGTCGAGAGCGCCGATGCCGCCCCAACCCCCGACGCGTTGACCGGGTTTGCCGAGCGACGCAAGCTCGTGGACCAGGGACTTGCGCGGTGGCAAGCCGTCTTGGCGACCGACGTCCCGAAGGCTGGAATCGTCCTCGAAAAATAGCGCGCTATCTCTGGAACGCGTACGAGAGCTTGAGGAAGAACGACCGGCTGGATCGCTCCAGGTCGCCGCTGCCCGGGGCGGGGACCACTCCTGCTCGTCGCCGTAGCCGAAGAACAGGACCGACTGCCAGTTGAGCTTGTACGCGAACAGCGCGGAGAGCGACGTGAACTCCGGACTTTGCCTCCGGCGGCAGCGGCGAAGATCCGTAGAGATCCGGATCGCGGCGAGTCGCCACACGCTCAGCGATGAGCCTGGTGTAGATCCGGCTCGTGAACGTATACGTCGCCTTGATCCGCTCCACCTTCGCGGTGAACGAGGCGCGATTCGTCGGCGCCGTCCGGAACGTCGAGCCAACGCCGGTCCGCCAGCAGATCGATCTGGAGATGGTCGGTCGGACGCACGGTCGCGGTGAAGGTCACCTGTCCACCGTGACCGTTGCGGGCGCGCACGAAGTCGACGTCCTTGCCGTAGGATCCGTCGAGTTGGACACGCGTCAGCCAGGACCATGGGCTCGCCGAGAGTGTGGTGCGAAAGCGGCGCCTCGGAAGGATCGTGCCCGGTCGGACGGAATGTTGGCGTCGAATGCCCGAACGCGCTCTTCGATGATCCAGAACCTGAGGAACGAGTTCGCTTTCCCGTCGATTCCCGTGCCGGGGAGATGAACTTCTGGATCAGCGAGCCGGGGCGGTCTTCGACGTAGTCGCCCTGCAGGAAGACCCGCTGCCGGGAGACGAACCCCTCGTCGGATGCCGCGACCAGCCCCTCGGCGAAGGTTTCCCGGAATTAAGCGTTTTACATAGCGTCGAGGTGGTAGAGACCTTTAATACTCTGGAAGCGCGTGCGCCGTCGGCGGGGCCTGATCGATGCCCAGATGGTTTAGCGCCGAACTCCCCGGTGGTGTAGCCGAGATCGAGTGCAGGAACTTGGCTTGAGTGCCGGGGTGCGGGCGCAGGTAGAGACGGGCTGCCGCCTGGCAGTTGGGGCGGGATCATGCCGGTGCGCAGCGGATACGTAGCCTGCACCTGTGAAAGAAGGCGTTGCGCCCGGACGTGCAGCTCTGCATGGCGAGGTAGTCCGTGAAGGTTGGCGGCCTCACGCCGACGACGCGGTCGATGTTGGGCGTTTCCCAACCATCAAGCCGCGATGGCGTGAATGCTGGGCGCCATCAGCGGTGTCATGCCATGATAAGAGGAATGTTCGGTTCGCGCGCCGCTACCTGCGCGTTGCGGTCTTACCTCGCTATAGTCTGGACAGTAACTAACGCCAGCGGCGGCCAGATCGGCATCCACCAGCCGGCCACGGGGTACTTCTCGGACCGGTTCATCGTAGCGTTTTTAACCTCATCGCGGTGAAACCGGTTGCCTATCTGCTTCTTTCATGACCACCGGAGGTTACTTGCTGACGCTTCGCGCGCAGGCGGTGCCCGCAGCCAATCGCTCTTGGACGTTTGCGGTTTCAGGAAAAATGTGCAGCAGATGTTGAAGTACCGGGCGATCTTAGCGGCAGTTGTATGCGGGCACTGATGCCGCGTGCGGACGTCTTCCATCGTTGATTCTGTTTAGAGCGCGCCTTTGCCGATACGCGGGTATGCACGGCACGACCGGGCTCCAGCCGTCCAGGATGACTTCCGTCATGACCGAAAGCGACGTCCCAGTCGCGTAGCCCAGATGCTTTGGTAGACCATGTGCGTCCCTTGCCCGGCGGTGATGAACGTCATGATTCCGCTGCGGTGTTCACCGGTACTCCCACCGGGGTAAGCTAAGGATGGCGGCGTCAGGCTGCGGCACGCTGATATTAGTAGCCATTGAGTGAGGTGATCGCCGGCGTTAACCACGGCACAGCAGCGCGTCGCCAAGCCACGACGAGACTCTGCTGGCGGCCGTCCGCGACACAGGCCAGTACAACCGCGCGTTTACCAACTTTACCCGGGTCGTGACTAGCTTTGTACTGCTGGCGGTGCCGCCCTCGTAGTCTGGCTGATATTGCTTTTGCGTTACGGCTGCGGCTTCCGCGAGCTGCGTTGCAGTCATCAGTTCACTGCGATCCGCGCTTTCCGGTATCTCGCGTCGCCGCCGGCGCGGTATCGAAAATACCATCGACCTGAGAGGTCTGACGGGGGCGAGAAGGGGCGATTATCGGCTCAATGTAAGTATCTGCCGCCCGCTTTGATTGTCTTCCAGCGATTCATTCGGTTGTACGCGTCAACGAAATCGCAGGAATTGGCCTTGTATCCTGCACGTCTCGGTTGTACAGGACTTTCTCTCCATCCGGACCGAAGATCGCGAGCAAAGCACCGTTCCCCGATCGCCCAGAGCGAACCAGCGACCAGCAGCGCAGCGCCGCCCTCAGACAACGATGCGAAGTCGTTGGAAAGGCTTTTTGCGCCAGGGGTATAACCGGCGCGCTGCACGAGGCCAGCGCGATGAGCAGAACGAACATCTGGGCTTGTGGTACGGGGTGCATATTCGAAACCATCACGTATCATTCCGAAGCTGCGGTCTAACGTCGGAAACCCCACCGTAAACCGCCGAAGTGGCCTCGCCGCCAGCCGCCACCAAGCCGCCACGCGCCCGAACCGGCCGCCACACCCGGCCGCCAGCGCATGCTTCCCCAACCACGAAAGCTAAGCCAGCCTCGATGACCAGCCGCCAAAACACCCAGAGTGATCGCCGAAACCCACTGAAGGCGTTGATGTCCGAATGCGCTATCATCGTGGGCCCGGGAACATCGCATGACTGGCATTGGGGTTCGGCTGTCAATCCCGATTGAAGTTGTTTTTACCCGGTTCGCTCCACCTTGAGATTGATAACCTTCGGTTTGGTGACGTCGGTTCTGTTGTAAAGGCGTTTTATTGTGGCTTGCCAGCCATCCGTGGTAACCGCCGTTGTAGTAGCCGCCGTGCCGGGCGAATTCCATAAGTTATTGCCGGTTGCTCAGACCCACGCGCCGCCAGCTGCACCAGTTACAGTTCAGGCCATCATCCCCCGCGGCAGCCCGCAGCGCGGTGCGCCAACTGCGATCCATGCCGGCCGACACCCGGCAGCAGCCATACCACACGCGGTGTACCCCAGGACGGCATACGGGATTGTGCCGCCGAATTGCCAGATTGCCATATCAGGACATACCGGCGCACGAAGGTTGCGGGTTCGATGACAATGGTCTGGGGCGTTTGTTGTACGACATCTGTGATTTGAAGTCGATCGACTTGAGATTGCCCGCCGCCTTGGCTTTGGCGCTGCAGCGACGTGGGCGTAGCCGCCATCACCTCGATGCTGTTTGATAAGCCTCTCCCAGCGAGGAAGTCAAGGTGAGATTGCTGCGCCAGTTGTCGAGCACCGACGGGGTGGGTCAGAGCTTTCCGCGCTGGAAGCCACGATTGCTTGTCGACTTCCTGCCAGGCGTTTTTCATCCAGTACTGGTTCTGGATTCAAAGCCAGTAGTCGGCAACGGCGACACCTGGTCGGGAAAGGTAGCCGCCGAGGAAGTATCTGCCGCGGCGCGTCAGGTACCAGCGCATTTGGGGCCACTAATGCCTGCCAGTTCGCTGGCGCTCATCGGTGCTCCGTCATAAGCTCCGCCGGCGTCTGGTCCCCGGCTCATTGTTTGATATCCATTTTTGATGGAAGCGCGATCCGGGCGAAACTAGCCCACCGCCAGGCATTTCTTCATGTCGTTCACCATCACGCTGCCAAAATTGCGTCGCTCGCCTGACCCAGCTAAGCGGCGCCGGTCTCACCTCCGCACTTTCCGCAGCAACAAACCCTTCACATCACACGATGCCGTCAGGCTGGTTTTTAAAGTTGTTTTACCAATGCACAGGTGGGTGTTTGCTTTACACGTCGCTCTGCACATATGCATCCCTTATCTCGATCAGGGCGATCGCAGGTCGAGATAGCGATTTCCTATCTGCGACGCTCTGTTGGGTTTTGAACTGTCGCGCCGTACTTGTTCTGGGTTTGCCGGAGCCGCATCGCTATTTCCCGCAAACACCCCGAAGGCGGCGGTCAACCTGAAGGCGTGGGCGGGCTTATAAGCACGACGATACCTTACAACCCTCCCGTGGAGGCAGCTTTGAAGCCACACCGGCATCAGCCGATCAATAAACCGGCAACCTATCCTGTGTCGGGGCGGCGTGGTCCCCCTTTCAGAAGCCAACGCCTCCGAGGCAAATGTCGAGCCTCAAGGTGATGAGAATGAACTTCGGCTGTCGGAAGCGTCTGTTCCTTAGCCTCCTCCACGTGCGCCTTCCAGCGCCCCTAAAGCGTCTCGTCCCAGCTGCGCGCGATGATCAAAAACGGCTGCGCTTCGCTCAGCCGGGTCGGATTCAGTGCCCAAACATGCTCCCGCCCCGCGCGCTTGCCGTCGATGATCGCGGCGCAGGCCAGGAACTGCAGATGTTTCGTGATCGCTTGCCGCGAGACGTGGAAGCTCTCGGCCAGTTCCGGTAATCGAAGCCGGCCCGCCCTCGGACAACCGCCGCAGGAGGGCGAGCCGCGTCTCATCTCCCAGTGCCGCAAACAGTAACGCGGCCTCCGCCAGCCCGAGTTCAACTCGCCGCTTCGGCATATCGCTGCATCCAGACAAGCACTTCGGTCCAACCCTGGCTGTTGTCGCCATAGACCTTCGCGCGCGCCGTTCCAGCGAGATCGCGTCGAACCCGGTTTCGGCCACCGTCAGTTGCGTTCCGGCCCCGTATGGCTTCAGCGTGAAGGTCACCGTTGTCCGCGGCTCTTTTGAGTAATCCACAGCCGGATCGACGGCGCCCGGGTTCCACTGCCATGCGAGACGTTCGGGCGGCGTCATTTCCACGAATCGCACGCGGAAACGCTGGCCTTCGTGTCCCGGATATACGGACGTCATCCAGACTTCCTTGCCCGGGGCGATCTCGCCTTCGATCTTCACCTGAAACCACGCCGAGAGTTCAGGCGCACTCGTCAGTGCCCGCCAAACCCGTTCCGGCGGCGCCTTGATCTCGATTGTTCTGTCGATGCGGCTCAGTTCATCAACTGTCATTCGCAACCTCCAGGTTGCATAATAACAAACCCAGCCGCTGATATGCAACTATTTGGTTGCATATTCGAAAATGATAGACTCACCATGAAGGTAGAGACACGATCGAGCCGCCGCGAAGCGCTACTGCGGGCTCGCTGCCGCGTCTCTCCTCACCAGCACTCTGGAGGCTGCAGCCGCCGCTTCTTCCGTTTGTTTCATGAGCGCGGTCGAGATGGCCCGGCTGATCCGCACGAAGAAGCTGTCGGCGCGAAGCGCTGGCCGCGCACCTGAAGCAGATCGAGCGGGTCAACCCGAAGGTCAATGCCATCGTGACGCTGGTGCCGGAAATGGCCGCCGCCGCCGCCGCGAAGGCCGATGAGATGCAGGCGCGCAGAGAAACGTTGGGGCCGCTGCATGGTCTGCCGGTCGCGCACAAGGACCTGCTGGAAACCCGCGGCATCCGCACGACCTTTGGATCGCCGCTCTACAAAGACTAACATCCCCACCGAAGACGATCTCGTTGTCGAGCGGATGCGGCGCGCGGGCGCGATCACCATCGGCAAGACCAACACGCCGGAATTCGGCGCGGGATCGCAGACGTTCAACACGGTCTTCGGCGCGACGCTCAATCCCTACGACCTGACGAAGACGTGCGGCGGATCTTCCGGCGGCGCCGCCGTCGCGCTGGCCTGCGGACTCGTGCCCGTTGCCAGTGGCTCCGATACCGGCGGTTCGCTGCGCAATCCCGCCGCATTCTGCAACGTGGTTGGCTTCCGGCCTTCCATCGGCCGCGTGCCGAATCCGAAAGCGGCGTTCGCGTGGTCGACGCTGAGTACCTCGGGATGCCTGGGACGTTCGGTGGCCGACCTTGCCTTCGCGCTGAGCACGATCGCCGGGCCCGATTCCCGCGCGCCGCTCTCCATCGACGAACCGGGAGAACGCTTCGCGCGCCCGCTCGACCGCAGCTTCAAAGGTGTGCGCGTGGCCTGGTTCAAGGACCTGGGCGGCGTGCCCTTCGATCCGCGCGTGCGCACCGTGGTGGACGGGCATCGCAAGACATTTGAATCCCTGGGGTGCATCGTCGAGCAGGCGGAGCCGGACTTCGCTCCAGCCGAGATCGCCTTTCGCATGCTGCGCGCCTGGAATTCGGCGAATACGTACGGCGAGCGTCTGCGTGAGCACCCGGACGCGTTCAAGGACACGCTCAAGGGTGAAATCGAGGAAGGACTGCGGCTGACCGGCACGGATCGTCGCCCGCGCCGAAACCGCCCACGGCCAGCTCTGGCGGCGCTTTCAGGCATTCCTCGAAAGTACGAGTACTTCGTTCTGCCCACCACGCAGTTGCCGCCGTTCGACGTCAACACGCCATATCCAACGGAGATCGCGGGCGTAAAGTTCGATAACTACATCGACTGGATGAAGTCCTGCTGGTATATCTCGGCAACGGGCAATCCAGCCGCCTCGGTGCCGGCCGGCTTCACGCCTGAAGGGCTTCCGGTTGGCGTGCAGATCGTCGGCCGCGACAAGGAGGACTTCAGCGTCCTGCAGCTACTGGCTCACGCGTTCAGAGCAGGCGACCGGTTTCGGCAAGCTGGCGTTAAGTGGGCTACTTTGAAGCATACCTCGCGACACGCACCTGTCAGGCGATCTGGTGATGCGAGGTCGTTCATCCTAGCCTGCTCCGTTCGAAATTGACTCTCACGCATCCGCCCGTTCTATCTCACATTGCTGCTCTTCGGTGGCCAACACTTCAACCGATGACCTGAGGTTGGAGAGCATCTCTTCCGCATCCTTTGATCAACAGCGTTTTGCACTGCCTTTCTCGCCTCAGCCTGATCGATGGAACTAGCCAGAAACCATGCGTGCATTGTGGGGCGGCTGCCGGCTGCGACGGGTTGCACATAATCAATTGGGGTGAAGCGGATTGCACAGCGTTGCTCAGCGTTGGTTCCATAATTTATCAACCAACTTACGAATCTCAGCTGCACAGCGGTGCCATGCGGTGCACATAACGGATAATAACGGATGTTTTCGTGGTACGCTCGGAACGTGCGACACACCAGGAAAAAGAAGGGCCGCTCGAGAAGGGTCTCGGCACGCTGCAGCAGCGCGGGCGGCTCTGGTATTTTCGGATCACCATTGACGGCAACGAATACACACACGCTACCAAGACCGCCGACCTGGAGCAAGCAACAGGCTCGAACGGGATCGGTTTCTGCGGACCATTCGCCCGCTTCTTCGCTGGCACCATTGCATGAGACCGTCACGGTAGCCGAACTCGTGGACGACTACGCTGCCGTCAGAAGGACAACCACCAGCGGTCAGCCGACGACACCGAAGCGAGCAAACCTCGAAGGTGAATGTGCTGCGCGGCGGAAATGTCTCCAGGGGCCGTTTGGCCGCATCCATCTACCACCGCAGGACTTGAAGAACTACCGGGAGCTTCGCAAGGCGATCGGCCGAAAAGATGCGACCATCAACAACGAACTGCTACGTACCTGCGGGCGCCTTTTCTATGGTCAGAAGCAGACGCCTAAGAGGTTGTTGAGGTTCCGTACTTCCTGATCGTTAAGGTTAACAATACCCGCCTCGGTTTCATCGAGACTGGCAGATTACAAAGAGTTCTCGCGTGTATGTGCGGTTCGCTGCAAGCTGTTTTTTGTGTTGGCGTATCACCCGGTTGTCGAAGCGGGGAGTTGACAAATCTGCGATGGGATCAGGTGAAACGAGAATTAGGAATCATTCAACTGGAGCCGGGAACGACGAAGAATGATGAGGGTCGCAACCTGCCGATCTATGGCGACATGGCGCATTGGCTGGATCAAGCAGGAAGCGATCCGTCAAGCGCGCAATGCCCGGATTGCGAATACGTACTTGTTTTGGGCATCAGGCAGAGGTGGAGTAGTTTTCGTGAGGCGCAAGGCGGGCAGAGACAAACCGAACAGCTTCGCCAGCATGTGGCAGCGTGCCGTAGATCAAGCCGGGTTTCCTGATCTGAGTCCCGCATGATCTCAGACGTTCGGCGCTTCGGAACATGAATCAAGAAGTCGGCATTCCTGAGGTACAGTGCATGAAGATCAGCGGTCATAAACCGCAGCGACGTTTTTGCGTTACAACATCTGTGTCGTTGAAAGGGGGTCCTCGAAGTAGGGAAGAAAATGGATGCTTGATGGCGAGTCAGTCTACCGTTTGAGATTCATACAGAGTGCGATGCGACGAAACTAGACGGTCCACGCGCGCGAGGCGAAGGGGTTATCGAAAAGGCTGTAGTTTTGCAGGGATTGCCGTCAGGGCACAAAATGCTCAGAATGCTTCCGCGGCTGGCGCGTTCCGAGCGGCCCGAGTCGCCTATTCTGCGAGAGGCTTTGGGGCTTTGTATTACCCGGTTCTGACGAAGATCTCTGCCACTATAGCGAGCCCACTACGATAACCCCTTCTGCTTCTGCGCGCGTGGACCAAATCTAGTTTCGTCATGAAACGTCATCTCGGGACGGTCTGGCGGCCTATCTGCGCATGCTCCGGATTCCGACACCAGAGTACCGGAATTGCGCCAGCGATGCGGAACTGGTGCGGATCTCCGCCGCACAAAGAGCGCATCCCTGCTGACGCGGGACCGCTGGCAGCGCGCCAAACACTCCGCCAGCGACGCGTCAGGTACTGGCTGCGACAGGCGGGCAGCGCGCCGGCAAGGCGGCTGAGGTGGTGGTCCGATTCGATCTCCCACGGGGTCGCTGCGACCCGTTCACTCGCTCGCATGGCGTGTAGCTGAACGCCTGCGTGCGATTTCCAAAAGTGGAGATCCAGAAGCGCGTAACTGACCTATCGCGGCACGGCATGAAAGAGTTCCGAGAGCGTACCCTGCTTGCCGGCGCGTGTACTGGGAAGGTTCCGCACTACCAGCGGATGCGGCGCTGGATCGAGGAACTGGCCCCGGCGAGCTGCCAGCACCGCTCCGCACGCTGGAGCGACCTTCGGCGAATCAGCCGAACCAGTCAGTAACTTTTCCAGGCAGGCCAGAAGTCGACCGCCGATCCCCAATGCCCCTCCGCACAAGGTTACGCCGAGGGAGCCAAAATCAGAAGTGTTTCTGTCTTGCGCCGGACGTTCCACGGCCACGCCAAGTAGCCGACTCTTCAACGCACGCTCGGGCGCAAGTTGAGCCTTCAGGCGCCGCCCCAGGCCACTGTGAAGTGCAGGAAATGGCGGATCTGGTAACGGAATTCATGCAGAGAACGGTAGTCGGATCGTCGATCGGTTGCTGATCCGGCAAAAATATCGGCGTATCACGATATAAAATGCGACGCCTAATTACTTAGCTGGGTGTTTGGGGCCAGCAAATTTCATGAACGTCTTGATTCCGTTAGAGTTTGTGATTATGCAGCTGTCACTAAACTCTCTGGTTGGCTTCAGGAAAAACGCCAGATGACGACCTACCTCTGCTCTTCCGCTGAACGCAGCCGTCTTCTGTCCGCCGATATGATTCGCTGCGGGCACTCAGGGCGGCTTTACAGACGCCACACGGCCGTGGGCATCTGATTCGCTCCCTGGAGGATTATCAGAGCACCGCGGGACGCCGCGCGCATTGCGTCACGTTCAGCGTTGAACGGAAGTGCTCGTAAGGTTACCTTTCGGTGCGAACCGACCAGTCACGGTCGTGTACGTTCAGCTTGCGCAACAGGCTGGCACGGTAGGTATCCACGGTCTTGGGGCTGATATCAGGCAGTCCGCGATATCTTTAGCGCGCAGCCCGTTCACGAGGTGGCCGGGATGCCAGCATCGGTTGCGTGGCGCAAAGCGCCGCGGTTACCGCACGATGGCATGGTCGTCCCGTCAATTTGCGACCGTCTGTCTCCTAGCTGTTCCACGGCATGTCTCTCCTCTCTGCTTCTGCCAGTGACGCTACGTTTCCGGGGGTTGATGAGAGGCGCGGCGAACTTCCAGTGTAGTTCCTTCGAGCCGCTTGCAATGTCAAACGAGCCGAGTGCCGCCGCCTGTTCCACACCGAGCGCAGTCCGAGGCCGGATGCCACGCTGGCAGGCTGTCCAGCAGTGCCCCCAGATCGAAAGCCACGCCATTGTCACTCACCGTCAGCACCACACGTCCGCGCTTTCTCCGCTGCGCGTCGGCGCGATCCGACTGGCGCGCGAATGTCGCGCTACGTTGGAAAGTGCTTCCTGCGCCGCGCGGTAGAGCAGCACTGACATCGGTGCCGGCTCGCGCGGCAGCGGCTCGATGCTGGCTCGTTCTGAAAGCGCTGCGGAATGCCGCTCCGAAAATTATAGCTGCTGCTGCGGCCTTCGAGAGTGTGAGGCGCTGCCACTCGGGCGGATGCAGGGCTTTCGAAGTCAGGCGTACCGCCAGCGCCTCTCTTCGCCCGCCAAATACCGAGGATTCTCCCCAGCGCCTGCAGCAGCACTGGCGCCGGCGGATGGGGCAGCAGCGTTTCGATGATTTCGAAGCTGTAGCCGGATCGCCGCCAGCAGCTGCCCTACACCAGTGTGCGGTTCAGCCACGAGCCAGCTTCGCTCCAGGCTCGATCTGGCGCAGAGCCCCCGCGCCCGACCCCGGCCGCCGCTGTCGCGCGCGCGCGTCGAGCCTCCGCTCCGCAAGCTGCAGCCGCGAATTGTGACACCCGGCAAGTTGCTTTGAAGGTCCGTCAAATCGGCGCCGCAGTGGCTGGCACGCGGCCTGCGCCGTGAGCAGCGCAGTCACGCCCGGCTCTCCAGCACACGCGAGAATTCCAACACCGCGCCCGCCGCCACCGGCTTTAAAAATCCTTTCTGGCTGCAAGTGTGTCGACTAAATTGTCGCAGCACCCAGGATCGTTCATGCGCTCGCTCATCAGGCATGGCGCGCGCGTCGCACTCCAGCAGCAGCGGAATGGCGACCGAATTCCCGGGAGCGGACCCGGTTCCGGACCTGGTCAACCAGCAGTCTCCCCAAATAGAGGATCTTTTTTTTCCTAGTAAGAATGGCGGGATACCTGCTGTCACGCAATCGCGTTTAAGGCGGAGCGGAAGCCGCCTTTGAGTGGAGCGCGGTCAGCCGCTTGAATAACGCCGGTCCACTCGGCAAAGAGCAGGTTGCTCGTCACGCAGGGGGCTCTCCGTTCTGGAAACCGGGGGTCCTCTTCCCAACATCAAACCGGAGCGCAGGAATGCCGTACGGCGCGGACCCGGCCTCGCGACGCCGCTCCACATCAGGTCAGATAATAGTCCTGACCATGCGAGGATCCTGCTGGAGTACCGATCTCATTTTTGTCGGCTAAGGCAGCAGCAGCCGAGTAGGGTCTCTGCATGAAAGCCGGCTGGCCCCTTGCCCGGCAAATCGACGAAATGAAACTAGACGGTCGCGCGAGCAAGAATCTGCTGCGCGCGGCGCCACGGGGTTGCAGGGATTTCCGTCACCAGAGACCAGAATACGTTCAAGCCTTCAGGAATAAGGGCACATCAGTTCGGGTCAACGCCGCTCAGAGAATGGCGCGCGCCCGCTCCAACGATTGCGTTGAGGACCTTCCGCTGGCTGTCCTCGTTGCGGCTGCCGTCTCCACCACGTGCCACCTCCGGCGCCAAGCGCCGCCAGCGTCAAAGCCGCCAAGATTGAGCACCTCGACACAGATAGTCGTCGGCGAGCCGTGAGGCAACGATCAAAAGGCAAGCGCTTCTGGGCCGTATGCGGTAATTCCCGGGATGTCACGCCACGTTCCGTCAGGCAGATCGACGTCGCAAATCACAACAGATATCGCCGCGCTTCAAACGCGCCGTGCCTCACGGTGGAGTGCATGCGCTGCGATCCGTAAGAGCACCTCGCGACGGATTGTTCAGTCTGCCGGGTCCTCGCCGGAGAGCGCACGAACAGCACTTCAAGCACATTTCGGCTGGGATGCTTCATCTGCGATTGTGGATGGACCGGATGTGGGATATTGCGTGGGGGGCAGTGGCGCTGGCGCTGGTGGCTGACCGTTCACGACCGTGTCGATGACCATTTCAAATCGATGCCGCAATGTCAGAAGAGTTTTTATTTTTGCAGGCAAAGGGACGCTGGCCGCCACGGCCCGGCCGGTCACGCTGACTGTCTTCAATCCACTCGCGGAGTCGAAGGCGTAAAGGGGCGGAACACCAGCAGCCATGGCCTTTTCAGTGATAACCCCTTCTGCCTCGCGCGCGTGGACCGTCTGGTTCGACGGATTCACCGACTGGGAAGCGATCTTTCAAACTCGGCGGGCAGGCGGTAACCCCAGCGCCGAGAGTGCAGCCGCTTTCGTTATGGGCCTGCTTCCGAGGAATCGCTCGATGCAGCGGCGGGCCTCACGGCCAGTCGTGATATTCATTGCCAGACATCCTCACGTACTTCAGGTTTTCATGAACGATTCGCCATGCGTTGTCCCGAGTTTCCTTACGCGACATGCTGATATCGATGCCGTGCTCTTTTAGCAAATCGGTGTATCACGTTGCTGGCGTATTGCGAGCCGCCAGGTCGGAATGCTGGTGAACCAGTCCCGGCCGGATGGTCCGCTGGGCCAGCGCCATCCGCCATAACCGTGGGCCGGGCCAGTTTGCGGGCGGCTTCGGCGCGATCAAATGCCGATCCCCTTGCTGCCGGGTGGCTTTAGGATAGGGTGGTTTGCGCCGTTCCGCGACCTGCGGTGAACGCTCGGCAAAGCGGTGAAGGTCGCGAATCAGAGCAACTGATCTGAAACCGTTTTGAACCATGAGATCCGTCATAGATGACGGCTTCCTCTCCGGCGGGTGTTTTCTTATAGAACTGAAAGGTGCTGCTGACAGCCGCCAGGTTGCCGTTAGAGGGCTGTCGCTCACTGACTGGTCTTGGCCGCCGCTCACTGACGTTTCCGCTACAGCTCGGGCACGCCCTCACGCCCACCGACGGCGTACCAGCAGGATGGAGGCCAAACGCATCGCGTCGCGAATGCGGCGGCCGCGAGCGCTCAAAGTCGCGGCGTGCACGAAAATCAGCTCCCGCAGGCGGCGCTGCCCCGGCAAATACTCTACGCTCATTTACTCAAATGAGCAATAGGGGGCACATCACAATGCTGGCGCGTTACGAATGAAGCATTTTTCAATAACCCCTTCTGCCTCGCGCGCGTGGACCGTCTAGTTTCGTCGGAAGGTTCGCCGGGGCCAACGGCTCCGAATACTTCACCATCGGGTACAACAGCCTTGAAGGGCTGGTTTCGATTGGCATCGCCAGGCCATCGCCAAAGGTCCGTGTCGGTGATCGGTTTCGGACTGGACAACATCATGGAAGTGAAACTTCGGGTGCGGCGTTCACTTTTGTTTTCAGTCGTCCCTTAGCACTTTCCACGCGGATATCGGGGCGTGTCCGGTACCGTGTCCGCCTGCACCTCCTGCTCCCATGCCCGATATTGCTCGAGGGTATAGGTTTCGCAGGCAGTCCGGACACACTCCATGCGAGAATTTCGCCTGGGAGTGCGTTTGCAGAGTAGCTTTCCAAGGGCTCCCAGTCTCCGCGCTCATTCGTGATTTTCTTACAGGAAGCACAGATGGAGAGCAGCCCGCTCAGCAGTTTCACCTCTTCGAGGTGCACTCTTGCAGTCTGGCGATCGAAGGCCCCTCCCGTTCTGGCAGGCTCTTTTTTGATGGGAGTAGATGTCGGTAGCGGAGCACGTTAGACCCAGGAGGAGGGTCCCACTTCGCAATCGCGGGCGGTTCGGCTACCAGAGTCGAAATAATGAGTTTCGCCCTGGAAGGGGTCACCTCGACTTCGGCGCGTGCCCTCGACCGCTTCGCAGGACTTCCTGCTTCATGGCTGTCAGGCCGGCACCGCCTTCCTCGCCGCCCAGGATTTCCGCGTCGGTCCGGCCCGAAGATAGCCTTGATTTGCCCGGGCGGGGACCGGCAGAATTGATCCAGGTGCCTTGCGCAGCTCGCAGTCCCTGATTGAATACCGCTACTGGCGCGTTCGTGAGAGCCACGCGGAAACGCGCTCTTCGCTTTGGCGCAGGGCCATTTCGACCCCGCTTGCGGTCGGTGATATCGCGGGCGGTTACCGAGGCTCGCGACCACGGCGCCCGCTCTATTTTCCTGACCGGGGAGACGGTTACCGAAACGTCGATCCGATGGCCATCCTATGTGCAGTCAGGTAGTTTCGCGGCCCGGGTTCGGATACGCTTGCCGAGGGCGCAGCCCTTTCGCCGATCCGCGTTCACGCTCATCGGCCCGGTCCGGCGGCACCAGCAGTGCTACTGGCCGCCCGACCACCTCTTCCGCCCTGTGCCCGTAGAGTCGTTTCACAAGCGCCACTAAATTCCGACTCCAGCGGGTGCCATCCGGCGACTCTGCCGATAATGGCATCGTCGGAGAGCTTCGACGATGGAGGCGAGGTGGAGGAAGCCAGCTCTTCGGCCCGCTTGCGCTCGGTGATGTCGCGGGCAATCGCAGGCGCGCGATCACCGCTACTCCGCGCTGTCTTTGACTGGGAAATCGCTACCGAGATCTCGATGGGGTGACCGTCCTTGTGCAGTCAGTGTGGTTTCGTAGTGTTCGATGCGCTCGCCGTGGCGCGGCGCTTTCGCGAACCGTGCCATCTCGTCGGTCCGGTGGCGGAACCAGCGGTGCCAGATGGCCGCCCGACCACCTCTTCCGCCTTGTACCCGTAGAGTCGTTCGGCGCCTGAATTCCCAACTCAATATGGTGCCATCCAGCGGCTTTTGCCGATAATGGCATCGTCGGAGGCTTCGACGATGGAGGCGAGATGGGAAGCCAACTCTTCGGCCCGCTTGCGCTCGGTGATGTCGCGGGCAATCACCGAGGCGCCGATCACGCTTGTCCGCGCTGTCTTTGACTGGGGGAAGTCGTTACCGAGATCTCGATGGGGTGACCGTCCTTGTGCAGTCTGGTTTCGTAGTGTTCGATGTCGCTCGCCGTGGCGCAGCGCTTTCGCATGAACCGTGCCATCTCGTCGGTTCGCTGGCGGAACCAGCGGTGCCAGGGCCGCCCGACCACCTCTTCCGCCTTGTACCCGTAGAGTCGTTCGGCGCCTAAATTCCAGCCTCAATAATGGTGCCATCCAGCGACCTGCCGATAATGGCATCGTCGGAAGTTTCGACGATGGAGGCCGGATGCGAAACCAGCTCTTTCTGGACCGCTTGCGCTCGGTGATGTCACGGGCTGAAGGCGGAGACCAGCATCTCGCCATTCCAGGGAGTCTGAAACTGACGTCGACGTGGAAACTCGGTGCCATCCTTGCTCGACCGGGCGTACAACTGCAGGCCTGTACCCATGGGCCGCACTTTTGGATGACGCTGAAGTACGCGGCAAACGCTTTTTCATGCCGGTGCCGGACGCGCTGGCGGTAACAACACTTCCACGTTTGATCACAACAACTCTTCCCGGCAGGGTAGCCGAACAACCTCGGTTTGGGTATTGACCCGATCCTGCCATCTCGCTTCGTTAACTCGTGGCTTCCGGGGCGGCTTCAGTCAGGCGTTCCTCCGCGCTGGCCAACCTCGCAAAGGCAGGCTCCTCATGTTTTAATCAGATTCAACTCAGTCCCCCTGGTATCGATAAAGTTCACTAGAGTTCACTTCAATTTCAGGACCCGCTGTTGGTGGTTTTATAGCCAGAATCACAAAAATTCGCGGGTCGGATTCGCTAAGCTGAACCCGG